>Ga0335069_10002103_pt1 | contig 31083 bp, 28 predicted proteins | sample Lox_Sample_11_FD_206714 | JGI IMG/M metagenome (GOLD analysis project Ga0335069, IMG submission 206714) | Soil microbial communities from Loxahatchee National Wildlife Refuge, Florida, United States - Lox_Sample_1.1 | ecosystem: Environmental > Terrestrial > Soil > Wetlands | place: USA...
CGAGATCCCGATGCGGATCTTGTTTGTGTAGCTGATTTCGATGCCATTTGGTTCGTGCTATCCCTCATCTCAAAATCGAGATGTGGGACACCCGGGCACCTGTCGCCCAACGGGGCTAGGGGTTCGGTGCGGCTCTCCCAGGGCTGCCCCTTCGGTTTCGCTCAGGGTTGCCCTAGGCTATTCTATTGCGCTCCCTACGGGAGCTTTTCTGTTACGCGGCCTGGTCGCCTTTGAGCTGCTCAGCCTGGTAGTGGGCGATAAGGGCGTCGACGATGGGCTGCAGGCGGCCCTGCATCACGAGATCAAGCTGGTGAAGCGTAAGCCCTATGCGGTGATCGGTCAGGCGGTTCTGCGGAAAGTTGTAGGTGCGGATCTTTTCGCTGCGATCGCCGGAGCCGACCTGCTGTTTGCGGGCCTGGGCCAGCTCGGCGTTCTGCTTCTCCATCTCCATCTCGTAGAGGCGCGAGCGCAGCACACGCATGCCCTTTTCGCGATTCTTGATCTGCGATTTCTCGTCCTGGCAACTGACCACGGTGTTGGTGGGCAGGTGAGTAATGCGTACCGCTGAATAGGTGGTGTTGACAGACTGGCCGCCGGGACCGGACGAGCAGAAGGTGTCGATGCGGATGTCTTTGGCCTCGATCTTGATGTCGACCTCCTCGGCCTCGGGTAGCACCGCGACGGTGATGGCGGAGGTGTGGACGCGGCCCTGGGTTTCGGTTTCGGGCACGCGCTGCACGCGGTGCACGCCCGATTCCCACTTGAGCTGCGACCAGACGCGGTTGCCTTCGATGATGGCGATGACTTCCTTGTAGCCTCCCACACCCGATTCCGAGAGCGACATCACCTCAACCTTCCAACGGTGCTGCTCGGCGAAGCGCGTGTACATGCGGAAGACCTCGGCGGCAAAAAGCGATGCCTCGTCGCCGCCCGTGCCGGCGCGGATTTCGAGGATGACGTTCTTTTCGTCGTTGGGGTCTTTCGGCAGCAGCAGAATCTTGAGTTCTTCTTCGAGGGCCGATTGACGCGGCTCGAGCGCGGCGATTTCTTCCTCGGCCATGGCGCGCAGATCGGCGTCCGAGCCGGCGGCCATCTCTCTTGCGTCGGCGAGGCCGCGTTGCACGTGCTTGAGCTCGCGGTACTTCTCGACGGGAGTTTCGATCTCGCGCAGCTGCTTGGCGATTTTCTGGTAGCGCTCGTGGTCGTTCAGGATCTCGGGCAGAGCGAACTGCGCCTGCATCTCGTTGTAGCGCTGCTCCATTTGTTCAAGGCGATCCAGCATGGCACTCCGTGCCTTTCAAGTTTTGGATGAGAGTTTCGGGTAACGGAAAGGGGCGCAGGAGGAATCTTGGCGGCGGGAGCCGCTAGAGGAGGGTCGAGATGGGCTGGTGGAGGGTCACTGCAGGTTCTATTTTAGCGCGAAATGGGCCTTTTATCCGATTCTGTAGGTCCTTTCCCGGAGCGTCCTCCGACCGGGAGCCAGCCCAACGCGCGCGGGTTTATCGGCCAATTCCCTAATGTAGTCTTCGATCGCTTGCTCCAAGCTTTCACCCATCTCCCCCGCCTTCTCGCGTGCGCGCTCGACAACCTGATCCTCGATGGAAAGAGTGATGTTCATGGGCAAAGTATGTGGGAGTGCCTGTGCTGTGTCAATGTTGCGAATCGGTTCAGTCCCAGACGCCAGACTCGTCCCAGTGCTTCCTGCCAGCATGCTTACATGCCACCTTTGCCCAGCAGGATGCCAATGCCATAGGTGACGGCGCCTTCGACAGCGCCGACGACGGTCATCTCCATTCCCGAGGACCACCACGAGCGGACGGTGATCAGCGACTTGGCGGCTCCGACGGCGAAGTGCGCGGCGAGCGAGACGACGGCTGCCGCGATGACGGCCGGAATTCCCTGCATGAAGAAGAAGGGAATGACGGGGATGATGGCGCCGACGGCAGTCGAGAGCGCGCCGGAGGTTGCCGAGACGAGAGGGTTGGCGAGAGCCTCCTCGCTGGAGCCGAGGCGTTCGGCGGCCAGAGCGCGAAGCAGTTGCTCGGGGTCGCTGGCGATGTGGTTCACCATATGCAGGGCGTCTTCTTCGGGCAATCCCTTGACCTGGTAGTAGAGCGAGAGCAACTCGCGGGCCTCGGGCCCATTCATCTGGATAGCTTCGCGCTCGCGAGCGATCTCGGCGTGGTAGATCTCGCGCTCGCTCTTGGCGGCGAGATAAGCGCCGGAGCCCATGGAGAGAGCCGAGGCGATCATTCCGGAGAGCCCGGCAAGGAGCACATATTTTGGGTCGCCGGCGGTAGCTCCCGACACGCCCGACACGATGCCGAAGATGGCGCCGAGGCCGTCGTTGACGCCGTAGATGGCGTCGCCGATCCACGAGCCGGGCTGCTTACGGCCCTGGTTGCGCTTGGCGAGCATCTCGTCGAGAACAGCTTTGGCGTCTATTTTCGTTGTGCCGGCGGGTGCATGGTAGTGGCCGCGGAGCAGCGAGCCGAGCTCGCGATAGTGGTCCTTCTCGTCCTGGATGACGTGTTCAAGAATTGCAATTGACCCTTCGTCGCCAAGGGCCTTGAGCTGTTCGCCATAGCCGGCGATATGGCGGCTCTCTTCGATTTCGAGGCGGCGCAGGGCCATGCGCAGGCCGCCGGCGCGGTTGGCGAGCGAGTCGGCCTGGCCGGCGGAACTTCCCGAGTAGACGGGCTGGGGTCCGCCCAGTTCCTTGATGCGGCCTTCCCAGAGAGTGGCATGCTCGATCTCAGCCTGAGCGAGATGGCGTAAGACCTGGGCGCGGACGGGGTCCTCGTCGCGATCGGCGAGGGCCTTGTAGGTGTAATAGCCCTCCATCTCGGCCTGCCAGTTGCCCTCGAGGGCTGCCAGGATCTTCTTGGTCTTTGCGCCGGCCAGCATGGCGATGGGCATCGGTCGTTCCTCGCTTCTATATGAAGGATAAAGGAGAGCGGGAGAGCGAGTCAGCCGGACAGCGGATCGGCGAGTCAGCAGATTTCGGGTTGGGACGAACGGATCGGCGGTATGATGGGTGCGGTTCGAGGGCAAGCGCGCAATGAAACACAAGGCAAAGCGCGATGAAGAGTCCAGGGGAAACTTGTTGCTGGTGCTGATTGCCGCGCTGTTTGTGGTGTTGTTGATGATCCGCATGCTGGCGTTTGTGGCAGGACACGGGCACCACTTCTGAGCGACGACGAGCGTCAGGAAGGCATCGGTTTGCGGCTCCGGCCTGCCTCCCACGCCTTGATGAATTTCCAGTGGATGTAGACCGAGTGGTTCAGGTGCAGGAGCAGCCCTTCGCGTCCATCGAGGAATCCCAGGCGGAAAAAATAGTTGTAGAGAAACGTCGCGGCGGGGTTCAGCACCGCATTCCAGACAAGAGCCGGCCATGACGCGCTGGTGCGCCCACGCTCGACGAGCAGGCGTGCGATCTCGGTGCTGTAGCGATTCATGTGCTCGAGATAAACACTGAGCGTGGGATAGGCGAAGTGCAGCATGTCGTGCTTGAGCTTGCCGCAGGACCCCGAGAACTGCGGAGTGCTGTGCGGCCCCACGCCCTCGCTCAGCCGCGCTGCGCCGCGGCGGAAGAGGCGCAGCTTGCGGTCGGGATAGAAGCCGCCGTGGCGAATCCAGCGGCCGCAGAACAGATTGAGGCGGGGGATCCAGTAGGCATCGAATTCTGGTTTGCCGTTCTCGCCGGAAAGAAGCCGGCGAATCTCGGTCTGCAACTCCGGAGTGAGGACTTCGTCGGCGTCGAGCAGGAGGGTCCAGGCGCTGGCGCAGAGATCGAGAGCTATATTTTTCTGTTCGCCGTGGCCGCGAATGGCGTGGAATGAGGTTTTTGCGCCATAGGATTGCGCGATTTCGATCGTTTTGTCCGTGGAGCCGGAGTCGACGAGGATGATTTCGTCGGCCCAGCGAATACTCTCCAGGCTGCGAGGAAGATTGGCCTCCTCGTTCATGGCGATCATGGCCACGGACAATGTTTGGCGCATGGAGGCCAGTATAAGAGGGCAGGGGTCAGGGATCAGGGAACAGGGAAAAGGGAAAAGGGAAAAGAGAACCGCTAGCTGGGCGTAGCTGCCGCTTTTTCCACTTCGGCCCATTCTTCGGGCTTGAGCGTGATTTGCGCGGCGCCGACGTTCTCTTCGAGATGAGCCACCTTGGATGTGCCGGGAATCGGCAAGAGAACCGGGGAGCGCTGCAGCAGCCATGCGAGAGCGAGTTGCGAGACCGACACCAGGTGCATGCCGGCGATGCGGATGAGTTCCTGGGCGCGCGGGTGATCGGATCTGAGCAGCTTGCCGCCGGCATAGGGGTACCAGGGCATGAAGCCAATGCCGCGGCGTTCGCAGTAGTTGAGTGTCTCCTCGTGACGCCGGTCGGCCAGCGAGTAGCGATTCTGGATAGTGACGATGGGGACGATCTTCTCGGCTTCTTCGATTTCGGCGGGCGAAACCTCGCTCAGACCGATGTGGCGGATCTTTCCCTGCTCCTGCATGCGCCGGAGAGCGCCGAGTGACTCTTCGAGCGGCGTCCGAGGGTCGATTCTGTGCAATTGGTAGAGGTCAATGCGTTCAAGCTTGAGCCTCCGCAGGCTCATCTCGACGCATTGGATGAGATAGCCGGCGCGGCCCACGTATTCGGTCTTTGCAGGGCCCTGGCGGGTGATGCCGCCCTTGGTGGCGATGACAACGCCCGGCGCATAGGGCGCGAGAGTTTGGCCGATGAGGCGTTCGGCGATCTCGGGGCCGTAGGCATCGGCGGTGTCGATGAGGTTGACGCCATGTTCGACGGCGCGCCGCAACACGCGACGGCACTCGGCTTCGTCGGCCGGCTCGCCCCAGGCGCCTTCGCCGACCAGGCGCATGGTGCCATATCCGAGGCGGTGGACGGGGAGATCGCCGCCGATGAGAAACGAGCCGCCGGCTGCGGCGTTGGGCGCTTCTTTCATGTCGAGTTTGATGCTAACGGCCAACAGGGCCACTGGACAACGGATCAAGGGAGGGAACCGGGGGTTGCAAAGGTGCGTATTCTGAATAGACCGAGCGAGATGCTCCGGCCGGACGATCACGACACCCGAGCAGACGAGGAGAACGACCATGGGCACCTACACCTATCCCAACCCGCAGGCAATCTTCTACCAGCAATTCCAGGCTGTGCGTCGCGACGAGATCGTCGGCATCCTGCTGGCGCTATTTCTCGGCTCGTTTGGGGCACATCATTTCTACTTGCGGCGGACGGGGCTGGGCGTTCTCTATCTGTGCTTCTTCTGGAGCGGGGTTCCCGCGATTCTTGGCTTTATCGAGTGCTTCTTTATGCCGGCTCGGGTGCGCGAGTTCAATGCCATCCAAGCGGCGGTGATCGCATCGTCCCTGGGGATTCCCATTCCAGCAGGAGTTCCTCCGGTGAATATCCCCACCAGCGCGATGCCGATGCAGCCGGTTCCAATGGCCGCTCCCGCGCTGGCCGCGTGCGCGAACTGCCAGAAGACGAATGCGCCCGGAGCCAAGTTCTGCACCGGCTGCGGGACGGCATTGTGACGGCGGCAAAATACGGCGCGGTCATGTTGACAAAGAGGGGCGGCCCTGAGGTCCTTCAGGTTGTCGAGTTGCCGATCGAGGCTCCCGGGCCGGGCCAACTGCGGGTGCGAGTGGCGGCTGCCGGTGTGGGTGCGACCGATGTCACTATGCTGGGAGGCAGCTACCCTTTCGCTCCAAAAATTCCATTCGTGCCGGGTTATGAGGTTGCCGGAACCGTTGACGCGATCGGCCAAGGCGTCACCGGGTTCGTGATCGGTCAGCGTGTGGCGGCGCTCACAGTCTATGGCAGCTTTGCCGAGTTTCTGGTGCGGGAGGCAGAACATTTTCTGCCTGTGCCCGACGAGGTGAGCGACCGTGATGCGGCCGCTGTGATCCTCAATTACGGCACCGCCTGGCAGATGATTCATCGTGTCGCCAAGGTTCGCGCCGGACAAACCGCGCTGGTCACCGGAGCTGCCGGCGGTGTGGGAACTGCTGCCTTGCAGTTGCTGAGGCTGTCGGGCGTGAAGACTTATGGCGCTGCTTCGGAAAAGAAGCACACAATGTTGCGCTCGCTGGGCGCCACGCCAATTGATTACCGGAACGGCCGGCTGGATCGCCTCACTCGCGCGCTCGAACCGGAAGGCGTGGACTTTGTCTTCGATGCGGTGGGCGGAGCAAACATCGGGCCATGCATTGGTGCATTGCGCAAAGGTGGCCTGGTGGTGGGATTCGGCTTCCTGGGCGCTCCCGGAATTCTGCCCAAGATTGCCATGTTCTTTAATCTGTTTGTCGGGGCGCGCCTCCGCGGACGTCGCGGCGACTTCTACGGCATTTCCGCGCTTTACCGAAAGGACCCCAAGCCATTGCGCGAGGATTTGCCGAAGATCTTCGCATTGCTTGCGGAGAAGAAGATCGACCCGCTGGTCACGCGCACCTTCGCTCTTCTCGAGGCGAGACAGGCGATCGAACTCGTAGCGACCGGGTCCATTGAAGGGAAGATCGTTCTCACGAACGGCTAGATCGTGCCCGCGAAAGGCCTACATGTTTGCGTGGCCGGAGCGCATCGACTCGTTGAACTGCGGCTTCGTGAAGTCGAGCGCGGACTGAAGTGCCGCCTGGTATTCGGCGGCACGGTCCATCAGCGCGGGCGTGGCCGAGGCAAACTCGCCGTCCAAGACCATCAGGCCCTCACCGGCTTCGTCGCCGGCCATGCGCAGCAGATCTGCTTCGGTGGTGTTCAGATACTGTGCGTCCCTCGGATCGGCGATCCAGACCGGCTTGGAGCCGCCCAGCACGCCTGAGAGCCAGTAGACCTTGCGCAGGAGATACTTCAGGCGCTCGGCATCGTCAGTCTCGGTAAACAGGAACTTGTTTTGCCAGCGGCTGTAATAGCGCGTAGTGACAGGGACGGGTTGGCGGTTGCCGGACTTGAGGAATTCGAGCTGGCCCATGTCGATGGTCTTGCGGACCGCGTTGTAGACGAAGGTCTCGGCATAAGGCTGTTCCATGGCGGGGACGATCTCGGCGAAGGTAAGCGTGACGCTGGCGGCGATTTTGGCGTGCAGGTTGTGCGTACCGCCATCGGCTACGTGGATTTCGCCGTGAACGATATGCGTGTCGGCGCCGGAGATGGAGCGGTGAAAGGGCCAGTGGAATTCGCTGAAAGAAAGAGGCAATCCGCCGAGGGTGACGTAGCAGTCAGGCCGCGGGTTGCGCAGCCGCTTGGCTTCTCCCGCGAGATGAGACGTCATTTCGGGCAGCAAGTTCGGCTTGTCGAAGTCGAATGCATCGCTCAGCTCAAGCTGGAGGGAGCGGCCGATGGCGTCATCGCCGGGCAAGCCGAGCTGAAAAACGGCGGTGGGGTGCCCGCTTGAGTCCGTGCCCTGATGGACGGAGATGAGAACCAGGCCGGCCTTTTCGGCGGCCGACTCGAGCGAAGCGACAAGAGAGGTCTTCAGATCGGGAGCCATTTGTTGCTCAATCCTGAGTGGAAAGTTGATGCAAGTTCATTTTAGGGTATTGGTTCGCGGTCATCGAAGGACTATGGCCGGCCACACTGTAGCTAGACTCGACAACCATTCGATTTTGATCCGTTTACTTTCCGCCGATTCCTGCGCACGTCTGGTCGCGAGCCCGCACAGCTACAATGGCATGCGTGAGTTCTGAAGCGCCCCAACCCATCATTCTTGCCGAAAATCTGACCAAGATTTATGCCGCAGGCCGCATTGAGGTCGCGGCGGTGCGCGGGATTTCCCTGGCTATCGAGCCGGGCGAGTTTGTAGCGATTGTAGGGCCGTCGGGGTCGGGCAAATCGACGCTGTTTTACCTCTTAGGCGGGCTGACGCGGGCCAGCAGCGGCCGCGTCGTGATCGACGGCGCAGATTTTGCCGTACTGAACGATGCCGAAAGGACCAGGCTGCGCCGCCACCGGATCGGGTTCGTGTTCCAGAAGTTCAATCTGCTGCCCACGCTCTCGGCCCTGGGAAATATCGAGATCGCCTACGAGATCAGCGGGCGTGGCTCGGGCCCGAATGGCGTGCCCATGGACCGTAAGTATCTGGATCATTTGAGCGAACTGCTGGCGATCAAGGGGCGGCTTGAGCATCGACCGAATGAGCTGAGCGGCGGCGAACAGCAGCGCGTAGCCATTGCGAGAGCCCTGATTACGCGTCCGGCGATTGTGTTGGCCGACGAGCCGACGGGCAATCTCGACACGAAGAACTCCGATGCCGTGCTGCAGATGCTGCTTCGGTCGAACCGGGAGCTGGGGCAGACGACGCTGATGATTACGCACAACCCCGAAGCGGCGGCGATCGCGGGGCGGATCTTATATATGCGCGACGGGCAGATTGTGAAGGAAGAGCGGGGGAACGGTGGTTCTTGATCCTGTCTAGCCTCCTGACAAAGATTGCGAGTTTGGCAAACTGATAAGAATACCTGTCCAAAGCATGGTTCTGGACTATCGGTTTTGCTTTCGCTTGTGAGCACCTCGTCGTCGGAACTGAGACCGGTTTCAACACCAATCCTACAGATCCCGAAGAATCCACCGAGGAGAGACCAGCCGCGTGGTGCGACAAGTGTGAAACGACCCGCCTTGAAACCGTGGAATATCATACATAGCGGCTTTGCGCGGTCTGTTATGACGAAATCAAGAGATTAGCTGGTCGACATTCAAACTGAGACGCTCCTGCCTGATCGAATCGCCTTAACGTTTGTCTTGACATTAATTCGTCTATAAACGAAAATAGGTTGTGTACGAGATCCGCCATTATCTCGCTCCGAACGGCAAGGACGTGTTTTCGGAATGGCGGCGCACGATCCGCGACGACAGAGCCAGAATTGCGATTGACCGGCGCATCAACCGGATGGAGTTCAAAAACTTCGGAGATCATCGGTTCTGCCGCGACGGGGTCTGGGAACTACGTATTGATATTGGGCCGGGGTATCGCGTGTATTACGCAATCGCAGGAGCAAAGATGGTCCTGTTGCTCCTGGGCGGCGATAAGGGAACTCAGGATGCGGATATTGATCGAGCCTGTGCGTACTGGCAGGATTGGCAAAGAAGGGTAGAGGAATGAGAGACCGGGCGCACGATGAAGCAATGGCTGCGGAGTTCCAGAAGGATCCGGCGTATGCCGTCGCAATGCTGAACAGCATTCTCGAAGACGGCGATCAGAGCGAGCTGCTGCTTGTGCTGCGCCAGATGGCAAAGGCCTTCGGCGGCGTGCAAAGTGTAGCTGAGAAGGCCAACCTGAACGCGACACAGCTTTATCGCACACTATCCGAAGATGGCAATCCTGAGCTAAAGAGCCTGACGGCGGTACTGAAAGCGATGGGGCTGAGGCTGGCTGTGGAACGGGTCAAGGCGGCGTAGGCCCTTCTCATTGACTCATACGCCGTTTTCCTGCTATCTTTTATAGGTTCGCAAGAACGCCGCTTGGCGTGTGTAAGTACGTAAGCGGAGTAGGGAAACCCCCGGGTCAAGGAAGATGGGGCGGTTCCCGGGCTGGGTGAAATCTGACCGGCCAGACAAGCTTCCGGAGTCGCTCTCTTCTTGCGGAGGGCAGGAGGCAGCCGCGATTGGATTCGCGGCGTGAATCGCTACGGAGCCCGCGCGTTCCCCCACCTTGGAGGGGCTATGCGGGCCGGAACTGGCGATACGGCGCTGGCTTTTCTCGGGTGATGGAGAGAACGACCGGCGAACCGTCGCGGTTCTCGTCTGAAGAGTGGAACGGTAGCAGACGCGAAGCAGCCATCAGGGGCTTTCTGTGCGCTTTGAGCTGGGAAAAACCCCTGCTCCGAGACCAGAACGCCGCGAAGCGGTGTGCGGCTGTTACGGGGTGCTTGAAGGGTTTTTGAGGTAAGGAGTTGCGGTTTGCCAACATTTAATCAGCTTGTCCGCAAGGGGCGTACTGCCCCCCGATACAAGACGGCGTCGCCCGCGTTGCAGGCCTCGCCGCAGCGGCGCGGCGTCTGCACGCGCGTGTACACGCAAACGCCGAAGAAGCCGAACTCGGCTCTGCGCAAGGTGGCTCGCGTTCGGCTGACCAACGGGATTGAAGTCACGACCTACATTCCTGGCATCGGCCACAACCTGCAGGAGCACTCGATTGTGCTCATCCGCGGCGGCCGCGTAAAAGATCTGCCGGGCGTGCGCTATCACGTGGTGCGCGGCACGCTGGATTCGGTGGGCGTCGCCAATCGCAACCAGAGCCGCTCGAAGTACGGCGCAAAGCGCGCCAAGGGCGGCGCGGCCAAGAAGTGAACTGCGTTCCGCAGCCCTTGGACGAGGGCGGGGCCAGAACAAACAGCCAGCGCGCAAGCGCTAAGGTTTGAGGTTTTATGCCAAGAAAAGGGCACATTGCGAAGCGGGAAGTGGCGCCGGATCCGGTGTACGGATCGACCCTGGTGACCAAGTTCGTCAACTCGATGATGTGGGCCGGGAAAAGATCGACGGCTCAGGGCATCTTCTACCAGGCCATGAAGAACCTGGAGGAGAAGGGTGGCGGCGAAGAGGCCATCAAGCTCTTCAAGAAGGCTGTGGAGAACTGCAAGCCTCTGCTCGAAGTGAAGACGCGGCGCGTAGGTGGCGCCAACTATCAGGTGCCGATTGAGGTGAATGCCGACCGGCGCACCTCGCTGGCGATTCGCTGGTTGATCACCTACGGGCGCAGCCGCGGCGAGAAGGGCATGACCGACAAGCTAACGAATGAGCTGCTCGATGCAGCCAACGGGCGCGGCGCGGCCATGAAGAAGAAAGAAGACGTGCACCGCATGGCCGAAGCCAATAAGGCGTTCGCGCATTACCGGTGGTAGAAAGACAGCCTCCAGCTGCCAGTTCTTAGCTAGACGCTAGGAGCTAGAGGCTAGCAGCTGGATTTAACCGCGGGGAAAGAGATCCCGCAAGGAATTGGAACCGTGGCTCGCACCGTACCTCTCAATCGCTGCCGCAACATCGGCATCATGGCGCACATCGACGCCGGAAAGACGACAGCGACCGAGCGCATCCTGTTTTATACCGGCATCACGCACCGGCTGGGAGAGGTGCATGAAGGCACGGCGACCATGGACTACATGGAGCAGGAGCAGGAGCGGGGCATCACGATCACGTCGGCTGCGACGACCTGCACGTGGCACGACTACCGCATCAATATTATTGATACCCCCGGGCACGTGGACTTTACCGCCGAGGTCGAGCGATCGCTGCGCGTGCTCGATGGCGCGGTGGCGCTGTTCGACTCCGTATCGGGCGTGCAGCCGCAGACTGAGACGGTCTGGCGGCAGGGCGACAAGTACAAGGTTCCGCGCATTTGCTTCGTGAACAAGATGGACAAGAACGGCGCCGATTTCGAGCACGTTCTCGAAACCATTCGTAAGCGCCTGGGCGCCAGGCCCGTAGCGCTGCAGATTCCCATCGGAGCCGAGGCCAACTTCAAGGGCGTCGTCGATCTGATCGAAATGAGGGCGATTGTTTGGCACGACGAGACCCTGGGCGCAGAGTTCTCGGTCGAGGAGGTTCCCGCCGAACTGATGAAGAAGGCGAATGCTTTCCGGGCGCAGCTGATCGAAACCATCGCCGAGACCGACGATGTGCTGCTGGAGAAGTTCCTCGAGGGCGAGACGCCGACGGTCGAAGAGTTGAAAGCCGGCATTCGCCAGGCGACCATCGATCTGAAGGTGTTTCCGGTCATTTGCGGATCGGCATTCAAGAACAAGGGCGTGCAGACGCTGCTCGATGCCGTCGTCGATTACCTGCCCAGTCCGCTCGACAAGCCCCCCGTTGAAGGCATCGATCCCCGCAATCACTCTCACATTGAAAAGCGCAAGCCGGAAGACGATGAGCCGTTGTCGGCTCTCGCCTTCAAGCTGATCAACGATCCCTTCGGCAAGTTGTCGTTCATTCGCGTGTACTCGGGATCGGTGAAGACGGGCGACACGGTCATGAACCCCCGGACGGGGCGGACGGAGCGCGTCGGGCGGCTGGTGAAGATGCACGCCAACAAGCGCGAGGACGTAACGGAGATTCTGGCGGGCGACATCTGCGCGTGCGTGGGATTGAAAGACATCAAGACCGGCGATACACTCTGCGATCCGCATCACGCGATTGCGCTGGGTGCAATTACATTCCCCGATCCCGTGATCTCAGTTGCCATTGAGCCCAAGACCAAGGCTGACCAGGAGAAGATGGGCGTCGCTTTGTCGAAGCTGGCCGAAGAGGATCCCACCTTCAAGGTGCGCACTGACGAAGACTCGGGGCAGACGATTATCAGCGGCATGGGCGAGCTGCATCTCGAGATCATCGTCGACCGCATGAAGCGCGAGCACAAGGTTGAAGCCAACGTGGGCGAACCCAAGGTGGCCTTCCGCGAGACTATCCGCAAGATAGCCGAGGGTGAGGGCAAGTACATCCGGCAAACCGGCGGCTCGGGTAATTACGGCCACTGCTGGCTGCGTATTGAGCCCAACGAGCCCGGCAAAGGCTACGAATTCATCAACGAGATCAAGGGCGGCGTGGTGCCCAAGGAGTACGTCAAGCCCATCGATCAGGGTGTGCGCGGCGCCATGGAGTCAGGGATTCTGGCGGGTTTCCCGGTGGTCGACGTCAAGGTTGCGCTGTTCGACGGCAGCTATCACGAAGTGGACTCGAATGAGAATGCATTCAAGATCGCGGGCTCGCTGGCATTCAAAGAGGCTGCCGAAAGGGCGAAGGCGGTGCTGCTGGAGCCGGTGATGGCCGTGGAAGTGACGGTGCCTGAGGAGTTCATGGGCGTGATTATCGGCGACATCAATTCGCGGCGCGGGCGCATCGAGGGTATGGAACACGCGGCCGGCTCGCAGGTGATCAAGGCGATGGTGCCGCTGAAAGAGATGTTCGGGTATGTGAACGATATTCGCTCGTCCACGCAGGGGCGGGCGTCGTATTCGATGCAGTTCGCGCGCTACGAAGAGGCGCCGCGCATGATTGCCGATGAGATTATCGGCCGTGCGCAGGGGAAGTGAGAAAGGCGAGCTATTGGCTCTTAGCTTTCCGCTAGCAGCCGGTGCTCAGGTCAGTTGAAGGCGTTGGCTGAAGCGAGATGGAGCTGACGGCTGAAAGCTGAAAGCTGGTTTTTGGGGCTGGAGCCGGAACGCCGGCGCCCCGATGTGAAACGAGCAGTACGAGCCACGAAAGGGATTTGAGGCTTTTTATGGCGAAGGAGAAATTTGATCGTTCGAAGCCGCACGTGAACGTGGGAACGATAGGGCATATTGATCACGGGAAGACGACGTTGACGGCGGCGATCACGAAGGTATTGCAGAAGCACAACCCGAAGAACGTGTTTCGTTCGTTTGATTCGATCGACAACGCGCCGGAAGAGCGGGAGCGGGGCATCACGATCGCGACGGCGCACGTGGAGTACGAGACGGCCAACCGTCACTACGCGCACGTGGACTGCCCGGGACACGCCGATTACATCAAGAACATGATCACGGGCGCGGCGCAGATGGACGGAGCGATTCTGGTGGTGGCGGCGACCGATGGACCGATGCCGCAGACCAAGGAGCACGTTCTGCTGGCGCGTCAGGTGGGTGTGCCGTACATCTGCGTGTTCCTGAACAAGTGCGATGCGGTGGAAGATACCGAGCTGATCGACCTGGTGGAGATGGAAGTCAGGGAGTTGCTGACCAAGTACCAGTTCCCGGGCGACGACGTGCCGGTGATCCGGGGATCGGCGCTGGGCGCGTTGAACGGGGAAGCGCAGTGGGAGGCGAAGATCGACGAGCTGATGGACGCGGTAGACAAGAACGTGCCGCAGCCGAAGCGGGATATCGATCAGCCGTTCCTGATGCCGATCGAGGACATCTTCTCGATCTCGGGCCGCGGGACCGTGGTAACGGGCCGGATCGAGCGGGGCAAGGTGAAGGTGGGCGAGGACGTGGAGATCGTTGGTTTCCGCGAGACGCGCAAGACGGTATGCACGGGCGTGGAGATGTTCAAGAAGCAGCTGGATGAGGGACTGGCGGGGGACAACGCCGGAATCCTGCTGCGCGGCACGCCGAAGGAGGATGTGGAGCGGGGGATGGTGCTGGCCAAGCCGGCGTCGATTACGCCGCACACGCACTTCAAGAGCGAGGTGTACGTGCTGTCGAAGGAAGAGGGCGGCCGTCATACGCCGTTCTTCAAGGGGTACCGGCCGCAGTTCTACTTCCGGACGACGGACGTGACGGGAGTGGCGGAGCTGCCGGAGGGCGTGGAGATGGTGATGCCTGGCGACAACGTGCAGCTGGTGGTGGATCTGATTACGCCGGTGGCGATGGAGAAGGGGCTCAGGTTCGCGATCCGCGAAGGCGGCCGGACGGTGGGCGCGGGCACGATCTCGGAGATTATCAAGTAGGTAAGAGTGAAGCCAGTGGTCAGTTATCAGTTATCAATGGTCAGCGATCAGTGGTCTGTAAGAACGCGGGCGAGGCGAACGAAGAGGCTGAAGCCGGCAGGAAAAACTGAACACTGAGCACCGATCACTGAACACTGCGACCCGAAGGGGAACAAAGAATGCGGGAAATCATCACGATGGAGTGCACCACGTGCAAGGAGCGGAATTACTCGACGACGAAGAACAAGAAGACTGTGACCGGTCGTCTCGAGCTGAAGAAGTTCTGCAAGCGGTGCCGCAAGCACCAGGTGCATAAGGAAGCGAAGTAAAACGGGCGGGGAAGAGGGATCAGGGATCAGGGAACAGAAGACGGCCCCCGAGGCACGAAGAAACTGTTCCCTGGTCCGTGTCCCCCTAATCCCCGCTTTTACAGGGGCGTAAGCTCAACGGCTAAACTGCCGGTCTCCAAAACCGGACTTGGGGGTTCGAATCCCTCCGCCCCTGCCAGAGAAACAGCTACCAGCTGTCAGCTGCCAGCTGCTGCATCGGGAAGCGAAGATTTGGGTCTTCCCGCAACCGTGCTAGAAGGCAGCGGCCAGTAGCTGGAAGCTGCCTTAAAGAAGGAATTGAAGTATGGCGACGAAGACGGCGACGGAAAAAGGCGAAGAACGTTCGCTCAAGCGGCAGGAGCCGGGGGCCCTGAAGGAGTTCGGGGGAAACGCGATGAGCTGGTTTACTGACTTTACCGGCTTTCTGCGCGACGTGCGCGCGGAGATGAAGAAGGTGGTTACGCCGACGTGGAAGGAAGTGAGGGCGACGACCGGGGTGGTGATCATCGCGACCTTCCTGTTCGGGCTGTTTTTCTTTGTCGTGGACAATGTTTTCGCGCACGCGGTGCATTGGTTGCTAGGACGCCTGGGTGGCGGATTGCAGTAGATCGCGAGAGTTGGAATCGAGAGCGGAATGTCAGAAGAGCTGGAACAACACGAAGAGGCGCAGGGCGAAGCGGCGGTGACGGCGAAACCGGAGACGGCAGCAGCCGAGGCTGAGCTTGTTGCGGAAGGCGAAGCCGCGGCAGGTGAAGCGGCACCGGAGCCGGTGAAGAACGAGCGTTTCCGCTGGTACATTCTGCACGCGTATTCGGGCTTCGAGCGCAAGGTGCGCGAGTCGATCGAGAGCCGGGTGCAGGCGTTCGGGTTGAAGAACCGCGTGGGCCGGGTGATGATCCCCACCGAGCCGGTGACGGAGATTATCAACGGGAAAAAGCGTACGGTGGAACGCGTGTTCCTGCCGGGCTACGTGCTCGTGGAGATGGAGCTCGACAACGAGCTGTGGCACGTGCTGAAGGATACGCCGAAGGTGACGGGATTTCTGGGCACCGGCGACAAGCCGGTGGCGCTGAGCGAGGAAGAGGTGAGCTCGATCCTGTTCCGCTCGGAGACGGCCAAGGAGAAGCCGCGGCTCAAGATCAAGTTTGAGAAGGGCGAGCAGGTGCGCATCACGGATGGGCCGTTCGCCAACTTCAACGGCGTGGTGGATGAGATCAACGAGGATCGCGAGACTCTGAAGGTGATGGTGACGATCTTTGGCCGCTCGACGCCGGTCGAACTCGAGTTTGGGAAAGTGGAAAAGATTGCGTAGCATCAGCTTTTAGCTATTCGCTTTTAGCTTCTAGCCGGTTTGCCCACCTGGCGGGCGCTGGTTAAAAGGGAACGTTAAGAGCCGTGCACCAAAATTCAACGGATGGATGGACAGCTAAGAGCTAACAGCCAGGGGCTCATAGCTGTTTCCGAAGGAAACCAAGACATGGCACCTCCAAAGAAAATTAATGGCTACGTGAAGTTGCAGATTGAAGCGGGTAAGGCAACGCCTGCTCCGCCCGTAGGCCCGGCGCTGGGCCAGGCGCAGGTCAACATCATGGAGTTCTGCAAGCAGTTCAACGCCAAGACCCAGGGCAAAGACCTGGCGGGACTCATTATTCCGGTGGTCATCACGGTTTATGGCGACCGCTCGTTCAGCTTTGTCACCAAGACGCCACCGGCCGCGATTCTGTTGAAGAAGGCGGCGGGAATCGACAAGGGATCGGGCACGCCCAACAAGGAAAAGAAGGGCAAGGTAACCGAGAAGCAGGTGCGGGAGATCGCGACGCAGAAGATGCCGGATTTGAACGCGGCGTCGGTTGACGCAGCGGTGAAGAGCATCAAGGGCACGGCGCGGTCGATGGGAATTGAAGTGGTTGGGTAGAGCAGCGGAGCTAGCGGAGTTAGCCGCGCTGCGCGCGTGTTAGCGAATTAGTTGGCGGGAGTTACGCGTTTGTAAGAGGCCCTCCGGGATACCGGAGGGCCTTTGAATTTTGGAGCCAGCGAGTCCGTGGATGACAGGTTTTGGGTTGACGGACGCGCTTGGTGTGGAGGGGATGTGGTCTCCCGGGTCTCCGAATGCGAGAGACCCGGGGCACCCGGGTTTTGGGTTGACGGACGAGGCTGGTGGGGAGGGGATGTGGTCTCCCGGGTCTCCAAATGCGAGAGACCCGGGGCACCCAGGATTTGGGTTGACGGACGAGCCTGGTGCTGGGTTGATGTGGTCTCCCGGGTCTCCGAATGCGAGAGACCCGGGGCACCCAGGCTGCCGGCATTTCGATATGGAGCTAAGATTCGGGCGGCCGCATGCCGGCGATCTCGATTTCGAGGCCGCCGAAGTCGGGGTGGTCATTTTCGCGGATGCGATAGGCGACGTCGATGACGCTGTTCTGCGCGAGGTTGAGCTGAGTGGCCAGGTGAGCGAGACCCCAGCCGACGGCGCGGATGGAGGCGACAGGGGCTGTGCTGCCGGAGATGCGGGAAGATCCGTTGTTGAGCGGAGCGAGGCCGGTGTCTTGTGCGAGCGCCAGGCTGAGATGGCGCTCTTTCATGATGCGGGGAGGAGCGACGAGAGAGACGTTGCGCGCGAGGAAGAGAGGTTCGGGGTTGCCATGGCCGAGGGGCTCGAGTTTTCTGAGCCATCCAGCGAGGACGGGCGTGATGCGGTCGAGAGGCAGCTCGGCGTGGATGCGCAGGAGGCGTTCCGGGGCGCGTGCGGCGAGATGTTCTTCGGCATAGAGGCGCAAGCGGCGCCTGAGCTCGGGTAGTGAGGCGCTGGGAAGCGAGAAGCCGACGGCGAAGGCGTGGCCGCCGAAGCGCGTGAAGAGGTCGGCACAGCTCTCGATGGAGGCGAGGAGAGCGAAGCCATCGACGGAGCGGCCGGAGCCGTGAGCGACGCCGTCCTCGACGCTGACGACGATGGCGGGCTTGGCGGTGCGCTCGACGACGCGCGAAGCGAGGATGCCGATCACGCCGCGGTGCCAGCCGTCCCCCTCGACCAGGAGCAGACGGTCGGCGGCGAGCTCACTGTCGGATTCGAGGCGGGCGTCGATGAGGGCGAGAGCAGCGGATTCGACGTCGCGGCGTTCGCGGTTGAGGCGTTCCAGCTTGGCCGCGAGATCAGTGGCGCGCTGCGAATCGCGCGTGGAAAAAAGCTCGACGACGTCAGTAGCGACGTCCATGCGCCCGGCGGCATTGATGCGCGGCGCGAGGCGGAAGGCGACATCGTAGCCGGTGAGGGGCTTTGCGGCGGGATCGAGTTTGGCGGCGGCGAAGAGGGCGCGCAGGCCGCAGCCGACAGGGCGGCACAGCTCACGCAGGCCGAGGCCGGCGATGGCGCGGTTCTCGCCGCGCAGTGGAACGGCATCGGCGATGGTGGCGATAGCAGCCATCTTGAGGAAGCTGGGCAGGATCTTGTCGCGCATGCGCGCGGGATCGCGGCGTTCCAGGAGGGCCTGGGCGAGCTTGAGGGCTATGGCTGCGCCGCAGAGATTCTTTTCCGGATAGGCGCAGCCGGGCTGATTTGGATTGAGGATGGCGAGGGCTTCGGGGAGCTTGTCGTGGGCTTCCGCAAGGTGATGGTCGGTGATGATGAGATCGAGGCCGAGACGGCGGGCGGTTTCTGCTTCGGCGAAGGCGCGCATGCCGGTGTCGACGGTGATGACGAGGCGAACTCCGCCGGCGTGGGCTGCCTCGAGCACGCTGGACTGCATGCCGTACCCGTCGCGGAGGCGGTGGGGCAGATGGAAGTCGGCGAGACCGCCGAGCATTTCGATGGCGGTCTTGAGCAGGACGACAGCGACGGTGCCGTCAACGTCGTAGTCGCCGTAGAGCAGGATGGGCTCGCGGCCGGCGATGGCACGCTCGACGCGCGCGACAGCGATGTCCATGCCGAGGATGAGAAAGGGATCATTCAGATGCGCGGGTTCGGGATTGAGAAAGGCGAAAGCCTCGGTGGGAGTCGTGATGCCGCGGGCAAGAAGCAGCTCGGCAAGGACCTGCGGGAGATGCGCTTCGCGGGCAAGGGTTGCGGCTTCGGCAGGATGCTGCTCGGCGAGGATCCAACGCTGAGGTGGAAGGCTGCTGAGGCCCCGGGAGGATTGCGAACCGGCGGAGGCCGGCGTACTTCCGGACCGGGGGGAAATCACCTGGGCTTACTCGTCATCGTCGTCGTGCGAGTGGGCATCGTCGATGACAATGTCCTGAAAGCTCTCGACGTTCTCAAGCAGCGCCTGGTAGCGCTCGTACCACTCAGTGGTGGTTTCGTGGAGGAAGACTACGCCCTGGTAGATGAAGCCGAGTTGAATATAGCCCAGCATTCCTGAATATTTGCGCAGCCATTTGGCCTCGACGAGCTCGGTGGCTTCTTCGTCAGGGAAGTTCATCTCGCCGGCCTCTTCGATGAGGGCGTCGAGTTCTTCGCGTTCCAGTGTCATTTCACTGAAGGTGACGAAGGGCGCACCCACGTGCTTGGCCATCTCAACGAAATCTTTCCAGGCATCGGGATTACCGCGTCCTTCCCAAAGAACCGAGGGAATATCGTCGGTGACATAGCCAGGAAGGCGGTGCAGACCGTGGCCCTCGATAAAGGCCACCATGTCATCTTTCAGCGAGAGGAGGTTATCGGTGCTCATTGTCAATGAATCATTCTCGCAGATGGGGCCGGGCAGGCAATGACGGCGGAGGAAATCTTTTTTGAAAAAATGCCCGCGTTGCGGTGCAAGTGGGGCAGAGGTCGAAGAAACAGGCGGCGAGGCGACGAGATGACAAGGGGAGAGGGGACGCTATGAGAAGTGGCGGGGCGCGGTAGTCTGGAGGGTTCACTGCCAAGGAGGATGGAAGATTGCCGGTTTTCGAGCGTCACGTTTTTGTCTGTCAGAATGTGCGGCCAGCGGATGCGCCGCGGCCATCATGTACGAGCGATGGGAAGAGCGAAGTTCACACACGGTTGCAGCAGCTAAGCCGCGAAGCGGGGTTGGGTGACAGAGTTCGAATCAACAAGTCGGGCTGCCTGGATCAGTGCGAGCATGGGCCGACGGTGGTGGTCTACCCGGAGGCGGTCTGGTACGGGCACGTTCGGCCCGAAGATGCGGAGGAGATTGTGGCGGAACATCTGATCGGTGGCAGGCCGGTGGAGCGGCTGCGACTGGCGGAGGGATGTATCAATACGAAAGCGTGTCCGCACAGAGTGAACCAGGCAACAGGGAACAGGGACTAGGGACCAGGGACCAGGGAACAGGGACTGCGGACTTGGGACTGGGGGAGGCGGGTCAGGGGTGAAGCGCAGAGAGTTTCTGAAGGCGGCGGGGGCGGCGTCGGTGGTGGGGATGACGCAACGCGCTGAAGCCGCACCGGGGCGAGGGATCGCAATCGTGATCGACGGCCGTGATCCTGTGGCAGGGGCTGCGCCGGTGCGGTGGGCCGCGGATGAGCTTCGTGCTGCGATCGCCGGAAGGGGAGGTTTGTGCCGCGTTGTCGACGCAGCGGAACAAGCCAGGGCCAGCGGATTTCGCGTAGTCGTGGCGAGCGCGGGTTCGAATCTGGCCGCCGGCGGATTTTCGCGTGGAAGCGAGACTCTGGCCGCGCCGGAGAGCTTCAGGATAACGCCGGGCAAGATGGGCGGCGGCGCGGCGCTGCTGGTTTCGGGCAGGGATGTGCGAGGTTTTGTCTATGCACTGCTGGAGCTGAGCGAGCGCGTGCGTTATGGGCCGGACCTGATGCAACCGTTGCACCTGGCGCAACGGTTCGAAGAAAAACCGGCCAACGAAGTTCGCGGGGTGAGCCGGTATTTCTGCAGCGAACTCGAGGATAAGCCATGGCTTTACGACAGGGAATCGTGGATTGGCTACCTGGATTTGCTGGCGAAATGCCGATTCAACCGCTTCAGCCTGGCTTTTGGAATTGAGTACGACTTTCCCAAGGGTGTCACGAGCGATTACCTTCACTTTGCGTATCCGTATCTGGTGGAGGTTCCGGGATACGATGTGCGGGTGATGCAGCTTGCGACGGCGGAGGGAAAGGCGCTGGCGCAACCGGTTCCACTGAGCACGGATGAGCGAACGAGGAATCTCGAAGCGCTGCGTTTCATCGCCGCGCAGACGGCGGAGCGAGGGCTGCATTTCCAGCTGGGGATCTGGACGCACGCTTACGAGTGGATCGACAGCCCGCAGGCGTATCACCGCATCGAGGGACTTACACACGAGAACCATGCCGCGTACTGCCGCGACGCGCTGGCGGCGATCTTGAGAGGTTGCCCGGAGATCGCGGGCCTGACACTGCGCGTGCACGGCGAGAGCGGAATTCCCGAGGGCAGCTACGAGTTCTGGGAGACGGTGTTTGAAGCGGTGAAGGGATGCGGGCGGACCGTCGAACTCGAGATGCATGCCAAGGGCGTGGACCAGCGCATGATCGAGATGGCGCTGAAGACCGGGATGCCGGTAAAGCTGGGCGTGAAGTACGCGGCGGAGCACCAAGGGCTTGGATATCACCAGGCTGACATTCGCGGGCTGGAGATTCCCAAGCGCGGACGAGAGGCAGAAGGGCCGTTCAGCGTGAGCGAGGGCGACCGGTCATTTACGCGCTATGGCTATGCGGATTTTCTGAAAGCGGGTGCGCCATACAAAGTACTGTTCCGGTTGTGGCCGGGGACGCAGCGGCATTTGCTTTCGGCGGACACAGAGATGGCGGCGGCATACGGAAGAACGGCGAGCTTCTGCGGCGCGGTTGGTATGGATTTGATGGAGCCGCTGACGTTCAAGGGCAGGGAAGGCTCAGGACAGCCCGGAGGGCGCTGCGCGTATGGGGATGTGACGCTCAATCCAAAGCATGACTGGGAGAAGTTCGAACTCTACGATCGCGTGTGGGGGCGGAGGCTCTACGATCCAGATGCGAACCCCGAGACGTGGCGGCGATGGATGCGCGGAAGTTTCGGGGCCGGGACCCTGGCGGCGGAACAGGCGGTGGCAAGTGGCAGCCGGATTTTGTCACTGCTGACACAGGCGCATCTGGAGTCAGCATCGAACCACGGGTACTGGCCGGAGATCTACACCAACATGCCAATCGTGACGGGGAGCGAGCCCGCGCCGACGAATGACACGCCGGTGCCGAGGGTGTTTGCGACGGTGAGCCCGCTCGATCCGCAACTGTTCTCAACCATCGATGAGCACGCGGTGGACCTGATGGCGGGGAACGCGAATGCCAAGTACTCACCGGTGGAAGTGGCACAATGGATGGAAGATCTCGCAGAGTCGGCGAGCAAGGCGATCGGCGAGGCGCGGGTCGCGGCAGCGGCGAAGGCTCACGGAGCGGCGTTTCGGCGGGTTGAAGCAGATGTGCTGATCCAGGTTGGGCTGGGGCGGTTCTTTGCAGCCAAATTGCGCAGCGGGGTGCTGTTCGCGATCTTTGAGCAGTCAGGCGATGCGCAGGCGGGCGCGCTGGCGGTTGATCAGTACCGGTTGGCGCGCGAAGCGTGGGCGGGAATAGCGAGTCATGCCGCGGGGGTGTACCGCGCAGACATTTCGTATGGCAATGTCGCATTGCGACGCGGACACTGGAAGGACAGGCTGGCGGCGATCGACAAGGACGCAGAGGCGATGGCGGCGCGGCTGAGGAACGCACAGCACGGCGAGCCGACGCAGAATACCCGGCAGGCGATTCAGGCAGTGATCAGCCGGCCGGTGCGGCCTGCGATCGACTGCATGCACACGGCACCGAGGGTTTTCAAGCCGGGGACCCCACTGGCCCTTTCGCTGAACGTTGCGCAGTCGCCGGCTGTGGATGCGCTGCCGGGAGTGATTTTGCATTATCGGCATGTGGACCAGGCGGAGCGCTGGAAGCAAGCGGATATGACGCGCGACGGGACCACATTTTCGGCAACGATCGCGGGGGAGTACACGCAGTCGCCGTACGCGCTGCAGTACTACGTGGAATTCCGTGGACAGAATGAGGCGGCGTGGCTCTACCCGGCGTTCGATGCCGCGCTCTCGAATCAGCCTTACCTAGTGGTGCTCGCGAGCGCATGAGCGAAATGCGCAACGGCGTCCCCGTTGACCTGAATCCGGCTAGTTAGCGCCGCTTCGCGGCGATGGCGAGCCGGCAAGTTGGCGCGGGCCCAGTTATGAGCCGAGGCATCAAGCCTGACGATTGATGACACGACTCAGGTCGCGCCCCTTCGAGAGCAGGTGCAAGATGCCAACTGCCAGCGTGTACATCCCGCGGCCTGATGCGTTATCCTGACGTTTAACCCATGATTTTTTCCCGCGACTACATTGGGTACCTGACTCGCCGCACGCTCAAGCACCTTATTGACGCCAAGCTGATTACCACCAGCGACATGAAGGTGACGGAGGAGCGCGTCAACACGGCGCTGATCGAGGAGCTGTCGCTCGAAGACCGCATTAACGAAGAGGTGCGGGTGATTCTCGACGCCTATTCGGAGGAGATGCGGAAGAGCGGGGCGCAGTATGCCGAGATGTTCAAGAAGGTAAAGACCGAGCTGGCCAAGAAATACAAGGCGGTGCTATGAGGATCAGCCGGGACAAGCTGAACAAGCTGGCGCATACGGTGGCGGATACGCTGGCCGAGATCGACCAGGTGGGGTTCCTCGAAGACCGCAACACGATCCGGCAGGAGGCGCGCAAGGCGCTGGAGACGCTGCTGACCGAGGAGGCCAGGATCGACTCCTCGGCGCGGCTGAAGATTGCGAATCAGCGGAAGATTATCCTCGAAGGCTCCCAGGAGTGGGACATCCTGTACCGCAAGTATTACAACGAGGAAGTGCGCAAGCTGGGAATCTAGGACGGGCTGTGAGACTGTGAGGCCCGTTGAGCGCACCTTGCGCAAATCGGGCTTCTTCTCACTTCTGGGACAGATTTATGTACGAATCCAAGCCAGCCGTGGAACGGTTTTTCAGCATCATTGCGCGCGCGGCGGCGCTTGCGCTCTTCCTTCTGCTTGCAAGGGCCGTCAGTTCGGCCGCGCCGGCTTACCCCTTGAAGATTTCGGCAAACCATCGATATCTGATTGACCAGAACGACGCGCCCTTCCTGCTGCAAGGAGACGCGGGATGGTCTGTGATGGTCGCCGCGACAGATTCGGAGGTCGAGGGGTATTTCGAGAACCGGCGGCAAAAAGGATTCAACAGTGTCCTCGTGAATCTGATTGAGCATCGGTTCAGCGAGCATCCGCCCCTGAACGCGAACGGCGACGCTCCGTTTACGATTGCCGGCGATTTCACCGCACCAAACGAGAAGTACTTTGCTCACGCCGATTGGGTCATCAGAAAGGCGGCTGAAAACGGCATCCTGGTGCTGCTGTGCCCGATTTACCTCGGATACAAGGGTACCGAGGAAGGATGGATAGAAGAACTTAAGAAACTCGATCCTGAAAAGTGCCTGGAATACGGCCAGTATTTGGGAAAGCGCTACAAGGACTTCGACAATATCATCTGGGTGATGGGCGGCGACCGCGATCCACGAGACGTCGGAGAGAAGATCGATCTGATCGCGCTGGGGATTCGCGAGTTCGACAAGCGTCACCTGTTCACCGCGCATGGATATTCCGAGGTATCGACTCCCGACCAGTTTGGAAGCGGCGGCTGGCTCGACATCAACTCCAGTTACAAGTGCGGAGCAGTTCATCAGCGCGTGGATTCGGATTACAACAGCCAGCCGGTCATGCCGGTTTTCCTGATCGAATCGTGTTATGAAGGCGAGCACAACGCGTCCGCAGTGCAAATCCGCAGGCAGGCGTATTGGGCAGTGCTGTGCGGCGGCTTTGGCCATGTCTTCGGCAATAACCCGATTTGGCATTTCAATGGCCGGACTTTGTATCCGTTTGAGGGAACCTGGCAGCAGGCGATGGATCTTCCCGGTTCGGTGGACATGATGATCTGGGGGCAGCTCTTTCGGTCGCGTGCCTGGTCCGACCTGGTTCCCGATCGGAAACATGAGGTCGTCACCGCGGGTCTGGGCGAGTTTGAAGGCGACGATTATCTCGCGGCGGGACGAACGGCCGGAGGCAGCACGGTGATCGCTTATATGCCGACCAGCAGAACTATCACAGTCGAGATGGCGAAGATCGCGGGCAATCAGGTGAAAGGCTGGTGGTTCAACCCGAGGAGCGGGGAAGCCTCGGACGCCGGTCTTTTCCCGGCAAGAGGAACCCATGATTTCACGCCGCCAGGCGAAGGTGACTGGGTTCTGGTGCTGGATGATGCCGAGAAGAATTTTCCCAAGCCGGGAATGGCGCGGTAGGACTTCGAAAAGGAAGATTGTTGGCAGCGAGGCGGCGCCGCGCGGAGCATGATTACGCTGCGCGCTTGACGCGAGGCCTCAAACGCCGTCACATCCCAGCTCCATAGCCGGCGGATACAATGGTCTGGCTATGCGAGCCAATCGTTTTCTCTTCCTCTGTTTTGTCTTCGCCTCTACGCTTGCTTCGGCCGAAGTGCGCGTGCCGCATCTGTTCGGCGACCACGCGGTGGTGCAGCGCGACCAGCCGGTGCGCATCTTTGGATGGGCTGCGCCTGCCGAGAAGGTTCAGGTGAGCTTTCACGATCAAAAGTTGATCGCGACGGCCGACCAGGACGGTGCGTGGGAGGTGTGGCTGAGGCCGGAGAAGGCGGGCGGTCCCTACACGCTGCGCGTCGAGGGCGATCAGAGCGCGGCGCCGGTGGAACGGAACGACATTCTGGTGGGGGATGTGTGGCTGGCGTCGGGCCAGTCGAATATGGAGATGCCGCTCAGCGGATGGGATTCCGCCCCACTTAAAGACTCGGCGAAAGAGATCGCGGCGGCCGATCATCCGAAGATTCGCTTGCTGAAGCAGAGCGAGCGCATCTCCGCGGGTCCGATGGACGACACTGCAGACGAATGGAAGATCTGCACGCCGGATACGGTGAAGGATTTCAGCGCGGTGGCATACTTTTTCGGCCGCCACATTGCCGATGAGGAAAAGGTCCCGGTCGGTCTGATCGATAGCAGCTGGGGTGGTACGCCGGCGCATGCCTGGATCAGCGCCGAAGGGCTGGCTTGGGCCAACCTGCCTTCGGTGCTCTACGATAGCGGCGCGATTATTCGGAAGCAGGGATACCTGGACTCGGTGAAGGAGAACGCACGCGCGCAGATCGATGCCGCCAGGGCTGCGGGCCGTCCCGAACCGAAATTCCAGGAACCCATGTGGGGGCGCGGGGATCATGGCGGCTCGTGGACGCCATCGACGCTCTTTAACGGCATGATCGCGCCCTATACGCGCTATGCGATCAAAGGCGCGATTTGGTATCAGGGAGAAACCGATAACGAGGGAGTGAAGGCACTGAACTACTCGCGCGTATTTCCGGCGCTGATCGAGGACTGGCGCAAGCAGTGGGGCGAGGGGCCGTTCGCGTTCCTCTATGTGCAGATATCGAGCTTCAACGGGGGACCTACGTGGTCGACGGTTCGCGATGCGCAGCGCCGCACGCTGCAACTGGAAAAGACAGGCATGGCGGTGACGCTGGACGTGGGCGTGCCCGACAACGTGCATCCGCCGGATAAGCAAACTGTGGCTGCGCGCCTGGACGCGGCCGCGCAGGAGCTCGCCTACGGCCGCGATGTCGAGGGAGTCTCTCCGCTGTTTGTGGAGGCGACAACGGAAGGGAGCGCGATACGCGCGTGGTTGAGCCACGCCACCGGGCTTCACTGCGCCGATGGTTCGCCCGGCGATTTTGAAGTGGCGGGCGAAGACGGGAAGTGGTCCGCTGCGACGGCGAAGATCGAGGTTGTGGACGGGTGGACGACGGTGGTTGCCAGCTCGCCGAATGTGGTGACGCCGAAACAGATTCGCTATGGATGGAACGCAGTGGTTTCGAGCTATCTTTACAACGCGGCCGGGCTGCCGATGGGGACGTTTACGTCGGAGAGTGATGCGCGGATGATGGTGCCGTAAGGCAGCCCTTGGAAAGAGCACATTCCTCCGCGGCTAAAGCCGCGTCTTTCGGGGGCGTTTTGCGGCACGGCTGAGGCCGTGCCCTTGCAAACCCATTTTTGAAATACGCTGTACAAAGTTCCCTTCCGCTGAGCTTTTCGAAAACGCCGACTGCGTTGCGACGAGAAGCCGGCATCCTCGGCGCCGGACCGGAAGGATTAGAAGCGGTAGGCGGGCTTGAGCTCGCATTGATAGATAGAGTCGTCGGTGTGGTTTCCTTTCCTGAGGGCGCAGGTTGCCCAACTCAGGTCGAGATCGGGCCCGAGCGGGAAGACGATCTCGGTACCGCCAACCTCGGCGATCAGGCTGACGCCTTCGGCGGTCGGCGGAGCGGTGAAATTGAACCCACCGCCAAAAACCACAGGATAGGACTCGCGCATTTCAGAGGCGATGCTGGTATGAAATACCTCGGCCTGAAGCAGAAAGGTCGCGGTACTGGACCAATCCAATGCCCTGGCAGTGATGAAGCGACCGGCTTGTGAGAATCCACTTGAGTCGATCCGGGTGAAGGGACATGGGCCGGCGATGCACGAGGCTCTGGCGTCGCGAAACTCGTTTCCGGCGCCCGCGTCGATTCGGATGGAGCCCGTGGAGGCTTTCCAGTACCCGTCGGGCGAGCAAGGGTTTTGACGGCGGCAGGGGACGTTTCCCTGGTTGACGACTTCAAAGGTGTTGGCTGCGCTGCCAATGTTCTGCTGGTTTTCGGAGTTGACGGTGTAGCGAACCCGGATATTGGAGACGACGGTGGATGCGATTGGAGATTGCACGACGGATTCTTGGGCGGACGGCAAGAGGGCGGCGACGACGAGGCGGCGCAGAGAAGAACGGAACTGAATGACTACCGGCATTTCGAGGGGTTTGTAACCGGGATGTTCAAAATGGAGCACCACCGTCTGACCGGGCAGAACCGCCCGGGGAATGGCGATACGGAAGTATCCCGCAGGGTCAGACTGCGTGGTCAGGCTCCAATCGCGATAGCTGGCGGCGACCTGGACGCCGGCGATCGGTTGCTGCTTGCGGACATCGGAATCGCTACGAATGACGGCGCCCTGAATTATGGACCAGCGGGGTTTCCAGTGCCGCACGGCAAGGACCACCAGGATGGAGGCGGCAGCAGCGACGGCAACGACGCTCCAGACGATGGTTCTTGTGCGTGCCATGGGCTTCCTGTGCTTCTGCTGTTTGGACGCAGATTGAGAGAGATTTGCTGTCTGCGGGCGAATAACCGGAGACGGGAAATCCGCATCTAATCACATACGATAGATGGACCGGTTAGAGGGTCACCCGATCTTGCGCCTGGTGGGAAGGAGGGCGTCGCGGCGGGCTGTGCTGCGCCGGCTCTCGTGCCTTTCGCTCGCACTGCCGCTGGCGGGTGTCGACGCATTCACAGGTTACGGCGGGCCGGGGGAGCCGGATGAAGACCCGCAGGGAAATGCGGGGTCCGCGTACGCCAACTCCCCGCTTTCCCCGCAGGATGAGGAGTTGCTCGACGACCTGGAGCGGGCCTCTTTCCAGTTCTTCTGGGAGCAGGCGAATCCGCAAAGCGGTTTGATCAAAGACAGGTGCAATGTCCGCGCGAAAGACGACGGCCTGGCTGCGAGCATTGCTTCCACCGGCTTCGGGCTCACGGCAATCTGCATTGCCGACCAACGCGGATTCATCAGCCATTCAGAGGCACGGCTGCGGGTGATTCGCACCCTCAACTTTCTTTGGCACAAGCTTCCGACGCACCGCGGCTTCTTTTTTCATTTTGCGAACGTGAATACCGGGGAAAGGATGTGGGACTCGGAGGTGTCGTCGGTCGACACGGCGATTTTGCTGTGCGGGGCACTGACCTGCAGGCAACATTTTGCCGACAGAGATGTGGACGAGATGGCGCATGCGATCTTCGATCGCGTGGAATGGAACTGGCTGTCGGAGGACACCAGCCTGCTGTCGCAAGGCTGGACGCCGGAGATGGGATTTATTCCCTCGCGGTGGGACTTCTACAGCGAACTGATGATGATGTATCTGCTAGGCATGGGGTCGGAGTCGCATCCTCTGCCGAAGGACGCGTGGCTGGCGTGGAAGCGCACCATCTTCGAATACGAAGGCATGCGCTACATCGGTTCGTTCGCGCCGCTGTTCGTCCACCAATATTCGCAGGCGTGGTTCGACTTCAGGAAGAAGCGAGACCGGTATGCAGATTATTTTGTTAATTCGGCGATCGCAACGGATGTGCACCGGCGATTCTGCGTCGAGCTAAACTCGCAATTCGACGATTACAGCGATGCGATGTGGGGCATCACCGCGTCCGATTCCGCACGAGGCTACGTGGTGTGGGGCGGGCCGCCCGCCATGGGGCCGATTGACGGAACGATTGTGCCGGCGGCGGCGGGGGGATCGCTGCCGTTTCAGCCGGCGGCGACGTTGCGTGTGCTGAGGACCATTCGCGATCACTACCCGAATGTGTGGAGCCGCTACGGATTCGTCGACGCATTTAATCCGCTCACGGATTGGTACGACACGGATGTGATCGGCATTGACACCGGCATAACGATGTTGATGGCCGAAAACCTGCGCACCGGTTTTGTGTGGGATACGTTCATGAAGAACCCCGAGGCGCAACGCGGTATGACCACCGCCGGGTTTGAGACCTATAGTCCGACCTCGTAGCCGGTGGAAACCCATCTCGAACAACGTCGCGAACCCGGCCCGCATCCTATTGAATCAGCGGGCTCATAAAACTACTCCATGAGTTTCTTTTTTTCCGGCACGGTCGACCGATTCCTTGGTTCCTTCATCGAGCAAGCTGTTCGCCGCTTCCTATGGGGGCATTGCGCGGTTCGCGGAGACGCAGGCAAGAGGTACGATGCATTCGAAGACAGAAGCTGCACAGTCAGGCCTGGGAACCAGCTCCTCGCCGGGCAACCCGGCGACACTGGATAGCGCCTGGGGCGATCGTGTCCGCGCCCTCAAGAACATTCCTCCAGTTCTTCACTTTGTATGGGAGTCGGGTCCTGCGGTCGTCTTCTGGAACGTCACCATTCGCATTCTTGTCGCCTTTCTGCCGGTGGGAATCGGAATTATCGTCCGGTTCATCATCGACGGCGTGAATCGGATCCGGCTGCATCAGCCATTACCGCATGGATTCTGGTGGCTGGTGGTGGCGGAGATGGCGCTCGCGGTGCTGATGGGGATTCTCTCCCGGGCCGTGGATTATTTCGACAACCTGCTGGCCGATCGGTACACCCATCATGTGAGCGTCGAGGTGATGCGCAAAGCTGCGGCGCTGGACGTGACGGTGTACGAAGATCCGGTATTTTACGACCGGCTGGAGCGGGCCCGGGTGCAGGCGACGGACCGGCTGGCCATGATCCAGCAGATGGGGCGGCTTATCCAGCAGGCAGTTACGGCGGTGGCCTTTTCAGCGGTGCTGGTGGTGTACTCCCCATTTCTTTTGTTCCTGCTGGTCGCCGGCATCGTACCTGCGTTTCTGGGCGAGAGCCATTTTGCGTTCCTCACGTATGCCAAGAATTTCAGGCAAACTCCACTGCGCAGGCAGATGGATTATCTACGGCAGGTAGGCGGAAGCAAAGAAGCTGCGAAAGAACTGAAGCTGTTCCATCTCAGCGGATTCCTGACGCAAAGGTTCGAGGAGCTTTCGCAAAGAATCTACGAAGAGAATGTCGCGCTGAACCGACGGCGGTTGTTCTGGGGCGGACTGCTTTCGATCCTGGGCCTGCTTGGATACTACGGCGCATATGCCTACAGCATCTTGCGCACAATCCAGGGGTTTTACAGTGTCGGCGACCTGACGCTGATTACGGCAGCGATCATGCAGGCGATGAGCAACATCCAGCAGGCATTTTCGACTGCCTCGGGAGTTGCGGACCAGGCGTTGTTCCTGACGGATCTGCTGGCATTCTTCTCGATGGAGCCGGCGGTGAAGTCGAAATCCAATGGGCTACCGGTCCCGCGCCCAGTGGGGCGCGGATTTGAGTTCCAGAATGTCTCATTCGCATACCCCGGCACGCAGAGGCGGGTTCTTGACGGCTTGAATTTCACACTCCGGCCGGGCGAGCGGGTGGCGCTGATAGGCGAGAACGGCCAAGGCAAGACAACCATCGTGAAGCTGATTACGCGGCTCTACGACCCGACGGAAGGGCGAATCCTGCTGGATGGCGTGGACCTGCGCGAGTACGATCTCGACGATCTGCATGCGGAGATCGGAGTGATCTTTCAGGACTTCATGCGTTACGAAATGACGGCACGCGAAAACATCGAGGTGGGACGCATCGAGGCGCAGCATACGACGCAGGAGATCGAGTACGCCGCGGCGAAAAGCCTGGCCAGCGAGGTGGTGGCGAAGCTGCCGGCCGGATACGGCCAGAT
>Ga0335069_10002104_pt1 | contig 31074 bp, 24 predicted proteins | sample Lox_Sample_11_FD_206714 | JGI IMG/M metagenome (GOLD analysis project Ga0335069, IMG submission 206714) | Soil microbial communities from Loxahatchee National Wildlife Refuge, Florida, United States - Lox_Sample_1.1 | ecosystem: Environmental > Terrestrial > Soil > Wetlands | place: USA...
TCAAGCATGCTAAATGGCAACATTGCAGAGTGCTTTGAAAAATAGTTTTTCACTTTATTGTAATCATCCTGGCTCAGCAAATCGGAAAGCTTTTGGTCATTGTTCATGCGCATATACTTCATCGCATTTAACATACCTGTCATATCGGTCATGTCTATTTCAAAATAAATTTCATCACAGTTTTTAATGGCATTATTTAATCCTATACTTAATGTAGCGTCATCAGCACAAAGAATATGCATGGTACCGAAAACATAAGTTGGCTGCTTTAAATCTTTGCCTGTTATTTTCCATAATAACGTATTGGGAAGTTTTTGCAAACCAGCCTGAGAAAAAACTGAACCTGCTAATAATGTATACACCAAAACAGGGAATATTTTTTTCATAAAATTTTATTTAACCTGACTGACTTATTTTTCAATTGATATTGTACTATTATGCGTGTTATAAAATCAACATGAGGTCGACTCGCTCACGACTGCTTCTTCACCATAAAGCTGGTCTTTAAATTTAAGCGATGGTGAAGAAATAAATTCACCTACTTCCAAAGCATTCCATTTTTCGTCAACTGCTTTTATTGTTTCATCATTTGCCACAATAATATTGGGCCAATCACGCTGAAAACCATCAAACTCTTTTGTTTTACGTGTACCGTCAAAACCAATTACTGGCACCTGCTTACCGTCAATTACATCTGAATAGGCAATAATATGATCCCGTTTCGGGTCAAGATTATTGCAAAACCTCCATAAAGCTGTTGCAAGATCTTTGGGGTTAACCGAATACTCAACATAAAGGATCATTTTTATGTTGAGTATTTCTACAAAAGATCCGCATATTTGTCTATGTAGTTCCCGAATATGTCCGGGCCTGTTTTTTTTTACGGAAAGAATGATACATGGGATTTCTTTTTGCAGCAGGCTTGCATTGACCTCGCATATCTCGCTGAATTTGTTTTTTAAATCCGAAACAAACGTTTTTGTCTGTGGCCATTGACCGCTGCTGTGTAACTGATTACTTTCATTCAACTCCTCTGAAAACTTTTTTGTTCCATCAATGCACATTTTTCCACCAAAGCCCAACTTACTGCAACTATGATCCAATACATCCATCGGGCCTTGAGAAAAATAGATGTCAGAAGCAGGGTCAAGATTTGCAAAAACATATTTAGCGAGCAGCTCATAATTGCGAACATCTGCACTTTCATCAGCTAATACTAATATCTTATTGAACATCATCTGACCTGCCCCCCACATTGCGTTCATTACTTTCTGCCCTTGCCCTGCATATTCCTTTTCAATTTTCGCAATCACGAGGTTATGAAAAACACCTTCCACCGGCATTTCCATATCAATAATCTCAGGAACCAAAGTCATTTTAATTGGGGCCAGAAAAATCCTTTCTGTTGCTTTGCCAAGCCACGCATCCTCCTGTGGAGGAATCCCGACAATGGTTGCCGGATACACTGCATTTTTTTTGTGTGTGATACAGGTTATATGAAATTTCGGGTACCAATCAGGTAAGGAATAGTATCCTGTATGGTCGCCAAATGGCCCTTCCCAAATCATTTCATCATTGGGGTCAACATAACCTTCAATTATAAAATCAGCATCAGCTGGAACTTCAATTTCCGGCTGCGTTAAACATTTCACCAAGTCTACCTTTTTCTTTCGCAAAAAACCTGCAAGCATGTATTCATCAACATTTTCCGGCAAAGGAGCTGTTGCAGAATAAGCGTAAACAGGATCCCCGCCCAAGGCAACAGCAACAGGCATTTTGATACCAAGTTTCTTATATTCTGAAAAATGTTTTGCGCTTACTTTATGTTTGTGCCAATGCATGCCCGTAACAGAGGGACTAAAAACCTGCATACGGTACATCCCCACATTGCGTGTGTTGGTATGGGGATCCTTGGTATGTATAACAGGAAGCGTAACAAAAGGTCCACCATCTTTCGGCCAACAGGTAATAACAGGTAGTTTTGTTATATCCGGATTTTCCAGAACGATTTCCTGGCATTCGCCCCGGCCACTTTTTACTTTCGGCATCCAGCTTCCAAACTGATTTAATTTGGGAAGCAGTTTAAGCTTATCCAGGATACCTTCTTTGGGGCTTGATATCAGTTTAAAGAGACCTTCGATTTCTTTTGATATATCATCAAGCTGTTTAACACCGAGCGCCATACACATTCTTTTTTCGCTTCCGTAGGCATTCATCAGCACAGGAAATTCGTAACCGGTATTTTCAAAGAGCAAAGCCTTACCTCCATTTTTTGTTTTGCTGAAACGATCTGTAATCTCAGAAATTTCAAAAACCGGGTTTACGAATGCTTTTATACGAAGTAATTCGCCTGCCGATTCCAGTGCGTTGATAAATTCCTGCTGGTTGCGATATGCCATTTGATTGTGTTGAATTTGCAAAAATAAAACACAAAATTGCAGGAATAAGTTCAGCGGAGAAGAATTTAGATCATCGTAGAAATTGGGTATTGAAAACAGAAACCATCAAATCACTTTTTTGGGACAATCGATAACACCCTTTTTATTCATTCTCATTGTCACCATATTATCGATACTGATGCTGATCCTGATTCCTGTAAAATAATACCAGTCTTTATTTTTGGGGTTGCCACGCATAGTTCCCGAGCTGGGATAATTCGGATTTCCACCTTTTACTTCATCTCCTCTGTATGCCATTTCAACCGCCAAAGGCCCTTTAGCACTCAAGAGTGTTGCGCGGTCAACATAAGTTGTGCTTACATCATCCAGGTAATCGGTAAATAATTTTCTGAATGCAATTTCATAGGCCAGAATAACATTGTCGGTTATGCGTATTTTAATACCTCCTCCAAATGGTATAGCAAGTTGAATTAAACTGTACTGTTTTCTTTCAGGATATGCAGCAAGGCCTTCTCCTTCAGTACTTAAAGGTCTCAGGAATACTTTATTGCCCAATGTGTCATACGCATATGGATTAAAATGAAAAAGGGCGACGCCTGCAAATCCGTATGGAGTAAACCTTTTTACAGAAATATCAAAGATATTATACTCTCCAGTGAGGTTCCATTCAAAAATCTGTGATTGAAAACTTAAATTTCTCAGTTGCAGTTCCGGTTTATTGAATTTATCAGCAGCGTTTACTTTACCGTAATTAATTCCGGATAGCACAGAAATATGTGGCGTAACATCATATTGAAGCCCAAGACCAAGTCCTGCATTTGATTGATCGGTAGTAAAAAATTTGCTTTGCAAATCACCTGAATAGTTGGAAATCCCTCCAAACAAGTTTACATGCCATTGGGCATTAACAATATTAGGGAATGCAAGGACTAATAAAATAAATTTCTTCATGCTTTTCCGTTTGTAAAAAAATATGCGGGCAAGTGCAACTAAGGCTTTGCAAGGGAAACTGGATTAAAAGGATGAGGAATATTGTATGGTTATACGGCTTTATTTTAACGCAAGTATCAGACCAATTATTTTTTATTTCTTAACGAATTTGTAAATTCATGAGTTGCTTTTCAAATTAAAAAAAGGCTCATTGCTGAGCCTTTTCATATTATTACATAAAGAATATTATTTGTTATACACCAAATTTTTCTGCATAATCATATCATTGCCGACATTAACCGCTTCATTAAGATAGATATCGGTGCCCAATCCTTTCAGCCATTGCTCATACCTTGTTTGTTTTTCTTTATCACCCGCATACCTGTCAGCATCTTGCGGTAAGCCCTGCACACTCATCGGTTTGGGCAGCTTGCTTAATGTTTCAATTTGTTTAACTGTAGCTTTTATCTGCTTCTGCTCCTGCCTGTATTTTTCAATATTAAGCGGGTATTTTTTATCATTTTGCTTATCGAGCCACTCTGCGTCAGCACGTATCAGGCTGAAAGAAGAATTATTTTTGATGCGATCATCACTCTCTTTCCTTATGCTTGAAAGATCATAGGCATATTTCCATGGAGTATATTCGGCCTTTTGAATTTCATCCCAGGGCAAAGCATCAGGGTTATCTTTTTCACGCACTTTAGAATACTCCAGTAAATCAGGCAGAACAATATCGGAAGATACACCCCGCAACTGAGTAGAGCCCCCGTTAATGCGATAAAATTTCTGCAGGGTCAGTTTTACTGAGCCTAATTCACCATTCGGGTCCATAAAGCCTACATTTCTGTCTAAACCTATGTTACGCTGAACTGTTCCTTTGCCATAAGTAGAAGAACTGCCTATGATTATGCCTCTTTTATAATCCTGTATGGCAGCGGCAAATATTTCAGAAGCAGATGCGCTATATTCATTCACCATCACTTCGAGTGGTCCATCATACAAAACAGATTTGTCATGATCGGTAAGTACCTGAGGTTTATCATCCCGACCTTTGACCTGCACCACTGGCCCCTGGGGAACAAATAATCCCACCATTTGTACCACATCGTATAGAGATCCACCTCCATTATTCCGCAAATCAATCACAATTCCGTCCACTTTTTGATCTTTCAGTTTCATCACTTCATGTGCAACATCTATTGAACAACGATTCCCTTTAGGGTTATCAAAATCCGCATAGAATTCAGGTAAATAGATATATCCGATTTTACCTTTTTCCGTATTAATAATGGCACTTTTGGCAAAAGTCAATTCATCCTGCACTATTTCATCACGGATAAGTGATACAACTTTAACTGAACCATCTGTTTTTTTCAATGTAAGCTTTACTTCAGTACCTTTTGTACCACGGATCAGTTTTACAGCATCTTCCACAAAAAAACCTCTTAGGTCAACCGGCTCCTGGCTGCTTTGAGCTACCTTAATAATTACATCACCAATATTTATCTGACCAGATTTTGAAGCAGGGCTTCCTGAAACCAGGGTCGCAATTTTTATATTGCCATCCTCATCACGGGTAAGTGATGCCCCAATGCCAAAAAAGTGACCGCTCATCTGCTCATCAAAATACCTTTTATCCACTGGCGGAAGATAATCGGTATGGGGGTCCATAGACTGAACAATATCCTGAACAAAAATATTGAACCTGTCATCTTCATCATTCAATTTATACTTCAGCCTGTCGAAATAATAATCCATTGTTTTTTGCGCTTTCGTGCGGGCCTCCTTTTCAAGTTCAGCATCTGTTTTTACTATAAAATCTTTACTGTTTTTATTGGCTTCCCTCACATCAAGTAAATCTGAATATCGCTCCAGTGTCAGGTATTTCAGTCTTTTTCTCCAGGCTTCTTTCTTTTCATTTTCATTTTTCGGGAAGTTCACTTTTTCAAAATCAAAATTCGCTTCTTCATCTGCAGAAAAATCGAAGGGCTTAGATAATATTTCTTTATAAATCTGCTCCGCTTCCAACATCCTTTTTCTAAAAACGCCTGTTACAGCAGGAACGAATTCAAGCCCCTCCTTGCCCAATATCTCATCATCTATAGTGTGGCGGTATTTAGAAAGTGCATCAACATCTGATTGCAGCAAAATATCTTTTTCCATGTCTACATCAGCCAGATATTTGTTAAATACCTCTTCCGAAAATTTATTGTCAATATTCTTGGGGCTGTAATGTATTTCTTCCAGCATCTCCCCGATATTATGCAATATTTTTTCGTGTTTCGAAGTCGGGTCGCCGCCAAAACCAAGGCTCCTAAATGCTACAAAAACGCCGCCCGCCAGAACAAGCAGCACTACGGGTAAGTTTCTTTTCCTCATGATCATATTTTTAAAGGCTTTAATCATCCGAATTCAAAAATAACGATAAAAAGCAAGCTATGTTGCAAATAAATGTCAATATTAACAGTTGCCGGGGTTTTAATTATGTGAACGGTATTTTACAATATCTTACTGTTTCGCTGTTATTAATAAATGCTGGTCATTCATTACTTAAAACTTCAATATTGGAGCGGTAATTTTTTATTCAGATTGTTTAGTGACTCTTTAATTTCATCAACAAACTGACCAGAGAAAATATCCTTTCAGATTACGATCGGATTATTAAGTTAACCTCTTATTTTTTTACTGCCATGATATTAAAACATGAATAAAAAAGCCCCGCATTTGCGAAGCTTTTAAGGGTGGCTGAAGGGGTTCGAACCCTCGGCCCTCAGAACCACAATCTGATGCTCTAACCAACTGAGCTACAGCCACCGTTTGGAAGCGCAAAATTAAATGAATTCTAATTCCCTTCAAAAACAATGTCAACAATTTTACGGGCAAAGTTTATTTCCTTTATTTGCAGCCGAAAATTTCAACAATGAAATGGTGGTTTTATACAATCCCGGTTATCTCTGCTTTTATTCATTGGCTCACCATCTGGATGGCTTTAAAAATGCTTTTCCATCCGCGTAAACCTAAAAAAGTTCTTGGGTTTACATTACAGGGCGTTTTCCCTAAGCGACAGCTGCAGATAGCAGAAAGCCTTGGCAAAATAGTCGGACAGGAGTTGTTATCATTTGGAGACATTGAAAGCACCATTACACGACCGGAGAATGTGCAAAAAATCCTGCCTCATGTGGAAGATCATATTGATCATTTTTTGCGTGTAAAATTAAAACAGAACATGCCCGTCATAGCGATGTTTATCGGTGAAAAAACCATTAACCAATTGAAATCCGTTTTCATGACGGAACTAGAAGAATTGTTTCCGGTAATTATGAAAAATTATGTCTCAAACCTGAGACATGACCTCGACCTGGAAAGGATTGTTGTTGAAAAAATAACCGGGTTCTCATCAGACAAGCTTGAACAGATGCTGAACCAGATACTCACCAAGGAGTTCAGGTTTGTTGAAGTAATCGGTGCTGCGCTTGGATTTTTTATAGGACTTTTACAAATATTCCTGACCCTATTGGCGAGGTAAGTTTTCAGCAGGCTATTACCTTTACCTTTGCTGCCAATAAATGCTTTGCTATTTTAGAAACAGTAAACTGATATTACCGGATTTTTTTTGTTTGTCGCCGACTATTAATAGCCGACTAATAATACACCCTTTCAACTATTATTACAGCCGTTTGTAATTTATAGGTTTACACTTCGTTTTTTGCATGGAACTTTGCAGCAATTTTGAACTACTTGTACATGAAAAAATTATTGATTATTTCTTTAACCCTGTTTTTAAGTAACTTAACTTTTGCTCAATTCCCAATGGGTGGCGGGGGGCGACCTGGTAACGGGCAGGTTCCCAGTATTGGCCATTTTTATGGCAAAGTTGTTGATTCAAAAAACAATAAAGGCATCGACGGAGCATCTGTTCAGCTTATTGCCAACAAATTTGATACCGCCACAAAGAAAATGAAATTGGTACCTATTGCCGGGATGATTACCAACAAAGGGAATTTCAGCCTGGAAAACCTTCCATTATTCGGTAACTTCAAGCTGAGGATAACCGCGATCGGTTACAAGCAATATGAAGAAAAGGTTGCCTTCGACATTAAAATGCCAAAAGGTGGGGTGCAGAACCAACAGAACGGAGATATGCAGCAGGCTCAGCAGGCGCTTGCCGGTATCGACAAAGATCTTGGAAATATCAAACTGGATGCAAGTGCCGAAACATTGGCAGAAGTTACCGTGAGCGCAAGCAAGCCCCTGGTACAACTTGGTGTAGATAGAAAGATATACAATGTAGAAAAGGATATTTCTGCGCAAGGCGGAACAGGCGTTGATGTAATGAAAAATGTACCTTCCGTATCCGTTGACATTGACGGCAACGTAAAATTGCGGAATACAACACCAACCATATTTGTAGATGGATTACCTACTACCTTAACATTAGACCAGATACCTGCAGATGCCATTCAAAGCGTAGAAATCATCACCAATCCCGGGGCAAAATATGATGCCTCCGGGGGAACTTCAGGAATACTAAATATTGTTTTAAAAAAGAATCGTAAAGCGGGCTATAATGGGAATGTTCGGGCAGGCATCGATCAACGTGGAAGATTCAATCTGGGAGGAGACATAAATGTAAAGCAGGGAAAGCTTAATGTGTTTGCAAGCGGCAATTACGGAGAGCGCAAATCTATATCAACAGGTACTACAGAACGCTCAACTTTTCTATCGCAGCCTTTTAATAATCTTTCACAATACGATTATAATGTCTCAAAAGGGTACTTTGCATTTGGACGGGCAGGATTAGATTATTTAATCGATAACAGGAACACTTTATCATTATCCGGAGTAATTGTACATGGCCATTTCACTCCATACATTAATAGTGACCTTTATGTCGATACACTTGATCCCTCCGGAACAAAATATTCTTATACAAGACGTGAATCTACCACAAATGGTATTTTTAATAACAAAGGCGGAATGCTCAGTTTCAAGCATACCTTTCCGAGAGCAGGACAGGAATTTACCGCCAATGCGAATTACAGTTATGGGAGCAATAATAACACAAACCAGGTAAATTCAATTATTTACCCGGTTGAAGGCACCCCCTATAACTATAGTTACGATCAGAAACAATCCGGTTCAGGAACTAATGAGTTTATTACTGCGCAGGCAGACTATTCGAATCCTATAAACGACAAATCAAAATTTGAGACTGGTGTACGGGTGGCAGCAAGGAATATAGCAAGCAGCAGTAATTTCTTTTTTGTCGATTCCTTAGGAAAAGATCATTTGCAACCATTGTTATCTTCTATATATGATTATCATGACAGAATATACGCAGGCTATCTTACTTATTCCAATTCCATCAAAGATTTCGGTTACGTATTGGGGTTAAGAGCAGAAAGTTCTACTTATAACGGTACAACTAACTACACGGTGAAAGACCAGTCCGGCCTTAACGATACAATCGGTAATTTCAGCAATAAGTACCCGATCAGCCTTTTCCCAAGTGTATTTATTTCTCAAAAATTAGGGGGGCAGCAGGAATTGCAGTTGAACTATACACGAAGGATTGACAGGCCAACTTTCTTCCAGTTATTTCCTTTTACTGATTACTCAGATTCATTAAACCTTAGCCGGGGCAACCCAGATCTGAAACCTCAGTTCACCAATTCGTTTGAACTGTCTTATCAAAAATCATTTCCTAAAAACAATACACTTATCGCATCAGTTTATTATAAATATACTACTGATCTCATTACACGCGTACAACAAACCGGCAAGAATCCTATCAACGATTCTTCAGTGTTTATCAGCACCTTTATTAATGCCAACTCAAGTTTTGTCGGGGGGTTTGAGATTATCAGCCGCAACACAATTACCAAATGGTGGGACGTAACAAGCAATATCAATATCTTCACATCGAAGATAAACTCAAACGACAGCTCTGTTGAAGCAGTGGGGCAAACTTACAGCTGGTTTGGCAAAATCAATAATACTTTCAAGCTGACAAAGAAACTCACTTTGCAAATAACAGGAGACTACACTTCAAAAACTGTTTTACCGCCAGGGGGAAGTGCAGGCAATACCAGTAATACAGGAGGCCGGGGCTTTGGTGTCACGGTAAGTGGTAGCGCCCAGGGATATTCAAAACCAACAGGAGGTGTAGATGCCTCGTTGAGATATGAATTCCTCAAAAATAAAGCCGCTTCACTTACTTTAAGCGTCAGCGATATTTTCCGCTCCCGTATAAATGATGTGTATACCTATGCTAATTATTTTACCCAAGATGCGTTCAGGAGAAGGGATCCTCAATTTTTCAGGCTGCAATTCAATTATCGCTTTGGAAAGTTTGATGCTTCATTATTTAAACGAAAAAACCTGAAAGGAGAAATGGATAGTATGCAAGGTAGTATGCAGGGAGTACAGCAGTAACCATTAGCCTTGGTTAAAGAATTTAATACACGCTATTTAAATTTTATAAAAGTTTGGCATGATAGTAAAATACCTGTAAATTTTACGGGTATTTTACTATCATTAAACATTTTCATGCATCACTTCATGCATATACTGCACTTTCAGATGATCATAAAATGAATGCCTGTCGATAATGGCAGCTACTATACTGGATATCATGCCAGCAAACATGAGGTAAAAGATCAGATTGTGCCTGTCAGTCATTTCCAGAACAATAATTGCCGATGTAAATGGTGTTCTTGTTATACCGGTAAGAAAACCAACCATGCCCGCGAGGATCAACAGGTTTGTGTTTGCATCAGATAAATGCATCCATTCTGCAAATACAGATCCAATGCTGGCGCCAGCGCTTAAGGAAGGGGCGAAAATGCCCCCTGCTCCTCCGCTGGTAAAGGATAATATTGAGCCGCCTATTCGCAATAAAGGCGAATACCAAGGCAAATATTTCGGAGAGGAGAAAAGTGCGTTGGCCATCAATTCTTTTCCCGAACCCAAAGCAATCTTATTTACATAGAATGCCAAAGCTGCTATTATAAACCCGCATAAAAAAACAAACAAAAAAACATGGCTCCTTTTTTTGAATGTAGATTTCCATTTGATGATCCATAAAATTATCTTGCCGCTTCCGCTTCCGGCAAGCCCTGTAATAATAGCAACACACATCACTCCTAAAAAAATATAAGGAGATAAATTATTGACAGTCGGGTACCCAAGATATAAATAAGGCCCTAACAAAGCCTGTGCTGTAAGCCCCGAAATGATTACGGCAGAAAAAATGGCTGTTTTAAAATAATTAATATGTGTTTTTGTAAGTTCTTCTACTGCAAAAACAATTCCTCCCAGCGGGGTATTAAAAGCTGCCGCAAGACCTGCCGCAGCGCCAGTCATAATCATATTCCTTTTTGAAATTTTCGGCCACCAGGCGGGCAACCATTGATTTACTTTCCTGAAAATAGAACCGGCTACCTGTATCGTTGGCCCTTCTCTTCCGATTACACCGCCTCCAAAAACCATAAATAAGCTTGAAATGATTTTAACAATCATTACTCTCAGGCTGAGGAACTTGTTCACCTTGTCATTATTTCTCGGATTAGCCAGTTCAATGGAAGCCATTACCTGCGGTATTCCGCTTCCTCTTGAATAAGGCGCAAATTTTTTAACCAGCAGCCAGGCAATAATAAAACAGGCCGGCGTAATGATAAAAAAAGCCCAGGCGAAATGTCCGAATACATAAGAGGTTCCGCGTTCGGCCAGAAAAAAAAGTCTTGCATACAATACTGCTACTAACCCAGTTAATAGCGATGCGATCCAGAACGGAACAGCCTGTAACAGGTTTTGCTTAAGTTTATCATTTCCAATTTTATCAAAAACATTCTTTATTCTTTTCCTGATCCGTAAAATCAATTTCATGCTGTGTAAATTCTTTTTGAAATTTGTGCTAAATTATCTCTTATCAATGAAACGGCAGCTTTAATATATTCTTATTCTGTTATTAAATTGCAATTACAATGATTCATGCATATCTTTCAAACTGAAATCTGCTATATGAAAATAATAACCATATTATCACCGCTGATCATTCTTTTCTTATTTAATTGTTGTTCAAAAAAAAACAGCAATACAACAAACATCAATATTACTATCAGTGGTGTTTCAAACAACAGGGCGGACACATCCACAACTTATCGTTTTACGGTCGATTTAAGTACTGCACCAACGAATCAGGTTTCAGTAGATTATTCAACTGCTGATGGAACTGCAAAGTCCCCGGCAGATTATGAAACGAGGTCAGGCACCCTGGTTTTTAATCCCGGCCAAACTCAAATGTTTATTGACATACAGGTTACTGGCGACAGTCTCCGGAAACCCAATCAGGATTTTTTTGTACAGCTAAGCAACCCCAAAAATTGCAATATCAAAACATCGCAGGCAACGGGTGAAATTATTAATGATGACGGCCGGTATTTACCTACCGATAGCTCAGGTTATGTATCTGCAAACAATTACCCCGGCTATAATTTGGTTTGGAGCGATGAATTCAATAGCAGTTCAATTAATACAAGTAATTGGAATTTTGAAACTGGCGGAGGGGGCTGGGGTAATAACGAACTTGAAAATTATACGGCAAGAACTCAGAACGCCTTTGTGTCATGTGGCAACCTGGTCATTGAGGCAAGAAACGAAAATTACAACGGCAATTATTATACATCAGCAAGAATGACGACCCAAAATAAACAAACATTCTTATATGGGCGCATTGATATTCGCGCAAAACTCCCGGTTGCAAAAGGCTTGTGGCCGGCACTCTGGATGCTTGGCAGCAACATCACCCAGGTTGGCTGGCCTGCCTGTGGTGAAACTGATATTATGGAACTGATTGGCAAAAATCCGAATGTAGTATATGGTTCATACCATTGGCTATATTCCGGAGGTGGGGTTGGTTCAATAAGCAAATCCGACACCTTGCTATCGGGAGACTTTTCACAGCAATTCCATGTGTTCAGTTTGATATGGGAAAAAGACAGTATGCAAATACTAATTGACGACCACCCGTATTCCTCAGGTAATACCCAAAACATTACACCTGGAAATTATCCTTTCAACCTGTCTTCCTTTTTTATTTTTAATGTAGCAGTAGGGGGAGATTGGCCGGGCCCGCCGGATAATTCAACCACATTTCCCCAAAGAATGTTTGTTGATTACGTCAGGGTATTTCAAAAATAATCATATATAATATTTATAAGAAGTTCATTTAAGATGAGGACAAGCAAAAATATTTTTTTCCAGATATGTATATTTTCTTTTTTAACATGCTGTGGCAAAACGCAGAAAAATCCCGGTTCTTCAGATTCAAACGACAGTACATCATCGCCGGCAAAAACAGATGTCGTCTTCTGGCTTACTAACAATGATCAATCCATTCTCTTTAAAAAACAAAATATTTCTTTGCTGTTTTCAAACAGCACAAACAGCCATCCAACAATAACTGTGGACACAACCATTACTTTTCAAACAATGGATGGGTTTGGTTTTGCACTCACCGGAGGTAGTGCCTATGTTATCAATCACATGTCTGCCGCAAGCCGGTCTGCACTGCTGAATGAACTTTTTGCAACTGACAGTAATAATATCGGGATCAGCTACCTGCGTATCAGTATCGGCGCAAGTGATCTCAGTTCCTATGTATTCACCTATGACGATATGCCTTCGGGTCAATCGGATACTTCATTAACTAATTTCAGCATTACCCCGGAAAATACTGATCTTATACCCGTGCTTAAACAGATATTGGCAATCAACCCTTCGATTAAAATTCTCGGCTCACCCTGGACAGCGCCTGTTTGGATGAAAACAAACGGAAGTTCCATTGGAGGAAATTTTAATCATCAGTATTATGATGCATATGCCAGATATTTTATAAAATATATTCAGGCCATGCAGGTGAACGGCATCCAAATAAATGCCATTACACTGCAAAATGAACCACAAAACCCCAATAATAACCCAAGTATGCTTTTTACTGCTTCTGAGGAAGCGGAGTTTGTAAAGAATTATCTTGGCCCTGCATTTCAAGCTGCAGGTATCAATACCAAAATCATTGTTTTCGACCATAATTGTGATGCCCCACAATATCCCGTTTCCATACTTGCAGATACTATAGCGGCAAAATATATTGATGGTTCAGCATTTCATTTATACGCGGGCGATATTTCCGCGCTTTCCACTGTGCATAATGCTGCTCCCAATAAGAATGTATATTTCACAGAACAATGGGTGGGGGCACCAAGTAATTTCAGCGGTGATTTTAACTGGGCAATAAAAAATTTAATTGTAGGCGCCAGCAGGAACTGGAGCAAAGTGGTGCTGCAATGGAACCTTGCCAATGACCCTACATATGGCCCTCATACAACCGGTGGATGCACAAGCTGCCTCGGCGCTGTTACAATCGGCTCTTCTGTTGTTCGTAACACTCCTTATTATACTATTGCTCATGCGGCTAAATTTGTACGTCCAGGGGCTTTAAGGGTTTCCTCAAGTATTACTGACAATTTATTGAATGTCGCATTTGTAAATGCTGATGGGAAAAAAGTACTGATTGTAATGAACGATAACAGTACTGCACAAATTTTTAATATCAGCTTTAATAATAAAATAATTACCACGACATTGAACGCCGGCGCCGTTGGAACATACATTTGGTAATATATACAAACAACCGTTCATTAACATGCCTTTGCCTGCTCGTTATTTAACTTACATCACAATTAAATAGTTTATAATGCAGTACAGAACACTGGGTAAATCGGGTTTGTCAGTCAGTGAAATTGGTTTCGGTTGTATGTCACTTCATGATGACGAGGAGGCTAATATCAGGCTCATTCACCAGGCAATTGATTTAGGCATTAATTATTTCGACACGGCCGATATATATGATAATGGCGAAAACGAGATACTGCTTGGAAAATCAGTTAAGCATTGCCGTGATAAAATAATATTGGCTACAAAGGTGGGCAACAAGTACGAAAGTGGCAGCACGGCATTCGGTTGGGACCCCAGCAAAGCCCATATCATTCATGCTGTTGAAAAAAGCCTAAAAAGATTAGCCACGGAACACATCGATGTATATCAATTGCATGGAGGCACTCTCGAAGATAACATGGATGAAACAATTGATGCATTTGAAATCCTGAAAAAGCAAGGCAAAATCAGGTTTTATGGCATTTCATCTATTCGCCCGAATGTAATCAGAGAGTGGATAAAACGATCAAACCTGACAAGTGTAATGATGCAGTACAGCATATTGGACAGAAGACCGGAAGAAACATGTTTTGAATTACTCTCCGGAAATCATATTGGCGTGCTTGCACGTGGAAATATTGCAAAAGGATTATTGGTAAATAAACCTTCGGAAAATTATTTGAATTATCATGCATCAGAGGTAAGCAAAGCATGTACTGCAGTGTCACTACTTTCGTCAGAAAAAAGAAGCAATGCCCAAACGGCCCTGCAGTTTGTATTGCATGAACAAGCGATATCATCAGCGGTGGTCGGCATCAGAACAAAACATCAACTGGAAGATGCCGTACAAACCATCAATGCGCCTCTCCTCACGGAAGATGAAGTGAATTATCTTAAACATATACTGGAACCAAACATTTACGAACTGAACCGATAGGTATTAGGATTATGCAAAGAAAATAATTCGTAACTTTTAGCAAATTAAAACTAACGGTTATGAAAAATTATTTTTTTGCCGCCGCTTTCTCGTTATTTTCTGTAAGCCTCTATTCGCAACAAGCAGAATATAAAGTTGTTTTTGATTTAACCAGTAAAGATTCTTTAGACCAACGCGCATTAGTTCGCTGGGCAAATGAAATATTAGCAGGTAATCCGGAGGCTAAAGTAGAAGTTGTGATGTATGGGCAGGGGTTCAACTTTGTACTTGGCAGATCGATATATGCTGATGCCGTAAAGAAACTGGTTGCCAATACAAATATTTCATTTAAAGTTTGTGCTATGGCACTTAAAAATAATCATGTTGATAAAAGCGAATTGCTTCCCGGCATAGAGACAGTTCCGGACGGTATTTATGAAATTATCAGCAAGCAACGCGAAGGATGGGGCTACATCAAAGCAGTGCATTAATGCAGGGATGAATGTGGCCCATCTAAAATATAAAACCCGCAAAAGCGGGTTTTATATTAAATACAAACAAAACCATTAATTCTTTGCAGTTGCCGGACTGATGACTGTTGAAATTTCAGTAATCACATTAGCAGGGAAGCCTCCTTTTTTGGCATGTTCTCTGATGAGATCTTCATTTTCTGCCTTGTACACACAAAAAATTTTGTCCCCAGTTACATAGCTTTGTACCCATTCAATTTGAGGCCCCATGTCTTTTAATACATTACAGGATTTTTGTGAAATAGATTTCAACTGCTCTGGTGTTAATTTACCTGCGTCGGGAATGTCCCTTTCAATGAGATAAGTTTTCATTGTTGTTGATTTTGTTGTTTGCGAATTGCTGTTTGCAGTTTGTGCCATTGAAAAAAAACCGGCAAGAAGCATAATAGCCGTTAACAGAATGCTGTAGTTGATTCTTTTCATAATAATTATTTTAGGTGTAAAAGAATACATGAAGTTAATGTTGACTAACAGCGAAAGGCTATAACAAATCATTCAGAAAATGGCAAACAGTATAGAATAAATCGTTCAGAAAATGGTAAAATTTAATCATTGCAGCAACTCAAGATAGGCCATTGGCAACAGCCCGAATTTCTTTTTAAAACATTTGGTGAAATATGATGCACTTGTAAAACCGGAATCAAATGTTATCTGGGCAATATTATAATGTTGTTTGCGCATCAGCTCTTTTGCTTTTTCCAGCCTGAAATCTTTTAAAAGCAGATTAGGCGACAATCCAGTTAATGCAATTGTTTTCCTGTACAACTGAGAGCTGCTCATTGCTGTTGCTTTACAATAATCGGCAATGTCGAAATCTGCATCCTGCCAGTTTTCTTCCAGTTTACCAAATAATAACCTAAGCAGGTTTTCGTCCTGTGGCGATAGGTTCAAAAAAATTTTCCCTTTGTCCTGGAAAAAGTCTTTGGCCACCCGCTCCTTTACGGGTGAAGAAATAGCAATTTTTGACCCTTTGGTAATGTGGCACATGTTTACTGCAAACTGTATCGTATCTCCAAACAACTCCTCACTTTTGCCAACAGGCTCACCCGCATTAATAGCCACCCTGAAATCAATTTCCTTATCGATTGATTGATTGATTTCTTCGCGGATCGCTGATGCGCAGGTAACTGCTTTGGATGCAGAAGAAAATGAAACAACAAAACCAGAGCCTTCATGTTCTGCTTCCCTGCCGGAATGATGTACAATATTTTTCCTGATTATTTTATTATGCCTGTCAAACAGCTCATTGATCTTTTCTCTTCCATATACATGTTTTAATAAAACCGGGTCCCTGGTGGTTGTAACCATTAAAATGCGAAAAGAAGGATCTGCAAAAACCTTCAGTCCATCATTCGATACTTTCGCATCATCAGGATCATATATCCTTCCCAGGAATGATTCTACCAGCCCATTACTTACCTCGATTACTTTATTAGGGATAAGCCCATGCGCTTTGCTATGCATTTCTTCAACAGCTTTTTTATCCGGGGCTTCAATCAGGCAAAAAATACTTCCACGGGCCTCGTCAATCCAATATGTCATGCAATTACAGCCGTGCTCTTCCTGGCAAAGCAAATCTTTACGATGCGCTTCTGCAACGTCTTTTGCTTTCACCCCCGGAACGAGATGCACATCCATGAAGATAGGCATGACTGTTAGTTAAGGTAAATGAAGATAAATGATTTTTTTTAAAACTTTTTATCTGTTTACGGCAGCAGAGGTCCTCTTGCCGGAATTTATAGGCGCATATACCGGAGAACTTCCCCGTTGTACGCTTATACTCCCGGAAATGGAAAAGGTTCTTGCATTATTGACATACATTAAACCCATTTGAGCCGACGGGTATATTCCGATATTGTTTACATTATAAAAACTATTGGGATAAGTTTTATTCACATCAGAATATAAAAATGAATGATTGAAACTGCTGTAAACAGGTGTAGCCGACACTCCTGCAAAAGCGACAAAATTATTATTTAGCATCCGGTTCAATTGCAAACCTAAGGGCGCGGCAATAAAAGCAGACGCGGCACCATTAAAGAAAAATGCACCTGTTGAGAGACCGATGTATTTACTAAAAAACCACTTTTTTGTGCCGGAAGTATCCAGTGAAAGATAATGACTGCGTGTGATACTGTTAAGTGGATAATTCATAAACCCGGTTGTGAGCGGCATCTGCGCTTTTACCGTTATGGAAAAAAATATTACAGTAAATACGGTTATGGTGCGCATAGTTCCCATTTATAATATAAAGTTAATGAGATTATCGTAATCAAGTTATAAAGAAATTATAATGCTCTCAGGAAATGCCGTCTGTTTACATTTGCAAACAAATTAATAAAAATGGAATTAGGCATAAGCACATTTGTTGAATTAACTCCTGACCAGCAAACCAATATTACCATTAGCCCGCATCAACGTATAAAAGACTTACTGGAAGAAATTGAATTAGCCGATGAAGCAGGCCTTGATGTTTTTGCGATTGGCGAACATCACCGGCCTGATTTCGTTGCTTCCGCCCCTGCTGTTATATTGGGAGCTGCTGCTGCAAAAACAAAAAAAATAAAATTAAGCAGTGCGGTAACCGTGCTGAGTTCCGATGATCCCGTACGGGTCTTCCAGAATTTTGCAACAGTAGATTTATTATCAGCAGGACGTGCAGAAATTATGGCAGGCCGTGGATCATTTATTGAATCTTTCCCGCTTTTCGGATATGATCTTGAAGATTATGATTCTTTGTTTGAAGAAAAGCTGGACCTGTTATTAAAAATCAATGCAAATGAAAAAATAAGCTGGAAAGGAAAACATCGAGCTTCCATTAACAATTTGGGAGTATATCCAAGGCCTTATCAAAAACAAATTCCGGTATGGATTGCCGTTGGGGGAACGCCTGCCTCTGTTATCCGTGCTGCAACACTCGGCTTGCCCTTAGCATTGGCAATTATTGGCGGAACACCTGAACAGTTTACCAACCTGGTAGACCTTTACCGGAGAACTGCTGCAAAATCAGGACACGGGGAATTACCATTAGCGATACATTCGCACGGATATATTGCTGATACTTCGCAACAGGCAGCTGATGAATTTTATCCTTCATATTCATATGTGATGAGTAAGATAGGCCGTGAAAGGGGCTGGTCCGCTATGAGCAGGCAGCAATATGATTTTGCCAGGGGCCCGCAAGGCGCACTACTTACCGGCAATGCCCGGCAGGTGATTGATAAAATTTTGTTTGAACATTCACTTTTTAAAAACAGCCGTTATTTATTACATATAAGCGTGGGCACCATGCCGCATGATAAAGTAATGCGCAGCATTGAACTCTATGCTACTAAAGTTGCCCCGGAAGTGAGAAAAGCTGTAGAAGGAAAATGAATATGAATTCTTCACATTCATTTTTACTACATGGCAATTGCATCAGCAAGCGCCAATGCAGCCATGTCGCCAATATTTTCGCCCAGCGCTGCAGGAACAATCCGGCAATGCTGGTAGGATGATAATATAGATTCCTTTGCAATCACCTCATGCATATAGGGTTCAATGAGCGATTGTGACCTTGTATAAATACTTCCAAGAATAATTAATTCAGGGTTCAGCACATCAATTAAAAGAGAAAGTGCCTTTCCTAAGTAATATGAACTGACTTTATAAATATTCCTGGCAAGCTCATCTCCTTTATAAGCAGCCTCTGCCACTGATCTGGCAGTAAGTAAATGCAATTCATCAATACACTTACAGAAAGAGACCTTCTCTCCCATTTGCAATTTTTCCCTGGCCATCATTTGTGCAAGCTGAGTAATACCCCCACCGCTGCAAAAGCCTTCAAAAGACCCGGCTTTACCGAAACCTACCGGGCCATTGTCTGCCAAACGCAAATGACCTACTTCACCGGCAAGGTCATTGGTGCCGGAATATAGTTTTCCATCTAGTATCAGCCCTGCCCCCATTCCTGTACCAAAAGTGAGAAAAATAATATTGTTATACCCCTTACCTGCCCCGAATTTCCATTCTGCCACAGCACATGCGTTGGCATCATTCTGCAACAATGTTTTCTTACCAAATTTTTTCTCAGCCATTTCAACTATCGATATATTATCCCATCCCGGCAAATTGGGTGGAGACAAAATCATTCCTGTTTTACTGTTGAGTGGGCCGCCGCAAGAAATACCGATGCCTTCGATATGCTGAGAATTAAAGCCATTCTTTTCAATTAATAATTCCGCATTGGTAAACAAAGAAGAAATCATTTCATTTGCCCCGAGGTTGGTAGGCAGCACAACCTTATCGGCAATCCGAATACCATCTGTGTTAGTCCTGCTACCTATAACAACGGCACATTTGGTCCCACCAATATCGAAACCGAGCAACATATAGACAATTTCATTAGTAAAGCAAAATACGAAACTATTACCTCTCAATAATGCAACAGGAACAAAACAAATCTTTTCAATGGAAAACATTTTTGCAATGATTGCAGAATTATCCATTAATTTAATCACCCAAACTGCAGGCTATGGGAAAATACAATCGTTTTTTTATGATCGCATATTTTGCTTGTCTTACTCTTTTTGCTTTTGTTTCCACACATCAAAAAAATGAAAAAAAAAGTACAGGACCAGGAGCAGTTTTAATACCTGCTGAAAAATTTTTCTTCCACTCATTTGTCGACTGCAATATGGCAGAAGCATGGGTAGGCGATACTTTTCGCATATTCCCGGGCAAATATGGCGAAGACCCTCTGTGGGGCAATGCACATGATTTGAAATTTGCAGATGGCAAAAATGCCGATGAAGTTTTCAACAAAGATTCCAGCAGTTTTACCGAGCCCTTATTGCCGGCTAATGTAAAACCGGAAATGGATGGCTTACATGGCGCGGTTTGGTTCGAAGCAGTTTACCAGGATACAGAAGATGCCAGCGGAAGAACCTTGTATGCAGTGTATCATAATGAAAACTATCCTTCCACTTTTCCTTATGATGCAGCAACCGGCAAAGGTTACATTGATAAAGACTGGCCCAGGGGGTTAACAGGCGCAGCAACACCTGCTGCAGTCTGCAGGATCGGGATTATGAAATCAAGCGACGGAGGGAGAAGCTGGCATAATAAAGGTATTTTTATAGAAGACAACCAGCCACGAATGATATTAAAACCGCATAATACTTCGGTTACTTTTGCAGGGGGCACAGGTGACCCCTCTGCCGTATCATCTAACGGTTACCTGTACCTATTTTATGGAGAATATGGTTATCCGGGAAATTATAATGCTGCTACTTACGATCCGGTAACTGAATGGAAGGGACAATGTATCAGCGTAGCCAGAATTAAACTATCCGATCTCGATGCCCCTGCAGGTAAAGCAAGGCGATGGGATGGCCGGGCTTTTAACGCAGCTTACGATGGCATTGGCAAACCTGTTGAGAACCTTCGCTTGCCCGTTGAAAAAGGCGGGGGGCCTGCATCTCACCCTGCTTCTTCTTTTTTCTGGGGGCCATCCGTAAGCTGGAACACTTATCTGCACTGCTGGGTAATGCTGATGGCAAAGTCTGAAGGGCCTTCATGGAAAGGAAGCAGCATTTATATTTCGTTTAATAAAAATGAAAACCTCGGTATAGGAAGCAATGCGCAACAATGGAGCACACCAAAATTATTGATTGACAAACCGGGCCGTATTATCTGGTACCCTTCCCTCCAGCCTTTGAATAATCCGGAAGATGTTTCAGCGAAAAACACATGCCTGAAACTTGGAAAAGAAGCCAGGTTGTTTTATAAAGAACAATATCAAGATTCAAGCTATTATTTTTCAGAATACAGGATCGGGTTTGAAAATTAGCCGAACTGTTGGCATAATGAAGTTTAACCTATTCGGATAACCCATACTTAATCATGTTTATGGAAGTAAAAAATTTACGAAGAATAGAATGTATTACTGCGATATTGAATGTTAGCAATATGGAAAGCAGTCTTGATTTTTATATCAACATCCTGGGCTTTCAAAATGCAGCATGGGGCAATGAGTATTTCACGTCAGTCAGCCGGAACAATACCGGTATTTATTTATGCGCTAACGGCCAGGGACAACCGGGAACATGGATTTGGGTTGGTATTGACGGGGACATTTTTGCTTTGTACGAGGAACTCTTATCAAAGGGTATTATTATTAAAATGCCGCCTCAAAATTTTTCCTGGGCAATGGAAATGCATGTTTTCGATCCTGACGGACATGTACTGCGCTTCGGTACTGACCCTGATGAAAGCATGCCCTTTGCAGACAGGTAAATGTAAAGCAAAATTCAAGTAGCCTATTGGGGATTATGTTAAAAAACCCGGTTAAAGGTATACTTTTGCCCTGCTTACACAATTCCGTTGTTACTAACCGGAACTGTCGAACATATTACCCCTGCCCGCGAGCTATCATTGCAGTTAAATAACAATCAGTTTTATAAACTGCTATTGAATCTGCCCCCGTTTCATATCAAAAAGGAATAGTTAATACAATTACCTGCTGCTTATCCGGCCCCTGAAAAATTTGTATTCATCTTCTTTATTAAATATTTTTAAACCCGGATTAAACACCTGATGAAAAATTTTCTGGCCATTTTTTTTTCCCTTGCTTCGATTACCTGCAATGCACAAACAAAAAAAATTGCAGGTATTTTCATCATGGAGAAAAATGCCCGTTCAGCCGAAGAACGGCTTGATGCCATGCTGGCTCTCTTTGAAGAATACCAAAGCCTGAACAGGGATACCCTTTATAACCTGGCGCTGGAAGCAAAACAGATCGCTGCAAAACAACCTAATCAGGGAAAAAAAGCGCTGGCAGCTCTGGGACTGGCAAATGCCTATCTGCAATGGGGCTGGATTGACAGTGCGTTGGCAACAATTGAACCTGCCCTTGCTAACAGTAAGGCATATCCGAAAAATATATATTTCAAAATAGCCAGGTCTAAAGCCATATATTATGGCGCCCGCTCGGAGCTGGAAAAAGCCTTGTCATTATTGTTCCCTGCGCTAACAGATGCCGAAAAAGCAAAAGACACTTTGAATTCAGCCGCAATCATGAATTCTATTGGCTCAATAAGTATTGAACGCGGCAAACTGAACGATGCAATAAACTGGGTAATGAAATCAATTTTCCTTGCCGCCACACAACCAAAATATAAAATTATACTTGCTGCATCTTATACCAATGCAGCAAATGCTTATTATAAAAAAAAGGTTATTGATTCAGCTTTTCATTTTGCTGACCTGGCTGTTTCAACAAGCAAAGCTGTTGAAAACCTTTTTATCCTTGCTAATGCACTTCGTATCCGTTCAGCATTATTGTGCGAAAAAAAGGATTTCGCCGGAGCTGAAGCAGCACTTAAAGAAATGATCGCTATAAGAAAACTGACAGGTGGAGATGAATTCTTTATTGAAGACAACTTGCAGCTGGCAGACTTTTATGCCAATACAGGACAATTGGGGAAAGCAATTGCACTTTGCAAAAAACATCTGAAAATCGGCAACCTGTATGACACCAGCGGCGCCTCTGGTATTGTTTTTGCCAATGAACCGAAAATCAGACTGGAATATTTCAAGGCCCTGTCCAGATATTACAAACAGGCCAATCAATACCGTGAATACGAGAAAGCACTGGAAGAGATCATCTCTTTAAAGGATTCTTTTTATACTGCCAATTCTGTACAGGCAATCGCCGATGCACAGGAAAAATACAATACTCAGAAAAAAGAGAACACTATTTTGCAACAGAAATACAGTCTTGAACGCAACCACTTTTTTTTATATAGCTCTTTTGTTTACACCACGTTGCTGTTATTGATTGCTTTTTTGCTATTCAGGGATTACCGGCGTAAACAAAAATCAATACTGGAAATAGCTGTTGCTGAAGTAAAAAAGAACGCGGCTATTGCAGTTAAAGAAGCTGAAGAAAAAGAAAGAGTGCGTATTGCGGCAGATCTTCACGATAACCTCGGCGCTTATGCTGCCTCAATGTCTGCCAACCTCGGTTATCTTCATCCAAAGGGATCGGACGAGCAGTCAAATCAGGCTTTGCTTGAGTTACAGAATAATTCATCATCTATTATTTCCGAACTTAACGATACCATCTGGGTCTTAAAAAAAGAAAGCCTTTCCCTTACTGCCATAAGCGACCGGGTCAAATTGTTCACCAACCGCATAAGGAGAAGTCATCCGCAAACAGCCATTGAAGTAATTGAAAACATCAGCACTGATTTTGATTTCCCTGCATCTCAGGCTTTTCATCTCTATCGCATCATACAGGAAGCGCTTACTAATGCATTAAAACACAGCAATGCTGATAATATCGTTGTACAGATTCATGCTGCACAAAGCTGGGATGTTATTGTAGAAGACAATGGAATAGGCATGACCAACTCTGCAAATCATAAAACAACAGGAAATGGCTTATTGAACATGCAGCAAAGAGCAAGGGAATCAGGTTGGAATATTCATTGGAAAACCAATGGCTCCAAAGGAACTGCTATCATTATTTCACCTAATACAAATTGATTATTTGTCAGGTTGCATAACGCTCTAACTTTATTATATGATGGATTACAGGATAGCACTGGCAGAAGATAATAGTGTTAACAGAAACACTTTTTTACAAAAAGTCCATTCATTACAGCATATTGAACTGGCATTTGTTGCCGCTAATGGTAATGAATGCCTGGAACATTTGAAAGGAATACCTCATCATAAATTACCGCATGTTGTTTTTATGGACCTTGAGATGCCTGGCATGAATGGTATTGATACGATCAGGCTGGCCAAACCAATGCATCAGCAAATTCATTTTATAGTACTCACTGTTTTTGATGATGATGAAAAAGTTTTTGAGGCGATTAGGGCCGGCGCTTCCGGATATTTACTGAAACATGAGCCCGCAGTTATTTTGCAGGAAGCAATTATAAACGTTATCGAATATGGTGGTGCGCCAATGAGCCCTGCCATTGCCAGGAAAACGCTGCAATTAATGAGCAGGGCATCCGTTAACTTTAATGAAGAAAAAAATAGTGTCCCTGAAATAATTACCAGCCGGGAAGAGGAAGTGCTTAGATACATGGTAAATGGCTGGGATGCCAAACGAATTGCTTCTGTATTAAATATCAGTGTTATGACTGTGCGTAAGCATATTGCAAACATTTATGATAAACTTCATGTTCAATCGAGAGCGGAGATTATTCACATCGCCCATCAAAATAAATGGTTCAGGCATTAAACTATATTATCAAAATTTCATTACTGAATTTCGCTTTAATTATTAAAGTGCCGCTACAGAATCTTTCTGATTCAACATGTTTTATCATTTAATAACAGTTAAAACTAATGATCAACATTTTTTCAGGTAAAAAAACAGGTAAAGATTCCGTACAAATACGGTTGCTATTAGACTTGTACTGAGTGAAATTTATTAATATAAATTTCATTATATGCCTGCAGCTCAAGGTCCATTTGAAACCATCAATACACCAGATATTCATTTCCTCCGGCGCATTGACGTCATCAAAAAATACCCCGAGGTAAAGCAACTTATGGGATATGATCCATGGGCAGCATTGCTTACGGTTTTTATTGTAACAGGTCAGCTTACCATCGCCTGGGCCGTAGGCCATTGGTTTCCGTCCTTTGGCCGTTACTGGTGGCAAATACTGCTCATTTCTTATATTGTCGGGGGTACCTTCAATCATTGGGCTGCCATGGCAGTTCATGAAATGGCGCACAACCTGATGTTGCCAACCGTTAACCAGAACAAAGCCCTGGCAATTTTTGCCAATATTCCGGTTTTATTTCCGGGTGCAATTGCCTTTCGCCGCCATCATCTCAGGCATCATTCACATCTGGGTATTGAAGGGGCTGACAATGATTTTCCGTCTCATTGGGAAGCACGTAATATTGGCAAATCGTCATTATTAAAATTTATTTGGCTCTTCTTTTATATTTTTTTCCTCTTCCTTGCCCGCGGTTTTGCAGTTAAACCTTCGCGATGGGAATGGGCAAATATCATCGTGCTGCTTATTACTGATACGCTGATCTTTATTTTCCTCGGCAAAATCGCTTTTATCTATCTTTTGCTTTCCACGCTCTGGGCTTTCAGCCTACACCCTTCTGCAGGTCATTTTATTCACGAACATTTTATTTTTCGTGATGGCCAGGAAACAAATTCCTATTATGGCTGGCTGAACCTGGTTTGTTTTAATGTTGGTTATCATAACGAACATCATGACATCATGAATATTCCGGGGCGTTTTCTGCCACGTTATTACCGTATTACAAGGGAATTCTATGACCCGTTGCGTTCCACACGCTCCTGGACACTTATGTTCGTCGAGTTCATCCGCCGCCACACAATGGGTGCAGACAAACGTTATGTGCGCAACGAAGAAATCCGGCAAGTTGGTCTGAAAATGATTGCACAGAAAAAAGCAGAAAAGCAAACTGATTTTTGATCCCTGCTTTTCTCAGTTCGTGAAAAGATAACCATATAACAGGAAATGAAAACCAAAGCAGATCAACCTGAAAGCAGGTCGCAACTAAAGTCAACCCAACTTTTTCACCTCTTTTGTAGAAATTCAGATGAGATGATTCGCTCAGTATAGGTTCGATATTACCTTCATCACTCAAGATTTATTAAATATGCCGGGCAGTGGCGCCAATAATTGAAAATTCAGGGAAGAAAATAATATAACTTTGTATGCATATCACAAGCTATTATCGGTCACAAATAATTCAAAAGACATGAAATCTACAGATATTAAAAAGCAGATTATTGAAGCAGTGAAAGCGCACCATGCCGAACAGATTGAAAAAGGCGAGCCAGTAATTAACTCTTACGCAGGTTTACATGAATTATTATCTCATCTGAAGCCTGAAGAAATTAACGCCGCCCTTGCAGAAATGAACAGCGTAAAATTAATAGATGAGATGCCCGGCAGTTTAGAATTTTTTCCGAACCTGTTTTAATCTACAATAATTCACCAATACTTTTTATTAATTACCGCAGCTTTTATTTTACACGATGTATTCTTGCAGAAGATTCGGGTATATGTCATACCCTTGTTAGAATATTAATAATATCAAAACCCGGCCTAAATAATAATGGGTGCTGCCTGCGTATATTGTCGCCATTATAAAAACAGGGTCAACAAAAAATAAAACCTGCCTAAAAAATAATTTTGCTAATATAAACTACTTATTAAAAAACAACCCGGAATTGTCCTTTTCAATAATTGAGTAGCGTTTGTGTTAGAAAGTACATAATGTTATCGCCGTCTCCTGAACACCACCGCCGAGCTTTTTTTCATATCCCCCTCGAATCTTATTTCCTGCCGGTCAGTGCCATCTTCAACAATCAACAAGCCAGTGTTCGGGGGTATAGAGCCGAGGTTTTCGGCATACATTACCAATTGCAGGGAATCGCCTAAATCGGGTGTTATTTTGATCACTTTTCGGCAGGCTTTTTCACTGAGCCCCTGTTTCGGGATAATGACTTTATTATTCAGCACCACACTTACCGTGTCTCCGTCAACAATACCATTATCATATAAAATCAGTACCAGACTATCGGATTTGAAATCAATGCTGCGGATGACTTCTGTTTTTCGTATCAAAATGTCTGCTGCAGCCTTATTGACTTTTTGCTCAACAGCAATAACAGGTGCTGTAACCATCGAATTGGGAGCTTTATTATAAGTTTTATTTTTCCCTTTCGCTGAACTTACCGGTTGCTGCACCTTGACAATTGCTGCATCTTTATCAGGAGTTTCATCCGTTGAAGGAGTTGCTTTGTCTGCTATTTTCAGATTTGAACCGGGTACATTATTATTTTCACCCTGTATTTTTCCTGAAACTGCAAGGTTCTGAGCTTTTGCATTAGTCAAATCGTTTTCCCGAATCGTTGCAGCTGCCATATTTTCTTTTACGCCGGGTTCAGGATTTGAAAATGAAATGGTATTTGACAATTTTAAACTGTCGAGCTTTCCGATCAGTTTTGTCTGGGCTTTGTTGCTTTGTTTTTTCAGGGTGATGGTACCTGTCGCCAGGTCCTCGTCTCCTGCCCGCAGATCCCGCGTACGGGTATGGAAAGGCCCGCTCAAAACCATTACGCTATCCACCATCTTGATGGACAAATCACAATATGTTTTTACGTTGCGAGAACGGATATTAAAATTATTGTAGATCATTTTATCATCCGACATAGTAAAAGTGCTGTCCTTCCGGATCATAGTCATTTTTTTAACAGCTATTTTCTCGGCACCTTTATAGGTGAAAGTCATCATCGAATAACCGCTCATATCCTGGTTGATGACCAGTTCTAAGGGCATTTGCGTTTCGGAGGTGGCGATTGTTCCCACCCAAATTCCGGAAAGATCCTGTGAAAAGAGTTGCAGTGGCAGTAAAAAAAGTATGAAAATAAATTTCATAGTGGAATTGGATTTCTTATGTTCTAAAACGGTATTTCACTGTATTAATTGCTTTTGGGGAAAACCCAAGGGGCTGATAATATTTTGCAACTTGCCGCTCTTGCAGACCTGTCAGGCTTTGAAAACCTGACAGGTCTGGCAACAACGATGATGAAATTGATTTTGGAGTTATGCCCGCAGCCTGAAGCTCAATAGCCCGCTGCCGATGAACGGATTGCGACGCAAGGATGCTCCATCGGAGCTACAGGGTTGGTATTATAAAAAGCTGTGAGCAAAGAGCAGGAAGGCAGCCGCTCTCCCGTACCAATTTTTTAATTTCGCCGTTATAATGTAATGTTGCAACCAGAGAAACCTCTGCAAAAACCTGATTTTAAAGCATGGCGAAGAATTTATTGATTGTGGAATCCCCTGCGAAAGCGAAGACTATCGAAAAAATTTTGGGCAAAGATTTCGAAGTGAAAAGCTGCTATGGCCATATACGCGACCTGGCCAAAGGCGATATGGGCATCGATGTGAACAACAAATATAAACCCACGTATATCGTTCCGGACGAGAAGGAAAGAGTGGTGAATGAACTGAAGAGCGTCTCCAAAAAAGCAAGCGAAGTGTGGCTGGCAACGGATGAAGATCGTGAAGGCGAGGCCATCAGCTGGCACCTCTGCGAAGTGCTGGGCCTGAACCCTAAAACTACCAAGCGCATCGTTTTTCATGAAATCACCAAACCAGCTATTCAGTCAGCGGTGCAGAATCCCCGCACGGTGGATATGAACCTCGTGAATGCACAGCAGGCTCGACGCATTCTCGACCGCATTGTGGGTTTTGAACTGAGCCCAGTGCTCTGGCGCAAAATGAGTGTGAAAAATAACCTCAGCGCCGGCCGTGTGCAAAGTGTGGCAGTGCGGCTGATTGCTGAACGCGAAAGAGAAATCAATGCCTTCACCGCAGTAAGCACATTCAGGATTGAAGCGAAGTTCACGGCAAAAGATATTAATAAGAACGATGTTACCTTTTCTGCCGAAGGAAAAAGATATTCCAGCGCGGCAGATGCGGAAACATTTTTGAAAAGCTGCGTGGGCGCCAATTATACCGTGAGCGATATACAGGTGAAGCCGGCCAAAAAATCTCCTTCAGCGCCATTCACCACTTCCACTTTACAGCAGGAAGCGAGCCGCAAACTCGGTTATTCCGTGAGCCGCACCATGTTACTTGCACAACGGCTGTACGAAAGCGGTAAAATAACGTATATGCGTACCGACAGTGTGAACCTGAGCGAAACAGCGATGTCGGCTATTAAGGACCAGGTGACCAATCAATACGGCGCGAAATATGTGCAACCGCGCAAATTCAAAAACAAAAATGAATCTGCACAGGAAGCGCATGAAGCCATCAGGCCGACTTATATGGATGTGACGAGCGTGGATGATGCAGATGGCAGGCGATTGTACGAACTGATCTGGAAAAGAACGATGGCCAGCCAGATGGCAGATGCCGAGCTGGAAAAAACCACTGCAAAAATTGAGATATCCACCAATAAAGAAGAACTCTCTGCAACAGGTGAAGTTTTGAAGTTCGATGGGTTTTTAAAAGTATATATTGAAGACCGGGATGATGAAGACAGAAGCGATGACGAACATGAAGAAGGAATGTTGCCTCCGCTTTCTGTAAACCTGAAACTGCCGATGAATGAAATGAGAGCAATTGAGCGTTTCAGCCGCCCGTCACCAAGATATACGGAAGCTTCATTGGTAAAAAAATTAGAAGAACTCGGAATCGGAAGGCCATCTACTTATGCCCCGACAATATCAACAATATTAAAAAGAGGTTATGTAGAGAAGAGAGATAAGGAAGGCGCGAAAAGGGATTTCAGGATCCTGGTCTTGAAAAATAATAATATCAGCAAGGTAACAGATCAGGAAAATACCGGTGCAGAAAAATCAAAACTCTTCCCTACTGATTTGGGATTAGTGGTAACCGATTTCCTGAAACAGTATTTCGATGATATCATGGATTATGGCTTCACCGCTCGCATTGAGGAAGAATTTGACGAAGTGGCTGATGGAAAAATGAAATGGCATGTGATGATCGATGATTTTTATGTGCCTTTTAAAAAAGATGTGGACAAAACCATAGAAACGGCAGAACGCGCAAGCGGCGAAAGAGAATTAGGAGTAGATCCTGAGTCGGGGAAAAGGGTAATTGCAAGAATGGGAAGATATGGGCCGATGGTACAGATCGGCGAATCAAATAATGAAGAAGAGAAACCACGTTTTGCCAAACTGAAAGTGGGGCAAAGCATAGAGACGATAACGCTCAATGAAGGATTAGAATTGTTCAAACTTGGTGCACCGATCGGAAAATATGAAGGACAGGAAATATCCGTGAACGTAGGCAGGTATGGCCCTTATGTAAAATTTGGCGACCAGTTTGTTTCCATCCCCAGAGGAGAAGATGCAGCCGGTGTTGACCTTGACAGAGCTATCGAGATCATTGAAGCAAAAAGAAAAGAAGATGCGCCCATTGGCTATTATGAACAAAAGCCCATTACTAAAGGAAAAGGAAGGTTCGGCCCTTATATTAAATGGAACGAGATATTTATTAATGTTCCGCGGGCCTATAATTTTGACCATCTTTCTCAAAAAGACCTGGATGAACTTATTAAAAAGAAAATTGAAAAAGAGGCCAACCGCTACATACAACAATGGCCAGAAGAAAAAATTGCTATTGAAAACGGCAGATGGGGGCCATTCATCCGCTTCGGAAAAAAGATGATGAAGGTTACGGGCACAGGAGCGAGTGGGAAATATACTGCAGAGGAATTATCTGTCATCAGCCTGGAAGAAGTGAAGAAAATGATTGAAGAGCAGGATCCCAAAGCATTTCAGAAAAAAACAAAAAAAGCAGCGGAACCAAAATTAAAAGTAGCGGCAAAGAAAGCCCCGGCAAAAAAAGCCGTGAAAAAAGCTACGAAAAAATCAGTGAAGAAAAAATGATCAATACAAATGCATGATGAACAAAGAAAATTTAGCAACAAAAATCTGTAGTTCATTTGACGGCTTTGATTTGGTCATTCATTTATGATGGAAGCCGAAATCAGGTGCTTTCAAAATTTTTTAAATTTTGTAATTCTTTCTTAATACACA
>Ga0335069_10002105_pt1 | contig 31066 bp, 29 predicted proteins | sample Lox_Sample_11_FD_206714 | JGI IMG/M metagenome (GOLD analysis project Ga0335069, IMG submission 206714) | Soil microbial communities from Loxahatchee National Wildlife Refuge, Florida, United States - Lox_Sample_1.1 | ecosystem: Environmental > Terrestrial > Soil > Wetlands | place: USA...
GCGAAGAGTTACACGCTTGTTATTCGCGGCTGTTATAGGGCCTCAGGGGTTTGCCGGCGGCCGGATTCCGCCGCCGCGACACGCCAGTCGAACACATGTTTGATTCTTCGGCCCGGTGCGGCTACATTCGGTGCATGAGCGACAGCAACGACACCCCCTCAACCAGCTCGCCCGTCGGCTCAGAAGGCCGGTCGCACCCCGGGGACTCATCGCTGACCGAACGGCAGCGGACCATTCTCAACGTCATCCGCGCCTCGGTCACCAGCCGCGGTTACCCGCCGAGCATCCGGGAGATCGGCGATGCCGTCGGCCTGACGTCGACGTCCTCGGTGGCCCATCAGCTGCGCACGCTGGAGCGCAAGGGATACCTGCGCCGCGACCCGAACCGCCCACGGGCCGTGGACGTCCGGGGCACCGAGGACACCACCGCCGCTTCGCCGCTCACCGAGGTCGCCGGCTCGGACGCGCTGCCCGAACCCAGTTACGTCCCGGTGCTGGGCCGCATCGCCGCCGGTGGACCGATCCTCGCCGAAGAGGCCGTCGAGGACGTCTTCCCGCTGCCTCGCGAGCTGGTCGGCGAGGGCACGCTGTTCTTGCTGAAGGTGGTGGGCGACTCGATGGTCGAGGCCGCGATCTGCGACGGGGACTGGGTCGTGGTGCGACAGCAGCACGTCGCCGACAACGGCGACATCGTCGCGGCCATGATCGACGGGGAGGCCACCGTCAAAACGTTCAAGCGCGCGGGCGGTCAGGTGTGGCTGATGCCGCACAACCCGGCGTTCGACCCGATCCCGGGCAATGACGCGACCGTGCTCGGCAAAGTCGTCACGGTGATCCGCAAGATCTAGCTGTGCTGGGCCGGGTCTCGCTCAGTCGGCCTTGGTGAAACCGTTGGCTTGCGCGACTTCCTCGCTGGCCAACCAGAATTCGGCGAGCGTGTCGTGGTAGAGCGGACTGCCGGGCGTGTAGTAGAGGCCGAAGCTGGCATTCGCCTTGATCGGATAGCCGTCGGGCACCTGGTAGGGGTCGTCCAGCGGCAGGCGCATCGTTGGGCGCCCACCGTGAGCCAGCGCGCCCGGCGCCCCAATGGCCGCTCCGGGTTCCTCCGACGGTTCCTCGTCATCCACGGCCGCGTGCCGCCCGACGCGGGACCCCGCGCCCGGCGCCAAGGCCTCCGCCGCTTCGGGAACGACCGTGCCGGATGCCTCGGTCTCTTCAGCGGCGGCCTCCGGATAACCGGCCTCCTCATGGCCCGCCTCCTCATGGCCCGCCTCCTCATGGCCCGCCTCCTCGTAGCCGGCCTCCTCGTAGGTCGCCTCCTCGTAGCCGGCCTCCTCGTAGGTCGCGTCCTCGTAGCCGGCCTCCTCGTAGGTCGCGTCCTCGTAGCCGGCCTCCGCGTGGGCGCCCTCCGCAGGAGCTTCGGGATATCCCGCCTCCGACAGTGCGGCCGCCGAGACGACGGGGATGGAATCCGTGTCCACCGCGTCGGGATTCTCTTCTTCGGCGACTGCGCCCTCGAAATGCCCTGCGCCATGGCCCGATTCGTCCTCGCTGTACGCCTGGGCTCCGCGGCTCCAACTGACCCGCCCCGCGGACTCGGCGTCGGCCAACGGCTCGTCCCCGGCCGCGTGCAGGTCGCCAAGCGGGAAATGGTCGGTCGCGAGATCGGCGCCTTCGTGCTCCCAGCGCCCGTCGCCCGGGTGCTCGTACGCTGCGTGCACGTCGCGGTCGGGCTCGTAGGCGGCGGTGGCCGGGGCGCCGCGGCGGGCACGGCGCCGGCGCATTCCCACCGCCAGCGCCGACACCGCGATCAGCACCAGCACTCCGATGGCGGCCAGCCACCACCAGTGCCATGCGGACTTCTTGCCCTGGGAGGGCATCGCCGCGGTGCTCGGCTGGTTCTGCCCCGAGATTTGCAGGCCGGAGAGCAAAGGAGCCAGGTTCGGCGGGTCGGTGGTAAACGAGTTCTTCGCACGGTTCCACGAGATCTTGCCGCCGGTGAACCGCTGCGAAACCACGTCGCCGTCCACCGCCTGGTCGCCGACCGGCGCACCCAGCTTGCCGCTGGGGCCGCGGAGCTTGTCCCACGCCGCCTTCATCGCGCCCCGCACCACGAACGCGCCGTGGTCGGAGGTCCAGAAGATCACCGGCTTGTCGGCCGCCGCGAACGTGGCGATTCGGCTGGACGGGCCGATACCCCCGTCGGACTCATTCGCGACGGGGAAACCAAGGTCGCTGCCGGCCGGCCCGCCCAGCGACTCGTACTTGGCGAGGATGTCGCTCTCGAGGGCGTTCGCGCCGGTGGCCGGGTTGAAGAACACCTTGCCGCCGGCGAAGTTCTGGGCGATCCCATCGCCGCCGATCGGGTAGGTTCCGCCCTGCTTGGCGCCCAGCGGGCCGGTGGCGCCGCCGGCCGCCCGCCAGGCCATGTTGATGGCCGCGGCCGGATCGATCGCTACCTGCAGGCCCTTCAGCTGGTCGCCCAGCGACGCCGGGTTGGTGCTGAACTCCTTGGTCTTCCTGTTCCAGGAGATCTCGCCGCCGCTGAACTTCTGGGACGTGACCTCGCCGTTGTACGTTTCGTCGCCGGTCGGCGCCCCCAGCACTCCGCCCGAGCTGCCGAGCTTGTCCCAGGCGGCGTTCATCGCGCCACGCACCACGAAGGCGCCGTGGTCGGGGGTCCAGAAGATCACCGGCTTGTCGGTGGCCGAGAAGGTGGCCACCCGGCTGTCCGGTCCCGCCAGGCCGGGAACTTCATTGATCGTGGGGAACCCGAGGTCGCTGCCGACGGGACCGCCCAGCGCCTCGTATTTGTCCAGGACCGGGCCGTAGACGAATCTGGCACCGGTATCGGTGGTGTAGAACATCTTGCCGCCGTCGAAGTCCAGCGCGAATCCGTCGCCGGCGGCGTACACGTCACCCTTGCGCGCTCCCAGCGGGGAGGTGTCGCCACCGGCCTTCTCCCACGCGGCCATCATGGCGGCCTCGGCGTCACCTATGGGCGACGCGAAGGCGGAAGGCGCCAGCAATGCGGCCGCCATCACCGTGGTCGCCATGCCGACCAGCGCGCGCCCGACCAGCTTGCGCATTCGACCTCTCTGCCCGTTCACCAAGCCTCCGATGGATAAGGCCCTATCCCTCGCCATGACCGCACCCTGCAGACCACGCGAGCGGGTCATACCCGAACCGAGTGGAAGCAACCCTCTGACAAACCGCGTTATTGCCGGGCTCGCATAACTTTGCCCCGGCCGGCAAGAAATGCGAAGTCAAATTGCAAATATTACGGAAACGGAGACCGCGCCGATGTCGAAACGATGCCGGAGCGCGCCCGGACCGCGATCGACCACGCTCACCAGCGACGCGATCGCCGGCTTGACGATGTGTGACTACGCACTCGATATACGAGAAACACATGCGCCGACGGTACGCGAGGCCGTTGACTGGTCAGCGGACTACCCGGCGGAATGGCCAATTAGGCCATTCATTGTTTGGCGGGCTAGCTAGCCGGCGGCGGCGCGTTGTTCGCGCCGGTAGCCGCGATTGTCTTGCGCCGCAACACAATTCCTAGACGCCGAGGCTGCGGCCGATGATCTCCTTCATGATCTCGGTGGTGCCACCGTAGATCGTCTGCACCCGGGCGTCGAGATAGGCTCGGGCGACCGGGTATTCGCGCATGTAGCCGTAGCCGCCGTGCAGCTGCAGGCACCGGTCGATCAGGTGCACCTGCTTCTCGGTGGCGTACCACTTGGCCATTGCGGCCTGTTCGGCCGTCAGTTTGTGGTCGAGGTGCAGGCGGACGAACTCGTCGACCATCATGCGCACCACGGTCGCCTCGGTGGCCAGTTCGGCGAGGACGAAGCGGCTGTTCTGGAAGCTGCCGATCGGCTCGCCGAAGGCCTTGCGCTCCTTCGCGTATTGCAGGGTCTGCTCCAGCACGCCTTCCATCGCCGCGGCGGCCATGATCGCGATCCCGATCCGTTCCTGGGGCAGGTTCTGCATCAGGTAGATGAATCCCATGCCCTCCTCGCCGAGCAGATTCTCGGCCGGAACATGCACGTCGGTGAACGACAACTCGGCGGTGTCCTGGGCGTCGAGCCCGATCTTGTCCAGGTGTCGGCCGCGGTCGAATCCCTCCATGCCCCGCTCGACCACGAGCAGCGAGAAGCCCTGCGCGCCTTTGTCCGGATCCGTCTGGGCGACCACAATCACCAGGTCGGAGTTGATCCCGTTGGTGATGAACGTCTTTGCGCCGTTGAGCACGTAGTGGTCGCCCTGCTTGACAGCGCGGGTCTTGATGCCCTGCAAGTCGCTGCCGGTGCCCGGCTCTGTCATGGCGATCGCGGTGATGATTTCCCCGGTGCAGAACTTGGGCAACCAGCGCTGTTTCTGCTCGTCGTTGGCCAGCGACAGCAGGTACGGCGCCACGATGTCGTTGTGCAGGCCGAAGCCGATCCCGCTGTACCGGCCGAGGGTGGTCTCCTCGGTGATGATCGTGTTGTACCGGAAGTCGGGGTTGCCGCCACCGCCGTACTCTTCGGGCACCGCCATGCCCAGAAAGCCCTGCTTCCCGGCCTCGAGCCACACCCCACGGTCGACGATCTTGGCCTTCTCCCATTCGTCGTGATAGGGCGCCACGTGGCGATCGAGGAAGCCGCGGTAGGACTCACGGAACAATTCGTGCTCGGGCTCGAAAAGCGTGCGCTGGTACTTGATGGCACTGCTCATGGATGACCTCCGCTGGCCGACGGCGAATGAGACTCTGCCGCCCAAGATATACCAACCAGCCGGTTGGTCGGCAGTCGGCGTGGCCCGGCGCGCGGCCGTGGTCAGTCGGCGGAGAACTCGCGCAGGCTGGCCGCCAGCGCCCCCGGAACGCGGGCCCGGATGCGGGTGCCTTCGGCGTTGTGCTCCTCCTGCTGCACGCGCCCACCCGCGTGCAGCCGGGCGACCAGGTCGCCGCGGTCGTACGGGATGACCACGTCCACTGCGGTGTCGGTCGGTGCGGCCAACTCCGTTATCCGCCGCCGCAGGTCGTCGATGCCCTCGCCCGTGCGGGCGGACACGAACACCGCCCCGGGCAGCGCATGGCGAAGCTTGGCCAGCGCCAGATCGCTCGCGGCGTCGACCTTGTTGACCACCAGCAACTCCGGTGGCGGGGAGCCCTCGTAGTCGGCGATCACCTCCGATATCACCTGGCGGACCGCGTTGATCTGCGCCATCGGGCTGACGTCGGAGCCGTCGACCACGTGCACCAGCAGGTCGGCGTCGACGACCTCCTCCAGCGTGGAGCGAAACGCCTCGACCAACTGGGTGGGCAGGTGCCGGACGAAACCGACGGTGTCGGTGAGCACGGCCGGCCGGCCGTCGGTGAGTTCGGCACGCCGGGTGGTGGGTTCCAGGGTGGCGAACAAGGCGTCCTGCACCAGCACCCCGGCCCCGGTCAAGGCGTTGAGCAGGCTGGATTTGCCGGCGTTGGTGTAGCCGACGATGGCGATCGACGGGATCTCGCTGTGCAGCCGGCGGCTGCGCTGGGTATCGCGGGCCTGCTTCATGTCCTTGATCTCACGGCGCAGCTTGACCATCCGTTCCCGGATGCGGCGACGGTCGGTCTCGATCTTGGTCTCACCCGGCCCGCGCAGGCCCACGCCCCCGCCGCTGCCGCCGGCGCGGCCGCCGGCCTGCCTGGACATCGACTCACCCCAGCCGCGCAGCCGGGGCAGCATGTACTCCATCTGGGCCAGCGACACCTGGGCTTTGCCCTCCCGGCTGGTGGCGTGCTGGGCGAAGATGTCCAGGATCAGCGCGGTGCGGTCGATGACCTTGACCTTGACGGCCTTTTCCAGCGCGGTCAGCTGCGCGGGGGACAGTTCGCCGTCGCAGATGACGGTGTCGGCGCCGGTGGCCAGGACCACCTCGCGCAGCTCGGCCGCCTTGCCGGAGCCGATGTAGGTCGACGGGTCGGGCCGGTCGCGGCGCTGGATGAGCCCCTCGAGAACCTGCGAGCCGGCGGTCTCGGCCAGGGCCGCCAGCTCGGCCATGCTGGCCTGATTGTCGGCGGCGCTGCCCTCGGTCCACACGCCCACCAGCACCACACGTTCCAGCCGCAGCTGGCGGTATTCGACCTCGGAGACGTCGGCGAGTTCGGTGGACAGCCCGGCGACCCGGCGCAGTGCCGATCGGTCTTCGAGGGCGAGTTCGCCCGCGCTGGGCTCGAGATCCGGCTGATCGTAAAAGGGAGTTTCGGGATGTGTCATAGGCAATTAGCAATAGTGCACGCTGATTTGGTGCAGCGCACCTAATTTAACGCTCCTGGGCGCGCCACCATTCCTCGCTGATCTCACCGCGCGCCACCAGCACCGACGGTCCGCGCAAGTAGCTGGTCGCGTCGGTGATGCTCACCACGACGTCGCCGCCGGGCACCCGCACGGTGAGGGTCCCGGTGTCGGCACCCGCGTCGGCCATCGCGGCGACGGCGGCCGCGACCGTTCCGGTGCCGCACGATCGGGTCTCCCCCACGCCGCGCTCGTGGACGCGCATCCGGACCAGTCCCTCTACCGGCGCGGTAAGCACCTCGACGTTGACGCCGTCGGGGAACTGGGCGCGGTCGAACTGCACCGGCGCGCCCACATCCAGCGCGGCGAGTTCGTCGGCGCTCAGTTGCGGGTCCACGCAGGCGAGGTGGGGATTGCCGACGTCGACCGCCAGGCCGGTGAATCGCCTGCCGCCGATTGTGGCCTGTCCACTGCCCACCCGGTTGGCCTTGCCCATGTCCACGGTGACGTCGGCGTTGGTCTCGCCGATGTGGTGGATGGTGACCGGCCGCGGGCCGGCCAGCGACCCGACGACGAACTGGTCGTGGGGTTCCAGGCCGCAGGCCCGCAGGTAATGGGCGAAGACCCGTACGCCGTTGCCGCACATCTGCGCAGTCGACCCGTCGGCGTTGCGGTAGTCCATGTACCAGTCGCCCGCGCCGACGCCGTCGGGCAGGCGCTCGAGCACACCCCCCCGCACCGCGGCGCCCGCCGTGGTGATCCGCAGCACCCCGTCGGCGCCCAAGCCACGGCGCCGGTCGCACAGCGCGGCCACCCGGGCGGCGCTCAGCGTCAGCTCGGCGTCGAGGTCGGGCAGCAGCACGAAGTCGTTCTGCGTGCCGTGGCCCTTCGCAAAGATCACAGGATCAGGGTACTTGCCGCCACGCCCGCAGCGCGTCGTCGACGAGGCGGGGGCCGTCGGCCTCCCCTTTGACGGAGTCGAGCCAGCGCACCCGGTGGTCGCGGCGAAACCACGACCGCTGCCGCCGCACGTAGCGCCGGGTGCCCGCGTAAGTCTGCTCCCGCGCGTCGCGCAGGTGTTCGCCGGTGCCGCCGGCGTCGAGGGCGGCCAGCACCTGCGCATAGCCCAGCGCGCGAGAGGCGGTGACGCCGTCGCGCAGGCCGTCGGCCAGCAGCCCGCGGACCTCGTCGACCAGGCCCTGATCGAACATGCCGTCGGTGCGCCGGGCCAATCTCTCGTCGAGAACCGTTGTGTCGCAATCCAATCCGATGATGACGGTGTCCCAGCGCGGGGCGCCGATGCGCGGCGCCGAGGCGGCGAACGGCCCGCCGGTGAGCTCGACCACCTCCAGGGCGCGCACCGTGCGCCGGCCGTCGGTCGGCAGGATCGCCGCCGCCGCGGCCGGGTCGCGGCGGGCCAGTTCGGCGTGCAGCTCGCCCGCCCCGACCTCGGCGAGCCGCTGCTCCCAGCGCGCCCGCACCGCGGGGTCGGTCGCGGGAAACGACCAGTCGTCGAGCAGGGACTGGATGTAGAGCATCGAGCCGCCCACGATCACCGGCACCGCGCCCCGGGCCGCGATCGCCTCGACATCCGCGGCGGCGGCCCGCTGATAGCGGGCGACGGTGGCCGTCTCGGTGACGGCCAGGACGTCGAGCTGATGATGGGCGATGCCGCGGCGCTGCTCGGCGGGCAGCTTTGCGGTGCCGATGTCCATGCCGCGATACAGCTGCATCGCGTCGGCGTTCACGATTTCCCCGCCCAGGCGCTCGGCGACGTCGAGCGCCAGCTGCGACTTGCCCGTGCCGGTGGGCCCGATGATCGCGATGGGCCGCCCACCCTGTTTCATAGCTGCCAAAAGCCGGCGAAATAGCCCACGCCGTAGGGCGCTCCCCGGTACAGCTCCTTGGCCGATCGCGGCCCCGGCCCGGCCAGGCCGGCGAGCACCTGGAACGCGACCCGCCCCAGGATCTGCGGCGGCAGCTCGGTCAGGGCGGCGGCGTCGCCGTTGGCCAGCGCGTCGTCCAGGGCCGCTTGCGCGCCGGCGTCGCCCGGGTGGTGGCCGCCGGGCGCGGCGGCTGTCAGGGTGTTCGCCCCGTCGGCCACCACGAGCACACCGATCGGGTCGGGGGCCCGGTCCAGCTCGGCGCGCAGGTGCCTGCCGCCGGCCAGCGCGGCGCCGGCGTCGTGGTCGCTGCGGTACACGCGAACCTGCACGGTGGCGTCGGGGCGTGCCCGCCCCCGCACCCAGCCGGCGAGCAGCGCGCACACCGGAAGGTCGCCGGGGGCGTCGGCCCGCGGCGACAGCGCGACCCGGACGTCGACCCCGAACCCGGCAAAGGTGCCGCTGGCCTCGGGCCCCAGTGCGCCGTCGGCGCGGCCGGTTCCGACGGCGACCCAGCGCGGTGGCAGCAGGGCCGCCGCCGCCAGCACCGCCGCGGTCAGGTCGGCCACCTCGGCGGAGGCCGCCCCGGCGAGCTCGGGGACGAGCACCGGCGCGGAGGGAACGATCGCGATGGCGCCCAGCACGCCACAAAACTAACGGGACCCGGACCGGACTAGGTAATCGTCTTGCTTGCGTCGGGCGCCGCCGGGGAGACCGGGATGGACTCCTGGGGCGGCGGATCGCCGGGCAGCCGTTCGTGCGGTATCTCATGGGCGACGGTGTCTTTCAGGTCTCGCCCGGCCCCGGCCGCCATCGAGGCGGCCTCGCCCCGGGCCAGCGCCACCGTCGCGATGATGACCAAAGCCACGGACGAGACGAGGGCAAGCGCCGCGGGTCCGCTGGCCTGGAGCGTCTCGCCGAGCACGGTAACCCCGAGCACGCCGGCCACCACGGGCTTGGCCACGGTCATGGTCGGCAGGGACGCGGTCAGCGCGCCGGCGCGAAAGGCGGACTGCTGGAAAACCATTCCGCACAGCGCGACCAGCAGCCAGGGAACGAACTCCGGCATGCGCAAGACGGCGCCGGGCCCGTTTTCGGCCACCTCGACGATTCCCTTCGTCAGCACCGCGAACAGCGCCAGCGACGAACCCGCCACCACCGCCAGCAGCACCGCCGCGATGGGACGACCTTTCCAGATCCGCGCCGCCACCACACACAGCACCAACGTGGGGCCCATCACCGCGGCCACGACCATCCACGTCGACAGCGAAACCCGCTCCTGACCGGAGCGCGGGTCGCCGACGATGATGACCACCGCCAGCGCCGCGGCCAGTACCACCGCCCACACCCACTCCCAGCGGGTCACGCGGTAGTTGGTCAGGCGCGCATAGATCGGCAGCGCAAACAGCAGCGCGGTCACCTGCAGCGCCGTCACCAATACCACCGATCCCCACGCCAGGGCGCCGGCCTGCAAGCTGTAGTTGACGATCGCCGCGAGGCCGCCCAACCACCACCGCTTGTCGCGCAACGACATCCGGAACAGCTCGAGGTGGCCGACTTCCTTGTCGGTGATCTCCTGCGCCGAGCGCTGGCGGATCACGTCGCCGACGGCGGAAGCCAGCGCCGCGCACAGGGCAATCAGCACCGCGACATCGACTTTCGTCATGCGAATCCTCTCACCGGCGTTCCGACCAGCATTCCCTTTGACGCTGCGCGTACACGTGCTGTTTCAGCAGAGTTCAGCGACCACTGTAGTGCGATCGCCCCGGGCGCACGGCCCTCGGCGGCCCGACGGTCCATCAATACTGCGCCTGCAGCAAACCTTTGTACAGCCGTAGACCGCTACCTACACGGCCACCGCGATGGGCAGCAACAGCGCCCAGCCCCATTCCCGGCGCGACAGTCCCTTCTTCGCCAGCCACGCGTAGACCGGCAACGCGAACAGCAACGCCGTCACCTGCAGCGCCTGCACCAGCACCACCGATCCCAGACCCAGCGCCACGGCCTGCAGCGCGGCGCTGACCACCGCCGCGCCTCCGCCCAGCCACCAGGGCGAGCGCGAGCAGCGCCACGATATCCACCTTGGCGATGTTGACCCGCCCCCTTGTTAACCTCACCAGAAACACCACTCGCTTCCGTCACGCTACCGGGCGGCGCGACGGCGCCATATGGCCGGAGCAGCGGTGGAATCGAAATGTTATGCACCCGGCGGGCCCTCCGTACGCGGGCGGCGAGGTAGCTCCGACAAAAGGTAGGCGCGCGCCGTCCGCCAAGCTGCTTGAATACTGTTGGGACCGGTTAACTAGGCGCCGCTACGCGCGGCAGGCGCGCGGGACATTGACCGCGCGAAAGAAGGGTGGTGACGAGAGGATGACGGCCGACGAGCCCGGCAGCACCGCTTCACCTAGGCCGGCGCCGCGCCCCCGGCCCGGTCCCCGGCCGGTGAGCGCGGGGCCGCGACCCACCCCGGTGGCCTCTCATCCGGCCAGCGACCCACACCGGTTCGGACGCGTCGACGACGACGGCACGGTCTGGCTGATCAGCTCGGCCGGCGAGCGCGTCATCGGCTCCTGGCAGGCCGGCGATCGCGAGGCCGCCTTCGCCCACTTCGGGCGCCGATTCGACGACCTGAGCACCGAGATCACCCTGATGGAGGAGCGGCTGGCCTCCGGCACCGGGGACGCGCGCAAGATCCGGGCCAACGCCACCGCGCTGGCCGAAACATTGCCGACCGCAACGGTGCTGGGCGATGTCGACGCGCTCTTGGCCCGGTTGACCGGCCTCCTCGAGCACGCGGAGGCGGCCATCGCCGAAGGCCGCTCGAAACGCGACGAGCATCGGGCCGCCCAGACCGCCCGCAAGGAGGCGCTGGCTGCCGAGGCCGAGGACCTGGGGGCCAACTCCACGCAGTGGAAGGCCGCCGGTGACCGGCTGCGGGCGATCCTCGACGAGTGGAAGACGATCAGCGGCCTGGACCGCAAAGTCGATGACGCGCTGTGGAAGCGCTATTCGGCGGCCAGGGACACCTTCAACCGGCGGCGGGGATCCCATTTCGCCGAGCTGGACCGGGAGCGGTCGGGGGTCAAGCAGTCGAAGGAACGGCTCTGCGAGCGCGCCGAGGAATTGTCCGATTCGACGGATTGGACCGCCACAAGCGGGGAATTCCGCAAGCTGCTCATCGAGTGGAAGGCGGCCGGACGAGCGAGCCGGGATGTCGACGACGCGTTGTGGCGCCGCTTCAAGGCCGCCCAGGACTGCTTCTTCACGGCCCGCAACGCCGCCGTGGCGGAGAAGGACGTCGAGTTCCAAGCCAACGCCACCGCCAAAGAGGCGCTGCTGGCCGAGGCGGAAAAGCTCGACACCAGCAACCTCGACGCAGCGCGGGCGGCGCTGCGGTCGATCGCCGACAAGTGGGACGCGATCGGAAAGGTGCCGCGGGAACGGTCCGCCGAGCTGGAGCGGCGCCTGCGCGCGGTCGAGAAGCGGGTGCGTGATGCCGGCGACGCGGACTGGTCGGATCCCCAGGCGCAGGCCCGGGCCGAGCAGTTCCGCACCCGCGCCCAACAGTACGAACAGCAGGCCCAGAAGGCGGCGGCGGCCGGACGGACCAAAGAGGCCGACGAGGCCAGGGCCAACGCCGAGCAGTGGCGGCAGTGGGCCGACGCGGCCGCCGAGGCGCTGACCCGCAGGCCCTAGTCTTCGGGCTGCGGCGGCGTCCCGTCCTCCGGATCGCCCAGGCTGTCCAGCAGCGTCATCGACTGCTGCTGCGCTGCGACCTTGCGCCGCTGCTCCTCGGCCGCCAGTTGCACGACGGTGCGCGACCACACCACGCGGGCCCAGTGAAACGTCAACAGCATCACGGTGATCCACCCGACGATCAGCCCCACACCGGGTCCGGGATGCCCGGCGGCCACGGTTTGGCGCGACCACACGGCCAGCAGCCCGGCGCCGCATGCGATCGCCGAACCCGCCAGCGCGATCCAGGCCAGCGCCCAGCGCCGCGTCATCAGGGCCAAGATCGAAAAGCCCACGCCGAACACCAGCGCCAGCCAGGTGAACACCCGCGACGGCAGGGCGACCGCGGCGCTGCCGGCGCCGTGACTGGAAAACAGCACGTCCCAGCCCCGCACAGAGCCGGTGTGCGGCAGGATGAACGAACCCAACAGCACGAACACCAGGATCGCGACCACCAAAGCCCTTGCGCCCGGGTCGATCTCGCGCGCCACGCGGCGTTCGGCGGCCTCGATTTCGTTGCGTAGAGCGTCGATGTCGGCGTGTTCTTTCTTCATCGGGCACACCCCAGGGGTTCTAGCGGTTCCAGCGGTTCGGTGGACGGCCCGACGGCGGGCATGCCAAGGCCGATCGCGCGGGGGCGCTGCCCGGCGGCGTGGGCATCACCCGCCCGGGTGCGGCGGTGGCTCCGGATGCCGGCGTCGGCGATGAGGTGGTGCGGGGCGGCCTCGGTGACCACCGTGGTGACGATGTCGCCCGGCCGCACCTCGTCGTTCGCGCGTTTGTCCAAGGCGAAGTGCACCAGCCGGCCGTCGCGGGCCCGGCCGGTCATCCGGGCCGTGCGGGCGTCCTTGCGTCCTTCACCGGTGGCGACGAGCAATTCGACGGCCTGCCCGATCAGCGCGCGATTGCCCTCCAGCGAGATCTGCTCCTGCACCTCGACCAGCCGCTCGTAGCGCTCCTGCACAACGGCTTTCGGCACCTGCCCGTCGAGTTCGGCGGCGGGGGTGCCGGGCCGCTTGGAGTACTGGAAGGTGAAGGCCGCCGCGAACCGGGCCTGCCGCACGACGTCGAGCGTGGCGGCGAAGTCCTCTTCGGTCTCGCCGGGGAATCCGACGATCAGGTCGGTGGTGATCGCCGCGTGCGGCATGGCCGCCCGGACCCGCTCGATGATGCCCAGATAGCGCTCGGCGCGGTACGACCGCCGCATCCCGCGCAGCACCCGGTCGGATCCCGACTGCAGCGGCATGTGCAGGGCCGGGCAGACGTTCGGCGTCTGCGCCATGGCCTCGATGACGTCGTCGGTGAACTCGGCCGGGTGCGGCGAGGTGAACCGCACCCGCTCCAGCCCGTCGATGCGCCCGCAGGCCCGCAGCAGGTCGGCGAAGGCGCCGCGATTGCGGGGCAGCGCCGGGTCGGCGAAGGAAACCCCGTAGGCGTTGACGTTCTGGCCCAGCAGCGTCACTTCGAGAACGCCGTCGTCCACCAGCGACCGCACCTCGGCCAGGACGTCGGCCGGGTCGCGGTCGACCTCCTTGCCGCGCAGCGCCGGGACGATGCAGAAGGTGCAGCTGTTGTTGCACCCCACGGAGATGGAAACCCAGGCAGCGTAAGCGGATTCGCGGGCGCTCGGCAACGACGACGGGAACTGCTGCAGCGCCTCGGCGATCTCCACCTGAGCGACCTTGTTGTGCCGGGCCCGGTCGAGCAGCGTCGGCAGCGATCCGATGTTGTGCGTGCCGAAGACGACGTCGACCCACGGCGCCTTGCGCAGCAGCGCGTCGCGGTCCTTCTGGGCCAGGCAGCCGCCGACCGCGATCTGCATCTCAGGGTTGTCGCGCTTGCGTGGGGCCAGGTGGCTGAGGTTGCCGTAGAGCTTGTTGTCGGCGTTCTCCCGGACGGCGCAGGTGTTGAACACCACCACGTCGGCGTCGGCACCGTCGGCCGCGCGCCGGTAACCGGCCGCCTCCAACAGCCCCGCCAGGCGCTCGGAGTCGTGGACGTTCATCTGACAGCCGTAAGTGCGCACCTGGTAGGTACGCGCCGAAGCCACCATCGAAGTCACGGGGCCATGGTACGGCGACCGGGGCTTACGGGATCAACCCGCAGCTCGTGGCGATCGCGAGCGCGGGGGACGGGGCGAAGCGGGTCGCCACCATCTGAGCTAGACCCGTCGGCGCTCGTGTTCGGCGGCCAGCTCGCTGAGGACAACCTCGCACGCCAGGTTTTGGCTGTAGCCGCGCCGCGCCAGCATCGCCATCAGCCTGCGGCTCACTTTGGCTTCGTCGGCCAGCGTCTCGCGGCGCAGCTTGGCCCGCACCAGCTGCTTGGCGCGGTCACGTTCGGCTCCGGCGTCGATTCCGCCCAGCGCCGCGGTGATCACGTCCTTGTCGACACCCTTGGTGTGCAGCTCGGCGGCCAGGGCGCGCCGGCTCTTTCCCGCCTTCGCCCGCCGTGACTCCACCCACTGCTGCGCGAACTCGGCATCATCCACCAGGCCGACGGCGGCCAGCCGGTCAAGCACCCGGTGCCTGACGTCGTCGGGATAGCCGCGTTTGGACAGCTGCCCGCACAGCTCGGCGCGGGTACGCGATCTCGCGGTGAGCAGGCGCAGGCACAACGCCCGCGCCTGCTCTTCGCGGGAGGGGTCAGAAGTCGACGGGAGCGGGGAGGACATCGCCAGAAGGGTCATCGGTCACCACCGCGCCAATGCCGAGCTTTTCCTTGATCTTTTTCTCGATCTCGTTGGCCACGTCGGCGTTTTCCATCAGGAAGTTGCGGACGTTCTCCTTGCCCTGGCCGAGCTGCTCGCCCTCGTAGGTGAACCACGAACCGGACTTGCGGATGAAGCCCTGATCCACACCCATGTCGATCAGCGAGCCCTCACGGCTGATGCCCCTGCCGTACAGGATGTCGAACTCGGCCTGCTTGAACGGCGGCGACACCTTGTTCTTGACGACCTTGACCCGGGTGCGGTTGCCGACCGCGTTGGTGCCGTCCTTGAGTGTCTCGATCCGGCGCACGTCCATGCGCACCGACGCGTAGAACTTCAAAGCCTTTCCGCCCGTGGTGGTTTCGGGCGAGTTATGCACCATCACGCCGTCGGCGAAGTAATTGTGCGAACCCTCGACCTCGATATCGAACCGGTCCATCTTCTGGTAGTTCGTCTTTGACTCGATCTCGGTAACACGCGCTGGCATCAGCTGCATCGTGGGTGCCACAAACTCCGGTTCCATGTTGAACTGACCACGGAAGCGTGGCAGAAGCTTGTACGCCATGGACGGATGCACATACGGTGCGATGAGCTCTTGGAACCTCGCAGTGGCTTGCGTAGAGAAAACCAGTACGGACTTTCCTGCCGCGCCAGCCTTCCGCAGTCGTATGTCCAGACCATGGGTGTCACGCAGATAGTCACGAAGTCGTACCTGCGACCCCTCGCTCATTGCCTCAACACAGATCTCGATTCGCCCGCTACCACCTTGAGTGCGCTGCTGTAAGCCCTTGGAACGAAGGGTGAACGAACCATCGTCCATGTACCAAATGGCCATTGCCAATGGGGTGAGTCCCTTCAGATATTCCTCGGAGAGGAACTTTTTACCATCGCCTAGATACACCGCGCTCATCAGTTCATGAAGCTCGGAGAGCGGAGTGAAATCTGCGAACACTGCACCCTTGCCATTACCGGTACGACTGTGCGGGATGTTCGCCAGCAAGGAGACTTTCCAATCAAGATATGCCGATTGTTTCGCCCCATGGCCGATACGGAACCGCGCAGATTCCGAATCTTGCCGGACTGGACGGGAGAGACAGCCGTCGCCCATCAATGAACCCAGCACAATTTCCCATTGCTGATCGCTGAGCAAGCTTGGCTGCGCCAACATCACGCGGTCACCGACGTTGATGTCTTCAGCTTCGCGCCAGCCGCCAGGGGTTCGGATGAGGTGGTTCCGAGTCATGGCTAAGCTAGCGTGGCCACGACCTGTCCCGCCGCCAGCTCTATCAACCTTGAAGTGCAGAAACTCTTCTGCTTTGCCGTTGTTGAACCAGTTGGTTACCTTGCGTGGCAAGATCCGACCAGACTCGAAGTCGTAGGACAAAACTTCGACGTCCATCTTTTGGTTCACGATTTTGCCGAGCTTCTCGGTCGATCCGTCAGCGAGAGTGACGTTGGTGTACCAGGATCCACACCCGAACATCACTCCGATTTTTTCCCGGAGCTGGTTGATGAAGATCGCCGTGGTTCCCGAGTTGTTGAGCGCGCCGGTCATTTTCCGCAGCGCCTGGCTCATCAGGCGGGCCTGCAGGCCGACGTGGCTGTCCCCCATCTCGCCCTCGAGCTCCGCACGCGGCACCAGGGCCGCCACCGAGTCGATGACCAGGATGTCCAGCGCGCCGGAGCGGATCAGCATGTCGGCGATCTCGAGGGCCTGCTCACCGGTGTCGGGCTGGCTGACCAGCAGCGAATCGGTGTCGACGCCGAGTTTCTTGGCGTAATCCGGGTCCAGGGCGTGCTCGGCGTCGATGAACGCCGCGACGCCGCCGGCGGCCTGGGCGTTGGCCACCGCGTGCAGCGCGACGGTGGTCTTACCCGAGGACTCCGGGCCGTAGATCTCCACCACTCGGCCACGGGGCAGGCCGCCGATGCCCAGGGCCACGTCCAGTGCGATGGATCCGGTCGGGATGACCGAAATCGGTTGACGCATCTCGTCGCCGAGACGCATCACCGAGCCTTTGCCGTAGCTCTTTTCGATCTGGGCCATCGCCAGCTCGAGAGCCTTCTCGCGGTCGGGGGCTTGCGTCATGGTGCCTCTTCCTATCGTCGTTGTGTTCGGATGACCGGTATCGGTCGGTTGGCCGTGACACTAGGCGCGGGGTCCGACAAGTCGATTCCTCCGAACGATCACCACAGTAGCCGAACACGTGTTCGATTCAAGCGGACACGCCGGACGCGGGCGGCTTCGAGCCTGCGGTGGGATCGCAATTTCCGGGCTGACCGGCACGCTGTACGCAGGCTCGATCTCAGACGGCAGTCACCATTGGTCGCGCGGCACGTCGAAGTCGGCGCACAACGCGCGCCAGACGTCGCGGGGCTCGACGCCATCATCGATCGCCTGGGCGGCGGTGCGGCCGCCGAGGCCGCTCAGCACGTGATCTTCCAGCACCGACGGGCCGTAGGTGGCGCCGAACCGCAACACAACCCGCTCGTTGAACTCCGTCAGCCGCACGTCAGCCAACATACCCAGCCGGCTAGCCCGCAAGCGCCAGCGCTTGGTGGCACACCCGCACCGGGTCGGCGACGTCGGCGATGCCGGCGGCCGCTTGCCGCGCGGCCTCCCGGTAGCCGGGCGACGACAGCACCTCGCCCACCGCGGCCACCAGCGCGCCGGCCGTGAGCGGCCGGATCAGCCGCCCACTCCCCTGGCGCGCCACCCGATTGGCCATCTCCCATTGATCCCCGCCGCCGGGTACCACCACCAGCGGCACCCCGGACAGCAGCGTCTTGGCCACCATCCCGTGGCCCCCGCCGCAGATCACCACGTCGGCGTGCGTCAACAGCTCCGACTGGAGCCCCAGCCCGACCACCGCCCACGGCGGGACCGTCAGCTCCGCCCCGCCCAGCCGCGACACGACCAATCGGGATCCGGCCGGCAGCGTGTCTCCCGGGGTCAGGCATTCCAGCGCAACTTCGGCCAACCCGGCGGTCCCGGTCAGCGCGGTCGACGGCGCAACCACCACCACCGGCCCGGGGCCCGGCGGGATGCGCAGCACCCGATCGGTCGGCTCGAAATGCAACGGCCCCACCACGACGGCCTCCTCCGGCCAGTCCGGGCGCGGCACCTCGAGGGCGGGCAGCGTCGCGACGAGGCGTCGCAGCGGCCCCGGGTCGACGGCGGGCAGCCCGATCTCGAGCCGGGCGGCGGCGCGCTGCTTGATGCCGGCGCGCCAGGACCGCGCCGTCAGCGCCCGCATCGTGGCGTCGCGCAGCCGGCCGCGAAAGCCGGTGCCCGGCGCCAGCCCACTGCCGATCGGGGGCAGCCCCTTCGACGGCAGGTACAGCGGATGGGGGTTCAGCTCGATCCACGGGATGCCCAACAGCTCGGCGGCCATACCGCCGCCCGCGGTGATCACGTCCGAGACCACCAGGTCGGGCGCCAGGTCGCGCAGCGCCGGCATGTTCAGCACCGCCATCCGCGCCGCGCGCCGGTGGATCCGGGCGCCGGCGTCGACGTCCTCGTCGGTGGCCGCGAGCCCGTCCAACTCAACGGCGTCGATGCCGACGCCGCGCGCGGCGTCGAGCCACTCCACGCCGGTGAACAGGGTGGGCTCGTCACCCGCCTCGGCGAAACGCCGGCACAGCGCGATCGCGGGGAACGAATGCCCGGGATCCGGCCCGGCGACCACGGCGACACGCATCGGCCCTACCCTGCCACAGCGCCCGGCCGCCCCGCACGGTCGCGTTTCGAATACGCTGGCGACCATGACCGAGCTCACCGACACAGGCACTGCGAACTCCCGCACGGTCGAGGGTTTCCTGAACGCGCTGCAGGACGCGGATTTCGATGCCGCAGACGCCGCACTGGACGACAACCTGGTCTACGAGAACGTCGGGCTGCCGACGATCCACGGGCGCGCCAGAGCGATGAACCTTTTCCGCAAGATGGAGGGCCGCGCCGCCTTCGAGGTGAAGATCCACCGCATCGCCTCCGACGGCGCCGCGGTGCTCACCGAGCGCACCGACGCGCTGATTTTCGGCCCGCTGCGGCTCCAATTCTGGGTGTGCGGCGTGTTCGAGGTCCACAACGGGCGAATCACGTTGTGGCGGGACTACTTTGACTTCTTCGACATGCTCAAGGCGACCCTGCGCGGCGTGGCGGGGCTGGTAGTGCCGTCGCTGCGGGCGTCATTCTAACGCCGGGGCAGCCCGCCGAGTTCGTCGAACGCCTGCGCCCAACCCAGCAAGCGATCGGTGGCCCCGACCAACTCGGCTCGGTAACGCTCCTGGGCCGCGGCTAACCCAATCCCCGTGTCGCCGTTCGCCGAGGACACCAATTGGGCTGCGGCGGTGACCATTTCGTTGTATTGACGCACACCGGCGCTCAGCTGCGCGGTGAACGCGTTGATGGTGGGCACCAGATACGACCGCGACGACTCGGCATACTGCGCCGCGCGTTCCATCGACACCACCTCGGCGGCGGTGGCCGCCATCGCCGCCGACGTCTTGTTGGCCGCGGCGGTCAGGTCACGGATTTCGTCCGTCGGCAACATGGAGCCGCGCTGGATCACGCCCAACAGCGAGAAGAATCCGCGTTCGGAGGCGCCCAGCGCGTACATCGAGGGGCGGGCCGCCGAACCGGGCGGCGGCAGCCGACGGGTGTTGGTGGTCCGCTGCGCCGGCAGCGGCTCTGAACGCAGCCAGCGGTAGCGCAGCAGCAACAGCGTCGCCGGAATCGCCAGCGCGACCGCGATGGCGCCGGTGACCTCCAGCAGCAGCGCGAACCAGCCCCACGCCGCCAGCAGCCCCGTGACCGCTATCCAAAACACGCACCCGGCGCTGCAGATCAGGCCCCACCGCAGCGCGCGGCGCCGGCGGCGCAGCAGCCGCGCCCGCGGGTCCGCGGCCGCGCTGATCCTTCGGGCCACCAGGTCCGAAACGTCCGCGGCGGTGTCCAATCCGCGCTGCACCAACGCGCGCCACGGCCGATTCTGGGTCGCTTTCACCGCCATCGCAGGCCGTCCGCTGCGCTACTGGCCAAAGGGCTTCTCGGCGACTTGGCCACCGCCGGCCTCGGCGGGCGCGGGAGTGGCCGGGGCCGCCCCGGGAGTCGCGGGCGTCCCGCCCGCCGGCAGCGCTTCGCCGCGCATCGACGCGCGGATCTGCTCCAGCCTGGAATGGCCGGCCATCTGGACGCCGGCCTGCTCGACCTCGAGCATGCGGCCCTGGACGGAACCCTGGGCGAGCTCGGCGGAACCGATCGCGTTGGCGTACCGGCGTTCGATCTTGTCGCGCACCTCGTCGAGGCTCGGGGTGGTACCGGGGGCGGCGATCTCGCTCATCGACCGCAGCGACGCGCTGACCTGTTCCTGCATCTTCGCCTGCTCGAGCTGGCTGAGCAGCTTGGTGCGCTCGGAAATCTTCTGCTGCAGCACCATCGAGTTCTGTTCGACGGCCTTCTTGGCCTGCGCCGCGGCGGACAGCGCCTGGTCGTGCAGGGTCTTGAGGTCTTCGACGCTCTGCTCGGCGGTCACCAGCTGGGCCGCGAACGCCTCGGCGGCGTTGTTGTACTCGGTGGCCTTGGCGGCGTCCCCCGAGGCGGTGGCCTGGTCGGCCAGCGTCAGCGCCTGACGCACGTTGACCTGCAGCTTTTCGATGTCGGCCAGCTGCCGGTTGAGCCGCATCTCCAGCTGGCGCTGGTTGCCGATCACCTGCGCCGCCTGTTGGGTCAGCGCCTGGTGCTGGCGCTGCGCTTCCTCGATGGCCTGCTGGATCTGCACCTTCGGGTCGGCGTGCTCGTCAATTTTGGCGTTGAACAGCGCCATCAGGTATTTCCACGCTTTGACGAACGGATTGGCCATCAGTCAGGTCCACCTTCGCTTCTTGTATGCCGGACAAGCGCCCTGTCGCTCAATTTATCCGGTCGGCGACGATCGCCCCACCCTGGCGCTGGAACCGGGCAATCGGGCCTAGGCCACGGCCAGCGACGCCACCGGCGGAATGACGACCTTGGTGCTGGCATCGATGGTGGGTCCGGTCGGCGCGCTGTAGGCCGCGCTTTCCTCGCTGGCCATCCGCTCCCCGGCACCGGTGAGGACCGCCGACAGCGGCACCTCCAGCGCGTCGCAGATCGCGTTGAGCAGCTCGCTGGAAGGCTCCTTGCGGCCGCGCTCCACCTCCGACAGATACCCGAGGCTCACCCGCGCCGAATCCGAGACCTCGCGCAGCGTCCGGCCCTGTGACGTCCGGGCCCCGCGCAACACATCGCCGATGACCTCGCGCATCAATGGCGCCATCCTGCTCTCCTTCGTCCAGTCAGCCCTGCTCAGCACGTCAAAAACCCCAAATTCAGCAGGCACTCATTAGGGTCAACGCCGGTCGCGGTGACCTGGTTCCCGCTCAGCCGGTCGGGTGGCGAACCGCCCGGGCGGTGGACACCGCGTAGTCCACGCCGGTCACCACGGTGAGCACGATCGCGATGCCCATGACGACGGCCGCCACCACCCGGAAAGGTCCCGACAGCGGCAAGACGAACAAGCCGATCGCCAACGCCTGGACGACGGTCTTGAGCTTGCCGCCCCAACTCGCCGGGATGACCCCGCGGCGTATCACCGCCAACCGCAGCAGCGTGACCGCCACCTCGCGGGTCATGATCACCGCGGTGACCCACCACGGCAGGTCCCCCAGCATCGACAGCCCGATCAGTGCCGACCCGATCAGGGCTTTGTCCGCGATCGGATCGATGAACGCGCCGAATTCGGTCGCCATCCCGTAGTTTCGGGCCAGCAGGCCGTCGAACCTGTCGGTGATGCAGGCGACCGTGAAAATCACGAAAGCGACTATCCGGCCGACGATTTGGTGGCCATCCGCGGTGAACAGCGCGAGCAGGAAAATGGGTACCAACACCAGCCGCAAGAGGGTCAGCACGTTTGCGAGGTTGGCGATGCGGGCGCGGCCTGCTATCGGCGGTGTTTGAGGCTGCCCCGACACGGCATAAGAATAACGGTTGACCAGCGACCTCTCGCGGTTGCCGATACTGTTACCCGTGACCGAAAGCTCACGGAACCCCCGGTCGGTGGTCCGGCGCGCGCGCACATCCGACGTCCCCGCGATCAAAAAACTCGTCGACACGTACTCCGGACGCATCCTGCTGGAGAAAAACCTCGTGACGCTGTACGAGGCCGTCCAGGAGTTTTGGGTGGCCGAGTACGCGGGCAGGGTGGTCGGCTGCGGGGCGCTGCACGTGTTGTGGTCGGACCTCGGCGAGATCCGCACCGTCGCCGTCGACCCGGCGATGACCGGCCACGGCATCGGCCACGCGATCGTCGACCGGCTGCTCGAGGTCGCCCGTGACCTGCAGTTGGAGCGGCTGTTCGTGCTGACCTTCGAGACCGAGTTCTTCGCCAGGCACGGGTTCACCGAGATCGAGGGCACGCCCGTCACCGCCGAGGTGTACGAGGAGATGTGCCGCTCCTACGACATCGGCGTCGCCGAGTTCCTGGACCTCAGCTACGTCAAGCCCAACATCCTGGGCAACTCCCGGATGCTGCTGGTGCTGTGATCGCCGAGCGTGAAGCTGTTGCGAAATTTTTGCGGAAAACCCGCAACAGCTTCACGCTCGGCGCTACTCGGGGTCGCCGCCGTCGGCGTCGCTGCCGCCCCGGATCAGCGCCAGCGTTCCGGCCAGCTCGTCGGGCTTGACCAGCACCTCGCGCGCCTTGGACCCCTCGGACGGCCCGACGATGCCGCGGGTCTCCATCAGGTCCATCAGCCGGCCGGCCTTGGCGAAGCCGACGCGCAGCTTGCGCTGCAGCATCGAGGTGGACCCGAACTGGCTGGACACCACCAGCTCGACCGCCTGCAGGAACACGTCCATGTCGTCGCCGATGTCGGGGTCGACGTCGGTGCGTTCGCCGGTGGGCTTGGCGGTGGTGACGCCCTCGGTGTACTCGGGTTCGGCCTGGTCCTTGCAGGCGCTGACGACGGCGTGGATCTCCTCGTCGGTGATGAAGGCGCCCTGCAGCCGGACGGTCTTGCTGGCGCCCATCGGGAGGAACAGGGCGTCGCCCATGCCGATGAGTTTTTCCGCGCCGGCCTGGTCCAGAATCACCCGGCTGTCGGTCAGCGACGACGTGGCGAACGCCAGCCGCGACGGCACGTTGGTCTTGATCAGGCCGGTCACCACGTCCACCGACGGGCGCTGGGTGGCCAGCACCAGGTGGATGCCCGCGGCGCGGGCCTTTTGCGTGATCCGCACGATGGCGTCCTCGACGTCGCGCGGCGCGGTCATCATCAGGTCGGCCAGCTCGTCGACGATCGCCACGACGTAGGGGTAGGGCCGGTATTCGCGCTGGCTGCCCAACGGCGCCGTGATGGCACCGGATCGCACCTTCTCGTTGAAGTCGTCGATGTGGCGCACCCGCGACGCCTGCATGTCCTGGTAGCGCTGCTCCATCTCCTCGACCAGCCACGCCAGCGCGGCCGCCGCCTTCTTCGGCTGGGTGATGATCGGGGTGATCAGGTGCGGAATGCCTTCGTACGGCGTGAGTTCCACCATCTTCGGGTCGATCAGGATCATCCTGACCTCCTCCGGGGTGGCCCGGGCCAGCAGCGAGACCAGCATGGAGTTGACGAAGCTGGACTTGCCGGATCCGGTGGAACCGGCGACCAGCAGGTGGGGCATCTTGGCCAGGTTGGCCGAGATGAAATCGCCTTCGATGTCCTTGCCCAGCCCGATCACCAGCGGGTGGTGGTCGCGGCGGGTCGACGGCGCGGTGAGCACGTCGGCCAGGCGCACCATTTCCCGGTCGGTGTTGGGCACCTCGATGCCCACGGCGGACTTGCCGGGGATCGGGGCCAGCATGCGCACGCTCTCGGTGGCCACCGCGTAGGCGATGTTCTTCTGCAGGGCGGTGATCTTCTCCACCTTCACGCCGGGCCCCAGCTCGACCTCGTAGCGGGTGACGGTCGGGCCTCGGGTGCAGCCGGTGACGGCGGCGTCGACCTTGAACTGGTTGAGCACCTCGGTGATGGCGTCGGCCATGACGTTGTTGGCGGCGCTGCGCTTTTTCGGCGGGTCGCCCGCCACCAGCAGGCTCAGCGACGGCAGCGTGTAGGGGCCCTCGACGACGCGGTCGACGATCCGGGTTTCCGGCTTTTTGGCGCGACGGCGGCTTCGCCCGGGTTCCGGGATGGTGGGGGTGTCGTCCGCGATCGGTTCGTCGGGGGCGCCCTGTCGAGCGCCGGCCGACGGCCAGGCCTGCGGCTCCGGTTGCAGGGACTCGTCGTAGTAGCCGTCGGAGAAGTCCTCGCGGGGCCGGTCATCGCCTTCGAACTCGTCCGCTTCTTCGTAGGGGTCGTAAGCGACGTCGTCGTCGCCGACCAGCCGGCCGCCGAACATGGCGCGAACGACGTCGGGCACCTCGCGGATCGTGGTCCCCGTCAGCAACAGCAGGCCGAACATGAAGCCGATGAACAACAGCGGCGCGGCGATCCAGGGCGTCAACCCGTCCGAGAGCGGCCCGCCGATGGCAAAGCCGATGAATCCCGCTGCGCGACGGCGCAATTCGGGGTCTTCCGGCGAACCGGACCACAGGTGCCGCAGGCCGAGCGCCGAAAGGGAGATCAGGGCAGCGCCCAGGATCAGCCGGGGCCGCGCCTCGGGATTGGGCGGGGTCCGCATCAGCGTGACCGCCACCGCCGCGGTGACGACGGGCAGCGCCAGCACGCCCGAGCCGATGAAGGTCCGGATCAGCGCGTCGACCCACGCGCCGATCGGCCGGGCGGCGTCGAACCACGAACTCGCGGCGACCACGACGGACAGGCCGAGCAGAACCAGCGCGATCCCGTCGCGGCGGTGTCCCGGATCGATGTCGTGGGCGCGCCCGATGGACCGGGCCGCGCCGCCGGCGCCCCGGGCCGCCAGCAGCCAGGCGGCGCGCATGGCCCGGCCGCACGTCAGCCCGGTGGCGAGGAGCAGCGACCGGTTACGCCGTTTGGCGGGCCTGCTCGCCGTCCTGCGGGCCGCCGGTCGCGACTTTCGCGACCCGCCGGCGCGCGAAGTGGCCTTTGACCTGCTCGTTCGGGTACCGGACCGGGCGGCGGTCTTACTGGGCATGAGGGCAAGGGTAGTCGCAAAGACCCCATCGACACCACCCGCCACACTGGTAACGATCGCCGGGTGCGGGATGGGTCCGGGCACGCCTGAGTAGGGTGGCGAATGCCCACCCCTCAGGCGCCCAGGAGGTCCCCCGCATGCCCGTCGTCGTCGTCGCCACCATGACCGTCAAACCCGAATCGGTCGACACCGTCCGCGACATCCTCACCGGCGCGGTTTCCGAAGTGCACGACGAGCCGGGGTGCCAGTTGTACTCGCTGCACCAAAGCGGCGAGACGTTCGTGTTCGTCGAGCAATGGGCCGACGAGGAGGCGCTCAAGGCGCACAGCACCGCGCCCGCGATCACCAAGTTGTTCGCGGCGGCCGGCGAGCACCTGGCCGGAGCGCCGGACATCAAGATGCTGCAGCCGATCCCCGCCGGCGATCCCGACAAGGGGCAGCTGCGGCGGTGACCGATGGGCCACTGACAGGAAAAGTCGCGCTCATCACCGGCGCCGCGCGCGGTCAGGGCCGCGCGCACGCGGTGCGGCTGGCCGCCGACGGCGCAAGCGTGATCGCGGTGGACCTGTGCGAGCAGATCGACAGCGTCCCCTACCCACTGGCCACCCCGGACGACCTGGCGGCCACCGTCAAGCTCGTCGAGGACACCGGCGCGCGCATCGTGGCCGCACGCGGTGATGTGCGCGATCGTGCCTCGCTGTCCACCGCGCTGCAGGCGGGCCTGGACGAATTCGGCCGGCTCGACATCGTGGTGGCCAACGCCGGGATCGCGCCCATGCAGTCCGGCGACGACGGCTGGCGCGACGTGATCGACGTCAACCTCACCGGCGTCTACCACACCATCAAGGTCGCGATACCGATCATGGCCAAGCAGGGCGCCGGCGGATCGATCGTGCTGATAAGTTCGGCCGCGGGGCTGGCCGGCATCGCCAGCATCGATGCCGGCTCCGTCGGTTACGCCGCCGCCAAACACGGCGTGGTCGGGCTGATGCGCGTGTACGCCAACCTGCTTGCCCCACAGAACATTCGGGTCAATTCGATACACCCGTCCGGTGTCGACACCCCGATGATCAACAACGAGTTCACCCGGCAATGGCTGGCCGATCTGATCGCACAATCCGATGTGCCGCCGGACATGGGCAACGCGCTGCCTGTGCAGGTGATGCAGCCCGAAGACATCGCCAACGCGGTGGCGTGGCTGGTGTCCGACCAGGCCCGCTACCTCACCGGCGTCGCTTTACCGGTCGATGCGGGTTTTTTGAACAAGAAGTAGGACATGGCACGAAATCCCGCGGCGCAGACCGCATTCGGACCGATGGTGTTGGCCGCGGTCGAGCGCAACGAGCCGCCCGGCCGCCGCCTGGTGGACGACGACCTCGCGGAACTGTTCCTGCCGCGCCCGCTGCGCTGGCTTGTCGCCGCGACGCGGTGGGCGCCGGCTCGCCGCCTGCTGGTCCGCGGATCGGAGTACACCGGGCCCGGGCTGTGGGCCAATCTCGCCTGCCGCAAGCGGTTCATCGCCGACAAGCTCGAGGAGGCGCTGCCCGACATCGACGCCGTCGTCATCCTCGGCGCCGGATTCGACACCCGTCCCTACCTTTTGACGCGGCGGGTCCGGCTCCCGGTCTTCGAGGTGGACCTGCCGGTCAACATCGCCAGGAAGGCGAAGACGGTTCGGCGGGTGCTCGGTGGACTGCCGATGTCGGTTCGGTTGGTGCCGTTGGACTTCGAGCGCGACGACCTGCTCACCTCGTTGGCCGAGCACGGCTACCGCACCGATTACCGGGCCTTTTTCATCTGCGAAGGCGTGACCCAGTACCTCACCGAAGACGGTGTCCGGCGCACGCTCGAAGGGCTGCGCGCGGCCGCCCCCGGCAGCCGGTTGGTGTTCACCTACGTGCGGCGGGATTTCATCGACGGGTCGAATCGGTACGGCACCCGCACGCTGTACCGCAATGTCCGCCAGCGCCACCAGCTTTGGCATTTCGGCCTACAGCCCGAGGAGGTTGCGGAGTTCATCGCCGAGTACGGCTGGCGCCTGGTGGAGCAGGCCGGGCCGGACGAACTCGTCCGGCGCTACGTGCAGCCCACCGGCCGCAAACTCGAGGCCTCCCAACTGGAATGGTCGGCCTACGCGGAAAAGGCGTAGCGGCTTCGTCAGACCTCGATGACCGTCGGCACGATCATCGGCTGCCGGCGGTAGGTTTCGCCGACCCACTTGCCGACCGTGCGGCGCACCCCCTGGGCGATCCGGACGGGATCGGTCACATCGGCGGCGACCAGCGCCTCGAGCTCGGCCTCGACCTTGCGCACCGCGGGCTCGAGCGCCTTCGGGTCTTCGGAGAACCCGCGCGAAAACAGCTGTGGCGCAGCGGCGGGACGACCGGTGCCACGCTTGACCACCACGGTCACCGCGACGAAACCCGACGACAGGATGAGCCGCTCGCCCAGGGTGATGTCGCCGACGTCGCCGGTGATCAGCCCGTCGACGAACATCTTGCCGACCGGCACCGCCCCGGCGATGGCGGCTTTGCCGGCCACCAGGTCGACGCTGACGCCGTTCTCGGCCAGCAGGATCGACTCCTCGGGCACCCCGGCGCGCGCCGCCAGCTTGGCATTGGCGCGCAGCATCCGCCAGGTGCCATGGACCGGCATCACATGGCGAGGCCGCACGCCGTTGTAGAGGAACAGCAGCTCGCCGGCGTAGGCGTGACCGGAAACGTGCACGCGCACTTGCTGGTTGGTGACGACGCGCGCCCCGATCTTGGCCAGCGAGTCGATGACCCCGTAGACCGCCTCCTCGTTGCCGGGAATCAGCGACGACGACAAGATCACCAGGTCCTCACGGGTGAGGGTGATGCTGCGGTGCTCGCCGCGCGACATGCGCGACAGGGCCGACATCGGCTCGCCCTGCGTGCCGGTGGTGATCAGCACGACCCGGTCGGGTGCCATCATCTCGGCGGCGGAGATTTCGATGAGGTCGGAATCGTCGACCCGCAGGAAACCCAGTTCCCGCGCGATGCCCATGTTGCGCACCATGGACCGCCCGACGAACGACACCCGCCGGCCCAAGGCCACCGCCGCGTCGATGATCTGCTGCACCCGGTCCACGTTGGAGGCGAAGCACGCCACGATGACGCGGCCGTCGGCGCCCCGGATCAGCCGGTGCAACGTCGGGCCGACCTCGCTTTCCGAGGGCCCGACACCGGGGATCTCGGAATTGGTCGAATCGCACAGGAACAAATCCACGCCCGCGTCGCCCAGCCGGGACATGCCGGGCAGGTCGGTGGGCCGGCGGTCGAGCGGCAGCTGGTCGAGCTTGATGTCGCCGGTGTGCAACACGGTCCCGGCGCCCGTGTGCACCGCGATGGCCAGGGCGTCCGGGATGGAATGGTTGACGGCGAAGTACCGGCACTCGAACACACCGTGCGCGCTGCGCTGCCCCTCGGCGACCTGCACGAAGACCGGCTTGATGCGGTGCTCGCGGCATTTGGCGGCGACCAGCGCCAGGGTGAACTTCGAGCCGACGACCGGGATGTCGGGGCGCAGCCTGAGCAAAAACGGGATCGCCCCGATGTGGTCCTCGTGCGCGTGGGTCAGCACCAGCGCCTCGATGTCGTCGAGGCGGTCCTCGATGTGGCGCAGATCGGGCAGGATCAGGTCGACGCCGGGCTCGTCGTGCGTGGGGAACATCACCCCGCAGTCGATGATCAGCAGGCGGCCGAGGTGCTCGAAAACGGTCATGTTGCGGCCGATTTCGTTGATGCCGCCCAGCGCGGTGACCCGCAACCCGCCCCGGGTCAGAGGACCCGGTGGGGCGAGGTCTACATCCACTTGTAAGCCGCCCTTTGGCTCACCGAAGCACCGAGGCCGCGCGCATGTCGGCGGCCAGCGCATCGCTCTGCTCCGGCGTTGCCGGCATTTGCGGCAGCCGTGGGTCGCCGACGTCAAAGCCCTGCAGGCGCAAACCCGCCTTCGACATCGTCACGCCACCCAGGCGGGCCATCGCGTTGCACAGCGGTGCGACCGCGACGCTAATCTTCCGGGCGGTGGCGATGTCCCCGGAATTGAAGGCGGACAACAACTCCCGCAGCTGGCCCGCGGCCACATGGGCGATCACGCTGATGAAGCCGGTGGCACCCATCGCCAGCCACGGCAGGTTCAGCGCATCGTCGCCGGAGTAGTAGGCCAGGCCGGTCTCGGCCATGATCTGGCCGCCGCTGTGCAGATCGCCCTTGGCGTCCTTGATTCCCACAATGTTCGGGTGGGCGGCCAGCGCATGGATGGTCGCGGTTTCGATCGGTATCACCGAGCGCGGCGGGATGTCATAGAGCAGCACCGGCAGTTCGGTCGCGTCGGCGATCGCGGTGAAGTGCGCGACGAGCCCGGACTGCGGCGGCTTGGAGTAGTACGGCGTGACCACCAGCAGGCCGTGTGCGCCCTCCGCCGCGCAGGCCTTGGCCAGCCGGACGCTGTGCGCCGTGTCATATGTGCCCGCGCCGGCGATGACGCGGGCCCGATCGCCCACCGCCTCCAGCACGACGCGCAGCAGCTCGACCTTCTCGTCGTCGGTGGTGGTCGGCGACTCGCCGGTGGTCCCGGAGACCACCAGGCCGTCGCACCCCTCGCTCACCAGGCGGTTTGCCAGCTGCGCCGCCGCCGCGGTGTCCAGGGAGCCGTCGGCCGCGAAGGGTGTCGCCATCGCGGTCAGCAGGGTTCCCAGCCGTGCGGGGGCGTCGAATCCGACGGTGCTCACGGTCTTCAGGTTACCTGGCGGCGCCAAGGTGTTTTGCACCCGCGGCGGGCGTGCCGTGGTCTCAGCTGCCCCACGAGTCACGGCAAGTCGAGGCATGACCGATGTGCCCGCCTCACAGCGACAACGCCGCTGTCTTTGTCGCTGTGAGGCGGGCACGAAGGCACATGGAACCGGCGGAGTGACTGCAGTGGCAAATGGGATTACGGGGCTACGCCTCGGTCGCCAACGGGCTGGTGGCGACCTCCGTCCCGTCGGCCAGCGTGGAGACCTCGAAATCGGCGAACACCGCGGGCGCCACGTCGACGAGCTGGCGCAGGCATTCGATGGCCAGCCGCCGGATTTCCACGTCGGCGTGCTCGCTGGCGCGCATCGCGATGAAGTGCCGCCACGCCCGGTAGTTCCCGGTCACCACGATGCGGGTTTCGGTGGCGTTGGGCAGCACGGCGCGGGCGGCCTGGCGCGCCTGCTTGCGCCGCAACACCGCGCTGGGTTCGTCGGCGAACTTGGCCTCCAGCCTGGCCAGCAGCTCGGCGTAGGTGGCCCGGCTGGCGTCGGCGGCCTCGGTCAGGATCCGCTGCAGTTCGGGGTCGTCGTCCATGCCCGGCGGCACGACGACCCGCGAGTCCCCCTCGGGCACATAGCGTTGCGACAGCTGCGAGTAGGAGAAGTGCCGGTGCCGGATCAGCTCGTGCGTGCACGATCGCGAGATGCCGGTGATGTAGAACGACACGCTGGCGTGCTCGAGCACCGAAAAGTGTCCGACGTCGATGATGTGCCTGATGTAGCCGGCGTTGGTCGCCGTCTTGGGGTTGGGCTTTGACCAGCTCTGATAGCAGGCCCGGCCGGCGAACTCGGTGAGCGCGGGGCCGCCGTCGGCGTCGGTGGTCCACGGCACGTCCGGCGGCGCCAGGAACTCCGTCTTGGCGATCAGCTGCACGCGCAGCGGCGCGGTCTCGGCCACGGCGCTCACCTTAGCGCCGCGACGGTTCAGGCCGGCAGGGCCCGCTGAGGAGGTGGCGCGGACTTCGTTCGGGCGTCATCGTGCTGACCGTCACCGGGATTGGCGATGGTGATGCCGCTGACGGCGGCACCCAGGAAGTACAGCGCGGCGGCGACCTCGAGCAGCCGGGCGAAGCTGGCATCGGTCAGCGGGCCCGCCGCAATGACTCCCATGCAAGCCACGGCGGTCAGCGCGGAAGTCCGGCCCACCGCGTTCTGGATTGCCGCCGCGATTCCGCTGTGAGCGGACTCGACCGAGACCAAAATGACCGAGCTCAGCGGGGTGATGGTGAGGACCAGGCCGGCGGCCAGCACGAGCCGTCCGGGCAGCAGGTGCGTGGCGAAGTCGAAATGGTGGGCATACGGGCAGATCAGCAGGAGCCCCATCCCGGCCAGCACCGGGCCCGCGATCAAGAAAACCCGCGGACCGATCCGGCCGGCGGCATTGCCCACACGGCGAGCGAACAGAAACAACACGATCGGGTTGGGCAGCGTGATCAGGCCGGCGAGGATGGCGGGGTAACCGGCGACCTCCTGCAGGTATAACGCGGTAGCGATCGAACCGAGCGTCAGGCCGCCGTAGACGAACGCGGT
>Ga0335069_10002106_pt1 | contig 31046 bp, 41 predicted proteins | sample Lox_Sample_11_FD_206714 | JGI IMG/M metagenome (GOLD analysis project Ga0335069, IMG submission 206714) | Soil microbial communities from Loxahatchee National Wildlife Refuge, Florida, United States - Lox_Sample_1.1 | ecosystem: Environmental > Terrestrial > Soil > Wetlands | place: USA...
CCCGCGATTTCCTCGGCCTCGGCCGGCTCGCCAACCACGTCCGCGAGGCGCGGCACGGCAACCTGGCGTTCTACAACGTCAACCGTTATCTGAATCCGACGAACCTCTGCTGGGTGGACTGCGCGCTCTGCGCGTGGGCCAAGAAAGTCAACGAGCCGGGCGGCTACGAGCTCGCCGTGGACGAATGCGTCGCCGAGGCGGGCAAGGGGTACAGCGAGGCGGTCACCGAGTTCCACGTCGTCGGCGGGCTGCACCCGACGTGGCCGTTCGACTATTACACGGGCCTGATGCGCGCGCTCAAGGAGAAGTTCCCCGGCGTGCACCTGAAGGCGTGGACGATGGTCGAGCTCGACTGGATCGCCCAGATCGGGCGGATGCCGGTCGGCGAAGCGATTCGGCGCCTCAAGGACGCCGGGATGGACTCCTGCCCCGGCGGCGGCGCCGAGATCTTCGCCCGCCGCGTGCGCGACGTCATCTGCAAGAACAAGATCTCGGGCGAGCGCTGGCTCGAGGTCGCGCGCGAGTGCCACCGGCAGGGCGTCAAGACGAACGCGACGATCCTCTACGGCCACGTCGAGACCCCCGAGGAGCGCGTCGACCATCTGCTCCGCCTGCGCGCCCTGCAGGACGAGACCGGCGGGATCCCGGGCGTGATCCCGCTCGCGTTTCACCCGGAGAACACGCCGCTCGCGCACCTGCCGACGCCGACGGGCCAGCTCGACCTGCGCGTCATCGCGGTCTCGCGCCTCCTCCTCGACAACGTGCCTCACATCAAGGCCTACTGGATCCAGATCGGCACGAAGCTCGCCCAGGTGGCGCTCTTCTTCGGCGCCGACGACCTCGTCGGCACGGTCGTGGACGAGACGATCACGCACGCCGCGGGCGCGACCACGGCCTCGGGGATGACCCGCACGGATTTCGAGCGCCTCATCCGCGAAAGCGGCCGCGAGCCCTACGAGCGGGATTCGGAGTACCGGCGGGTGGTTCGCTCGGGCGGGCGACTGGAGCCGGTCTCGGCCTAGCCGTCAAGGGTTCGTGTCGACGGCGCTGTCCGTGGACACCGAGAACTTCCTGTAGTCCCCGTACTGGAAGAGCGCGTCGACCCGCGCGGAGAAGAACAAGAGCACCTTCGCCGACCCCGTGAAGCGCGCCTCGACCGGGAGCCAGATCTCGTCGTTGACCTTGCGCCGGGAGAAATACGTTTCGGACCCCTTCTGGAGCCTCGCCAGGCGTGCCGGTCCGACGCCGAGCGTGTCGAGCAGGTGCGCCTCGATGCGGACGAGCTGGCGATCCTGCTCGTCGATCCAGGCACGGCCGGCGAGCTTCTGGATGACCCTCCCGCCCGCCGTGACCGGCTTGTAGCCCGGCTTCGGGGTGAAGGAGAGCACGATCGTCGAACGCCCGTTCACCTCCTCGCGGCCTTCGACGACGATGTCGTCCATCCGAAAGACCTCGTCGACGACCTCCTGCTCCTGGCGCTGCTCTTCGGCTTCCTTCGCGCGCCGGCGGCCGCGCGCCGCGTCGTCCTCCCCGGCGAGCTTCCTCTCGGCGGCCTCCGTCCGCTGCTCCTGCTTGCGGTCCTCCTCGGCGAGCTCCCGGGCCGAGATCGGCACGTCGTCGCGGGCGACGAGACGCCGGTACATCTTTCCCGGCTCCGCCGACGGATAGACCTCGTACGTTTCGCGCCGGGCCTTCTTGACCGCGCCCTTGCCGTCGTAGCGCAGCTCGGTTCTCTTTTCGGTGAACGTGTACTGCTCGAGCAGCGCGTCGTCGCTGCGCAGATTCCGGCGCACGTCTTCGAGGAAGGCACGGGGCTCGGGAAGGGGCCGATCGTCGCGGTCGGCGGCGCGGAGCGCGGCGGCGGAGCCCACCAGGAAAGCCGAGAGTGTCGCGCGCACCAGAATCCCGCGCATCAGGCGCGTCAACCGCGCCGGCCGTCTCCAGATTCCCTGATCGAGGCGCATCATGCCCCCGGAACCGTCCTGCATATAATCGCCAGCGGCAGGCCGATCGGCCTGCCGGGAGGCAACGGGATGGAGGCACCGCGGGGTTTCGCCCGGTCGTCGATCGGCCGCAAGGTGATCATGGCCGCGACGGGCGTGATTCTCGTGGGGTTCGTCGTCGTCCACATGCTCGGCAACCTCCAGGTCTACATGGGCCCGGAGGCGATGAACCGGTACGCCGTCTTCCTGCGCGAGTTTCTCCACGGCGGGGGGCTCTGGATCGCGCGGGCGGTCCTGCTGGCGGCCGTGGTCCTGCACATCTGGTCCGCGACGTCGCTGACCCTGACGAGCCGGCGCGCCCGCCCCGTCGGTTACCGGGAGCAGCAGTGGAAGGAATCGACCTACGCGTCGCGCACGATGCGGTGGGGCGGCGTGATCCTGCTCCTCTTCGTGATCTACCACATCCTGCATCTGACGACGGGCACGGTGCACCAGAGCTTCATCGAGGGCGACGTCTACCACAACTTCGTCGCCGGCTTCCGCGTCGTCCCGGTGTCGCTCTTCTACATCTTCGCGATGCTCGCGCTGGGGCTCCACCTTCGCCACGGCGTCTGGAGCATGTTCCAGACGCTCGGCGTCTCGCACCCGCGCTACATCCACGCCGCTCGCGTGCTCGCCTGGATCGTCGCGATCGTCGTGGTCGTCGGCAACATCTCGTTCCCCCTGGCGGTGCTCGCCGGGCTGGTGAAGTAGTCGGGTCGCCAAACAGGCCGAGGAGTCGAAAGCGCCGTGGAGCTGAAGTCCAACATCCCGTCCGGTCCGATCGAGAAGAAGTGGGACAGGCACCGCTTCGACATGAAGCTCGTCAACCCGGCCAACAAGCGCAAGTACACCGTTCTCATGGTCGGGTCGGGCCTGGCCGGCGCCGGCGGCGCGGCCTCGATGGCCGAGCTCGGCTACAACGTCAAGTGCTTCTGTTACCAGGATTCGCCGCGGCGGGCCCACTCGATCGCGGCGCAGGGCGGCATCAACGCGGCGAAGAACTACCGCAACGACGGCGACAGCGTCTTCCGGCTCTTCTACGACACCGTCAAGGGCGGCGACTTCCGCGCGCGCGAGGCCAACGTCTACCGCCTCGCCCAGGTCTCGGTGAACATCATCGACCAGTGCGTCGCGCAGGGCGTGCCGTTCGCCCGGGAGTACGGCGGCCTGCTCGACAACCGCTCCTTCGGCGGCGCTCAGGTCTCGCGCACCTTCTACGCACGGGGGCAAACGGGCCAGCAGCTCCTGCTCGGCGCCTACCAGGCGCTCGAGCGCCAGATCGGCCTCGGCTCGGTGTCGATGTTCCCGCGCCACGAGATGCAGGAGCTCATCGTCGTCGACGGCCGGGCCCGGGGCATCGTCGTGCGGGACATGGTCACCGGCGAGGTCGAGACGCATCTCGGGGACGCGGTGTGCCTCGCCACCGGCGGCTACGGCAACGTCTTCTACCTCGCCACCTACGCCAAGGGCTGCAACGGCACCGCCATCTGGCGGGCGTACAAGAAAGGCGCCGCCTTCGCCAACCCGTGCTTCACGCAGATCCACCCGACCTGCATCCCGGTCACGGGCGACTACCAGTCGAAGCTGACGCTCATGAGCGAGTCCCTCCGCAACGACGGGCGGATCTGGGTGCCGAAGGCCAGGGGCGACCAGCGCGGACCCGACCAGATCCCGGAGGAGGAGCGCGACTACTACCTCGAGCGCCTGTACCCGAGCTTCGGCAACCTCGCGCCGCGGGACATCGCCTCGCGCGCGGCCAAGCGGGTCTGCGACGAAGGCCGCGGGGTCGGCCCGACCGGATTCGGGGTCTACCTCGACTTCAAGGACGCGATCGCGCGGCTCGGCCAGAAGAAGATCGAGGAGAAGTACGGCAACCTCTTCGAGATGTACGAGCGCATCACCGACGAGGACCCCTACCAGGTGCCGATGCGCATCTACCCCGCCACCCATTACACGATGGGCGGCCTGTGGGTGGACTACAACCTGATGAGCACGATTCCCGGCCTCTTCGTGCTCGGCGAGGCCAACTTCTCCGACCACGGGGCCAATCGCCTCGGCGCCTCGGCCCTGATGCAGGGCCTGGCCGACGGCTACTTCATCATCCCCTACACGATCGGCAACTACCTCGCCCGCGAGAAGTTCACGCCGGTCCCCGCCGACCACGCCGACGTCCGCGCGGCGGAGAAGGCGGTCGCCGAGCGCACGGCGCGCCTGCTCGGCGTCCAGGGCAAGCGCACGGTGACGTCCTTCCACCGCGAACTCGGCAAGATCATGTGGGAGCACTGCGGCATGGCCCGCGACCGGAAGGGGCTCGAGCACGGTCTCGGCAAGATCCCGGGGCTGCGCGAGGAGTTCTGGAAGAACGTGACGGTGCCGGGCTCGGGCGCCGAGCTCAACCAGTCGCTCGAGAACGCCGGCCGTGTCGCGGATTTCCTCGAGCTCGGCGAGCTGATGTGCCTCGACGCGCTCGAGCGCGACGAGTCCTGCGGCTGCCACTTCCGTCTCGAGCATCAGATGGCCGACGGCGAGGCCAGGCGCGACGACGAGAAGTTCTGCCACGTCGCCGCCTGGGAGTACACGGGCGAGGGGCGCAAGCCCAATCGAAACGTCGAGCCGTTGACCTACGAGAACGTCGAGCTCGCCGTCCGGAGTTACAAATGAGGCTGACGCTCAGGGTCTGGCGCCAGAAGGATGGAAAGTCGAAGGGCGACTTCGTGACCTACACGGCCGACGCCGTCAGCGAGGAAATGTCGTTCCTCGAGATGCTCGACGTCGTCAACGAAGGCCTCGTCCAGAAGGGCGAAGACCCGATCGCCTTCGACCACGACTGCCGCGAAGGCATCTGCGGCACCTGCGGCGTCGTCGTCAACGGCCGGCCGCACGGCCCGCGCGAGCGCACGACCGCCTGCCAGCTGCACCTGCGGACGTTCCGGGACGGCGACACGCTGACGATCGAGCCCTGGCGCGCGGAGGCTTTCCCCGTCGTCAAGGACCTCGTCGTCGACCGCAGCGCGTTCGACCGGATCATCGCGGCGGGCGGCTTCGTCTCGGCCTCGACCGGCGGCGCTCCCGACGGCAACGCGATCCCGGTTCGCAAGGAGAACGCCGACCTCGCCATGGACGCCGCCGCCTGCATCGGCTGCGGCGCGTGCGTCGCGGCCTGCCCCAACGCCTCCGCGATGCTCTTCGTGTCGGCCAAGGTCTCGCATCTGGCCCTCCTGCCTCAGGGCCAGCCCGAGCGGTCGGACCGCGTCCGCAACATGGTCGCGCAGATGGACGCCGAGGGCTTCGGCACCTGCACCAACCACGGCGAGTGCGAAGCCGCCTGCCCCAAGGCCATCCGCATGGAGTTCATCGCTCGGATGAACGCCGACTTCGTCCGGGCGAGCCTGACGGCCGGCCGCCGGGCGGCGGGCTCGGAGGGCGGGAGCGGCTAGGCTCGGACGACCGTTTCCCCCGGTTCCCGTTTCTGACATGATGCCCGCCATTCGTGAGGAGGCGCGCATGTTCTCCAAGCTCTCCGCGGAATTCATCGGGACCTTCTGGCTCGTCCTCGGCGGCTGCGGCAGCGCGGTGATCGCCGGCGCGTTTCCGGAGTACGGCATCGGGTTCCTCGGCGTCTCCTTCGCCTTCGGGCTGACCGTGCTGACGGGCGCCTACGCGCTCGGGCCGATCTCCGGCGGCCACTTCAACCCGGCCGTCACGGTCGGGCTGTGGGCGGGCGGACGGTTCCAGGGGCGCGACGTGCCCGGCTACGTGATCGCGCAGGTGCTCGGCGCGGTCGCGGGAGCCGGGGTCCTCTACGTGATCGCGAGCGGCAAGCCCGGCTGGGAGGTCGGCCGGTTCGCGGCGAACGGATTCGGCGAGCATTCTCCCGGCGGCTACTCGCTCGGCGCTTCGCTCGTCTGCGAGATCGTCATGACGTTCATGTTCCTCGTCGTGATCCTCGGCGCGACGCACCGGCGCGCGCCGGTCGGCTTCGCGGGGCTCGCGATCGGCCTGGCGCTCACGCTGATCCACCTGATCAGCATCCCGGTGACGGCGACGTCGGTCAACCCGGCGCGCAGCACCGGCCCGGCGCTGTTCGTCGGCGGCTGGGCGACCTCGCAGCTCTGGCTCTTCTGGGTCGCCCCGATCGTGGGAGCGGTTCTCGCCGGTACGATCCACCGCGCGCTCTTCGAGGCGGGCCCGGAGCCCGACGTCGCGGGAAGATGATGAGCCGGCCTTTCCGGGCGGCGCTCCCGGCGGCGGCGATGCTCGCTCTCGCGCTTCTCACCCCGTTGCCCCTGACTTCCCAGCAGGGCGAGGTGCGCTTCGACATCGTCCGCGGCAACTGGACCATCACCTCGAAGAACGTCGAGAACGACGAGTGGGTCACCAAGACCGTCGAGATCCACCAGGACGGCACGCGGATCTGGGGCAGGTTCCAGGGCCCCAACCAGGAAGGCGGCATCGAGGGCACGATCGAAAACCACCACATCGTCTTTGCGACGAAGACGAAGAACGTCCTGACGTTCCGCGGTCAGGTCAACGGCGACACGATGTCCGGCAACTACGGGATCCACGGGCGGCACGCGCCCTTCAAGGCCGTCCGCACGAGCGTGGAGCCGAGCCCGTAGAACCAACTCCGACGCCGATGCGGCGACCACGCCGGGCGTCGTTGCCCGGCCCGCGGTGCGGCGCCGGCCGCGATACCATGGCCTCTGCATGACCGACGCGAAAAAGACCCGCACCGAATCGGACACGATGGGCAAGGTCGAGGTGCCCGCCGACCGCTACTGGGGCGCCCAGACCCAGCGCTCGCTGCACCACTTCAAGATCGGCCCCGAGCGCTTCCCGCGCGCGATGATCCGGGCGCTCGGGATCCTCAAGAAGTCCGCCGCCGTCGTCAACCGCGACCGGGGCGCGCTCGACCCGAAGAAGGCCGACGCCATCATCCGTGCGGCCGACGAAGTCCTCGACGGCAGACTCGACGACCACTTCCCCCTTTCCGTCTGGCAGACCGGAAGCGGCACGCAGACCAACATGAACGCCAACGAGGTCATCGCCAATCGCGCGATCGAGCTCCTCGGCGGCGAGATGGGCTCGAAGAAGCCGGTCCACCCGAACGACGACGTCAACATGAGCCAGTCCTCGAACGACACGTTTCCGACGGCGATGTCGATCGCGGCGGTCGAGCAGACGCGGTTCCGGCTGATCCCGGCGGTCCGTCGGCTGCGCGACACGCTGGACGGAAAGGCGAAGGAGTTCGCGGACGTCGTCAAGATCGGCCGCACGCACCTCCAGGACGCCGTGCCCATGACGCTCGGCCAGGAGATCTCGGGCTGGGTCTCGCAGCTCGACCACGCGATCGCGCACGTCGAGAGCGCGCTCCCCCACCTCCAGGAGCTCGCGCTCGGCGGCACCGCCGTCGGCACGGGGTTGAACGCGCCGGCCGACTTCGGCCCGAAGGTGGCGGCCGAGATCGGGAAGCTGACGGGGATCCCGTTCGTCTCGGCGCCGAACAAGTTCGAAGCGCTGGCGGCGCACGACGCGCTCGTCAACGCCCATGGCGCGGTCCGCACGCTCGCCGCCGCCCTGATGAAGATCGCCAACGACGTGCGCTGGCTCGCGTCGGGACCGCGCTCCGGCCTCGGCGAGATCCGGATCCCGGAAAACGAGCCGGGCTCCTCGATCATGCCGGGCAAGGTCAATCCGACGCAGTCCGAGGCGATGACGATGGTCTGCGCCCAGGTCTTCGGCAACGACGTCGCCGTCACCGTCGGCGGCGCGTCCGGCAACTTCGAGCTGAACGTCTTCAAGCCGCTGATCATCGCCAACTACCTCCGCTCCGTGCACCTCCTCGCCGACGCCTGCGAGTCGTTCGACGAGCACTGCGCCCGCGGGATCGAACCGGACCGCGAGCGCATCCGGGAGCACCTGCATCGTTCGCTGATGCTCGTCACGGGGCTGGCGCCCCGCCTCGGCTACGACGTCGCGGCGGCCATCGCCAAGAAGGCGCACAAGGACGGCACGACGCTGAAGGAAGCGGCGGTGGCGCTCGGCCACCTGACGGCCGACGAGTTCGACCGCGAGGTCCAACCGGAGAAGATGGTCGGTCCCGGCGCCTGACGGGAGCGGAGACGACGCGATGACCGAACCGGCGATCTTTCAGCTGCCGACGCTGCACTCGCTGATCCTCTGCGCCTCGCGGCTCGGGCTCGCGGCGGTGCTCGGCGGGCTCCTCGGCCTCCAGCGGGAGTGGGTGCACAGCACCGCGGGACTGCGGACGCACGTCCTGGTCGCCCTCGGTTCGGCCTTCTTCGTCCTCGCCGCCGTCGTGGCCGGCGAGACGTCGGCGGACATCAGCCGCGTGGTCCAGGGGATCGTCGCGGGCATCGGGTTTCTCGGGGCGGGCACGATCCTGAAAGTCGGCGACCGTCTCGAGGTCCACGGCCTCACGACCGCGGCGAGCATCTGGCTGACCGCGGCGATCGGGGCCGGGGCGGGACTGGGCCACCTCTGGCTTCCGATCCTCGGGGCCGGCTTCGGGCTGATCACGCTCGGTCCGATCGGGAGCTGGGAGAAGCGCCGGAAGAAGCCCCCCGAGGCCTGAGCCCTCAGTCCACCGGGCTCCACACGAGAACGACGTCGTCCGGGCCGGCGCCCGGCCGTGCCCCCGCGGCTTCATAGAGCCGCATTGCCGCGGTGTTCGACCGGCTGGCGATCACCCAGATCTTCATCACGGCGCGCCCGCGGCAGAGGGCCTTCAGCGCGGCGACCAGGGCGGCGCCGACGCCCTGCCGGCGCCGGGATGCCGCGACCTCGATCTCGTACAGGCAGACCATCGGACGATCGCGATCCACGCGGTCGAGAACGTAGGCGACGAGGAAACCGGCGGGCTGACCCCCCGCTTCGGCGACGAGGAGGACGTTGTCGGGGTCGGAGAGGAAGCGTCGGATTCCCGCCGACACCTCGGGCGCGGCCGTCCCCTTGAACGTGCGGACGACGGTCTCGCCGAGATCGGCATCGGCCGCTTCGAGCCGCCGCACGCGCACGGCTACCGCCGGAGGACCACGGTCTTGCCGATCGGCGCGAGCGCGATCTCGGCGAGCTTCAGGTGCTGGAGCCCGAACGGGATCCCGAGGATCGTGACGAAGCACAGCACGGCCGACGCGAGGTGGCCGATCGCGAGCCAGAGGCCGGCGAGCACGAACCAGATGACGTTGCCGATCATCCCGAGGGCGCCCGTGCCGATGTCGGCCTTCCCCGTGACGACCCGGCGATCCGCCACGGAACGGCCGAACGGCAGAAAGCACAGCTCGCCGATGACGAAGCAGGCGCGGCCCCACGGGATCCCGACGATCGAGACGAAGGCGACGAGCCCGGCGGCCCACCAGGCGAGCCCCATCAGGAGACCGCCGCAGACGAGCCAGATCAGGTTGCCGATCGTCCTCACACCGGCTCCGGATCCGGCCCGAACCGCCGCGCGCAGAGAGCGATCGGCAGGCCGATGAGGAACATGTGGGCCGCGACCCCCGGCAGCGCCGAGGCGGGAGCCAGGGACGGGCGAAACGGCGCCGCCGAGAGCGGAATGACGACGAGGTTCATGAACGCGTAGAGGCCGATGCCGAAGAGGACGCCGCCCGCGACCGGCTCGTGGACGAGCGCGGGCAGCACCCGCGAGGCGCCGTAGAAGGCCGCGGCCGCGCCCGTCGCGATGCCGAAGTGCGTCAGGAGGCCGAGCGCCGCCGCCCCGGCGCCGCCGTCGAACGACGCCTTCCCGAGCCAGCCGCTCGCGACGGACTGGAGGACGCGTGCCGCGGTCGAACCGCGGGCGTAGCCGTAGAAGACGATCGCGAAGGCGATGTCGAAAGCGCCTGCGAGGAGGCCGCCGGTCCAGATCGCGCGGAGGGCCGAGCGGCCCGGCGAAACCGCCGTCACGCGTACTTCTCCGCGATCCGGCGGACCGTCGTCGCGTTGCGGACGGTGGCCGGCTGTCCGAGCGCCTTCTCGAGCCCGCCGCCGTAGACGCTGGAATCGGTCGAGCGGCCTCGGCAGAGCCAGAACACCTCGCGGCCCCGAAGGTGGAAGGCGTCGACCTCCGAGGCGAGGGCCCGAACGCGCCGGCGCGCCTGGGCGTCGGCCACGGTCCCGTGGAAACCGACGAACAGCGAGTGCCCGGCGGCCTCGAGCTCGGCCCGGGCGAACGGGCGATGGCCCGCGATCCCGGCGAGCTCCTGCGGCGTGCGCAGGAACGTCGCGACCGCGTAGCCGAGGCGCTCCTGGAGGTGCCCGGCAATCCTCCTCTCGAGAGCCGCCGCGCTGCGGGACGCCGCGTCGAAGACGACGTTGCCGCTGGCGATGACCGTCTCGACGCCCGAGCAGCCGAGCTCCTCGAAGTGCTCCTTCAACGCCTTCATCGTGACGACGTGGCCGCCGACGTTGATCGCGCGCAGAAAGGCGACGTAGCGCGGCACGGTCAGGCCGCCGACCCGAGACGGTTGATGTCGCGCGTCTCGAGGATCCGCTGCGGCGAGCCCTCCGCGGCCAGGCGCAGCAGCGCGCGGCCCACGACCGCCGTATTCGTCACGAGCGCCGGGAATGCCCTGGCGAGCAGCGGATAGAGGAACCCGAAGAGCGCGTAGAAGACCCGATACCAGGCGGTCCGCGAACGGACGCCGCGCATCGGCTGGATGTAGCCCGGGCGCAGCATGTACGCCGCCTCGAACGGCAGCGCGAGGAGGTCGTTCTCGGTCCGCCCCTTCACGCGCGCCCACATCGAACGGCTCGCCGCGTCGGTGCCCGCGCCCGAGACGTAGCAGAACGTCCGCCGCGAGCCGGCCTGGAGGAGCGCGCGAGCCGCCGCGAGCGTCAGGTCGTGCGTCACGCGCGTGTACTCCTCCTCGCTCAGGCCGGCCGCGGAGACGCCGAGGCAGAAGAAGCACGCGTCGGCGCCCGCGAGCTGCGGCAGGATCGCATCGTACCGGAACAGGTCCTCGACCACGAGGTCCGTCAGCTTCGGGTGCGCGCGGCCGCTGCGCCGCCGCCCGACCGCGACGACGCGGTCGACGCGGGGATCGTCGAGGCACTCGAGGAGAGCTCCGGCGCCGACCATCCCGGTCGCGCCGAAGAGCACCACTTTCACGGCGCGGGCCGGAGCCCCAGAGGGCCGAGCGGTACGGGCCCGCTCGAGGTGCCCTGCCCCGTCACGACGCGCCGCACGAAGCTCGCCTGGCCGAGGTGATATGCCGCGTGCGAGCACAGGTGCATCAGGAACCGATCGGTGGGGAGGATCACGCCGTTGACGGGCTCGGGATACGGGCGCGTCCACGCGTCGCCCGGCAGGCTCGGCAGGACGGTCTCGACGTCGCGGATCGCCGCGCGGAGTTCGGCCTTCACGTCCTCGCGCGCGCCCTCCCGCTTCCCGAACTCGCGCTCGCGGTGGCGCACGTAGCCCGTGCCGCCGAGGACCGTGCCGACGAAGTGCCGCAGGTTGCCGGACACGTGGAGCGCGAGGTTCGCCGACGAGTTCGCGATCCCGGGGCCGGTCTTCCAGGCCGAGGCGTCGTCCGGGAAGAGGTCGAGCTCCCGCTCGAAGGTCGAAAGCTCGCGGACGAGCAGAAGCGCCAGGTTCTCGCCGAAAGCGGTCACCGCTGCCTCAGGCGCGGCCCGGGATGCCGTACTTCTCCGCGAGCACGGCCATGTGATGGCGGACGTGCCCGACCATGATGTACGCCAGCGCCCGAACCGAGATCGGCAGGCCGTTCGCCGTGCCGACGCGGAGCACGGACGTCTGGTCGAGGTGGGTCAGCATCGACACGTTCGCCCGCCGCACGGTCTCGAACTCGGTGACCAGGTCGCCGAGCTCGTAGCGATCGTGGCCCGCGTTGGCCGCGTAGTCGTTTTCCTCGAACGCCGGCAGCGACGCGGCTTCGCCGCGGGCCACGCAGAGGGCGCGGTACCCGAAGACGCGCTCGCTGTCGGTGACATGGCCAAGGAGCTGCCGGACGCTCCACTTGCCCGGGGCATAGCGGAAGCCGGCGCGCTCCGCCGAGAGCCCGCCGAGCGCCGCCCGGATCTCCGCGGGCTGACGCTCGAGCGCGGGCAGGGCGTCCTCCTCGGGGACGCGCGAGACGTAGCGCTCGAAGGCCGGGTTGTATTCGTTCTTGCCGGGCCGGTCGATCTTCATCGGCGCATTATGCATTCTCGGGACCGAACTCCCAGCCGCAATCGCGGCAGCGATATTTTCCCGCGTGACGGGCGAAAAAGATCACCGCCACCATCCACAGGCCGATGGCCACGCCGCCGATCTCCGGTTTGCCGAACCCCGCGCTGACTCCCATGACCACGAGCGCGGCCATGAGCGCCCGGCCGCCGTAGGACGGCACCTTTTCCGTGTCGCCGGACCGGCACTCGGGGCAGACGAGAATCCGCGTTTCGGGCGCCGGCGCGGGCGGCGCTGCCCGGTCGACGGCGGCTTCGGACGCCTCCTCCGGCCGGATGCCCAGGCGCGCGCACGCCGCCTCGAACCGGCTCTCCGGCACCAGGATTTCGACCGGCCGGTCGAGGCGGCCCGTATTCGCCGCGCACCGACGGGTCGAGCCCGGCCGCCCGCAGCTTTCCGAGCTCCTCTTGCGCCGCCGACTCATCCCGGTACCAGGACACCGAGATCAGCCTCTCGGCGTTCATGCGATCGTGGCACCGCGCCCGGCCAGGAGCTCGCGCAGGATCGAGCGGTGGCAGCGGTTCTCGTTATCGCAGTAGCAGCCGACGGCGAAGTCGGCGTGGTGCGACAGCGTCGCGAGCAGGTCGAGGACCCGGCCCGCCTCGGGCCGCTTCATCTCGGCGCGGTAGGCCCGCGCGAACGCCCGCCACGCCCGGTCGTCGCGCGCGCCCTGTGCGGCCTTGACGAGTTCCTCCGACGGCGCGAGGTTCGGGAGCCACACGTCGTAGAAATCGCGCCGGGCAAAGTCTTTCTTCGGGACCCCGCGCGGCGGCCGGCGCACCGTCCCGAGTCGGGGTCCTTCGCCCTTGCCGCGTGGCGAGCCGAGCCGGACGATCCGAACCGCCACGGCGGCTACTTCCCCTGCCCGAGCAAGAGCCCCTTCGGAGCGCGGCGCTCCCAGGCCTGCCGCAGCATGTCGCCGAGCTCGTCGGCCGTCACCGCCGAGAGGCGGACGAGCATCCAGTCATGCGGCTCGTAGTGCGCGGTAACCGAGAATGCCTTCGGGTTCGCGCGCCGCAGCCCGTTTCGCACTTCCCGATCCACGCCGACGACGACGGTCTCGCCGTCCTCGTGGAGCCGGGCGAACAGCTTGCCGCGGACGCGGTACCCGGGAGTTCCGTAGCAGGGCCCCTCGACTGCCCCGGGAAGCGCGAGCGCCAGGCGGCGCGCGGCCTCGAGCGTCAGACCCCGGCGCGGCTTCCGCGAGCGAGGCCGGACGCGGGTCTTCACCGCGCCGACGGCGTCGGCGTCACGAACGAGATCGCGGGCGTCGAGCCGCCCGAACCATCGGCCGGAAAATCGGGCGGCACGAGGACGAGGGGCTTGAGCTGCACGTTCTGGCCGGCCGCGACGGTCGCCGACAGCGGCGGCCGCGCGGTGAAGCCCTGGAACAGCGTCAGCACGCGATAGGAACCCGCCGGAACCGCCGGAAACGAAAACGAACCGTCCGGACCCGTGAGCACCGTGTCGACGTTCTTGCCCTCGAGAGACTGGATCGTGACGGTCACGCCGGGCAGGCTGTGGCCGCTCGAGTCGACCGCGATGCCGACGACCGAGCCCGCCGGCCCCGAAGGCTGGCTCGCGCAGCCCGCGACGAGACCGGCGGCCGCGACGGACAGGACGGCGATCCGAAACACTCTCATGCGCGCTCCTTCGATGCCGGGCGGCGCGAGCCTACGCGAGCCCGGCATCGCGGTCAATCGCGCTCGAGGCGGGTCCAGCCCTTGCCGTCTCTCGAGCGGACCCAGCGCTCGCCCCGCATGTCGAGCCACTCGCCGACGGGCTCCCCATTTTTCGGCTCGGACCCCATCCGGAGAACGTGGCCGTCCGGATCCTCGACCTGCATCTCGTAGGCCCACTCGTAGTTGGTCGGCGGGTGGCGGATCTTCGCGCCGCGCTTCGTGTAGTCCTCGAAGAGGCGCTGCGCGTCTTCGACACCGATCCAGACCCACGTCGGCGCCGAGCCCTGGTCGCCTTCGCTCAGGAAGAGCGTGCACTCGTCGCGGGAGACGGAGGCGAAGATCCCGGGAGTCTCCCAGTCGAGACGGAAGCCCAGCACGCCGACGTAATGGGCGACGCTCGCCGCGAGATCCCGCACGCGCAGGATCGGCGTCGCGCCCTCGAACCGAACTCCCGACGCTCCGCCGGTTTCCGCCATGCGTTCCTCCCGAGCCAAGGCTATGCCGAACGGAGCCGCCGGGCGAGGAGCGCGAGCCCCGCGGCCGGCCCGACCGGCTCTCGCGCCGGCCGGCGAAGATCTCGCCGTCCGGCCGCTCTCAACCGAGCGTGGCGACGAGGATGGCCTTGATCGTGTGCATGCGGTTCTCCGCCTGGTCGAAGACGATCGAGGCCGCCGACTCGAACACGTCCTCGGCGACTTCGAGGCCCTCGAGGCCGAACTTCTGGAAGAGCTCTTCGCCCTTGATCGTCTCGCGGTTGTGGAAGGCCGGCAGGCAGTGCATGAACTTCGCGCGCGGGTTGCCGGTCGCCTTCATCAGGGCGGCCGTGACGCGGTACTTCTTCAGGAGCTTGATCCGCTCGGCCCATTTCTCGGCTGGCTCGCCCATGGAGACCCAGACGTCGGTGTGGACGAAGTCGCAGCCCTTGACGCCCTTCTTCGGGTCCTCGGTCAGCGTCAGGCGAGCCCCGGACTCCTGCGCGAGCTCGCGCGCCCGCGCGACGACGCCGTCGGCCGGCCAGAGCGACTTCGGAGCCGCCAGGCGCACGTCCATCCCCATGCGCGCCCCGACGAGGAGGAGCGAGTTGCCCATGTTGTTGCGGGCGTCGCCGAGGTAGCAGAACGCGACGCGGTGGAGCGGCTTGTCCGCGTGCTCCTCCATCGTCATCAGGTCGGCGAGCATCTGCGTCGGGTGCGACTCGTCCGTCAGGCCGTTGTAGACCGGGACGCCGGCGTTGTCGGCCAGCTCCTCGACCACCGACTGGCGGAACCCGCGGTACTCGATCGCGTCGTACATCCGGCCGAGGACGCGCGCGGTGTCGGCGATCGACTCCTTGTGGCCGATCTGGGAGCCCGACGGGTCCAGATACGTCACGCCCATGCCCTGGTCGTAGGCCGCGACCTCGAAGGCGCAGCGCGTGCGCGTCGACGTCTTCTCGAAGATCAGGCAGAGGTTCTTCCCGCGCAGGCGGGGCACCTCGGTCCCGGCGCATTTCGCGCGCTTCAGGTCGCGGGACAGGTCGAGCAGGAAGCGGATCTCCGCCTGCGAGAAGTCGGACATCTCGAGGACGCTTCGGTTCCGAAGGTTCAACGGCATGGCGACTATTCTCCCCCATCCTGTCCGGGCCGCTTCCAGGGCGGCGGCGGCATCACCCCGACCTCCCGATCCACCTCGACCGTGATCTCGTCGACGGCCGCGCCGATCTTCTCGAGCGCCTCGCGGTCCGACATCGTCTCGGGAACCGGAAACGGCTCGCCGTAGCCCACGACGCAGCGCGAGAAAGGCTTGGGCACGAGGTACCGGTCCCACGAGTGGAGGAACCACGGCCGGGTGCTCGCGCCCGTGAAGGGCAGGATCCACGCGCCGGTCGCCCGGGCGAGCTTCAGCACGCCCGTCTGGGCCTGCCGCGGCGGCCCCTTGGGGCCGTCGATCGTCAGGGCGGCGGCGTGGCCGGCGCGCACGAGGTCGATCATCTCCTGGAGAGCGGCGCGGCCGCCCTTGCCGGTCGAGCCGCGCACGGGGACGTAGCCGTTGCGCCGGAGCCACAGCGCGATGACTTCCCCGTCCTTCGACCGCGACGCCATCGTGACGATGTCCTCGTGGAGGTGGGCGAGGATGCAGAGGACCATCCGGCCGTGCCAGAGCGTGTAGACGAACGGCACGCCCTTCGCCTTCAGCCCGCGCTCGCGCTCGGGGTGAATCTCCGTGATCCGAAACGACGCGCGCAGGCCGAGAATGCCCGCGCCGACCGCTCGGGCCGCGATCCGCGCTCCGATCACAGGCGCCTCCGGCTACGCGGGCGGCGCCGCGAAGCGGGCCGCGACCTTTTCGAAGACGCGCGGGATGATTCCGGGCACGTCCTTGACGCCCTTGGTGAAGACGGCGACGACGAACTCCCGGCCGTTCGGCAGGGCGATCAGCGCGACGAGGTGGTGAAAGTCGTAGGCGTCGCCCGACTTCGCCCACACGCGGCTGCCTTTCGGCAATCCCTGGCCGGCCAGACGCGCGTCCTCGAGCTCCGTGTCCTCGAGAGCCTTCGCGCCGGTGACGTCGCGCGACAGCAGGGCCAGCATCTCGGCGGTCAGGCGCGGCCCCGCCACCTCGCCGCGGGCGATCTCCTGCAGGATCCGGGCCGCTTCGGCCGCGGACATGCGGTTGCGGTTCTTCCCGCCGTCGCGAAAAACCTGCTCGCGGCCGTAGGCGTCCTCGCAGAACGTCTTCTGGTCGGCGTTCAGGTTCGTGTAACCGCGCGCGCGGTACCAGTCGTTGACGGCGTTGCGCCGCGCCTGCCACTCCTTCCACGCCGCGGGGTCGGCGATCTCGGGACCGGACGTCGTGCCGGTGATCGAGTCGACGACGAACCCCGTCGCGTCGTTCGACGAGACCGTGATCATGTCCTTGACGGCGCGGACGAGCTCGGGGTTGTCGGCGAGCTTCCCGGCTTCCTTCTGCGCCTCGTAGTACGCGAGGAAGCAGAGCTTGACGACCGAGCACGGATAGAAGCTCTGGTCGGCGCGGTAGCCGCCGGAGGCGTCAGGTCCCGCGGCGCCACCGGAAGAAAGGTCGATGACGGCGATCGACAGGTTCTCGGCCGTCAGCCCCGACTTCGAAAACTCCGCGACCGTTTCGGCGGCCACGCCGGCCAGAAAAGCGTCGAGCGCGGCCGAGGGCTGAAGATCGGAAAGCGGCGTGGAAGCGCGGACCGCCGGAGACGCCGAGAAGACCGTGAGGGCGAGGAGCGCGAGGACGCGCCTCAGGTGCGCGCTCCGGAGGTCCCGGGAAAGCGCAGCGGCGCGGGAGACGGCGGCAGGCCCGCGTCGAGACGGCGGCGCGCGCGGCGGATGGCGACGATCATGGCGCCGACCATCGAGAACGGTGCGGCGACCATCAGCAGGATCGACCAGTACATGCCCCGCCAGACGCTGGATTGGCCGGGCTTATCCGAGTTCGAGGTCGCATCCTTGCAGAGAGGACACGCCGCCGCGAGCGCGGGCACCAGCACCGCGAGGAGGAGAACCACCGCCAGAACCCGGACCACCGTTCGCATCCCCCTCACCTTACCCGAATCGGGGCGTGAGGGTAAAGATGGTACAGCATGAGGTAGATCACGACCCCCGTCACGTCCACGTACATCCACAGGGGGAACGTCCAGCGCGCGAGCCGCCGGTGCCGGTCGTCGCGGCGCTTCAGGCCGAGGTAGAGGGTGCGCAGGACCAGCGGCACGATGGCGGCGGCCAGGATCGTGTGCGAGACGAGAATCGTGAGGTAGATCGTCCGTGCCGCTCCCTGTCCCAGGAACCGGACGGAGCCGACCTGAGCGTGGTACACGAGGTAGCAGACGAGAAAGGCCGCCGACACGCCCGCGGCCGACAGCATCAGCCGGCGGTGCCGCTCGACGTCGTGAGCCCGGATCGCCCGGTAGGCGAAGAGCAGCAGGAGCGCCGACGCCGCGTTCAGCGTCGCGTTGACGGCTGGAAGATCCTGGATAGACACCGGCTTCGTCCGTAGGGGCGGCCCTCACGGCCGCCCGGGCGGGGACGGGCCCCGCCCCTACGTCAGATCAGGTACACGATCGCGAAGAGGAGGATCCAGACGAGATCCACGAAGTGCCAGTAGAGCCCGAGCGTCTCGATGCCGAGGTGATGCTCCGGCGTGTACTTGCCGAGGAACGCCTTGCCCGTGCAGAAGGCGATGCAGACGACGCCGCAGAACACGTGGAACCCGTGGAACCCGGTCATCGTGTAGAAGGTCGAGCCGAAGAGCGAGACGTGCGGGTTGAATCCCTCGTGGAGCAGGTGGCGATACTCGACGATCTGGACCGACAGGAAGATCGAGCCCCCGAGCAGCGTCAGGCACATGAAGAGCTTCATCTTCCGCACGTCGCCGCGCTGGATCCACTCGAGCGCCTTGACCATCGTCACCGACGAGCAGATCAGGATGAACGTATTCGCCGCCGTCAGCCAGATGTTCAGGACGGTCTTCGGGTCCGGCCAGGTCGACCCGTAGCGCAGGACGATGTAGGACCCGATGAGCCCCGTGAAGAACATCACCTCGGAGCAGAGGAAGATCCACATCCCCATCTTGTCGTGGGGAATGCCGGTCGAGGTCCGGTCCTCCTCGGCGTGGGGGTCGAACGTGATCGCTTCGGCGTGCTCCATGTCTCTCTACTTTCTGCTCTCTAGTCGGCGGTCGCGCCGTGGACGACGCCGTGCGCGTAACCGGGCCGCGGCAGCACGAGCTCGCCGACGCCGACCGACACGAGGATCACGCCGAGGATCAGGGTCGACGCGAAGAGGATGCCCATCGTCCGGCGCTCGAATTTCAGGTGCATGAAGTACATCGCGACCAGGACCGCCTTGATGATCGCCAGCGCCACGATGCCGCCGGCGAGCACCAGCTCGGAGTGGTGCGGCAGGATGGCCCAGCCGATCTCGGCGATCGTCAGGCCGAGCAGCCACCAGAAGATGGCCATGTAGTTCGGGATCGTGTGTCCGTCGGTCGTCATCGCGTCTCCCTCGATCTCAATGTGCCCGCGACAGGATGAACAGGATGGACAGGGCGAAGAGCCCGATCGCCACCCCGACGAGCAGCCAGAGCGTCCTCCACCGGGCGGCCACGGCGCTCATCGGTCGAACACCATGAGGCCGAGGACCAGCGGCAGGTAGAGGACCGACGCAAAGAAGAGGCGGCGGGCGGCGCCCGTCGTGCGCTTCCACGCAAAAAGCGCCGCGCAGCCGAGAAACGCGACGCCGAGCAGCAGCGCGCCCCAGAGATACCCCTTCCCCGCCGAGGCGAGGAGCCCCGCGGCGAGCGTCACCGGCAGGAGGGCCGTCGCGTAGAGGACGGCCTGGCGCCCGGTCGAGGAGCCGTCCGCGTCGGTGACGGCGAGCATCGGAAAGCCGCCCCGCGCGTAGTCGTCGCGGTAGAGCCAGCCGATCGCCAGGAAGTGCGGCAGCTGCCAGAGAAACAGGATCGCGAAGAGCCCCCAGCCGGCCGGCCCGAGGGTTCCCCGCGCGGCGGCCCAGCCCATCAGCGGCGGCAGCGCACCGGGGACGGCGCCGACCACCGTGCACAGCGAGCTGACGCGCTTCAGGGGCGTGTAGACGAGCACGTAGGACGCGAGCGAGAGCGCGCCGAGCAGCAGCGTCAGCGCGTTGACGAACGTCAGCAGCACGAGACCCGCTCCCGACAGCGCCAGGCCGAACGCCAGGGCCTCCTCCGGGCGCAGGCGTCCGGCGGGCAGCGGCCGCCGCTGCGTGCGGAGCATGCGCGCGTCGGCGTCGCGCTCGGCGAGCTGGTTGAGCGCGGACGCGCCGGCGCACAGGAGCGCCGTTCCGGCCATGAACAGGACGAACCGCGCCGCGCCGAAGAACCCGGGCACGCCGACCGCGTAGCCGACGGCGGCGGTCACGAGGACGAGCGACGTGATCCGCGGCTTCGTCAGCTCGGCGAAGTCCGCGGCGCGCGACGGCGCCTCGGCGAGCTCGGCCGCGCGGACTACCGCCATCCCGCGACCCTCCCCGACAGCGACGGGCGCATCGGGATGACGTTGCCCCGGCGCATCTCGAGCGCCAGGGCGGAGATGCCGAAGGCGAGCGTGGCCCCGAGCGTGAGCGCGCCGCAGGCCACGTGGGCCGTCGCGACGAGAACGTCCTTCCGCGAAAGGACCGTCGCGGCGCCGAGGCCGATCTGGACGGCGACGAGGACGGCCAGCCACACCGCGCCCCGGGCGAGGCCGGCCCGGTGCGAACGCCGCGCGCGGACGACCAGGAAGGCGACGGCCACGGCGATCGCGAGCGCGTTGACGCGGTGCGCGTAGTGGATGGCGACGGGGAACCGGTCGAGCGGCGGCACGAGGCGGCCGAGAGCGAGCGGGAAGTCGGGAATCGCGAGCCCGGCCTTGATGTGCCGCATGATCGCCCCGACGAGCAGCTGGAGGTACACGAGCCCCGCGGTCACGGCCGCGATCCGCGCGACCGGGTTCGCCGCGAACGCCGCCGCGAAGCTCCGCGGCGCGCGATCCTTCCAGCGGGGCGACGTGACGACGGCGAGCGTGACGATCAGGCAGAAGTACGTCTGCGCCAGGCACGCGTGCGCGACGGAGATCGCCGGCGGCAGCAGCAGGAGAACCGTCAGCCCGCCGAGCACGCCCTGCGCCACGACGGCGCCGAGAGCCGACCAGCCGAGCGCCCTGACCCAGCGCCGCGACTCGCGGATCTGGATCCAGAACGCCAGGACGATCGTCAGCATCCCGACCACCGACGCGATCAGCCGGTGCGAGTGCTCGAAGCGGATCCCGCCGACCCACTTCGACAGCGGGAAGGTGAACATGTTGTAGCCGTAGGTCGTCGGCCAGTCGGGCACCGAGAGGCCCGACTCGGTCGAGGTGACGAGCCCGCCCGCGATGACCAGCAGGAACGTCGCGGCCGCCGTCAGGACGGCGAAACGATGCAGCCCGGCGTTCGAGCCGCCGGCCGCGGGGGCGAAGGCCTTCTCAGGCATGCGTCCGCGCGGCGGCCGGTCCGCCGGGTTCGCTCTGGGGCAGGAAGTCCGATCCGTGGCCGGGCACGCTGTACTCGTAGGGTCCGCGGTAGACGGTCGGGATGCGGCCCGTGAAGTTCTCGTGGGGCGGCGGCGAAGTCGTCTGCCACTCGAGCGTGTTCGCGTGCCAGGGATTCGGCCCCGCCACCCTGCCGCGCCGCATCGAGAGGAAGAAGTTCAGCACCAGGATCATCTGCGCCGCGCCGAGCACGAAGAGCGAGATCGTCATCAGCTGGTTCATGCCCTGGAGGCCCTTCAGGTGCGTGTACTGCGTGTAGTCGTAGATGCGCCGCGGCATGCCGCGCATCCCGAGGAAGTGCATCGGGAAGAAGACCAGGTTGAACGTCACCAGCGTCAGGAACCAGTGGATCTTCCCCCACCGCTCGTTCATGAGGCGGCCGAACATCTTCGGGTACCAGAAGTAGAGGCCCGCGAAGGCCCCGAACAGCGATCCGCCGAAGAGCACGTAGTGAATGTGGCCGACGATGAAGTACGTGTCGTGGATGAAGATGTCGACCGGCGTCGAGGCCATGAACACGCCGGACAGCCCGCCGATCACGAACATCGCCACGAACGTCAGCGCGTGGAGCATCGGCGTCGCGAACGTGATGTTGCCGCGCCAGAGCGTGCCGAGCCAGTTGAACGTCTTGATCGCGGACGGCACGGCGATGACCATCGTCGAGATCATGAACGTCGACCCGAGGATGGGGTTCATGCCGCTCTGGAACATGTGGTGGCCCCAGACGATGAACCCGAGCCCGGCGATGCCGCACATCGAGTACGCCATCGCGCGATAACCGAAGATCGGCTTGCGGGCGAAGACGGGCAGGATCTCCGAGGTGATGCCCATCGCCGGCAGGATCATGATGTAGACCTCGGGGTGCCCGAAGAACCAGAACAGGTGCTGCCAGAGAAGCACCTGGCCGCCGCCCGCGTTCGTCCACGGCTGGCCCGAAACGACCAGGCCCGCCGGCAGGAAGAACGTCGTCCCGAGGATCCGGTCGAAGAGCAGCATGATCAGCGCCGCCGAGAGGACCGGGAGCGCGAGGAGCAGCAGCAGCGCCGTGATGAACAGAGCCCAGGTCGTCAGCGGCATCCGGAAGAACGTCATGCCCGGCGCCCGCATGTTGATGATCGTCGTCAGGAAGTTGACCGCCGACAGCAGCGACGACAGGCCCAGGATCAGGAGCGAGATCAGCCAGAGCGTCTGGCCCCTCGGCTGGATGGCCGACAGCGGCGCGTAAGAGGTCCAGCCGCCCGCGGCCGCGCCGCCCGTCACGAAGAACGACCAGAGGATCACGACCGCCGCCGGGACCGCGACCCAGAACGACATCATGTTGAGCTTGGGAAACGCCATGTCGCGGGCGCCGATCTGGATGGGAATCACGTAGTTGCCGAACGCGCCGATCAGGATCGGCATGATCGCGAAGAAGATCATGATCGTCGCGTGCATCGTGAAGAGCGAGTTGTAGTACTCGGGGAGCATCACGCCGCCCGGCATCCCGTCGGGCGCGATCTTGCCCATGAAGGTCAGCGGCCTTCCCGGCCACGCGAGCTGATAGCGGACCAGCGTCGCCAGAAGACCCCCGATCACGAGCATGAAGAGCGCGTAGAAGAGATACTGCTTGCCGATCACCTTGTGGTCGAGCGAGAAAATGTACTTGCGCCAGAAGGAGGTCGGGGCGGCGTGGACCCCGGGCGCATGATGGACCTCCCGGGGCTTGGCGACCGTGCTCAAGAGCTGCCTCCCTTTTCCGCTACCGTCTTCGCCGGGTCAGCGGCCGTCGCGGGCGCGGGCGCACCGGCCGCCGCGGCGGCCGGCGCCTCCGCGGTCTGAGCCGCGGCCTGCTCGGCGAGCCACTTCTGATAGTCCTCCTGGGTGTCCACGGTGATGAAGCCCTTCATCCGGAAGTGGCCGAGGCCGCAGAGCTCGGCGCACGCGATCTCCCAGTGGCCGACCTTGTTGCCCTCGAACCAGATCCGGGTGTGCATCCCGGGAACGGCGTCCTGCTTCACGCGGAACTCGGGAAGGAAAAACGAGTGGATGACGTCCTTGGACGTCACCGTGACGATCACGGGCTTGCCGACCGGCACGTGCAGCTGATTGAGCGTCGTGATGTCGTCGGCCGTCCCGAACTTGCCGTCGGGTCCCGGATAGCGAATGTTCCAGGCGAACTGCTCGCCGGTCACCTGAACCTCGACCGCGTCGTGCGGCATGTTCTCCTTGATGTGGTCCCAGATGCGCCGCGACAGGAGCGCGAGCATCACGCAGATCAGGGCCGGCACGATCGTCCAGATGACCTCCAGCCGATTGTTGCCGTGCGTGTAGGTCGCGACGCGGCCCGGGCGGTGCCGGTACTTCCAGAGGAAGACGAGCAGCAGCAGCTCGACGATCACGAAGATCACCCCCGTGATCCACATGATCAGGTGAAACATGTTGTCGATGTCGGGCGCGTAGGTCGACGCCTGCTCCGGCAGCCGCATCCAGGACGGCCACGCGCCGGCGGCCGCGGGCAGCAGCGCCGCGGCCGAAAACAAAAGCGCCGCCCGAAAAGCGCGGGCGGCGCGGGAAACCGATGTTGCGTTCTTCACGGCCGACTAATCTACCGAACTATCCCTTGAAGTTGAAATCGACCGACTTCGACTCGTTGCCCGTGATCGTCACGTTCTGGGTCTGCGCCCCGTACTTCTCGTGCCACGCCTCGATGACGTAGTTGCCCGGCGGCAGGTTCTTGATCTCGAAGGCCCCCTGGTCGTTGGTGACCGCGAAGAACGGGTGGTTGAAGACGCCGCAATAGGCCCCCATCCACTTGTGGACGTCGCACTTGAAGTGCAGACCCGTCTCGGGGTTCTCGAACTTCTTGACGGTCTCCATGCCCTTGAAGGGCTGCCCGATGTTGAACTCCGGGTTCTTCTTCGGCAGGGCGTGGATGTTGTGCAGGGTCCCGTCGCTGTTCAAAACCTTCAACGGCTGACCGACCTGGATCCCGAAGATGTGCGGGTGGTACTGGCAGCCGTGCTGGTCGAGCGTGACCGCCTCGGTCGGCGCCGGGTAATTCCCGGTGACGCCTTCCTTGACGTAGACGAGGACCCATTCGAGCGTTTTGTTCGGGTTGACCACCACTTCCTGCTCGTAGACCGGCTCTTTGTGCTCGGCCTTGCAGTACGCGTCGGCGTCCATCTTGATCTGCGGCATCGCGGGCGCGGCGCCGTCGAAGTTGACCTTGCCGGTGACGGTCGCCCCGCCGGTCGCCGGAGCGCCCGCGGGTGCCGCCGCGGGGGCCGCGGCCGGAGCGCCGGCCGGTGCCGCCGACGCCGTCTTGTTCGTCTCCTCTTCCATCAGGGCGTCCTCGTCCTTCTTCCCGCCGCAGGCGAAGAGGGTCAGGCAGGCCGCCGTGGCGCCGAGCGCAAAGAGAACCCGTTTCCGCATGAAAGCTCCTTACGTGAAGTCTCGCGCCGACGGCGGCGCACGCGCGCGCGGTCGACGCCGAGAACCGCGGCATCATAACGGAGCCGTTCGAGGCTTTTCAAGCGCGCCCGCGCCCCTTTCGACCCGATGGTATCGTCGTGAAAGCCGTGCCGACGACGATCGCCGCCGAGAACCTGAGCAAGGCGTTCTCGGGCGCGCCGCTCTTTTCCGGCCTCTCGTTCTCGGCCTCGCGCGGACTCGTCGCGATCGCCGGCCGAAACGGCAGCGGCAAAACGACACTGCTCAAGATCCTCGCCGGGCTCGCGCGGCCGACGTCGGGCCGGGTCCGCGTCGAGACGGACGCGGCGCCTTCGGCCTCCGCGCGGCGCCTCGCCGTCGGCTGGGCCGGACCGGACCTCCAGCTCTACGGCGCCCTGACGGCCGTCGAGAACCTCGCGTTCTTTCGCCGGGCGGCGGGGCGGCCCGCCGGCGACGCGGAACTCACCCGGCGCCTCCGGGACGTCGGGCTCGCCGAAGGCGCGATCCACCGGCGCGTCGAGGAGTACTCGACCGGCATGAAGCAGCGGCTCCGCGTCGCCTTCGCCGTCCTCTTCGACCCGCCCGTCCTGATTCTCGACGAGCCCATGGTCGGGCTCGACGTCGAAGGCCGCGACACGGTCGACCGTGTCGTGGCCGCGGCCCGCGAACGGGGACCCGTCCTGCTCGCCTCCAACGACGAGCGCGACTTCGCCCGGCCGGACCAGCGCGTCGACCTGACGCCCGCGGGGGCCCGCGCGTGAGCTTCCTCGCCGCCGCCTGGGTCGTCTGCGTCAAGGACGCGACCGAGGAACTCCGCCGCAAGGTGGCGATCGTCGCCGTGTTCTTCTTCGCGGCGACGGCGGTGACGCTGGTCTCCTTCGCGATGGTCGGCGCGCTCGCGCTCCCGCCCGCCGACCGGCCACCGCTCGAGGCGGCGCTGCTGTGGATCATCCTCTTCTTCGCCGCCGCGACGGGCCTGCCGCGGGCGTTCGTCACCGAGGAAGAAGCCGGGACCGGCCTCGCGCTGCGCAAGACGATTCCGGCCGTCGTCGTGCTCGCGGGCAAGACGCTCTTCAATTTCCTCCTCTTCCTGGCGATGGCCGCGATCACGATCCCGGGATTCCTGATCCTCCTCGACTGGAAGGCCGGCTCGCCCGCCGGCGTCGCCGCGACGATGCTCGCCGGCGGCTACGGCCTCGCGGTCGTCTCGACTTTTCTCTCCGCCCTCGTCGCGCGCGCCGGCCAGCGCAACGTCCTCTTCGTGCTCATCGCCTTTCCGCTGCTCCTCCCGCTCCTCCAGGCCGCGATCGCCGCGACGATCGAGGCCACGGCTGGCGGCTTCCCGGCGACCCCGCTCCGGGTGCTCGTCGCCTACGACGGGGCCGCGACGTGCGGGGCGTATATGCTCGCGAGCGTGGCGTGGGAGGACTGAGACCCCGAACCCCTGAAAGCTCGAGACCCCGGAAACCATGAAAGCGCTGAAGCTCTTCCTGCTCCCCTACCTGGCCGCGGTCATCGCGGCGGCGTTTCTGTGGCCCGAGCCCGCCAAGGGCTTCATCGGCGAATCTTCCCGGATCGTCTTCTTCCACGTGCCCTGCGCGTGGACGTCCACCCTCGCGTTCCTCGTGGCCGCGGTCTACTCGGCGGCCTACCTCTGGAAGCGCAATCCCTGGTACGACGACGTGGCGGCCGCCGCGGTCCGGATCGGCCTGCTCTTCGGCGTGCTGACGCTCGTCACCGGGTCGCTCTTCGCCAACGTGATGTGGGGCTCGTGGTGGAACTGGGACCCGCGGGAATCGTCCTACCTGCTGCTCGTCTTCCTCTACGCGGCGTATCTGTTCCTCCGCGCCGCGGTCGAGGACCCCGACCGGCGGCCCCGGATCGCGGCCGCGTATGCCCTCTTCGCCGTCGTCCTGATGCCGTTTCTGACGTTCGTGGCGCCGCGGATCACCGCCTCGCTTCACCCTCAGACGGTCATCAACCCCCAGGGAAAGGTCCTCATGGACACGCCCACGCGGGCGGTCTTTTTCGGGGCCCTGGCGGGCTTCTCGGGGCTCTTCGCGTGGATGCTGTCGATCGACGCCCGGGCTTCGCGGCTGCGCCGGATCGGCCAAAATATCCCCGGGCACTGATGCGTTTGCGTCACCCGGGGCCAGCTGTCCTCGGCGACAGTTGCGTGGGACCCGCAGGAGGGAGAGACTGACCGTCATGACGAGCCTCGGTTACCTGGCGGCCGTCAACGTGGTGATCTGGGTGGGCCTTTTCGCCTACCTCTGGCGCCTCGATCGCCGGGTCTCGGAAAAGGAGCGCTCTCGGTGAAAAAGGGCTACTGGATCGCCGCCGCCCTGACGCTGGCCTTCGTCGGGTTCGGCCTGACCGCTTTCCAGAAGACGCTGACGCCGTACCTGTCGTTCGACGAGGCACGGAAGGCCCGGGGCGTCGTCCAGGTCATGGGCAGCCTCGACAAGGAAAGCGACCGCTACGACACCGCGAAGGAGGAGCTCTCCTTCGACCTCGTCGACAACACGGGACACCGGATGCCGGTCGTCTACCGCGGCGTCCGGCCGGGCAACTTCAAGGACGCGATCTCGATCGTCGCGATCGGGCGCTTTCAGGACGGCCGCATCGACGCCGAGAAACTCCTGGTCAAGTGCCCGTCGAAGTACCAGGGCGCGGAGGTCGAAAAGTCCTACGCCTCGAAGCCCTCCGCGGCGAAGGCCTCCTAGTCGATGTACGTCTGGCCCGGGGTCGCGGCGATCTGGAGCGCGCTCGTCGCCGGTCTGGCCGGGCTCGTGACCTACCTGCTCGTCGATCGGGGCCGCAAGGACCTGCTGCCGCTCGCCCGGACGCTCTACGCCGCGTTCGCCGTGTCGGTGCTGGCCTCGTCGGCGATTCTGATGACGCTGCTGCTGCAGCACCGCTTCGACGTCTCCTACGTCAACTCCTACTCCGCGTCGGATCTGCCCCTGCACTTCCTCATTTCGACGTTCTGGGCCGGACAGGAAGGATCTTTTCTCCTCTGGTGTTTCTGGGGCTCGATCATCGGGCTCTTCGTCTGGCGGAGCGCGAAGGAGCAGGAAGCGCCGGTCATGGTCGTCTACCTGGCGACCTTCCTCGGGATCATCGCGATCCTCTGCAAGCAGAGCCCGTTCAAGCTCCTGCCGCCCCCGCCTCCCGCCGACGGCGTCGGGTTGAACCCGCTCCTCCAGGATCCGTGGATGGTCATCCACCCGCCGGTGATGTTCCTCGGGTTCGCGTCGCTCTCGGTGCCGTTCTCCTTCGCGATCGCCGCGCTCTGGAAGAAGCGCTGGGACGGATGGATCACGCGGGCGCTGCCGTGGGCGCTCCTCACGTTCCTGACGCTCGGCACGGCGATCCTGATGGGCGGCTACTGGGCCTACAAGACGCTCGGCTGGGGCGGTTACTGGGGCTGGGACCCGGTCGAGAACACGAGCCTCGTGCCGTGGCTGTTCACCACCGCGCTCGTGCACGGGATGTTCCTGCAGCGGGCGCGCAAGCGCCACCGCAAGGTGAACCTCTTTCTCGCGTGCACGGCCTACGCCGCGATCCTCTACGGCACCTTCCTGACGCGGTCGGGCGTGCTGGCCGACTTCTCCGTGCACTCCTTCATCGACCTCGGGATCACGGGCTGGCTCGTCGGCATCCTCGGGACCTTCGTCCTCCTCTCGCTCGGCATGATCGCCTGGCGCTGGCGCTCGATCCCGCGCGTCGAGGAGACCGAGCCGCCGCTCCTGTCGCGCAGCGTCTTCTTCATCCTGGGCATCGCGGTGTTCTGCGCGCTGGCCACGGTGATCCTGCTCGGCACTTCGGCGCCCATCCTGACGCGCCTCGGCCGCGCCCCGTCGCAGGTCCAGACCGGCTTCTACGGAAAGACGACGACGCCGGCGGGATTCCTGCTGGTGCTGCTCGCCGGTCTCGTGCCCTTCGTGGGCTGGAAGGGCGAAACGGGCCGGGAGCTCTTCCAGAGCTCTCGGCGCTCGCTCGCCGTGGCGGCGATCCTGACCGCCGCCGCGTTCGCGCTCGGCGCCGACAAGCCCCAGACGCTCGTCCTGATCTTCACGGCGTTCTTCGCGGCCGACATGAACCTGCGGGCCGTGATCCGCAAGGCGGGGAACGGAAAGCTCGGCGGGGCCGGCGGCTACCTCGCTCACGTCGGCGTCGGCATCATGCTGGCCGGGATCGTCGTCTCCGGCGCGTACGCCGTGTCGACGCGCGTCAACCTGCCGATCAACGTGCCGAAGAAAGTCGGCGACACGACTCTCACGTTCCTGCGCGTCGTCCCGGGCTCGGCCGACCGCAAGCAGGCCATGGAGATCCGCGTCGAGCCGCGCGACGGCAAGAGCTTCTACGCCTACCCGAAGATGTACGAGAACTCGCGGACGGGGCAGATGATGGTCAACCCGTCGATCAAGAACCACGCGACGATGGACCTCTACATCGCCCCGCAGCAGTACGACCCGGGCCAGCCCCAGGTCGTCGGGCGCGACGTGCGCCTGACCAAGGGCACGACGACGTCGATCGACGGCGTCGGATACACGCTGAAGGACCTGAACGCCGACCGCAGCGCGATGATGACGGGCGGGAGCAAGATCCTCGTGATCGCCGACCTCATCCTGACGCCACCGGACGGCTCGAGCCACGACGTCGAGGTCCGCTACACCTGGGACATGGCGCGGCAGGAGGCCGACGCCCCGCTGTCCGCCCTCCCGGGATACCCGGACGCGAAGGCGCGCATGCTCTCGGTGTCGCCCAACGACGGCTCGGTGATCCTGCGCCTGACGGGTGTTTCGAAAAACCCGAACGAGGAATTCCAGGCCGCGACGACCGAGTCGCTCTCGGTCGACGTGACGCGCAAGCCCCTGATCGCCCTCGTGTGGGGCGGCTTCTACGTCATGATGGCCGGAGGCCTGCTGGCGTTCGTCAAGCGCTCGGGCGAGGCGCGGCGCGCGATCCTCGAAGCCTCGCCGCGGGAGATTCGCGCCGAGCCCGTCGTCGCCGCGACCGGACCCGCGCTCCCCGCGCACTCGCGCTCGACGCTCGCTCCCTAGTTCTTCAGGTCTCGACCTCGAGCTCCAGGCCGTCGTGCGCGACGGTGACCGCGCACCCCGGCGGGTTCGCCGCCGCGAGCTCGTCGATCGCCGCCTTCAGAGCCTCCTCCCCCATCTCGATCGGTCCGCGCCCGAAGTGAGAAAAGACCGCGCGCACCACGCCGTGCCGCGCGAGCCAGCCGAGCTGCGCGCGCACCGTCGTGTGGCCGATCAGCACGCCGCTCGGATGGCGGCGCACGAGCGAGCCCGTCAGCGTCGAGCCGTCGCCGACGTAGAGATCCGCCCCGGAAAGCGCCGCATCCGGGTCCTCGAACGCGACGACGTCGGCCGAATAGACGAGCGTGAAGGCGCCGAGCGCGATCCGAGCGCCGACGGCCGGACACCGGATCGAGTGGATCACCGGCAGCGGCGTGAGCCGGAAGGGTCCGAGCGCGGCCGCCTCGCCGGGCGCGAGCACGACGCGGTTCAGGAGGGGCAGCTCGCGGAGCAGCTCGTGCGTCACCGCCGAGGCGTAAACGGGCAGGTCGGTCCCCTCCCACAAACCCCAGCCGTGGTCCGGATGCGCGTGCGACACGAAGACGGCGTCCGGCTTGATCTTCGCGAGCATCCCCTTGCGGTTCTCGCCGAAGTCGCAGAGCAGCCGGAACCCGTCCGCCTCGACGACGAACGCCGAATGCCCGGCGTGCGCGCGCGACGACTCCTCCACGTATCCCTTCGTGCCGTAGAACTGGAGCCGCACGCCCCGAGTCTAGAATCACCCGGATGCGCCTGGGCGAGTTTCGTCTGGAACTCGTGGACGGCGGAACCGAGCGCGTCGCCGGGGAGGCGATCTTCGGCGTCATCCCGGAAGCGCTCTGGGATCGCCGGTTCCCACCCGACGCCGCCGGCCGGGTTCTCCTTTCGCGCCGCGGCCTGCTCGTCAGGAGCGCCGGGTTCACGGCCCTCGTGGCGGGCTTCCCGGGCCGCTACGACCTCGGCCGGACGCCGGCGCATGACGTCGACGCGCTCGTCCTGTCGCGTTCCGGCGGCCCGGACCCGGACGCCGCGATGGCCTCGGCCCATCCCCGCGCGGGGGTCTACCTCCCCGACAGCCTCGGCGAAGCGGAGCGCGAGATCCGTCCGGGCATGACGCTCTTCCCGCTGCCGGGCGGGGCCGCGGCGGGCGGCCTCGGCGTGCGCCTCGACTCGGACGGAAGGACGGCGGCCTATCTCGCCGATGCGCTGCCGACGGCCGCGCACGTCCCGACCGCGTGGCTCGTCGCCGGAGACGCGTATCCCGTCGATCTCGTCCAGGGAAAGAAGCGGCTCGTCGATCGCGCGGTTCGCGAGCGCTGGCTCTGCGTGTTCTGGCGGGATCCCGACGTGGCCTGGGGAACGATCGTCGAGTCAGCCCGCGGCGTGCGCCGCGTCCACGGAGTCGCGCGGGATCGGGAAGAGTACTAGCCCGGCGACGCCCCCCTCACCCCGACCCTCTCCCCCTTTGGGGGGAGAGGGGGAAGGCGCGCCCGCCGCGCGCCAAAGGTTCGCGAGTCCGGGCGAGCGAACCGACGCGCGCGGCGGGAGCCGGAGCGAGAGGAAGGAATCAGGCGCTCGGTCGAGCCCCTTTGGGCGAGCCGA
>Ga0335069_10002108_pt1 | contig 31031 bp, 19 predicted proteins | sample Lox_Sample_11_FD_206714 | JGI IMG/M metagenome (GOLD analysis project Ga0335069, IMG submission 206714) | Soil microbial communities from Loxahatchee National Wildlife Refuge, Florida, United States - Lox_Sample_1.1 | ecosystem: Environmental > Terrestrial > Soil > Wetlands | place: USA...
CACGGCGTCCTTGTGGAGCAGGGGCTCGCACTCGGCGCCGTTGGCGATGAGGGTGTCCGCTTTGGCCGCAAGCTTGACGTGGGCGGGAAATCCGCCGCCGCCCGCGCCGACCACGCCGGCCTGTCTGACTTTGTCTGCCAGGTTCATCAAATCGGGAAACGCCGGCCAACCGGCGAATCAACGCATTGTGACAATTTGAGGCCTGAAATCAATGGGGAAGGTTGGCCCGGGCCGCAAATCCGAAATGCGAAAACCGAAAGAAAAGCCGTGGCAGCAACCGCGCGCCAGAACCGGACCGTCGAAGGATTTTAACATTTTCTATCGGATATGGGAACCCGGTTTCAGGTCCGATCTTTCCAAAAATAACTTTATTTTGTTATTTTCATTAACAAAATTGTCTTTTGCTAATAATTGCGTGACAAGTGATTCGCGGGCGGCTATTTGTTGAACCTCAACCTTTTGTCATCATGAGCACGAAAATCAGTTTTTCCCTGCGCGAACAGGACATCCCCAACCAATGGTATAATTTGCTGGCAGATTTCCCCGAGCCGCTGCCGCCGCCGCTGCACCCGGGGACCAAACAGCCGGTGCCGCCGGAGGCGCTGCTGGCCATTTTCCCCGAGAACCTGGTGAAACAGGAGATGTGTCCCGACCGGTATGTGCCGGTCCCGGATGAGGTTCGCGAGATTTACGCACTGTGGCGGCCCACGCCGCTGCTGCGCGCCGTGCGGCTGGAGAAGGCGCTGCAGACGCCGGCGCACATTTATTACAAAAACGAGGGCGTGAGCCCGGCCGGCAGTCACAAGCCCAACACCGCCGTCGCGCAGGCGTATTTCAACAAGGTGGCCGGCACCAAGCGTCTGGCGACCGAGACCGGCGCCGGTCAGTGGGGATCTTCACTGGCGTTTGCCACCCGGCTTTTCGGGTTGGAGTGCAACGTGTACATGGTCAAGGTGAGCTACGACCACAAGCCGTATCGCCGGATGCTCATGCACACCTGGGGCGCGACGGTTCACGCGAGTCCGAGCAACCAGACCGATTACGGCCGCAAGCTGCTGGCCGAAGACCCACACTGCCCGGGCAGCCTCGGCATCGCCATCAGCGAGGCTATCGAAGACACCGTCAAGCATCCCCACACGAAATATTCCCTCGGCAGCGTGTTGAACCACGTTTGCCTGCACCAGACCGTCATCGGCCAGGAATGCATCCGGCAGATGGAAATGGCCGGCGAGGAGCCCGACGTGATCATCGGTTGTTGCGGCGGCGGCAGCAATTTCGCCGGCATCGCCTTCCCGTTCATTCACCGGAAAATCAAGGACAAGAAGAAATACCGCATCATCGGGGTCGAGCCGTCGGCCTGTCCGTCCATGACCAAAGGCGAACGGCGGTATGACTTCGGCGACACGGCGGAGATGACGCCGCTGCTGATGATGTACACGCTCGGTCACAAGTTCATGCCGCCGCCGATTCACGCCGGCGGTTTGCGTTACCACGGCATGGCGCCCATGGTCAGCCACGCGCTCAAGCTCGGCCTCATCGAAGCCGAGGCGTATCACCAGACCAAGGTGTTCGAGGCCGGGACGCTCTTTGCACGCAGCGAAGGCATCGTGCCGGCACCGGAATCCGCGCACGCGATCGCCGCGGTGGTGGAGGAGGCGAAGCAGGCCCGGGAGGAGGGCAAGAAACGCGTGATTTTGTTCAACCTGTCCGGCCACGGCATGCTCGATCTGAGCGCCTACGAAACCTATTTCGCCGGCAAAATTCAGGATGTGTAATCAACCACGAAACCCACAAGTCCAATCATGAAAACTCGAATGCAACTCCTCGTGCTGGCGGTGTCCCTGACGGCGCTGCCGGTGGTTCTCCAGGCCCAACCGTCGGCCCATTACGCGCCCGGCGTTGAAGGCATCAAGGCCGCCACGCTGCCCCCGCCGGGATTTTATGTCCGCGACTACAATTATTTCTACTGGGCCAACCAGATTAACGACGCGAACGGCAATCAAGTCGGCGCGCTGTCGCCCAGCGTCTTCACGTACGCCAACCTGCCCCGGTTGCTCTGGATCACCGACACGAAATTCCTCGGCGGTTTCGTGGGCCTGGACGGATTCCTGCCGCTCATTTATCAGAAAGCCAATGCCACCACTCCCGGCGGGCCGTTCAACGGCAACAATTTTGGCGTCGGCGACCTGTTCGCCGAGGTCTCCCTGTCGTGGCATACCAAGCAGTTTGACTTCTCGCTCGCCAGCGGCGTGGACATGCCGACGGGCAATTCCCCGACCAAGCCCGGGCCAACGACCGAGCCCGGCCTGGGGTACTGGACGTTCATGCAAACCGCCGGGGCGACCTGGTACATTGACGAGGCCAAGACCTGGGCGGTGTCCGCCTTGAATCGCCTCGAGTTCAACACCGAGCAACGGGACACGGAGATCACCTACGGCGACGCTTACACGCTGGAATGGGGCGTCAGCAAGAGCGTGTGCAAGGAGGCGGACCTGGGTGTGGTGGGCTACTACCAGCAACAGTTTACCGGCGACAGCAACGACCAGCCGCTTAACCGCGTGGCGGCCGTCGGCCCGGAAGTCAGCATGATGTTTCCCAAGCAGATGCTTTTTGTGTCCCTCCGCTACAATTACGAATTCATGGCGTACAGCCGGGCGCAGGGCAATGACATCTGCCTGACCATCACCAAGCGGTTCTAAGCAACCGTCCGGTTTGCTGGCGGCGCAGCCTTCAGCGGGCCTGAACCCCCCGATCGGCGGGCGGCGGAGCTCAGGCCTTTTCCGGCATCATCAATTGCACAGCCATTGAAAGCGGGTGAGGGTTGCCCATGGAAATTACCGGAACCATCCAATGCCCGTTCTGCGGACAGGCGTTCGAGATTATCCTCGACACCAGTGTGGCGAGTCAGCGGTTCACGACGGACTGCGAAGTGTGCTGCCGGCCGTTCGACGTGGTGGCCGAATGCGAACCCGGAGAAATTCTGAGCTTGGACGCACTGGCGAATTGAGGCAGGCTCTCGCCATGCACCATTTTGCGAATGTGGTCCTGTGGGTTTACATCGTCCTGCTGCTGGCCGGCGGGATGATCGGGTTTTTCAAAGCCAAAAGCCAGGCATCGCTCATCTCGGCGGCCATTTTTGCGGCGTTGCTGGCGCTGACCCAGACTGGTTTGTTTGCCGCCAACGTGGCGCGCGACCTGGCCAACGTGCTGCTGGCCGCCCTGCTGGTGGTGTTCGCCATCCGGTTGACCAAGACGAAGAAATTCATGCCCAGCGGAATGATGCTGGCCCTGACGCTCCTGGCGCTGGCCTTGCGAAATCTGTTCAAGGATTGACTTGTCGGGCGGGTGATATTTCTTGCGCCGCTGTCTGAAGGTGCGTAACTTATGACTCCCTTTTGGTGCACCCATAGCTCAATTGGATAGAGCGTCTGACTACGGATCAGAAGGTTTCAGGTTCAACTCCTGATGGGTGCGCCAGTATTTACAAGGGTTTTTTCGATTTCTCTGGATTTACTGACAGTTCCCTGACAGTATCAGGGTGTGAACACGGAAAAATCAAAAAAGTCTGAATCAGCCCCTGACGGGAAAAGGACGAAATGGCTGGTCGGGCGCGGGTCGGCAACGGTCAAAATCTACCTCACGCCGCATGGCGGCCAAAATTACTACACGCTTTCCTATTGGCTCGACGGAAAACGGAAGCGGCAGGTTTTTTCCACACTCCAAGCCGCCAAAGACGAAGCTGCGGTAAAAGCCATCGCCTTTACCAATGGCGATCTCGGTGCAGCCAAATTGACCAACGCCGAAAGTGCCGCCTTTTCCCGGGCGGTGGCCCTGCTGGAACCGGTCGGTGCGCCGCTGGAACTTGCGGCCTCCGAATACGCCAGCGCGGTGAAACGGCTCGGCGCCGTGTCGCTTTCACAAGCCGTGGATTTTTACCTCAAGCGCCATCCCACAACTCTCGTTTCAAAAATGGTCGGAGAAGTTGCGGAAGAAATGGTCAAGTTGAAACGGGCCGATCGTTTGAGTGAGCGGTATGTGAAGCAACTTGAATATGACTTGAAACGATTCACAAGCTGTTTCCACGGGCGGTTGTGTGACGTTCGCGGGACGGACGTGGATGCCTGGCTACGGGATTTGGGAGTCGGTCCCCGCACCCGGAACAACATGCGGAACTCTGTCCAAGCCTTGTTCAAGTTTGCAGTCGCACGGAAGTATCTGCCGAAAGACCACGACGAAATGGACGCGGTGCCGGTGGCGAAAGATAACGGCGGGGAAATCGAAATTTTTACACGAAAGGAAATGGTTGAAATTCTGGCGCACGCGGACCAGCGGATCATTCCCTTTCTGGCGCTGGGGGCGTTTGCCGGCATCCGGCACGCGGAAATTCAACGGCTGGAGTGGAGGGACATTCAATTTGATGCGGGCATCATTGAAATTCGGGCGGCGAAGGCGAAGACAGCGAGCCGACGGACGGTGCCGATACTGGACAATCTGCGGGCCTGGCTGCTGCTTCACCGGCAGGAGGCCGGGCCAGTCTGTGCTTATCTCGACATGGGGAGCGAAATCGAATCGCTGGTGCGGACGATCAATGAAGCAAGGCGGGCGGCTTGGGCCAAGGCCAAGGGCGTAAATGACGAGCAGTTGAAACGGGCGGAGAAACAGGCCAGACAGAATTTGGCGAAAGTCAGCGGCAAGCCGAGGCACAGAGGCGAAATTCCACCCGGAGCGGAAACTGCTCAAATCGAGGGCTGGCCGGCGTTCGCTTGGAAACACAACGCGCTGCGGCATTCCTTTATCAGTTACCGCGTGGCGGACATTCAGAACGTCGCCCAGGTGGCACTGGAAGCGGGCAACTCCCCACAGATGATTTTCCAGCATTACCGCGAACTGGTGCGTCCAGCCGAGGCCAAAGCGTGGTTTGCGATTGCGCCGAAGGACAGGAAAAATTGACCGAAAATTGACCGGTCAAAAAGTAGATAAACGCCTGTATTAACGGGCGTTTTTTCATTTCAAGGGTCGCGCAAGTTGACCGCCCCGCCGTGTGTAGGGGCCAGTGCATGGTGCACGAGCCACCAACCTAAAAATGAACACGGAAAATCTGAATGCTGAAAAACAAGTAGAGGGCTTCATCTCCAAACCTGAAGTCGCCCGCCGCCTGAAGAAAACCATCCGGACGGTGGATAACTGGATGAGAAAGGGCCTTTTGCCCTATTACAAGCTGGGCCGGACCGTCGCGTTCCGCTGGAGCGAAATCGAGTCGCACACGAAGGCGAATTTCCGGGTGTGTTCGCGGCTCGGGACATAACTCCATCGCTTCACCCGATCCCGCGCCGAAACCTGTCAAATCTTTTTTTAGCAAAATTATTTCGGAAGTCTTCGTCTTGAAGACGTGAGTTTTCGTGAACTTTCGCGGGTTGGGTGCGGTGGGAAAAACTCTACAAAAAACCCGTGTTAAAAAGTTGACCATGCAAAAAAACGACAACTCGCTAACCGCACTGCCGGCGCAAGATTCACTTGCACCGGTCAAATTCACCCGGACAGGTCCGGCGCCCGGAGCGGCGAGCGGCGCAGCCGCCGCCGCTTCGGCGCCTGGCTTGTCAAAGTTTCATATTCCGTCGCAGAGATCCGTGGCCACCGTCGAACTGTACGCCAAGGCCGGTTTCATGCGGGTTAATTTGGAAACCGCCGATATGCTCAGGGTCAGTCCAAAACCCCCTCTGCGCGGTGAAATTGACCATTTTAGCAATGCCTCACGCCGGCGCATGATTGATCTGCTCGCCAAGGTGGACTTTACCTGCGTTCCCTTCTGGGTGGACCTGACCTACCCCGACCGGTTCCCGGAGGACAGCGAACTCTGGAAACCGCATCTGGAAGCCTTCCTGAACCGCATCAAGCGGCGCTGGCCCGAATCGTGTGCGATCTGGAAGCTGGAATTCAAGGAACGATTGAGCGGGGTCAACAAGGGCAAGCTGGCACCGCACTTTCACCTGCTGGTGTTCGGCGTGCCGTGGTCCTTCCCCTTCCGGTCCGAGCGTGCCAAGAACTACCGGCTGGTGTTCACGACGGGGTACGATCTCGAAACAGGTGAGGAACAGGAGGAAGTCATTACGCAAGTTTTGGCTTTCGGGGTGCATGTCACCGACAAATCCGCCAAGCAGGATGATTTTCGCCACTGGGTGACGCGCAGTTGGTATGACGTGGTGCACTCCCAGGATGTCAGGCATTTCAAGGCGGGCACGAGCATCACGCATCTTAAAACCCGGCAAGGCGGCTTTCGTTACGCCAGCAAGAAATACGTTGCCAAGCCTGAAGAGGTGAAATTATTGAACATCAAACCGGGCCGCTTTTGGGGTGTGTTCAATCGTAAACATCTCCCGCTCGGTCAACGCCAGACCTACCGGTTGACCAAAGAGCAGGCCATTCAGCTTCGGCGCTTGGTGCGTCGGTGTCGGCAGGCGACAATGCCAAAGAAAGAACGGCGCTGGCTGCGCAAGGGATCGCCGTCGAATGCGGCGAAGGGTTTCTCGGTGAAATTCTACTGCAATGCGGATTATTGGATTGAGCGTTTGCCCCGGCTGCTGGGGCCACTGCCGGAACCGCACATCGCTAGGCCGGCAAATGCGTCTCAACAGCAGTTTTTATGAGGGTTGCCACTGGCCGTTTCAGGCTTCTTTGCTCCTGGCGGTGGAGACGTAAGAATTTCTATCAGACCATCAACGGTTGACTCGGCGTTTTTACAGGCCAACCAAAACCGTGACGATTCGGTGGAAGTCTGTTTCGAGGCTTTGTGTGGATTCAGATACAAATCTCTGCGCTTGTGATGAACAACGGCATTTCGTGCCTTGATAAATTCGCGGAGGCCATTGATAGCAGGATCATCTTCGGAGATTTCCTTTTTCTGGCAGAGATGTGGTAAAAGTATCCATTTTGTCACGGTTCGCAAATTGTCCAAGTGCTCTTCGTACCAATCCGCGTCAAGAAATGTGTGGGCATAGTCGTTGATAATCTGCTCCAGCCATGCGCCTGCCGCCATGATTAAAACAACTCCCGCCTCCATCTTTCGTTCTCGATTTGAAAAACATTGTGGAAGCAGTTCGGCAGGTTTGCCTTTGGCTTCATATTCCTTCTCTGCTTTCTCTGTGTCTGCATGAGCCCGTTGAAATTCTTTAACAGCGCGTTTGAAAACAATGCCCAAACGATATTCAACCTCAACATGTCCAAATGAAGGACCCTTTCGTTTCATTTTCTATGCCAGTTTCTTCGCAATGTGCTCTTCCAGGATTTCCTGCACCGTCAGGGCGACGATGACTTTGTGGCTGCGCTTGAAAAACGACTCGATCTCCTGCAACGCGTCTGACGAATAATCGAACGACACGAAGAAGCCTTTCTCGCAATTTTCGCGCATCATCATGGCTTCAAAGGCGTCAATGTCCGGCCGGCCGACTTTGTCTTTTTGTTTCACTTGGATGGGATACCACCGTTCTTTCAGCCCAAGTTCGCCTTCCTTTAACCTGTATGGCGTGGCGGCGGATGAGACCGGATAGATACGCCCATCCACACCCATGTCGCCGACCTGCACCTTGTTCGGGATGCCGCCGAGGGCGATGACGGCCCAGTTCTCAAATTCAAACGGCGGAATGGCGCGAAGCTTCTCTTCCGTCCACGGTAGGTCGCGGACGATGAAGCCGCGTCCGGCTTTCCAGAGCGGTTCGCTTTCCGGCAGACCGCAAACATCGCGCAGGCGTTTGGCCATGACGCGACAGGCGGTGGGCGAAATATCAATGCCAATCCATTGGCGTTTCAAGTTCTGCGCGGCGACCAGTGCCGTGCCACAACCACAGAAGGCATCAAGCACAATGTCGTTTTCGTTGCTGCTGGATTTGATGATGCGGTCGAGCAAAGCGAGTGGCTTTTGCGTTGGATAGCCAAGGCTCTCTTTACCAAAGTTGATGAGCGGGCGAATGTCGGTCCAAACCGATTGCACTGGCATCCCTTTCGCCTCGTCAAGGTAACGTTTGAGGCGTGGAACTTTCCCGTTCGGACGAAATTCAATGCGCCCTTGCCGATGAAGTTCATTCATCCGCTCTTGGCTATACCGCCAATAGCGTGTGACGCCTAGGAACTCGTAATGTGGGTTCCCCTTTTCTGGGGCTGCCCCACCAGGTGCGGTCAGGTCACCATATTGAAACCGCCGTCCCGTCTTAGGCTCGACGTTTGAATAAAATGTATTGATGTAGTCCTCGTCATACGGTTCGTAAAGTTGGTTCCAAGTTGGTTCCCCACCGTTATTGTAGAGGAAGATTGTATCGTGAAGCCGGCCAAAGTGTTTTGAGCCTTGCTTCGCGTCACTGTGGCCACTCTGACGCTTCCAAATGATTTCATTTTGGAAATTATTTTCCCCGAAAATCTGGTCGAGCATGACCTTGACGTAGTGGCTGGCGTGCCAGTCGCAGTGGTAATAAAAGCTGCCGGTCTTTTTGAGGACGCGGGCCAGTTGCACACAGCGCGGGCGCATGTAGTCAATGTAGGCGCGGGTGGATTCGTGGCGGTCTTCAAAGGCGCGCTTCTCCTTGGTCTCGCCCCAAAAGACCTCGTAATTGCGGTTGGAGTTGAAGGGCGGGTCGATGTAAATCAGATCCACGCAGGCGTCGGGCAGCTTGGCGAGCTGTTCCAGATTGTCGCCGCAATAGATGACGCGCGTGTCGAGGAGCGACGATGATTTTAACCGGGGAGAAGCGGCAGTTGGTTTAGCAGCGGCCTTTTTTGCCATGCAAGGAGATTAGAAAATCCCCTGGGTCGTGTCAAAACCAGTCGGGCCAGTGCTTGCACCAACCTGTTTGCGATGAGAGCGAAGTTGGGTTCGTAGGCCCGGCCAAAATCCTTTAGGTTTAAAAATTCAGACATGGGCGCCTCCGCCCTGCATGAATTTTGAACTTGAGCCACCCTGTCAAAGAGGGAGCCTGCCAATGGCGTAGCCAGCCGGGGCAGCAAACCCCGGCTGGCATGGCGGGTTCATTGGAAGAAATACCCGAGTTCGCGCAAGCTGCGGTGGCCGGGGCGGTCGGCAGTGGCCGTGCCCATGATGACGTGGTCCAGCAGTTCCACCTTCAAAAGCTGGCCGGCGCCGATTAAATCCCGCGTCACTTTGATGTCCGCTTCACTGGGGGTGGCGTCGCCCGAGGGATGGCAGTGCATGACCACGATGGCGGCGGCGTTAGCAACCAAGGCTGGTCTAAACACCTCGCGGGGGTGGCAAAGAATCGTGTCCAGCGTTCCGGTGGCCACAATGAAATGGCCTAGAATGTCGCGGCGGGTGTTCAGGACCAGACAAACAAGGGTTTCCACGTCGGGATTGTGTCTGGGGTCGGTGTCAATGTGCTTGCGCCAGTAGTCGGCGGCATTGTCGGGTGTCTCGGCTTTGCCGTAGGCGGGAGTCTCGCGGAGCGTCAACACGCGAAACTCGCCCAGTTTCGCCATTTTGGCTGTAACTGCTTTTGAAACCGACGATGGCCGGACTGGAGCTGGAGCTGACGCTTCAAATAGTAAAGTTTGTGTTTTCATAAGCTTTTTTTTGAAACCGCTGTCCGTCCGTCTGCCGTATGCTGCTCGCTTCACCAGGGCGGGGGCGTGTTTTTGACTGACTGCGGGGAAATTGCGCGGGCAGGGAACGTGACAAGGGCGGGCGGGGGGTTGGGGCGCCGTTGGCGCGTTGCCTGGCAGTGAAATTCAACCCGCCGCGCGAGGCGCGCCTAAAAGCTATTTGAAAAACTCGCCAGAGCAGCGAGCAGCAGGCGGGAGATGGATCGGAGAACGGCGGTCAAAGAAAACGCGCCATGACCAAACATCCGCGAAACGTTCAACACAACTCATGCCCATCTTGCGACCTTGGAGCTTTTCTCGGTTCCTTGAGAAGAGCAAGCCATGCGGCTCCAAACAACGCAAAACTAACGACGTTAAAGGCGGCAAAGATGGCAGCGTCTAAGCCTCTGACAAATGCCAGGCCAGTGAACGGAATTGTGTGCCCAAGCACTACCAATGCTCTCCGAAGAGCGCGTCTTAAGGTCAAAGCGGCTACCGTTCCACTTACGAAATACGAAAAATATGGAACCGTAACGCCAGCAATAGCTACCTGCCCGCTCGGGCCGGAACTGGCCGAGTCGCTCATGCCGGACATCATATTGCCAAGGAACGCGGTCCAGGCCAAGACAAGGGACAACGCGATACCGAAAGCAAAGAACAAAGCCGCAATGCCGTAGCGTCGAGATTGCATGGTCAGCATTCCTATGGCTGCAAATTTCGCGAACCGTTTGGATTCACGGCGTAACGAATCTCAATGACACTGTGATCGTTGTAAATCGAATTGATTTCAACCTGCATCTGACCATATACCTGACCATTGCGAGAGCGGATGAAGAATCGCTTTTTCACCAATGGTGTCCAGGCGGAATCCGTGGCGGCCAATTCCATTCGCGCTTCGGGCGCGTAGCCGGATTCTGGAGCCAAGTACATGAATTCATCGTCCGTTTCTTCTATTCCCCCTTGAACGCCTTCAATTTTCCATGACCAGTCGTATTTATCTCGCGGCTTAACACCGTTTGGTCGCGCGATAGCGACCCTTAAATCCCCTATCATTTCGCCCTCAAGCTTCTTCCCTGCTAGCAAATCCACAGTATAAATCCGACCATCCGGAACTATCCCGAAGACCTTATCCCCGCCAATAAGGCGTTCCTTGGGCCCCTGTTTCCACATCTTAATGATTACAGGTTTCTCGAGCGCTCCGCTTGACGGCCCGTAACTTCGCTGCGCGCTCGGCGAAAGCTGGTAGCCCTGTTTCTGGAGCATTTCAAGATCAATGGCATCTCCCATTGCATCATGTATTTCAAAGCGGCCATCACTATCGGTCTCCTTCTCTAAACGCACTGGATTGCTCATGGCATCCTGCGTTAGTTCCCAATGCCGAATGTAGATGTTAACCTTCACTCCCGATACGGGGATCCCGCCTTGATCAATGACTTGGCCGTAAAAATTAATTGGGACATTCTTTTCGCTCAACGCCTGTTGAACGGTTTCCACCCGTGATTGAGAGGCGTCCTGATTCGTGACGGCCGGTGCTTTTACGTCAGAAACAGGATTAGATACAACGCTAGAGACACGGGAAACCTGCGATACGGTCGGAGTAGCTTGGGGAAGAACAGGAGAAGCCACAGGCTGCTGTTTTGGTAATGAAGGATTTCCTCCCTGATGAGTCGGGCGGAGCCAAAATACAACACCGAAAATTCCCAGTAAAAGTATTGCCCCAAAAATCCAACTAAATTTATTCATTGGTCCTCCACGAGTCCGAATTTAATCAGTATTCTATGCCAGAACGTCATCGACTGCGCGTTATCTAACCGAAATTGAAAACTATGAAAAAGGTGTTGGGAGCCAAACCCATAAGGTGCAGCGTCAAGTTCTACTTGACTAGCTGGCGTGAAGACGCCGCCCACATCCTGCTGTGCACCTAGTGCATAACATCTCGCTTCATCTCCATAGGAAAAGATTTCGTAGGTGTCTTGCGGAAACACCAGTTCGGTATTTAAGATTGGATGTATCTGCCACCACGTATCAATGCTGGACTGATAACTATAGCCCACGTCCGGCTTCAAGTTCTGGTCAATCTGCCACTTGCTCAAAGCAAAATCATTGGTGTTGAAAAAGTTCACGTAAGTTCCCGCGCCCAACAAGCCGTGAAAATAATTGGCCGCTCCGTTCGTATAATATTGCGCATAACGGTTTGGCGTGCCGCTGTCGTAAATTCCCAAAGACCGTGTTGGCGTGGTAGGGTCATACGCATGAGACGCCAACGCCGCCTGCATGGCCACGTAAGTATTCACAAGTTGGGTATTACCAGCCTGTCGCAGGGCTTCCCCAGCCACCACGTTACCCATGCTGTGAGCAAACATATAAACGTGACCCGGATATAGCGCGTTCAAATTATTCAGAAGGGCAAGCAAGCCAACGCCAGATTTCCACGCTTGAAATTCACTATTGTCAAAATTGTCCGGGTCAGTAATCACGCTCTTCCAGCCTGCAAAATCATAATCCGTTGGCCAGCGAAATTCGCCAAATCTTCCTTGATACCCCTGCCAGTAGAGCCGCTTGAAAGCAGTTTCGGCAAACCGGTCTTTTTCCCACGGCTCCATGTTCCAGCCGTGGACGAAAAGAATGTAAGGCGTATTGGTGTCGGCGGGCGCCGTATAGCGAAAACCCTGCATCCCGGCCGCCAGACCGTCGGTGACCAAAACAGGCGTATTGGTCGGCGCTTTGGCTGGATTATCGCCGACCGTCCACCGCTCATACATTTGTTTTATGTCCACTATTTTAATCCACGCCGAAGCTTGACCAAGGACGTTTCCGTTTGCGTCGGCAATGGTTAAAAGCAAGCACCCGCTGCCGTCGCTTACCCCGCACCAGATAAAATGATTGCCTGCCCAACTATCTGCAAATTGGATCGTGTTCAACTGAATACTGCCGCCCGGCCCAAGTCGCCCAATATAGGGACAATGAATGATATTGGTTTGTGTCGCGGCGGTGGTTTCGTTCGTCAGATAACCAATGCCACCGTCTGCGTCGGCAGCCGCGAACAAGTCAATGGTTGGATTGCCCGCTTGCACGTTTGGCCAGAATCTGAAGTCGTCTGCCCAACTTAATGTGATGGTGCTGCCGGATGGCAGCTTGGCAATCAGATTGGTGTCAATACCTGCCACCCATAGCCGGGCAAAGTCTTCCAAATCCCTCTTGGTCGGGATGGCGCGGAAGCTGCGGCCTTTGACCACGCGATTTGAGTAATTGCAATCTGATTGTGGAACGCTGGTGCCGGGATTGCTGGCGATTTTCACGTCATCCTCGTAGTTGGTGCTGTCGTCGGCATCGTAGGATAGTCGGTCATAGTTTCGGTCGGTCCAGAAAACATAAGGACTGCTGACGGATGTGGCATCCGGGCTGTTGAAGGACAAATCCATATTGCCGTCGTGGTTGGCGTCGAGCTGGAGGCTAACGCAATAAACGGTGCAAGTGCCTAGTGCGCCTGTGTCAGTGTCGGGCATGGTCACGAGCGCCACCGGGCCGGGTTCGGTGGCGAAGAAATTTCCATAGGGTGACAGAAGCCCCGTGGTGTTCGTGGTCACGACGCTGTTGGTGATTTTGTAAGCCTGATCAAAATATTGGCCGAGGTAGGCATACACGCCGGAATAGCCGTTGAGCACCGCCAGCTTAGCGTAGCCAGCGATGTTAATGGAACTATCCGCGCCTGCTATCAGCAAATCGCTGGTTTGGCTCGTCGAAAAATTGATGCTAGCCGGTAACGGGCTGTTGTTCCAAAAATCGTATTCCACCTTTTGGAACAACGGCTGCGCGGTTTGCGGATAGAAACAACCTCCCTGGGTGGTGGTGTGGTTGGCATACAGCGTCGTGATGCCCGCGCCATTTCCCGCGTTGTAGCCGATGTTGACCGACAGGAAGGTCAGCCCATAAATGTTCCGGGCGTAGCCGGCCATTGAATAAACCCCCGTGTTGGTGTTGTAACTGATGCCGATCTCGCCTAGATAGGTGGTCGCCGAATCCAAAGCATAGGTGGCCAGCCACTCGGTCTGGTTGGTCGCCAACATTGCCGGGATGCTCGCTCCGTTAATCTCCGGCGTTTGAAGCTGAAACAACGGCGGTTCCAGCAAAAGCAAGCCGCCCGGAAAAACTTTCCAGTCCCAATTGTTGCCGGAATAATTTCCACCCGCGCCGGTGGTCGTGCGTCCGTTGACATCTAGGTTCGTTGGATTAAGCACGAAGTTGCGGAAAAGGTAATTGTCGCTGAACACATCGGAACCGAAATCGGAATAAGCATAGTCGGACGGATAGGCGACTATGCCGTAAGCGTCCGTGTTTGTGTTAATTCCGACGTAACTGAAAGGCAAATCCACTGTCGCTGCCCGCAGCAAAAAGATCAGGTTCTGCTTCATGTGTACCCGTCCATCCAAGTAAGCAGGAACGGCACGGCTGGTGTAGCTGTACGTCAAAAGCAAAAGCATCGGTTCACTGGGGTTGTTGTTGGCATCCACAGTTTGGACAAACCACCAATATTCTGCCATTCCATAAGAATCCGCTGGTGGCGCGGTCAAAGCCGATGGTAACAAACACAGGCCATTCGTCAGCGCCGAGATTGGAATGTCAACACTTGTGTCAAACGAAGCGTCGCCCCAATAGTAATTCGCAAATTCATCAACCAGCTTCACCCGTAAGGCCACCGTGCCGGGAGGCAGGCCCGAAGCCGCCAGATACGCTGAACCCTGCGGCCCAGCAATCATGTGCACAGGCAGTGACGCTTGGATAATGTTAATGGACGAATAATTAGGTTCCAGTAAAACGGGGTTGCTCCACGCCGAGTCGCCTCCGGCGTAATGCGCCTGGATTTGATAATATATTGGAATTGTCGGGCCAGCATCAAGGCCGACAGGATCTATTTTTTCGCCCGAACCATCGGATATAGTATCTAAGAAGCTATGGACGTTCGTCGAAAAATAGAAATTCGCCGTCTGTCCTGTCCATTGGTCATGCTTCTTTACCGTGTAACCCGTCACCGGTCCCAGCGAAGGCAACCAGGTTATCATCGCGGTAGCGCTGGAACTGTTGTAAGTAACAGCCAAGCCAGTCGGTGCTGAGGGCGTGTGGAAGATTAGGGGATTGTAGCCCCCTACGAAGTCCTGCCACATTGTCCAGCCGTCGTTTGCCCAGTCTTGGGAGTTCGGGTCAATACCTGTCGTTCCGAAGTATTGCAGTTGCCACCAGATCGGCAGACCGCTCCCGTCGTCTGCCCAAGAACGAATCCTGAAAAAAGCGTTGTTGGTTCCGCTCACATTGGTCATCACCAACCCCGTCCAGTTCGTCACTTCCGAACCTACCACGAACCCCCCGCTCAACCATTGCGTATCGCCCAAGCTGTGCTGGTATTGAATCTCGTAGAGAACATCTGACACGGAATTGGAGAGGATGCCCACCGCGTTATTTGCCGACAATGCGAAGTTAGCAATCCAGAGGTTAGTGCCGTAATCAATCAATAGATTGTTGTTAAATTCTGGAATAACCAAATTTGTGCCCTCGTCGCTGCCATCACCGGGCATGGGTGGTCCCATAAAATCTGCGGTCATCGTCTGGGCCTGGGCTTGCTGCTGGGCTTGGAGCGCGGCGAAATCCACCGAACGGTCATCCACCAGAAACACGCCGTTCGTTGGGTCAACCACATAGACGGGCAATTCCGGGAACAAGTCAAACGGCAATGGCGGCAGGGCATTCTGCAAACTCCAATAGGTTCCCGGCAGGCTGTCCGCTGTGGGGCCGGTGGCGACCACCGGAATGCTCCGATCCGAAACTGGCTCTGTTGCTGCCAGCGCCTGGGCTTGAGCAATCACCGACATGATGTTCGTGGAGGTCTGGGCGTGGGCGTGGCCAAGCAATGAAACGAGCCCGATGATGATGAATAATCTTCCGATAGAATTTCCGATTAGTTTCATAATTCCCTTTCTGTCAGAGAAAGTATTGTCGTAGCCCTACTTCAGGTCGCCTGAATCGTTAGGAATTTCTAACTCATTTTTAGCCACCTGCAACGGTTTTCGCCTCCGGATTCGCAGTTTTCCGTTGTTCTAATTTTCAAAATAATCGAGTCCGCTGCGAACCGCGTTTCGCGCAACGGGTGATCCGAGCAATCACAAAGAAGCAGTCGTTGAAGCTCGTATCATCAATGACATGAAGTCTCACCTCAGTGAAGGGGAATTTTGGCGGGTCGTTTAGCATCTTGTTGTTGTAGGAGTTGGAAAGGGGAAAATCCGGCCCTCCTTTCGGCAAGCGGCTTCCGAAAGGATGGAGTCCTGCAAAACATTACACGAAGAAGTCGCCGGTCGCGTCCTTAAAACCAATTCCCCCGGCAAGTGTTTCTACTGTGTAGCCAATTTTAAAATCCCTGACAATTCCTGACAGTAAAATTTCGTTTCGCGGGTAGGAGCGTTCGCGTGGCTAAAAAATGAAAAGCGAATAATCGCTAATATTCACGATGGTTTTACGAACATTCCCGAAAAGTTGCGAAACGATCTAATCAGATTCAACTCCTGATGGGTGCGCCAGTTCCGTTTCCCGACTCTCCGCGACAGCGAGTGACAACACGGGACATCCGCCTTTGTCATTAATGCTTTAAGGTTCTGCAATTAATTGAGATCTCTGAAAAACTCGTGGTGACGGCGCCTTGCCGCCGCGGAGAATGTAAATTCCCCAGGGTTTGGCCTGATAACCCAAGCGACGGGGCGTCGCTTCCACCCTTTTTCAGAGGTTTCTAATTCTGTATTGCCAATTGTATCAGTGGGTTTACTCTCGCGTCACCCATGAAAGCCATCACGACTGCTCTGGTGCTGCTGGCTGCTTTGGCGGTTGAGGCTCAAACCAACGAATTAATTCCGGTCCTGGTTTGCGGAGAGCAGTCCTACACCAACGCCCGAATCACCCAAACCTCTCCGGCCTACGCCGTCATCTCGCACGAGGGCGGCGTGGCACAAGTCGCCATGAGCAATTTGCCGGTCGCCTACCAGCAGCAATACGGATACAGCCCCGCCGACGCCGAAAAATTCCTGGCCGAGAAGAAGCGAAAAGAAGAAGAGGCTCGCCGACGACAGGCTGCTTATGAAAAAGCGGCCGCGGCCATGGCTGGCCCGGAAGAAACGGTTGAACTCACGGCCATCCTGGATGAGACGTCCTACGGCGGAATTCCATTGTGCGCCGGCCGCCGCAGCGGCCACGGCCAGGGTCAGGGAAAAATGCTCGTGAAAAACATGCCAGGACCCGTATCGAATTATCTGCACCAGTACCAGAAATTAAAAGCGGATGTCGAGGCTGAGGAAACCACGCCGATTACCGTAACGGCGCAGGCCACCCGGAACGGTTCCGGTCACGCTCAAAAGGCGGCGGACAAAGCGGCAAACCGGGCGTTGAAGGAAGCCAAAGCGGAGCGTAAAGTTCAACTCAAGCACCAGAACAAGCAGCTGTCGGACATGGAGAAGTCACTTAAGGAAAATGCTTCCATCCGGGCTTATCCTACGGGCCAGTCCTGGTCGGGATACGAAATTTGGGTTTGCACCGGCACCCCCTAATGCCCGCAAGATCGAAACGGTTCCCCGGCCGGAACAAGGAAAAGACGCCGTCCGGCGGTCACGTGCACGTCTCTCCTCCTCCACGTGGTTTGCCATTGTCTCAGGCTCAGGTCGTTTTGATTTCAGATACTCCGGCGCACATGCATTGCCGGGAACCGGCGTGGAGATTCTAATCTTCAGGCAAAAATAAATCAGTTTTCGTCTAATAAACCCTCGCCGCCGCGTGTCGTAATCAGTGAACACGTTGCCTTGCGGGATGAGGATGTCTTGATGGATGGATAACCCCGGCTTGCGGGCGAAGCCTGGCTCAAAATGGCTGTGATGCGACCAGACGAAGTCAGCGCGGAATCACCCGGAGGGGAGACGATCGAAGAGCTCTTCGCGGCTCTGGAGTCTCCGCTTTTGGGTTATGCCGTGCGTTACACCGGCGAGCCGGGCTTGGCGGAGGATGTGGTGCAGGAAGCGTTCATGAAACTGCATGCCCAGTTTGAATCGGTTGCCAAGCCGCGCGCGTGGCTCTACCGCACGGTGCGCAATCTGGCGCTGAACCGGCGGCGGGACGCGCAGAAAACCGTTCCGCTCGAGCCGGCCGGCGAAAATGAAAACTCCGCCGCCGCAGAAACCGCCGACCCGGCCCTGTTGCCGGACGAACAAATCATCCGGCTCGAAGGCATCGGCCTGGTCCGCATCAGCCTGGCGGCGCTCGACGAGCGCAGCCGCGAGCTGGTCCGGCTGAAATTCAACGACGAGCTTTCCTACAAGGACATCGCCGCGCGCCTGGGTCTGACGACCGTCAACGTCGGCTTCATTTTGCATCGCGCGCTGAAAACCATCGCCGCCGAACTGGCGAAAACGGGAGTAGTGCCATGAACCCGGACCAACCTTCACGCGAACTGATCGAGGCGCGCATCACCGCGTTGCTCCTGGGCGAGCTGCCGTCCGCGGAGGCCGAGCTGTTGCGCTGGACGATTTCGCAGGACGCCGAACTGCAAAAACTGCACGACCGGCTAAAACTGACCATCGGCTTTGTGCGCGAGGCGGTGAAGCCGCCCGCAGATGCCCCGGCCCCAAAAGAAGGACTGTTGAAACTCCCGCCGGAACGGCGGCAAAAGCTGCTGGACCATTTCAAGACGCCGCGGCCCAGGCAGCCGTTCCTCCTGCGGCAATTCAAAGTGCGCCCGCTGGTGACCGCGCTGGCCGCCGTGGCCGCCATCGCCGTCCTGGCCGCCCTGTTCCTGCCGGCGCTGGCCGCTTCCAAACGCAGGGCGCAATCTCTGGCAGGAGCGAACAGCTGGAGTGCTGAGCCAATCATTAAATCGCTTTCTGAAAAGCAGTCCGGATCGCCCAGCCTGCACCGACCCATCCGGATGAAGGGCGGACCACCTCCGCCGTCGCCGGTGGTCGCGCCGCCCGTGGCGTCAGCGCCGGCAATCGAGGCACCACCGGCTGGAATTGTTCTGCCCGAAACAGGATCGTCTCCGGCCAATGGCTCTGACTTTGCGGTAAAAAATGTCGGGTTTGGGGAAGGTCAAAATAATTCCAGCGCACTTGTAACCACGCTGCCGGAAGGGATTGTCCTGCCCCAACCCGCGGCGTCCCCACCTGGCGGTGTCTACTCGCAAGGGACGCTTGGTTATGTGAATGCACCCAACAATCCCGGTGCACCACTCACCACCTCGGCGGATTCGCTTTCGGTTGGGAACGGCATCGTCATTAACGGCTTCGCCGCGGGTGGAGGCGGCGGAGGCGGAGGTGGCGGGAACACCTTCACCCCCAACGACACGATGTTTGCGTGGGACGCCGCTGGCGCGAACCGCTTGCGCGCGAATGAACAGCCGTCACCGTCCGGAGCACCCGCCCTGAGCTATTATTTAGGAGGCGGAAAGGCGTTCGGAGGTGTTGGCAGTCAAAGTTCAGCCCGTGGGAAATTACCGCTGGAGCCATTGGACCATGGCGTGCTGGCTGCCGGAATTGAATCGCAAACAAGTGCTACCAACCCAGGCGCAGAACTTCCAAGCGTCAATGCCCCTGAAACCACGCTAAGTGTTTCCGGAGTTCCCGCTGGCGGGACGCGCCGGGACTTGTCCAAAACGGACGGCGACGCTTTGGGTTTGAGCAGAAACAACTCCTCTGCCGGCGGAGTAGCTGTCAACGACCGCACACCAACGCTCAAGAATGGGTTTGTCGGCGGCACACTGGCCGACGCCGTGGCGGCAGATCGCAAAACGGCAAAGGATAAAAGTCGCGGTCAGAAAGAGACTGCATTGGAGGTGGTGTCGACGGCTACTCTAGCAAGTGCCAAGCCGCAACCATCGTCGCCGGCTATTCTACACAGTCCTGCGCTTCAATTGCAGGAGCGGGCCAAAACCACGCCCCCTGAGTTTGCGATTACAAATGCCATTCAAGTGCGGCAACAGGCAGAAGCGGAAGGCAGCCTTGCCTACGTCCAGGCCAAGCAACGCTTAGACGAACTGCAACAATTTCATTCGCTCCTCGCGTCAAAAATTGAATCTGCAAAGCTCGATCTGAAAATTCCCCAGAGCAGCATGGTGGAAATCACGACTCCGGCAGAACCCGGGCAAAGTCAGAACGCATGGCAAAAAGTCACGGGCGAGGTCGAAAGCAAAACCCGCATCCGGATCGAACCTGACTCTGCCGGTGAGATTGCCGGTCTAGCCGGAAGTTCGACTTCCGGATCGGCTGCAACAGTCTACGACCCCCACTTCATTCAGACCGAATTCGAAGTTATCCAGTCTGATGCGGTATTGGGCAAGGCGGTTGAGGCACTCAAATTGGATGAGGCTTGGGCAAAGAATGGTGGCGAGAAGCTCAATAAAGAGGACGCCATCCGCCAGCTCAAGCGGCGGCTCGATTTGAAGCCGGTGCCGTATTCCAAGCTCGTCGAGATTGGCGCCCGAAGCGATAAACCGGAGGAAGCGGCGAAACTTGCCAACGCCGTGGCCGAAGCTTACAAAGACTATCGCGTGGAAACACGCCGGCAACTGGCTCTCACCGGGATCAGCACCCTGGAGGCACAGCTCAACCAGCAACAGGAGGAGGTCCGTGTCGCGCAAGCCGAGGTGGACCGGCTAGCGAAAGAATCGAAGGTTGAGCAGGCCGATCAACCATTACCCAAACCATCGCCCGCGGCGCCGGTTCCCCAGCCGGAGATCCAGACCCGCGACAATGCGTTCTCCACGTTCTCGCTCAACGTCAGTGACGTGTCGTTCAAGCTCGCCGCGGCCAGCCTCGAAAAGGGCCGGATGCCGGACGCCGCGTCCATCCGCACCGAGGAATTCATCAACGCGTTTGATTACCGCGACCCGGAAGCGGCCGCCGGACAGCCGCTGGCGTTCGCGGCGGAGCGTGCCCGATACCCGTTCGCCCATAATCGCGAGCTGCTGCGGTTCTCCGTCAAAGCGGCCGCGGCTGGCCGGCCGGCCGGCCGGGCATTGAATCTCGTGCTCCTGCTCGACACGTCCGGCTCGATGGAGCGCGCCGACCGCGTGGCCATCATCCGCGAGGCGTTGCGCGTGCTGGCGACTCAGTTGCAGCCGCAGGACACGGTCAGCGTCGTCACCTTCGCGCGCACGGCGCGGCTCTGGGCCGACGGTGTGTCCGGCGACAAAGCCGGCGAAACCCTGGAAAAAGTCGGCGGCATCACGCCGGAAGGCGGCACGAACCTCGAAGAAGCGATGCGGCTGGCCTACGAAACGGCGCGCCGCCATTACCTCGTCAACGGCAAGAACCGCGTGGTGGTGCTCACCGACGGCGCGGCGAACCTGGGCAACGTGGACCCGGTGGCGCTGAAACAAACGGTCGAGGCGAACCGCAAACAGGGCATCGCGCTCGACTGCTTCGGCATTGGCTGGGAGGACTACAACGATGATTTGCTGGAGCAGCTCGCGAGCAACGGCGACGGGCGGTACGCGTTCATCAACTCGCCGGACGCGGCGCCGCGCGAGTTCGCCGCCAAGCTGGCGGGCGCGCTGCAGGTGGCAGCGCAGGATGTGAAAGTGCAGGTGGAATTCAATCCGCAGCGCGTGATTTCGTGGCGGCAAATCGGGTACGCGAAGCACCAGCTCACCAAGGAACAATTTCGCGACAACACGGTGGACGCCGGCGAAATCGCCGCGCGCGAGGCGGGCAACGCGCTCTACACGATCGAGACGAATCCGAACGACGTGGGCCCGATTGCCACCGTGCGGGTGCGCTACCGCGCGCCGGGCACGCAGGACTACCGCGAGCGCAACTGGGACGTGCCTTATACCGGCGACGCGCCCGCCCTCGAACGCGCCAGCGCCGCCATGCGCCTGGCCGCGACCGCGGGCGCATTTTCTGAATGGCTGGCGGCCAACCCCTTCGCCGGGGACGTCACCCCTGACCAATTGCTCGGCTATTTGAGCGGTGTGCCGCAAACGTACGGCGCGGATGCGCGCCCGGCCACCCTGGAATGGATGATCCGCCAGGCAAAGAGTTTGTCGGGAAAATGAACACACTGCCGAAATCCCCCTCGTTTTCGTCCTCGTCCTCAATCCCTTCAGGTTCGATTACGCGGACGCGGGCGACGACGACGAGGAGAACCGCAGCGCCTTACAGGTTTTTTACAAACCTTTGACCCCGGCCTGACAACCGGTGGTCGTTGCGACCGCTAAAATTGATTGAGTTATGAAAACCAGAATTATCACTTCGATGATGTCCGCCCTGCTGTCGCTGGCCGCGGCGCGCCCGGCGGCGGCCGGCATCACGCTGCAGAATTTCAAACTGGTGGGCGACCTCGGCGGCGATATCGCCGCGTTCACGCTCACCGCCACCGCAACCGTCGAGGACGCCCGCGGCGGTTCGCTGGAATTGCTGTCCGGCCCGGTCGCTCTGACCGGCCTCGACGCCCGCCGGAAATGGACACTGGCGGCGGATGCCGGCCGGTTGGTCGCCACGTTCGATCGCGCGGGCACGTTTCCGGTCGAATTGCGCTTCAACGCGACCGTTCAAACCAGCAACGACTGGCGCGCGGTGGCGTTTCACGTCGCGCCCGGCGTGGTGCAGCCGGTGGTGCTGCGCGGGCTCGCGCCGGACACGGAATTTCAATTTGCGAATGCGGCGCGACCCGAACGCGTCGGCACCAACTTCGTCAGCTACCTGCCGGTGGACGGCGCGGTCAGTCTTGCCTGGCGGCCGGCGCGTTCCGAGGCGGAGGGCAAACTGTTTTACGCGGCCGAGATGTTTGCGCAAATCAGCATCAGCCCCGGCCTGATGCGTCAGGCGGCGCTGCTCAACGGGAAAATCATGCAAGGCGAGATGAGCCGGCTGGCGCTGCAGCTGCACGGCGCGGGCGAGGTGACGCGGGTGCAGGGCGACGCCGTGCTGGCCTGGAAGGTCGGACCGGGGACGAACTCCGCCGACCGCGAGCTGGTCGTGCAATTCAACCAGCCCCAGAAGGATGCCTTCGCCGTGCTGGTGCAGCTGCAAGCGCCGCTCGGTGCGTTCCCGCAATCGGCAGACGCTGTCCAATTGCGGCCCCAGGGCGCGACGCGGTTCGCCGGCAGCCTTCGCGTCGTCAACGACGGCGCGGTGCGGCTCGAAATCACCCGGGCGAATGGCCTGTCGCAAATTTCGCCGGAGCAATTTCCCGAGGCGAACGTATTCCGCCCGACGGGCAACCAGTGTTTTGCCTACCGGTTTTCCAGCGCGGATTTTGCGCTGCGCCTTCAGGCGGACCAGATCCTGCCGGAGGTCGGCGTGTCGCAGGTGCTCGCCTATAACCTGGGCGAAAACGAGCTGTCGGTGGACGCGGAAATTGAACTCGACATCCGCGAGGCGCCGTTGCGCGAACTGCTCTTGAACATCCCGAAAGGCTACGCCCTCGCCCGGCTCAACGCGTCCGGCTTAAGCGACTATTTCACCGGGGAAACCCCCGACCACAACGGCGCGGAATTACGGCTCGTCTATGGCCAACCCGTGTCCGGCCGTCAGGTCATCCAGTTCCGCCTCGAGCGCAACCAGTCCCTCGGCGAAACCAATTGGACGTTGCCGCGCATCGAAGTGGCGAAGGCCAAATCCGTGCGGGGCTTCGTCGGCGTGGCGGCGGACAGTGGCTTTCGCCTCACGCCCGAACGCACCCAGGCGTTGACGGAAATCGCCACGGCGTTTTTCCCGGGCCAGCCCGCCGGCATCCAATCGGCGTTCCGTTTGAGCGATGCGGACTGGCAGGCAACCTTGCGGGTGGAACGCCTGCCGCAGACGGTGCAGGCGGATGGGTTTCATCTGTTTTCCATCGGCGAGGGCATCGCCTACGGCAGCAGCGTGCTGAATTACGTCGTGAGCGGCGCGCCGGTGTCGGCGTTCCGCGTCGAGTTGTCGGATGAATATTACAACGTCGAGTTCACCGGCAAGGATCTCCGGAACTGGGAAAAGACGGCCAACGGTTATCTCGTGCACCTGCACACGCCGGTGTCGGGCGCTTACACACTGCTGGCGACCTACGAGCGGCCATTCAAGCCGCAGGGCGAGACGCTGGCCTTCACCGGCGCGCGGCCCCTCGATGTGCAGTCCGAATCCGGCCATACCATCGTCATCAGCGCCTACCAATTTCAGGTGAAGCCGGTGGATGTGTCGCCCGGCCTGCTCGCGCTCGAGCCCGGCGAAGTGACCCCGGAGTACCGCCTGTTCTTCGACCAGCCGGTGCTCGCCGCGTATCGCTACGCGGCCCGGCCATTCAATTTGAAGCTCGCGCTCAGCCCGCTGGCCCAGGGCGATTCGCTGGCGCAGGTGGTGGACCGCGCGTCGTTGACCACGCGGATTTCCAAGGAAGGCCAGGCGCTCACCGACGCGCGTTACTTCGTGAAAAGCCGGGGCAATCCGAACTTCCGTCTGACGCTGCCGGAGGGCATCCAACTATGGTCGGTGGCAGTCAACGGTGCGGCGGTGGTGCCGGTCACGGACGGGCAGTCAAATCTCATCCCGCTGCCGCAACACGCCGATCCGGATGCCGTGCTGACCCTGGATCTGAAACTGGCGGCGCGCTCGCCGGACGCCCGGCGGGTAAAGGTCGCCGCGCCGATCGTGGCGGCGCCCGTTATGCTCGCCGAGTGGAAACTCGAGCCCGATGAAGGACAACGGCTTGATTTCCGGAATGGCACGCTCATCCCTGCGGGAAAGCCGGTGGATGCGTCCGGTTTCGCCCAAATCGCGCATCTGCTGCGCGACGGGCAGGCCGGCGAAGTGTGGGTTCCGCTCGTCCTGGCGCTGTCCTTTCTCCTTTTGTCAGTGGCCGTTTCCCGGTGGGCCACGGCCGAGGGGGTGCACAAATTCAGCCCGCGCCACGTGCTCGGCGGCTCCATTACCGTGGCGGCCGTCGTTGGCGCTGGCATTTCGCTGCTGCATCTGGCCGGCGCCTTTGAACCCATCACCCCAGCCGCGGCCAACAGCGTGACGCTGCTGGCGCCCGTCCAGCAGGCCGGCAGCGCCCTGACGGCCGAGGTGGCCAACGTGCCCGCCCAAGCACCCACATACGCGTTGGTCGAACCGTTGATGCTGGTGCTCCTGGCGGCGGCGGCCTGGATCTATGGCCGGGTGCGCAGGGAAAAATTCTGGTCGCGGCTACTGGGTTGGATTCTGCTCGCGTGGGCGGCTTTGCGCTGGCCGAACGGGGCGCCCGCTTATCTGGCTGTCGTTGGTGCGTTCCTCGTTTTCCGGGTCGTATGGCCCGCGTTGAAACGCCTGGGGCGCGTGCCGGCCAGGTCCCGCCCCGACATCCTCCCGCCGTCAACCGCCGTGCCGCCGCCGGTGACGGCGATGCTGGCGGGATTGTGCCTGCTCGGCACTGCGCTGAACAGTCGCGCGGCCGCCGGCACGCCCGAATCCGTTATCCAGCAAATCCGGGTCGCGGACGGATTCGCGACCGCGACGGCCAAAATCAAATGGCAGGCGCAGCGGGGCCAGGCGCTGCCGCTGCTGTTCGAGCCGGCCGTCCTCATGCATGTCAGTTATCCGAAGTCACTAAAGCTGGAGGCCGCGCCCGCCGGCTCCCACAACGCGCAGCAGTTGGTCGCGCAATCCAGCGGCGCCTTCGACATCGAAGTGCAATATCAGCTCCGGATCACAAAAGGCGACAACGACAGCCGCTTCGATTTGCCGGTGCCGAGCGGACTGGTGAACCGCGTCACGCTGAGCCTGGTGAACCTCGACGTGGATGTGTCTTCACCGCGGGCCGTGTCCGTGCAACGCGCCACCGCCGGCAGCAACACGGTGGCCACCCTGGTGCTGTCGCCCGGCGACAGCTGGATCGGATGGAACCCGCGCCGCCGAGACGTGAAAACGGAGAAGCCGGTTTTTTACGCCGAGCTGGCGCAGCTTTACATTCCGGCGGCGGGCGTCGTCGAAGGCGTCCACCAGATTTCCATCCGGCCGGCGCAGGGGGAATTGGGAGAATTAATCTTCGACGTACCGGTCGGTGCAACGGTGACCGATGTGACCGATGCAAATCCGCAGTCCGCCGTTCCCAATCCGCAGGCGCTTGTTTCACTCTGGCGGTTTGATCCCGACACCCGGAAATTGCGGGTGACGCTGAATCCGGCGCAATCCCGGCCGTTCGTGCTGGTCATCCGCTCGGAGGTCGCGACGGGCCCCCTGCCCTTCGCGCAGCAGGTGGGGTTGATCTCGGTCGAAAACGCCGCAGGCCAGATTGGCCTGCTCGGCGTGGCCACCGGCAACGAAGTCCAATTGGATGAGGTCGAATCCGAAAGCCTGTCGGCCATCAATCTCGAGGATTTCTCGGGCAATGTCGCGCAGCCGCTCGCGGCGCAATTCCCGGGCCTGACCGTGCGCCGCGCCTTTCGTTATGCCAGTGCCGTCGCCTCGGCCCGGCTGAAGGCCTCGCCGGTCGAGCCGGACGTGCGGGTCGAGACGCGGGACACGCTGTCGCTCGGCGAAGACCGGACGCTGCTGGCGACGACGGCGCAGGTGGCCATCACGCGCGCCGGCATCTTCAAATTGAGCTTCGTCCTGCCGGCGGGCTTTGACGTGGAGTCCATGAGCGGCGCGGCGCTGAGCCACTGGACCGAATTGAAGACCGACGCGGGCCGCGTCATCACGCTGAATCTCAACGGCAAGACGGAAGGCCAGCAGCAGTTCCTCATTACGCTGTCCGGACCGGGCGTGAAAACCGCCCGCGCGTGGCCCGTGCCGCACATCCGGTTCCGCGAGGCGGACAAGCAACGCGGGACACTGCTCGTGGTACCCGAACAGGGCATGCGCCTGGAAGCGGCCGCGCGCGACAACGTGACGCAACTCGATCCCCAAAAGGCCGGCGTCCAGCAGAAAGGCGTGCTGGCGTTCCGCATTCTTGAAACGCCGTGGAAGCTCGCGCTGGACATCGAACAGGTGGACCCGTGGATTCAAGTGACCACCCTGCAGCACGCCACCGTCAGCGAAGCGCAGGTGAAGGTCGCCGCGAATTTACAGTACCAAATTGAGAATACCGGCCTTAAATCATTGCATGTCCTGCTCCCGGCCAACGCCGAAGGCGTGACGTTCCAAGGCGATCAGGTCGCCGATTTTCTCGCGCAGAATGACACGGTCACAAACGGGCTGCAGGCGTGGGAAATCAAACTGCGCCGGCGCGTCATCGGGCAGCATCTGCTGCAGGTCAGTTACCAGGTGCCGCTGGCCGGGCAATCGGCGGAAACGGTCCTGCGCGGCGTGCTGGCGGCGGACGTGAACCTGCAACGCGGCTTCGTGGCCGTGCAATCCGCCGGGCGGCTGCAGTTGCGCGTGGACGATTTGCCGGTGTCGCTGCAGCCGACCGAGTGGCAGGGCATTCCGCGCAGCCTGCAGAAGGACCTGCCGGCGATGGCGGCGAATTTCACCTATCGGCTGGTCGAGCCGGACTTCCACCTGCCGCTGAAGCTGGAGCGGCACCCGGCCGCGAAACTGCTGCCGGCCCGCGTGAACGCCATCACGCTTACGTCGGTGATTTCCGATGCCGGCATCATGCTCACCCAGGCGCGGCTCGACCTGCTGCCGGGCGACAAGCGGCTGCTGCACCTCACCCTGCCCCGGGACGCGAATTTCTGGTTCGCCTTTGTGAACCAAAGCGGCGTCTGGCCGTGGCGCGAGGCGGACCAGATTTTGATTCCGCTGGCGCAGCCGTCGCGCGGCGACCAGCCGGTCCCGGTGGAGATCTTTTTCAGCAGCACCGTCGGCCAGCCGGGCCGCCGCGCATTGGACCTGTCCCTGCTCGCGCCGAAGTTTGATTTGCCGCTGGAGAACCTGACCTGGCGCGTTTTTCTCAATGACCGCTGGGAGGTCAAAACGTGGAGCGGCGCGTTGCAGTTGCAGCAGCAGGAAATCGTGGGCGGAGGCGGCGGGCTGGACTTGCAGGGCTATTTGCAGGATGAATCCAGCCTGCAACGGCGGAAAACCAAGGAAGCCGAGCAGTTGCTGGCGCTGGGCAACACGGCTCTCCAGAACGGCAATCCCCAGCAGGCGCGCCGCGCCTTCGAGTCCGCTTATGGCTTGTCGGCCCACGACGAGGCGTTCAACGAGGACGCGCGCGTCCAGCTCAACAACTTGAAATTGCAGCAGGCGCTGGTGGGCTTGAACGTGCGGCAGGCGGCGGTGTCCGGCGGCGGGGCGGCGGGGGGCAAGTTGAGCGAATTGCGGAACGACAAGGAGGGAAATTACACGCAGCAGGACGCGCAGCGGATCATTGACAACAACAGCGCGGCGGAAAATGCCGCCTTCATGAAGCTGGCCGAGCGGCTCATCCAGCAGCAGGACGCGGCCGTGGCGAGCGCCGGCACCATTCGCGCCAACATTCCGGAACAGGGCCGCCTGCTCACCTTCAAACGCGCCGTGGTGGTGGATACTTGGGCGGACCTCGGCATTCATCTGCTGACGCGCACCGCCCAGGTTGCTTCCGGGACCGTACGCCTGCTGATCTTGACCCTTACCGGGCTGATATTGGTTGGACTGGGTTTGTTGGTACGCCGCCTGGCAACAGATTACCGGCAGGTGTGATTCCGACGATGAAATGATCCGCCTTCCGCAGCCGGGAGTTCAATCCGACGGCACGGGTCCGCCGCCTTTCCCGGCCCGGCGCGTCCACACAAAATAGACCGGGATGCCGATTAACACGATGATGAGGCCCGGCCAGGTGTACTGGGGCTTGTAACGCAACAACACCAGGTCGATGTAAAGCGCCAGGACGATGTAAACGGCCGGCAACACGGGATACCCAACGGCCTGGTAGGGTCGCTCGGCATCGGGGCGGGTCCGGCGCAGCACAAACAGGCCGGCGATGGTCAGAACGTAAAAGACCAGCACCGCAAAAATGATGTAGTCGAGCAATTGTCCATAACTGCCAGACAGGCACAGCACACAGGTCCAGACCATCTGCACCATCAGGGACACCGCCGGGGTGTGATAGCGGGGATGGACCCTGCCGACCGAGCGGAAAAAAAGTCCATCCCGGGCCATGGCGTAATAGACGCGCGCCCCTGCCAGAATCAAACCGTTGTTGCAACCGAAAGTGGAAACGAGGATGGCAAACGCCATCAGGGCACCGCCCACGTCGTGGAACGTGACCTGCATGGCGGCCGTTCCCACGCGGTCCTCGGTCGCATGCTGGATGCCGCGGGCCAACACGGTCGCACCATCGGGATCGCCGGCCAATGGCAGCACGCTCAGATAAACCAGGTTGGTGAGGAGATAGAGCAAAATGACGAGGCCGGTGCCCAGGGCCAGGGCCAAGGGCAGGTTGCGGCGGGGATTCCGGACTTCCGCCGCGGTAAAGGTGACATTGTTCCAGGCGTCGGCGGAGAACAGGGAACCGGTTTGCGCCACGGCCAGGACGGTGATGGTTCCCACCAGCACCATCGGGCCGCCGGTACCCACTTGGATGAGATGCTGGGCGCCCAGGCTGGCGTTATGCCAGAAATCGCCGAAGTTGGCGGCCACGGCCTGCGGGTTGCGGCCGAGGGCAAAGCCCACGGCAATCATACCAAAGAGCGCCGCCGCTTTGGCCACGGTGAAGACGTTCTGCACCAGTGCGCCGGTCTTGATTCCGAAAATGTTCAGCACTGACAGGAAGATGACCATCAGGATGGCAGCCAGGTTCTGGGTGTTGAGCCCGACGTCCATGTTGCCGAGCACCATGGGGCCGATGGGGAGGGGCGGCACTTTCCAAAAGTGGATGAGCCAGTGAGCGGAGGAAATCGAGGGAAAGAAAAAGCCCAGGAATTTGCCGAAGGCCACGCCCACGGCAGCGATGGTGCCGGTCTGGATGACCAGGAAAAACGTCCAGCCGTAAAGGAAACCCCAGAGCGGGCCCAGCGATTCACGCAGGAAAACGTACTGTCCACCGGCGCGGGGCATCATGGCGGCCAGTTCACCGTAAGCCAGCGCGCCGGTGACGGTCAGGAAACCGGTGACCAGCCAGGCGGCGATGAGCAGGGCGGGTGAATTGACTTCCCGGGAAATCTCGGCGGAGACGATGAAGATGCCCGAGCCGATCATGGAACCCATGACCAGCGTGGTGGCGCTGGTCAGGCCCAGGCCTTTGACCAGTTCCGGTTCGGGCGCGGCATTGGCATCGGCGCGATCAGCTTTTTGCACCGCCCGAGCATGCCGGTAACAAATCCAGGAGGCAAGACGCCGACGCTGATGGATCGACTGGCAAATCCGATATTTGCAGATCTTCTCGAAATTGCGAATTGTAAGATTTCCGCCTCAGTCGAGATGAAAAACTTCCCGGAGCGGTTTGGTCACCGGCTCGTGGTCCGGATGCACTTCCATCAGCGGGGCCATGTAATCCCACCATTGGCGCACAACGGGCGACTGCGGCAACGCAGCAGCCGTGTTGCCTTCGCTGCGTTTTTGCACGGCAAACAGCGTCAGCGTTTCTTCGTCGAAGAAAATCGAATAATCCGAAACTCCGGCCTTCCGCAGCTCCGCCGCCAGCTCCGGCCAAATTGCGTCGTGACGTTTTTTGTATTCGGCCACGACGCCGGGCTTCAGTTTCATTTTGAACGCGTGCCGCTGCATAACCGGCCGGTCGTTACGCGGCGGGCTGCGCGGCCCGGCTGGATTTCTCCAGCAGGCGCGGATAAACCAGACCGTAAATCGTCGTGGCGATGAAGCCGATTAAAGGCAGGGTGAAGGAGATCGCCACGCTGTGATAGCGGTCCCAGAGCCAACCCATCAGCACTGCCGAGATGGAGCCGGCGGCGCCGACGGCCATCACGTGGAACGAAGCCCCGATTTTGGTCTGCGGGCCGAGATTGCGCAGGCTCATCGCGAAGATGAAAGGGAACATGATGGACATGAACAACCAGCTGAGCGGAAGGATTATCCACGAGACCGATTTGACGTCGGCGATCGCCAACAGGATGACGATGGAGTTGGCGATGCCGTAGAGGGCGAGCAGGAGGTTGGGTTTGATGGCCCGGGCAATGGGGGCGCCGGTGAAACGACCGATCGCATAGAGAGGCATCGCGATGAAGCCGATGACGTAGGCAGCCGTCTCGTCAGCCGTGAGCGCGTGTGTGAGGGATTGATACCACGCGAACAGCGGCGCCATGGATGTCGTTCCGGACGCGTCGGTAACAACGGCGTTTTGCACGATGTAGTTCACGGCAAAGGCGTTTATCCCGATCTGGGAGACGATGTAAAGAAATTGGGTGAAGACGCCCCACTTGAAATGCGGCAGACGAGACAAGGAGGCCTTGAGAATCGCGGAGTCATTGGCTTCCTCGGCTTTGCCGCCGCCGTCCTCAATGACGGGCAATTTGATGAAGGAAAAGGCGCCGAAGATGGCGAGCACCACGCAACCGAGGACCGCGTAAGGAATAATGAGGGTGTGGAAATCCG
>Ga0335069_10002109_pt1 | contig 31020 bp, 35 predicted proteins | sample Lox_Sample_11_FD_206714 | JGI IMG/M metagenome (GOLD analysis project Ga0335069, IMG submission 206714) | Soil microbial communities from Loxahatchee National Wildlife Refuge, Florida, United States - Lox_Sample_1.1 | ecosystem: Environmental > Terrestrial > Soil > Wetlands | place: USA...
TGCCAGTCCGGATACCAGTGATTCGACAGCCACATCGCCGTATAGCCGGCGTAGTTGTCCCCGGTCTGCATTTGGGAATAGTCGGTAGGCATATTACCACCGGTATTCGGGTATGCTTGGGTAGCATTAATATGGCTCATTTAGCTCCTCACTACACGATTCATTGATGTACGCCCTCACATTTTACTTGAACATACTTCATCATTAATTATGGAATTGATCCGACCCATTTTCGATAAAATTACTTACAAACCCCCGCTCCCTCAGGACACGGGGGTTTGCGTTTTATTTTGCTTTTTAGCGTTTGTTTTGAGTTACCCTTATCCTAGAACGGCGTGCCGATTTGGTTCAGCCCACCGTTTATGTTGGCTGCGTTTGGAAAACCGCTCAGTGCACCGGCACCGAATCCCGGAAGGACTCCACCAAAGCCATAGTTAGGTGTGATGATAACAGTTTTGTATACAAAGCTTCTTTTTATGACGACGACATAGTTATTATTTTGAAAGCCCCAGTTGCACGCATTCCATCCTGGGAACCAATTATTTGCGTATGACAACGCAGTGTACGGACTGCCCCAACCGAAGTTGTTGTAGTACGGATGAAAATGATTGAAATTGTTGAATCCACCTAAACCACCGTAGTATGGCAGTTGACTAGCGTGATAAAAACCCATATTTTGCCCTCCATTTAACTTTTACAGTATGCCCGTGCGCATCAGCCATACTTGTACAAATTATTATGAAGCTAGCTCTAAGCATTTTCGGTAATAATGCTTACAAAAATATAGTGATTTTATATCTATCGTCGCGAAAAATAAGGATTCTGTAAGCGACTAGGCGTACTTATCGTAGTTGCGCCCGGGTGGTTCTATGAAATGTTGGCGGCGATCAACGGATTTCGTATCGACTTGGCCCTGGTCCTTGATGTCACCCTGTTGACGATTGCTGGTATTGGCGCCGTTACTGAATGAGTTGCTGCTGGCGTCGTAAGCCCGGCCTTGCGTTTGATCGGCTGTGCGCGATTTAATTGCGGAACCCTGCCGGCCAAGGCGAGAATATTGGTAAGCACCGACCACGCGCGGTTTGTTGAGCTGTTTTCGTCGCTGCTCCATCGACAAGCCACCAGCTCCGCCGCCGCCCGCCGCATTGGCATAGCCGTTGCTATGCGCCACGTCGTCGGCCGTCAAATCTTGGTTGAGGAACTGGTTCAGGTCGGCCATCTTAGTACTCGGCGGCCTCCGCGTCGGCTTTGGTTCCATGCACTGTCCCGGCGGGATGCTCTGCTGGCGCGTAGATTGAGTACGCCTTCAGCGGTACGTCGCCAACATTCGTCACATTGTGCCAGGTACCGGCTGGAACAAAGATACCGAAGTCGGCCTCGGCCGATTCTTGAAAGTCGAGATTGTCCTGACTTGGACCCATATCAACCCTAGCCTGACCCTGCTCGATCCTGAGGAACTGATCGTGATTCTCGTGCACCTCCAGCCCGATATCGTCACCGACGGGAATGCTCATCAGTGTCATCTGCAAATTGGCACCGGTCCACTTTGCGACGCGGAATTTATCGTTGCTGACTGTTTCCTGTTCTAGGTTGAGGACGAAGGGTTGTTTGCCGTAATCTTTGATATCTTGCATATCAGTGCTCTCCTTACACTTATAGTATAGCAAATTTACTGATATACTAAGGTAGATTGATTTGCGGGCGTCGTATAATGGCTAATATACCTGCCTTCCAAGCAAGTGATGCGAGTTCGATTCTCGCCGCCCGCACCAAAGAGATTATGCTTAGAGACTTCTTCGGAAGTCTCTTTGCTTATGCTTGCCTATTTCTACTTTCGATTGATACAGTACGGATGTATTCCAGCAAATGACTGGATATGTACCGACAAGCAGACAGGATAGGAGTGGTTATGAGCGGCAACTACAGTCCCCCCGTAGCATTCGTACACAGAGGCCCGAATCAAGGCAAGCTTGGCGAAATCTGCTGGTGCGGATTCAAAGTCGACTGGAATAACCCGGCACACCCGCACGAACAATACCAAGAGCACATTCGTGACGTGGCTGATGGTGAGCCTACGCTGACCTGGGACGAATTGCGACCCTACGAGCAGCAGCAAGGCGGCTATTGGCTGCACGGGTCATGGTGTGACGAATACGGTAACGGCAAAGTATGGGTACCAGTCGCTAAGGCGACATAAATCGAGTACGGCAAGTGGACATGGCTCACAGTCTACTCTGTGTATTTTCTAATCCATGTCTGCTTGTCATATTCGCTTCATAGATGCGTATCTATGTTGATGAGCCTGAAAGGACGAAAGCGAAATTATTGAGTAGTTCAGTTCTAACAGTGTCCAAAACGCTGCACCAAAGAAATAGTCCGTGATTCACCACGGACTATTTCTTTGGTATGTGACCGTGGATTGAACTTGCAGTATGTCGTCCAAAATATAGACCAACGGAAACAGGACTGCGCCGCCGTCAGTGATAATCGGCCCGAAGGCGATCAGCTTGGTGGCGGCAAGGTTTGATATTAAAAGCGAAGCAGCAAATAATGCCACGATGGCGTCGAAATAGCGGAAATTTTTACTCATAGTATGCGATTGTACAACGCTTACCCTGGCCGCCCGCCGTCTGCCGCCCACAAGTGCTAAAATATTCCGTATGACCGAAAAAGAACCGACCATCAAACTCGTCCGGCATGGACTGTCTGATGCCAATGATCGGAACAAGATGCATACGCCGCTATTTGGTCATCCGGACGCTGGTTTGATGGATATTGGTATTGAACAGGCTAGGAACCTGACACCTCTCTTCAAAAGTAGATACGGCCTGGATCTTGCTGCCGCCCGCGTCGCAACGTCCTGGATGCGCCGTACTTTTGAAACCGCACTTGAGGCCGGAGTCAGAGAAGAAAACATCACAAGATATCCGCTTCTGGACGAGGTTTCCACTCGCCTATCACGCGAGGAAATAATTCAGACACTCCACGACGAAGTTCCTCCCCCGGCTGCCATAGAACAAATCAAAGAGCTGCGCGCCAATCCGCCCGAAGAAGAAGTGTGGTTTACTCATGGGCTGGTTATCGCTACTCTGATGTATGATTGCGACATTCCATATATTAAGTTCGTCCCTAAACATGGCACCGTGATTGAAGTGCCACGTCGCAAAATTATCGAAAAAACAGTATAATTTTGTTACACGCCCCGGTAGCTCAGCTGGATAGAGCAGAGGACTTCTAAGCCTAAGGCCGCAGGTTCAAATCCTGCCCGGGGTACCAAACATAAGCACTTTTTATTTTTGAAAATCTTTGTATCATGTAGCAATATGGAGTTGTCGCCCGAAAGAAAAGAACGTCCGTTACCAAACTTCGAGGGTACTTATTCCGGTACTAGAAACACTAGCACCTATCTTCCTGATGTAGAGATGCATACGATAAATATTGACGGCCAATCTTTGCTGCATCAAATAATTGATGAAAATGGTGTTCATGAATTCGAAGAAGCAATTGAGGATTTTGATATTCTCGACGCCCAAAGCCAGAAGGACAGATTTGCACTTAATTACGATTGGGAGAACGCGGTTTGGCTAAGACACCGAACAGAAGGTAACTTCATCGTATATTTCCCAAAAGCCGTTAATTCAGATCATCCTACGTTACTTGATTTTCGCTATTTTACTGGTCATTCACAACTTTTCAAAATTGAGCAGAGTTAACACTCCACCAAGTTAGTTCTGACAATGTCCAAGATGCTGTACCACGTATAATCATTATGATTCGACACCTTAAGACCAGTTTATTTTTGATATAATCAAAACATGAATAAGCATCGAAGTGAACTTGGGATTTTAGCAGACGGCACAAAAATTGAGTCAGAATATTTGAGTAATTTAGGTGTAGTACGACAAGCTCGTTACGCTCACAGTCTGACGAAATTAGGAGAGCGGATGGCTGCAAATAATGAATTAATAATCGGCCAAGCACCACTTGGATTCGCTCGCGCAAGATGGACTTACGAGCACATGTCAAAAGTCGCTCGCAGAGGAAACTCTATCTGCAATTTGATTTTTGTAAACGATGAGCTGCTTGGAATTACATATAGTGAGATACTGCATGCATCTGGTGCCCCCATGTTAATCTCGCGACCTGGCAAGTTTAACACAAAAATTGAATATCAGCTTTCTTCTCCATACAGAAGTGATGCCGAAGCTAATCTGGTTGTTGCCAGTAGCTTAGTGGTCCCCGAATCAAATTACTGGCAGTGGGATTTTGCCAGCAGTAGGAACGAGCAAGCAAAGGCTGATGCATATGCAAAGTTGGGCATGATTGCAGTTGCTGACGGTTCAGAATGGATCTATACCGTTGATAATACCGGGACCAAGGGGGCAGAATTATGGGCAAAACCGCCAAAATCAGATGATCCGGAAATGGCGGAACTGATGAAAAATCTCAACGATGGAGTCATGAGGATAAAGGCTAAAAAAGACGATTGCTCATCATTTCAGTCCTAACAGTATCCAAGACGGGGTACCAAAATGATTATACTTAAAGGCTCTTGCGGGAGTCTTTTTGTATTGTTATGCCATCGAGATATCGCGAGATTCTACCTCGACGCGCCGGCGGAGGTCGGCGAGGCGTGCGAGCTCTGCGTTCAGTCGCTTGAGTTCAGACTCGCTTGGTAACTCTCTTGGGTCACCCGGAAGATCATAATGGGATGCATGTTTGAGTTCTGGCAAGACACTTTCAATAGGTGGCCGGTTATCGTTCTCGCTTTCCATAGAAATCATATGCTCATTATACATAGTTCAGTTCTAACTCCTTTAATAATGCCGTACCAAACCGTTTCTGCTTTTAGGGTACAATGAGGGTGTGTTCAATATCGAAAATTTGCTTGGCAATTTTGGTGTCATTTCGGCGCTTGCTATCATTGGTATCCTCACATTTGCCGAGTGTGCATTTTTGATCGGTCTATTCGTGCCGGGCGGCGACACATTATTGCTGGTGGCTGGCGTTTTTGCGGCCCAAGGCGATCTACCGCTGGCGGGAGTATTGATGGTCATTTTTGTTACCTCTGCTGCGGGTTACGAGGTTGGTTACTATATCGGAAAAAGAACCGGTCCACAGATATTTAATCAAAAAAAGGGTATGCTTTTCCGTAAAGAATACGCCGAACGTGTAGCCGGTTTTTATGAACGCCACGGAGGCAAAACGGTATTTTTTGTTCGTTTCCTGGTCTACGCCCGCACCGTTGCACCGCTACTGGCCGGGATAGCAGGGATGCGGCGCAGCAAATTCACCCTTTACAATATATTTGGCGCGCTTCTCTGGACAATATCGTTGGTTATGCTAGGATATTGGTTCGGATCGGCATTCACCGCAGAACTCAGGCGCTATAGTTTGCCTCTAATCATTGTCGGTCTAGTGCTACTATGCAGCCCGACAATTATTTATTCGATAAGAGGCAGGCGCAGACTGGCAAAATAGTTCTAACTTCGTACAACACGCTGTACCAAATAAATCCGGTCACTGAGTGGCTGTATTTATTTGGTCTCGGCGCTAGTTTGAACATGCACAACAAAAGGATGAAAGCGGTGCTATACTTATGCCGTGAAACGAAAAGACGTAATTCTGATTGGAATGCCAGCTGGCGGCAAGTCGACGGTTGCGCGTGAGCTGACCAAGTTGATTGACTTTCCACTTATCGACATTGATCAATGGATGATTGAGCGGGAGGGTACGTCCTCCGTCAAAGAAATCATCGATGCAAAGGACGCGACTATACGCTGCATCTCGAAACGCTGCCCATCATTGATAACGATCTGTTCGAAATCATCATTTCACCGCCCGGCAGCGTTATTTACACCGATGCCCACGACAAGCTAAAGAGCCACATGCATGTTATCTGGCTAAAAAACTCCCTGCCGACGATTCAGGCACGCCTGGCCGACGACCCGGATAACAAACGGGGCATTATTGGCCTAAATGAAAACGGTCTGGAAAAGTTATTCACGGAGCGAATGCCACTATACGCCGCCTGGGCCGATCATACGATTGAAAGTGACGACAAGTCCGTTTCGGAAATCGCATCGGAAGTGCTGGCGTATTTGGACGCTACCCAATAGACCCATATGCGGGCGTTGTGCTTGGGGGGGGACTTTACTATTTACAAAAATTATTTCTTATGCTAAGATATATACAGTTTTAGCTATCTCTATTTTGAGCAATTTCTAAAATTCGGATGAATGCTCCCTTTTAGTACCAGCGATTCATCACTATCGCTACTCGATGTAGATGAATGAAAGGTATTCATGACGTACGAAAACAAGCGCCCTAATGGCAGTGCCCGGAAATTCCGGCCCAAACACCAACATATGTTCAAACAGAAACACAGCGGCAACAAGAAACAATACATCAACCCCGCTCGGTTCGTGAATCGAAACGTTGTCGCGAACGAAACGACGGCCAAATATGTCCCGCAACACCACTTTAGTGATTTTGCGCTGAACAACCCGCTCAAGCAAAACATTGCCGCCGCTGGCTTCGAGGCGCCAAGCGCGATCCAGGATCAGACGATTCCTCTCGGCCTTGCTGGCCGCGATGTCATCGGTCTGGCCAACACAGGAACCGGCAAGACGGCCGCCTTCCTACTGCCAATTTTGCAAAAACTGTACACAACCCGTACATTCCAGTCGGTGCTCATCATGTCGCCAACCCGCGAGCTGGCGCAGCAGATTGACACTGAGTTCAAGAAATTCTCCGCCGGCATGAAACTGTATTCTGCCGTCTGTGTCGGTGGCGTCAACATCAACGGCCAGATCCGTCAGATCAAACGCAATCCGCACGTCATCATCGGTACTCCGGGACGACTAAAAGACCTCCTGAACCAGGGCATTCTGCGCTTGCACGCGATCGATACGCTCGTCCTCGACGAAGCTGACCGCATGCTCGACATGGGCTTCGTGAACGATATCCGCGCCATCGTCGGACAGATACCGACCGAGCGTCAGACGCTGTGCTTTAGCGCGACCATGAGCGATGGCATCAAAGGCATCGTGCATGATTTTATGAAAAACCCCGAGCTGGTATCGGTAAAAGTCAGCGAGACAAATGATCACATCTACCAGGACGTCGTGGCGTTTAATGACGACTCGCACAAGAAAGATCTATTACTCGAAATGCTGCAGCAGAGTGAATTTGAAAAGGTTATCATCTTTGGTGAAACGAAATTTGGCGTCCAGCGATTGTCTGACAATTTGAGGAAGCAGGGCATCAACTCGGAGGCTATCCACGGCAACAAGTCACAGAGCCAACGTAACCGAGCTCTCGCAACGTTTAAATCCGACGCCGCGAAGGTACTAGTCGCCACCGATGTCGCGGCCCGTGGCCTGGATATTCCCAACGTCTCCCACGTGATTAATTTCGACCAGCCGCAAAGTTATGACGACTATGTCCACCGCATCGGCCGAACCGGCCGTGGCGGCAAGACCGGCACAGCTTTGACATTTGTAAAGACCAATTAACGACTAATTTTGACGCAGCAACGCTTTGATAGTGGATGGTTTTTTCACTTTTAGCCACCGCACCGCTTCATCATAGTCATTAAAAAACTTGATACACCCCAGCTTACCCATTGCCTGAATTACCAAGTTGGCGATTTTTACCCATTTCAACTCCATATTTGCGAGCTTCTGGTGTTACTTTTCCAATTCCTCGCGAGTCAATCAGTAATAGTCAGTCCTTTTCGTCTATTTCCTTACCGACTCGGTTCGCCTCTTCGGCGACAATAATCACTGATTCTAAATCCTGATCGCCGCGCAGTACCATTTCGACAATATTGTGGTGGTTGATAGAAACGGTAGCCCGTTTTTGTTCCGTGTGACTCATTGCCCCCATTGTACAGAGTGCCTAGGCTAAATGTCCACCCAAATTAACCTGTAATTTTACTTATATGATATAATTTTACTATGTCAATTCGTCCGTTCACCAGGGCACTTCGGCGAAAAAACCGCGAAAACTCAGCCCATGTACTTAAGCAAGAATTTCGCGATAATGTTGAGCGATATCGACTCGTTTTCAAGGCAACAAGCGATGTCCTTTACGACCTTGACCTGCAAACAGGTTCCATCGACTGGAACGAATCGCTATATAAACACTACGGGTACAAGCACGACAAAAAAATGGAGCGGTTGGAATGGTTTATCAGCCGTATTCACCCCGATGATGCCCTGCGTCTCGAAACCGAGACGAGCCAGTGGCTGGAGGGAAAGCAAAAAACTTCGTGGGTTGAATACCGCTTCATGAAAGCCGACGGCACGTACAACTACGTGCGTGACCGTGGCGTCGTTCAACGTAACCCCGATGGTTCGCCCATTCGGATCATCGGCTCGCTGCTGGACATCACGGAGCAAACGAAACTCGCCCGCGCCAAAGACGAATTCATTTCTCTCGTGTCCCACCAACTTCGAACACCGCTGACCGCCATCCGAGTGTACAGCGAGATGCTGACCGACGGTATTTACGGTGAAGTTGCAAAAGGACAGGTTGTGCCAATACACCAAATCACCGAGGCGAGCGTTCGCCTGATTAAACTCGTCGACAATATTCTCAATATCTCGCGGATTGAAACGGGTCACGTCGTAAGCAAGCCTGCCCCGATTGATGTACAGGCGTTTTTGCGCCAAAGCATCGAAGAAGTGCAGCCTCTAGCTGATGAGAAAGACGTCAAAATTACATTTAAACCGCAGTCTAAGAAACTCAGAGCAGTCCAACTCGACCCGACGATATTTGGTCAAGTCGTCCATAACTTGCTGACAAACGCCGTTCGGTATACGCGACAAGGCGAGGGTGTCATCAAGGTTAGTTTCGAAAAAAATAGCAAAGGATACCTCCTGAGCGTCGAAGATAACGGCATCGGTATTCCCGAAGAGGCGCAGTCGCAGATTTTTAATCGGTTTTTCCGCGCAAACAATGCTACCGATGCGAGCGAAAACGGCACCGGACTCGGGCTGTACCTTATCAAACTCATGACCGAGTCAACGAACTGTAAAATTTGGTTCCACAGCATCGAAGACCATGGCTCGACATTTTACGTCCAGATACCGCCCGAAGGTATGTGCGGCAAATAAAGCTAGTCGGCACTACTCAGTTCTTTGTTTACAATGTCCATGACGTCGGCCGGACCGAGGTCGGATTTCACAGCGTGCCGATGAGCACCGAGGCTCAGCGCTTCTTTGACTTCATTGCCACCCGACAAGTTACTCATGACGACGATGCGGGTTTTCGGCGAATTAACTGAGAGTTTGGCTTCCTTGAGAAAGCCCATGCCGTCGAGGACGGGCATCATTAAATCAAGCAGAACCAGATCGTAGGTGTTGTCCTTGCACAGCTCCAGGGCTTCTTTGCCGTTACTGGCAGTGTCCACAGAATAGCCGCCATTCGCCCCCAACAGGATCGAATAGGCGTCGCGTAGAATTTTTTCGTCTTCGACTAACAGTATTTTATGCATAATAACAGTCTTTACTGTGGCCTATCTGTTATTTTCGGCCGTTGAAACCTCTCTTTTAATTATATAACAAAGTTTGACCTTTGAAACTATTTAAACGACTTGCTTTCTCAATAAGCCGCTGATCGTGTTACGCGTAATCTTGGGCGACCGGTTGACCGGAATTGGATGACGCGCCCGCCCCGCCGTCAAGCATGTGTTTGACGTCGTCGAGGGTAATTTCAATGACCGTACCCGGAGCAACGCTGCCAGATAGCATTTGCTTGGCGACCAGGTTTTCGACGGCACGTTGGACTACACGGCGCATCGGACGTGCACCGAGGCGCGGATCATAGCCTTTGTCGACCAAATATTCCTTGGCATCCGCGGCGACACTGATGCTGACTTTTTGCAGCGCCATTTGCTTGTTGATACCGGCCAGAATCAGATCGATGACCTGCAGCAGCTCGGGCTTTTCTAGGGGCCGGAACACGACAATTTCGTCAAAACGGTTCAAGAATTCGGGCCGGAACTGATTACTACTAATCAGTTCTTCGACTAGCTTTTGCTCGAAATCCTGCAACTTGTAGCCGCGCTCGATATATTCGCGGATGCGGTCGGCGCCGGCATTGGACGTCGCAATGACGATGGCGTCGCGAAAACTGACTTCGCGATTTTTAATGTCACGTAGGATTCCTTCATCGAGCAGCTGCAGCAGGGTCGTCAATACTTTCGGGTGAGCCTTTTCAATCTCATCAAGCAGCACGACGCTGAATGGTTGTTTCATGGCCTGCGCCGTCAAACTGGTCGGATCGTCAGCGCCATCGGCGATCAGTCGCGCCACGTCTTCGTCGCGCACGTATTCGTTAAGATCGAGCCGGATCATCCGGTCCTCGCCGCCGAAATAGACGTCCGCCAGCGCTTTGGACAACTCAGTTTTACCGACACCGGTTGGTCCGAGGAACAGAAACGTCCCGATTGGCCGGTTTTCATTGCGCACGCCTGCCCGCGCCCGGCGCAGAGCATCGCTCACCACCTGGACGGCGCGCGTCTGGTTGATCATGCGCTTATGAATCAGATCCTCGAGGTTGAGCAGTTTTTCGCGCTCGTCCTCGCCGCTGGCCACGCCGACCTTGATGTCCATGGTCTGCTCGATCGTCTGCTGGATGGAATTGCCGGTGATTAACCCGTTTTCGCCGTAACTGGCAGCGTTTTCGAGGAGTTTGAGCGCGCGGCCCGGCATAGCCAGATCGTGAACATAGCGTTCGCTCAGACGATAGGCTTCGGCCAACGATTGGTACATGTAGGTGACCTTGCGCTGGTACTCAGTGAAAATCAGCTGGTCCTGCATCACCGCGATCGTTTCCTCGCGGTTGGCCGGTGCGACATTGATGCGGTTCAGCGCGTTGACCAGTGACGGGTTGCGCTGACCGATTTGCAGCAGGCGCTGCTCGTCCATCGTCAGGATGACGCGCAGATTGCCCGCCTCGAGAATCGGCAACAGGACGTTCGTCAGATCAACCGAACCGACGCCCTCCTCAAAGAACAGCTGAGCATTGTCGAGACAAATAATGATATTTTTGGCGCTGTATGCCTCGCCGAGCACTTGCATGATCAACCCCTCCAGCTCGCCACGACCCGGGGCCGCTGCGATCAGCGAGGCCGAGTCGAGAAGGAAGACTTGGCGGAACTTGAGGTTTGACGGAATTTTGGCCTTGGCGTCGAGCAGCTTTTCGGCAAAGGCGCGCACGATGGTCGACTTGCCCGCCCCCGCTTCACCGACCAGCGCGGCGTTTTGCCGGCCGCCGCTGCCAAACGTATCGATCAGCTGGTCGACGGCTTTCACGTGCGATACAATTTCCACCGTGATGCCACCACCCACTTGGTCGGACAAATTGATGCCAAAGTGTTTGAGGAGCGGAATGTAGCCGAATGAAAAGTCGCGGGCGATGCCGCCGGTGCGCCTTGGCTCCTTGGTCTTGTTGACGAGCAGCCGCAGATGTTCATACCAGCGCACACCGGCCAGTAGATCATCTAATTCGAGGTGCATGTGCGCCAGCAGCGATTCGTAATCGGGAAAACTCTGCAGCATCGCGACCGCAAGCACCGCGCCGGAAATATGTTCGCTGCTAGTCTGTGACCTGACCTCGAGCGCGTGCTGCCAGATGGCTTCAGTATCCTCGGGCTTGTCGGTGGTGATGTCATTGAGAAAATTCGCCGTGATACCGAACCGGACGGCAAAAAACCGCCCTCCGTTCACCGAGGCGGCGGCCGCGGCCAGCTCCTTTGGCGTCGGGTTGGCGCTCAGTCGGCCCAAGATATCGCCGTCCAGAAGCCCGTCGATGGAATTGGTCGTCACCGGTGGATGCTCCAGCTCGCCGTGGTACCATTCGTAAATCATGACCGGCAGCGCCGCAAGCGTAACGATAAACCAGCCCAGCGTCAGGTGGCTGGTGATGGCCAAAACACCGAGGGTAATCAGCACCGCCGCAACCAGGAGCAGCACCAGCCTCAGCGATTTCGTCAGGCGCGCACCCAACCGGGCTTTGGCCGAACGGACGCTGTCGTACTTGTAGAATGTCGAGTGCATTACAGGGCCGGCCCCTTCACGGTGAGAATCAGCCCGACAACCGGCAGCAGGGGCACGAGCCCCCACCCCAACAAAATCAATCCACCAATTAGTACCTGAAACGCGATGGCGACGACGCCGACGACAAGCAATATCGTTCGAATCACCGCGCCGATGACGCGTGAGAATAGTTTATCGAGCATGGCGCGCAGCTTGACCTCAAGCGGCCCGTCAACTTTGCCGGCCGATATCTGTCGGAACGGCGCGAACAGCGTCTTGGCGAGGAGGTCCATTGAAAAATAGTCGATTGTCGCATCGAGTTGGTTGGCTATCCGCTTTGCCCGCCCACGCCAGCCGGCGGTGTACCACCAGCGGAGCAGCTCTGTAACCAAAAGCATGTTCATATTGTATCACTCATAAGTGCAGTATAATAGGGGTATATGACCAAGCCTTACAGTGTTTTCGCCGGCAAAATTGTCCGCTATATCGCCCGGCTGCGCGGCGGCGGATCGGCTCTGCCCGGCCTATTCGTCGAGACCATCGATAGAGGTTTTGTGAAGGATACCCTGGCCCAGCTGCCGCACGGCGTCGTACTCGTCAGCGGTACCAACGGCAAAACAACGACGACCAAGATAGTCGTTGAACTACTGCAGGGACAAGGCCTCAAAGTCTTCACCAACCGAACGGGCAGCAACTTCAGCCGCGGCGTGGCTGCGGCCCTACTGGGCGATGTTGACCGACGCGGCAAACTGCACGCCGACATCGCCGTGCTCGAACTCGACGAGGCGCACGCCGTACATTTCGTCGGTCAAATACCGCCCGCCTACTCTCTGCTGCTAAACGTGATGCGCGACCAACTGGATAGGTTTGGTGAAATCGACACAACTGCTGGAATGCTGGGTCAAATTGCCCAGGCAACGACCGATACCGTCGTCATTAACCGCGAGGATCCACGGCTGCGCAAGCTGGCTAAACATCTCGACGCCCGCGTCAGTTACTTCGGCCTGGACGAAAAACTGCACGCGACTTTTCCGAACGACGACGATATGCACGGTGCCTCGACCGCCCGCACCAAACTACCGCCGACCGACGTGATGCTGAATGCTATCGGCGAGAAAGCCACCTTTGTCATCGACGGCAAGAAAGTCTCTACCGCGCTGAAACTGCAGGGAATTTATAACGTCTACAACGCGGCGGCGGCATTGGCGCTGACACGCGCGGTGATGGGCGCCAAGCTCGACCAGAAAAAATTGATCCGCAGCTTGGCCGAGGTCACCCCGGCATTTGGCCGCGGCGAACGGCTGGTCGTTGACGGCCAGCCGTGCGAACTGGTCCTCGTCAAAAACCCGAGCGGCTTTCGACTCAGCCTGCGCTCATTCGACCCTGCCGGCGTCGCGACGATGATTGCCATCAACGATAACTATGCCGACGGACGTGACATGAGCTGGCTGTGGGACGTCGATTTTGACAGCCTGCGGCGAACGGGTGTTGCCGCCGTCAGCGGCGTACGCGCCTACGACATGGCGTTGCGGCTGCAATACGACAACGTGGCGGTAGGCAACGTTGATATCGACCTGGCGGGCGCGTTGCAGAACTTTTTGTCCGAGTACAAGCAGTCGCCAAAACGGATTTACTGCACCTATACCGCCATGTTGGCCCTGCGCCGCGAACTTGGCACAATCACTGATGTGGAGGACGTTTCATGAGTGCGAAGAAACCGCTGGTCATTTTGCAACTGTATCCGCGCGATATGAATATCTACGGCGACCACGGCAACGCGCTCGTCCTGGCGCAGCGCGCAAAGTGGCACGGCTATGCGCCCAAGCTCATCAGCTACAATCCCGGCGATTCGTTCCCGAGGGATGTCGATATTATCGTCGGCGGCGGCGGGCAGGATAGCGGACAGGATAATATCCAGAACGATCTGCTGAGAATCGGCCCGACACTCAAGCAGCTTGCCGAGGATAATACGCCAATGCTAATGATCTGCGGCCTCTACCAACTATTCGGGCACTCGTTCAAAACGCAGGACGGGCAGATCATCGAAGGCATCGGCCTGCTCGATATCACGACCGTCGCCGGACCGGAGCGGCTAATCGGCAATATCGTCACGCAGAGCGACCTGTTCGGAGAAATCATTGGTTACGAAAACCACAGCGGGCAGACAACACTTGGCAGCGACATCCAACCGCTAGGCACAGTCATCCGTGGCGCCGGCAATAATGGCGCGGACGGATTCGAGGGCGCTCTCTGGCATAACGTCATCGGCAGTTATTTGCATGGTTCGCTCCTGCCCAAAAACCCCGCCATCACCGACTGGCTGATCAGACAAGCGGCGGTCAATAAATTCGGCAAATTCACGCCAGGCGACATCGACGACAATTTTGCCGCACTGGCTCGCCGGCACGCGCTGAAGCGACCGCGCTAAGCAGACTGCAGCTGCTTCAGGTCGTCGATAACCTGCGCGCCGTGGCCTTCCGGCATCACGCGGCCGTAGACTTTTTGCACAGTGCCCATCGGATCGATCAAAAATGTCTTGCGCAAGATTCCCTCTTGGCCGAATTGCTTTTTACCCCACGCGCCATAGCTTTCGATAACTTCGCCGGTCGCATCGGTCAGCAACGTGAAGTTGAGCGAATGCTTCGCCTTGAATTTTTCGTGGCTGACAGCGTCATCCTTGCTGATGCCGACGACTTCCGCGCCGAGATCAGTCAAATCATCGCGCGCGTCACGCAAACTGCAGGCCTCGACTGTACACCCCGGCGTATCATCCTTTGGGTAAAAATACAACACGACCCACTTGCCGGCAAATTGGTCCAGACTGACCTCGTTACCACTTTGATCGGGCAGTTGAAAGTTCGGCCCAGGATAGGGAACTGTGCTAGTACTCATACTCTTAGTATACCGCCAACTATCAACCAGCAGGTATAATGGGGGAGTGTCAGCTAAAAAAATTCCTAGAATCGTTACGTTTGACATCATGCGCGGCTTTTTTCTTGTGGCGATTATTAATGACCACCTAAACTTTTTTCCAAACTATCTCGATTGGTGGGGTATGCGCGGGCTGCTACTCACCACGACTGCCGAAGGCTTCTTCCTGATATCCGGTATGGTGCTGGGCGTCGTGCGCGGCGCCAAGATGATCGAAGCACCGTTTCGCGACGTCGCCAAACTTGTTCTCAAACGGGCACTGATGCTCTACGTCACGTACGTCGTGCTCGTCATCGGTTTTACGCTCATCGGCTGGTACAGCTTCCCGACCAACCCCAATGTCAAATACGGACTGATGCAGGGCCACTCGTTGCTGCAACTGGTCTGGCAAACAATGTCATTTCAATATATCTACGGCTGGGCGGACTACCTGCGCTTTTACGCCATTTACCTCGCCATCAGCCCGTTGGCACTGTGGCTGCTCAGAAAAGGCAAATGGTATCTCGTCCTACTCGCCAGCTTCGCGCTCTGGTGGTTGCTCCCCATCGACTTTCACACCATTCCATGGCAGACGATTGAGCTGTTGCAGCCGATTCCATGGCAAGTCATCTTTTATCTGGGTCTGGTCATCGGCTTCCATTGGCCGGATATTACAGACTGGGCTACAAAACACCGCCGAATTCTGACGCGGCACGTCGCGATTCCGGTCGTCATCATCGGCGTAGCCACCTTCGCCATCAACGTCTTCACGGTATTCGCCAACGATATCTTTCACACGGCCTGGGCAGATGCGCTCAGCGACAAGGCGTGGGATTTGCGCATGAATTCCTTTCACAAGGAAACGTTGCCACTCAACCGTATCCTGCTTTTCCTATTGTGGTTCTGGACCTCGTTCTTTATCGTCAAGCGGTACGAAAAGTTCATCCTCAAATATACCGGCTGGCTACTGGTGCCGTTCGGCATGAACTCGCTATATGTCTATACTTTGCACGCTATTATTCTGTTCTTCGTGCACATATACTTGGTACCAACGATTCCGATCCTCAACTTCCTAGTCATGGTCGGCATCGTCGCGCTGATTTACGCAGCGGTACGAACGAAGTTTTTGTTCAAGGTTATTCCACGGTAAATTTGATTGCCTTGTAAAGCGGGTTACCCGTCAGGTCGTCATTAATGACCATTACATCGCCAGCGTTCCAATTACTGCGAAGTGCATTCGGCTCGGTATCGAGCAAATTTGCAATTACCCAAAAACTCTTGTGCTGACGTGTAAATGCATCCAGGTCTTTAATTTTATGCATGTCGTTTTCGTACAGCATCGTCAGGGAGCCGAATTTATACATCGTCGTTTCATTGACAAAGTAGATAGGCGAATCCGGCCGATCATAGATTGCCGCCTCATAAAAAATCCACGGCGTCGAACTTAAAATCGGCGTTCCGAGCTGCGAATCGGCGCGTACTTTTTCCAGCAGCTGCCTGACATTGTTGGACTGGCCGCTTGCCCGGTTATAATTGCCTACGACCGTCTGGCTGTAGATACCAAACATCAGCACGACGGCCAGAATCACCCCAGTCAGCACACGGAAATTCCGGCTCAAAAACGTCCGCGACAACGTCAGATTTATTCCAAACAATACGGCCAGGAACACAATGACTTCCAGGAGATAACGATCGACGAATGCCGGCCGCAGCGGCGGCATTGACATGGCGCATAGTAGCAGTGTCGGTACGACGATCAAACACAAAATGAGCAAGTAATTCTTGTGGTCGTCACCCTGTAGCTGATGCAAGAGACGAAACGTTGAGTAAACAAACGCCACTACCAGCAAACACACACCTGCGGCCGCCCACGACTTGACCTCACTCGACGGTAGAAACAGCAAGATCGTGGAGACGAAGTCGGGCAGTGTTGCCACCGTGAACGGCTTGATCCAAAAACCCTGGCCCTGCACCGTGAGGAACTGAATGAGGAAAAATGGTACCCAAGGCAGAAATACCAGGACTGCGACGGCGTAGGCCAACACCCACTGCCGACTAAAGATTTTTTTCACGCTTGCTTTTACCGGCTCGCCATGAGTGCGTACCATCAGGAAACGCCAGACCCAATGCGCCACCCAGGCAAGCGCACATAAGTACTGTGTCAGCACGCCAAAGCCGACCATTACGCCATAAATTATCCATGGCCAGCGCTTTTTGGAATGCAGAGCGTAGATCAGCATGTACGTCGCCGCCATGATATCTGCCGTCAACAGCGTATACATGCGCGCCTCTTGACTATAGCGGATAAACATCGGTGACAGGATCAAAAACAGCAGCGACACATATGCCGTCCGACGGCCGAATAACCGCAGCACGACCAGGAACGTAAAAAAGACGGTCACTGCGCCAAAAAAGACGCTCATTGACCGAATACCGAACTCGGTATTGCCGAAATATGTCGTCCAAAACTTCAACAGCCAATAGTACATTGGCGGATGAACATCGGTTGACGTGTAGCGTGCAACTGAAAGGTAATCGAAACGGATCAAGTACGAACCGAAAGCCTCGTCAAACCAAATCGAAAACTTGTCGATCGTACTGACTGCCAAACCGACATATAATGACAGGCCGCCAAATAAAATGAGAAAATCCTGCCACGAAGCCGATGGGAAAAATTGGTATTTGCGGAGAAACCGGAACATGTGCGTCTATTTTAGCACTTCGGTTTGTTATTTGCTTTTGAAGACGACCCGGCTGTACCAGAACCAGTTCCAGACCAGGCTAAAGAAAGACGCGACACACTTGGCGGCCAACAGGACCCACCCGCCTTTAGTGCCGACGAGGCTGGTGATCGCAAAGATAACGCCACCTTGCAAGACCCAGAGTCCAAACAGTGTCACCGTCACGAATAACAGAACCTGTCGCGGATTATGCGTATCCGTGTCCTTGAACACGGCTTTTTTGTTGAGCAGGTAACTGACCGCTAGCGCCGCGCTGGTTGAAACCACATTCGCCGCCAGTTCCGGCATGCCGAACGCAGCCACAAGCGTGAACAGGATGGCAAAATCTACCGCAGTATTAATGGCGCCGACCGCGGCGAACCGGATTTTTTCCGGATGCAGCAACGAATCTATCAGCGATCTAAACATTGGGCTCATTATAACACTGGATATATCTGGCAAAACAGGTTATAATTTAGCATGCAAAACACATCGGGGTGTGGCGCAGTTGATAGCGCGCCCGGTTTGGGACCGGGAGGTCGAAGGTTTGAGTCCTTTCACCCCGACCAAATAAAAATTGCCGTCTTTGGACGGCTATTTTTATTTGGCCAGGCTGGCAGGACCCAACCTTCGACCCAAATTTTGCCCTGGCAAAATTTGTAGGTCGAGGTTTGGCGTAGCGAGAAAAGGAAACGAAAAGTTCTTTTCGTCCCTTTTCGAGCGGAGGAGCGAAGCAAAGCGGAGCGATGTCCTTACACCCATGCTATAGTTTAAGCATGATCAGAATTAAACAAGCAGTGCTTTGTATATTTGCAATTGTGTCGCTGCTTACAATAATTCCTCCGGAAGCGCATGCAAAACTAACATGTGATGATCCTATAGACGGTAATCATGGTGATTGCAACTTTAGGAAGCCAAAAACCATTCAAGAACCACTTACCCTAGAAGATAGCACCACCCTCACAGCTGTCTTTGCCGCAGCTATAGTGTTTTCATTGGTTATCTATAAATCGTCTAAAAAACATCGACGAAAGTCTTCGTCTCGAAAAAAATAGTTGCGAAGTGCGTAACTAAAAGCTCATCATCCCCCTAAAGCTTGCCCGCCCGCCCATCCATCCCCTAAACTATTCCCCAATGGAAATCGCGCCGACTCCTACTTCAGAACCCCAAGGCTGCCCTCTGGCAGAAATTCACTTTGACCAAAACAAAATAGCCCTCTCAACCAACCTAGACAACCTCCGCGACATGCGATTTAACCCGATCGCACCCGCTGCGAATATGCGCCGCATCACCCATCCGGATGACATGAAGCGTGGCGAACGTTTCGTGCCATGGTTCGCCGCCGATAATGACCTAAAGCATACCGTTGAAGTCCGCAAAGCCGCGTACTACGAGAATCGATCAAGAGTACTGAACACCGGCAACAATGACCCGTCGGTGCTAGCTGCCGCTCAACAACTCCTAGAACTGCAGGTCAGTTATCTGGTCGACAACTACCCTGACCTATATGAAATCGAGGAAGATTTTGAGCGTGGTGCACTCATCAAAAACAAGACAACCGGCGACACGTACAGCCTGACGCCGGATGAGTTTGATTTGCACCCGCTCGCCATCTCGGGACTGCTCGGACAAGAGGATATCTGCATCGTTGAACAAATGGATGATGGGCGGCAGGTGATGGTTGCCGGATTCCTAGCGGCACCAACAGGCTGGAACCTCTCGGAATTTGTTGGCCTGGATATGGACGGCATCCACCGCGAGGTCGGTGACTACTTTGAACCGCCGGCGGGCGTCAAAAAACCGCTTAAACACACTGTCGACAAAGCACTCGCCGAATTGCCGGAATACCCGCAGCGGCAATTTGCCCGCAATAATGTCTTTCTGGGTATGAACCCCCAGCTGGCGCTCGTCCCCGAGGAAATGCCCGACATCGATGACGGTACGGTTACGGACGTGAGTTCGCAGGCCTTCCTGAGGAGTGAATATGAAACATTGACCCGCCTCCCTGCGACGGAACGTTATCCAGACAATAACCGGTTTATTATTTTTACGATCAAACCTCACGTCTATTCGATAGCGGATGTCCTGCCCGTGCGCGGCGAGGCGCTCGCGAAGGCTATTGAAACGAATACCGTGCTGAGCCGCAGGGCAAAGCTTGCCGAAAAGGCGATAGACTACTTAACCGCAAATGAAGCATAGCGTTTACGCTTGCTTTAACAGAGACAATCAAGCAAAATTGGGCCATGACTAGTACCCCTGAATACCGGTACCAACCGCTATCCGGTCGAGACATCGCGGCCCAACTCGATAAAGGTTTGCAGCTGAGCGCTACCGACCTGCGCACCGGCTATGGCATCATCCCCCGACTGGAAATCCTGTCGAATAACGGGGGTCATGGGCCGTCGAAACAATATGTCGGCCTCAAGCAAAAAGTCGGCACAAAACTTGGCTTTGAAGTAAACACTCACTTCGTTGACAGCAGCGATCAACTGCGCGAGATGGTGCATGATTTCAATACGGATAAAAATGTACACGGCATTATCGTCCAACTGCCGCTGAAGGATGGCGAAGCGCCCGAAGAAGTCGTGAATCACATTGCGGCAAAGAAAGACGTCGATGGTCTGGGGCGGCGTCCAGAATTTGATCCGGCCACGCCATCGGCGATCCTCAAACTCCTGCACGGTCATGGCATTATTTATCATCACAAACCCACTGCCCTTGTCGGACGCGGCAAATTAGTCGGCGCCCCGCTGTATCGAATGATGCGCGAACAAGGCGCGCGCCACATCCAAGTTATCGATGAGTTTACGAGCGCTGAGGAAAAGAAGGCGATTCTCAACGATGCCTTTGTCGTTATCAGTGCAGTGGGCAAAAAAGTGCTCGACGCCACGAGCTTTGATGACTATACACGACCGAAAGTCATCGTTGATGCCGGTACTGCCGAGGAAGGGAACGTCATCGTCGGCGATGTTACCGATGAACTGCGCGAAGCAATGCCAGAACATTGGTGCGCGACCGACAAGATTGGCGGCGTTGGCCCGCTGACCATCCGCCGGCTGCTGCGCAACGTGGCCCTGGCGGCCGAAAGTCGCATCGACGAGTAGATTTACAAACTGTCTTATTTGTGTTATTATATAATAATGCTAGCTTGCTCATGCAAGAAAGTACGTCCAGGTTCTCATCTACCCTAAGGAGAAGTTGTGGGAGAGTTAATTGAAGTGCGCGTGGCCGACATGTTCGCCGAATGTTCCTTTCAGATGCGAAAGGACGCGATTGCGATGTCCGACTGCTGCCGCAACATTGCGTCGTCGGCGGTGGAAATGCCCAACGGCGCGCGGCACTATCGCTGCACCAAGCATCGCGGTCTGATCAAAGACGGCGTGCCCGGCGAAGTCCACGACACCGTCCTACGGCAATACACCTGAACCGCCCCGCGGATTCACGAATGGCAAACGCCTCGCGTGAATACGCGGGGCATTTCATTTGGTCACCGTTGATACTGACGAATAAATCGCTGCAAAATTTCCTCCGGTACCGTGACTGTTTCCCGATGGCCCAGCGCAATTAATTTTTCGGCGTCTTCCGGCGGAAAATAACCGGCATTTTTGTAGACTTTGATGCGGACCTCCAGCCCGTAACCGTCCAGTTCCGGATGGAATTGCGTCGCGTAGACATTGCTGCCCACCCGGATCATCTGCACTGGACAGGTTTCGGTTCGCGCCAGTAGTGTGCTGCCGGGTGGCACTGCCTGGCAGGCTTCTTTGTGACCGACGAAGATACGGAAAGCGTCGGGGAGGTCAGCGAGTAACGGGTCTGTCTTGCCGGCATCGTTCAGTGCCACAGTCACGGCTCCGACATCTTCGCCGTACTTCTCCATACTGACCAGCCCGCCCAGTACGTCGGCAAGAATTCCCAGCCCATAGCACTCTCCGAAATACGGAAAATCTCGATCGACAATTTCGTGCACGAGATTTTTTAGTTTCGGTTCAAAAATCTTCTGATAATCGTATTTTTGCGCATCCGGTGAGCTGACATTGCTCGGGCCACCACCAACTATCACGCCGCTATAATCATCGAGCGAGATATTTGGAAACTCCTGCTCCATGCGAATACGCACCAACTGGACTTCATCTAGTCCGGTGCTGCGCAGGAAAGCCCGGTACTCATCGTCGGCCGCAGCATCCTCTGGTCTCAGCTGTAATAACAGGAAGGGTTTCAGCATAGGTATATTCTATTGCAAACTCCTCATAACCTCGAGCATGAGCACTTATCCCAATACAAAACCCGCACTAAATAGAGCGGGTTTTGTTGTTGGCTAAACTACTTTGCAAATTCTACTGCACGCGTCTCGCGGATGACGTTGACCTTGATCGTTCCAGGATACTGCATAGTTGATTCAATCTTGTTAGCAATATCGCGGGCAAGTTTGATAGCGCTGAGGTCATCAACGTTTTCGGGCCTGACGATCACGCGGACTTCACGGCCGGCGCTGATAGCGTAGGCCTTGTCGATACCCTTAAAGCCGTTGGCGATGTTTTCGAGGTCCCTCATACGCTCGACGAAGTTCTCGGCGCTGATGTTACGCGCACCCGGGCGAGCAGCCGACAGGGCATCGCAGACACGGACAACCAATGCCTCAGGTGTCGTCGCTTCGATGTCGTCGTGGTGCGCCTCGATGGCGTGGACGATTTCTTTTTTCATGCCGTATTTCGCCGCCAGCTCGGCACCGATATGGTGATGCTTGCCTTCAACCTTGTGCGTCACGGCCTTGCCAACATCATGGAGTAGGGTAGCAATTTTAACCGTGCGGACGTCTGCCCCGATTTCCTCGGCGATCATGCCGGCCATATGCGCCATTTCAGTACTGTGCATCAGAACGTTCTGGCCATACGATGTACGGTACTTCAGCTCACCCAGCAGCTGCAGCATCTCGCGCGGAATGCCCGACACGCCGACTTCGCGTGCCGCATCTTCACCCGCCTGCTTCACTTCCTTTTCGATCTGCTTTTGCGCCTTGGCAACGACTTCTTCGATGCGACCCGGGTGGATACGGCCGTCCTTCATCAGCATCTCCAGAGAGATACGGGCAACCTGACGACGGATTGGGTCAAAGCTACTGAGCACGATCATGCCCGGCGTGTCGTCAACCAGAATATCAACACCGGTCGCGCGCTGCAGTGACTGAATATTACGGCCTTCTTTACCGATGATGCGACCCTTCATTTCCTCGTCGGTCAGCTTGATGGCGGTCACGGTACGCTCGGCGGTTACCTCGGAACTCATACGCTCCATGGCAGTCAGAATAATCGTCTGCGCCCGCTCCTCGGCGTCGTCCATCGCGTCCTTTTGCAGTTTCGAAACCAGACCGGTCAGGTCGTGCTTGATATCGCGTTCGGTCATTTCCAACAACTTCTGCGAAGCATCGGCCTTGGACAGCTTGGCGATTTTTTCCAGCTTTTCCTGCTGGCGTGCGCGGATATCCCGGATTTCATCCTTCAGGCTTTCGACCTCGGATTCCTGTCCACGCAACTTCTCGGCACGCTTGTCGAGTTCGTCGAGTTTTCTATCCAGCGTCGTCTCGCGATCTGCCAAACGGTTCTCGACTTTCTTGAGTTCTTTGCGGCGCTCGTTCTCGAGCTCGATAGCTTCGTCCTTTGCCTTGAGGACGATTGCTCTCGCCTTTTCCTGTGCCCTGGCAAGGGCTTGCTCGGCTTTGTTTTTGCTGGCCTCAGTACGCGTACGGGTGTAAACGACCGTGCCGCTCACACCACATAAAGCACCAACCACTACGGCGATGATGGCTTCTATCATATGTATCCTTCCTGCGCTCGCGTATGCCGGTTTCGGGTTCTAATCAAATGCTTCAGTCGTCAAGTCGGTCGGCGAACGCCATGTATTCAGTAAATAATCGGGGCTTGCATAGTTACAAACTGCCCCTATTGTAGCGCCTATGGACACGAACTGGCAAGTTTATTTACGAGGTGTTGTGATATTTGCTTCGTTGCCATAAAAGGGCAGGGCAATGCGGTCATTTTCGCCCCGCTGCAGGCGCTCGAGGGCCTGATTTTGCCACGCCTCGCCCATCGTCCCGACAATCGGAATCGACAGCCCATCGGCCAGCGTGTTCAGCACCGTCAGCCCGATCCTCAGGCCGGTAAAACTCCCCGGCCCTTGGTAAGCGCCGATGCCCGCAATATCTCGTAGCGACTTGTCATGCTCAGTCAATCGGTCATTCAACCAGCCGAGCAGATTTTTGGCGAGCTGCCGGTCGGCCTGCCACTCGTGATCGAACCGCTGCTCACCGTCGACCAGCGTCAGTCGGCACAGTGACGTCGACGTATCGAGCAACAGAATCATCGCAGGGCCTCCGCAAGCTGCTGGCTCACCTGTCCGCCGCTTTTCAGCGAGAGTTGGCGAACGGTGTCGCCGGTCGGTGTAATCGTCACGACAAGTCGGTCCGCTGGCAGCACCTGCTCGACCGTACCCGCCCACTCAATCACTACCGCCGTGCCGCTGGTGGCTATCGTATCAGCCAACTCATTTTGCATAATGCCAGCATCGGCCAGGCGGTAGAAATCATAGTGCACCAGCCGGCGCTGGTCGGGAGCGTCGTACAGGCGGCTGATCGTAAAGCTCGGGCTTTGCACCGCCTCATCAACGCCCATGCCGCGCGCAACGCCGCGCACCAACGTCGTCTTGCCGGCGCCCACATCACCGACCAGCTCGATAACCTCGCCGCCCTTCAACAAGCGTCCGAGTTGCTCGCCGAATTGCTGCATGTCTGCTTCTCTTTTGACCTCTATCATTCGTGCTATTATAGCCCACTTTCTCCCCTGTCAAAAAGCTCTAGTATTTTCTCAGTATCTCTTTTACAATGATAAAGATTATGCATATATCGGATGGGACACTTGAGAAGTTGCTCACCCAAAGTAAGCGCTTCCCGGTAGGTGATATAGCAGCCCTCAAAGAAGAGAGCACTCGTTTGCATAAACCCATGTATCGAGTGGCCATCGACAAGAAAATGTTCGATGATGCAACACTGACCAAGATGTTTGCCGACTATTCCGGTATCCCGCTGGTTACGCTCGACCCAAAAGAGATTCAGCCAGAAGTCCTGAACCGCATTCCCGAGCGCATCGCTCGTCAGTATCGCGCCATCCTCTTTAAAATTGACGACGCCGGGCTGATGCACCTTGCGATGGAGGATCCTGACGACGTGCAGGCCGTCGACTTCATCCAAAAACAAATCGGTGTCAACACCCGGACCTACATCGCGTCGCACGACAATATCGAGGTGGCCCTCGAGGGTTACCACGCCAACGTCGACAAGGAACTGTCCGATGTTATCGACATCCAGCGCCAGGAGGACGATGCCAAACAGGAGGCCAAAGTCAGCGAGCAAGATGTCGCCGAAAACTCCCCGATTGCCCAAACGATCAACCTGCTGCTCGAATACGCCATCCGCTCTAACGCCAGTGACATCCACATCGAGCCGCGCGAGGACTACGTCCAGATTCGCTACCGAATCGACGGCGTCCTCAAGGAAGTCAACCGCCTGCCACGGAACGTCCACGCCGCCCTGGTCAGCCGTATCAAAATCTTGTCCAACCTGAAAATCGACGAACGGCGCGTGCCGCAGGACGGCCGCTTCAAAATCAAAGTGGCCGGTAAACAGTACGCCCTACGCGTCAGCACACTGCCGATTACCGACGGCGAAAAAGTGGTCATGCGTATCCTTGATGAGTCAAACCAAGCCGTCAGCCTGAAGGACCTGGGCTACTGGGGTTATTCGATGAAGGTCATCACCGACGCCATTCACCAGCCGCACGGCATGATTCTGGTCACTGGTCCGACCGGTAGCGGTAAGTCGACCAGTCTGTTCAGCGCGCTCACGCAGCTGAACCACCCCGATATCAACATCAGCACCATTGAGGATCCGGTCGAGTATCGTATCACCGGCGTTAACCAGACACAAACCAACGAGGCGGCTGGCATGACCTTTGCCGGCGGTCTGCGCGCCCTGCTCCGTCAAGACCCCAACGTCATCATGGTCGGTGAGATCCGTGACGGCGAAACGGCCAACCTGGGCATCCAGGCCGCCCTAACCGGACACTTGGTCTTTAGCACGCTACACACCAACAACGCCGCTACCGCCCTACCCCGTCTGCTCGACATGGATATCGAGCCGTTCCTGATTGCCAGTGTCATCCGTGCCATCGTCGGTCAGCGACTGGTCCGTCGGCTCGACAAGACGAAGCGTGTCGCGTATCAGCCGACCGAAGAGGACAAACAAGCTATCATCCGCACCTTCCATCTAGATTCGCCGCAAGCCTTCGCGATCGTGCATGCGCTGGAAAAACAAGCCGCCGCCGAGGGTATCGGTGGTGACACGCCGCTCAGCACCACGCCCCAGGACATTACTACCCTCTATAAGGTCGGCGCGTACGAAGATGAGACCGGCAAACACGACGGATTCAAGAGCCGTGTCGGTATTTATGAAGTGCTCAACAACAGTCCAGCCATCCAAAAACTTATCACGTCCAGCGCGACCAGTAGCCAGCTCCAAGCGCAGGCTATTTCAGAGGGTATGGTGACGATGCAAACCGACGGGCTGATCAAGGCGCTGCGCGGCGAGACAACAATCGAAGAAGTCTTAAGGGTAACCAAGGAGTAAACTATGCCGACATATGAATACACAGCCATGTCAGAGACCACCAACAAGACAACCAAAGGGGTGATGGAAGCCGCCGACCAGGCGGGCGTCGTGGGGGCGCTCAAAAAACTCCACCTGCGGCCACTCAGTGTCGCGCCCCAGCGTAAATCGGCGTCGTTCCTCAACAAACTGACGGCATCGAGCAAAGTGAAGTCTGACGACCTCGTCATCTTTACCAGGCAGCTCAGCGCCATGGTTGGCGCCGGCGTGCCGCTTCTACGGTCCCTGAACTCACTCGAGCAACATTGTGAAAGCCCTGCCCTCAAGGGCGTGCTCGGCAGCGTCATCAAGGAGGTCGAGGGCGGCTCGACCCTCGGTGACGCGCTGGATAAACACCCCCGGACGTTCAGCGAGGTCTACGTCAACATGGTTAGGGCAGGTGAGTCGGCCGGTATTTTGGACGACATCCTGAAGCGGTTGGCCATTCAGCAGGAGAAAAACGCCTCGATCCGCAAAAAGGTGAAGGGTGCCATGGCCTACCCGACGGTCCTCTTGGTCATCACGGTCCTCGCGTTCTTTGGCCTGATGATATTCATCATCCCCCAGATCGGCAATATTATCAAGAATCTTGCCGGCCCCGATGCCTCGTTGCCGCCCCTGACGCAAGCCATGCTTGGCATCAGCAGCTTTTTGCTACAGTACGGCGTTCTTGTCCTCATTGCGTTGATTGCGGGCGTATATGGACTGCTGCGCTACATCAGAACCCCTCCCGGCAGAAAAATGTTCCATCAATTTGTCCTACGCGTACCGGTGCTCAACACCATCATACGTAAAGTCATCGTCGCCCGGTTTGCGCGCACCTTTTCGGCGCTGAGCGGAGCCGGCGTATCCGTCATCGAAACCATGACGGTGACGGCCCATGCGCTCGGTAACGTCGTCTACGAAGAGGAACTGCTGAGCGCGGTTGACGAGGTCAAAAACGGCAAGCAATTGTCGGTGATTATGGAAGCTGGCGGCCTGTATCCGTCAATCGTGTCGCAGATGCTAGCAGTCGGTGAAGAGACGGGCCAGACCGACCAAGTGCTCGTCAAGGTCGCAGAATTTTACGAGGAAGAGGTTGACACCGCCATCAACAGCATGAGCTCAATTATCGAGCCCGTAATGATCGTCATCATGGGTGGCGCTGTCGGTCTGATTGCCGCCAGCGTCATGGGGCCGATTGCCAACCTCGCCAACCAAATTAAAGGCTAGCATAAGCAACATCAACCGTGTTACAATAACACCGTATAACCGCGCGTGGGTATCATGACAAGATTATTCTTCAAAGACAAACCACTTATCGGGCTCGATATCGGCAACACGGACATGAAAATCATGTCCATAGATATTAGCCGCCAGTTCGTCACCGGCTACGGTGTCATGGATCTTGACCCATCACAAATCAAGCGAACCCTCGATGGCGAGGGTGATTATTTGTTGACAAGCCTCCAGACACTCCTCGAGCGGAAACTAGTCGGTACCCTGCTCAGCGATCAAGTCGTGCTCGGTATCCCCACCTCTAGGACCTTTTCTCGTACGTTCACCGTACCGGTCAGCGCCGAGCAAACCCTCAAAGATGCCGTTGCCCTCGAGGTTGGCCAGTACATCCCACTCCCGATCAACCTCCTGTATGTTGATTATGAAGTTATCGAGCGCAACAAAGACACACTTACCGTCATCATGAGCGCCGTGCCGCGGATACTTATCGACAAGGTGCTTGCCGCGTGCGAAACCGTCGGCCTGACGGTCGCGATGATCGAACCGACCATCAACGCCGTTGCCCGTGTGCTGCATTCGACCGAAGAGGGTTACCTGCCAACCGTTATCGTCGACATCGGCGCGACAAACACTGACATTGCCGTTTTGGATGGCTCGGTTCGCATTACGGGCGGCATCACGACCGGTGGCAACACCTTTACGCTGAATATCGCCAAGAAGCTCGGCGTCACCCTGGAAAACGCACACCAACTGAAGGTCCTGAACGGTCTTTCGCCGGGGCCCAAGCAATCAAAAATCGAGGCAGCTCTAAAACCATCTCTCAAAAGCATCGTTACCGAAACGCGCAAGGTCATTCGTTACTACAATGAGCGCCTCAGTAGTGAACGCCGGCTCGAGCAGGTTTTGGTTGTCGGCAGCGGCAGCAACGTCCCCGGTATCGGTGACTTTTTCACCAACGAGCTGGTGATGCCCGCCCGCACAGCTAACCCATGGCAAGAGCTGAACTTCGGCGAGTTGCCGCAACCCGCCAAGCAGTTCCGATCTAGGTATATCGGCGTTGCCGGTCTGGCGAACATGCCGAAGGGAGCGATGTGGCAATGATCAACCTGCTACCCGACGAAATCAAAGGTGAAATTAAAGCCGGCCGCGCGAACGTAATACTGCTGCGCTATAACTTATTATCACTCGTAGCGTTCACCATACTCGCCGCGTTTTGCCTGCTGTTTTACGTATTGCTACAGAGCGCCCAGACTCACGCTGTCGCGACGAGTAGCAACAACACCGCTAAAGCATCCACACTCGACAACGTACGCAAGGCCGCGGATGATTACCGTAGCAACCTCTTGATCGCAAAACAAATACTGAACAACAGCGTCAATTACACGTCAACGATTCTGGAGATTACCAAGCTGATTCCCAAGGGGGTCGTGCTGGATAACATTAATATTTCGAATGGTATTGTAGGCCAGCAGACTACATTTGGGGCCCACGCACTTACCTACTCCGCCGCGACCGACCTCAAGCACAGCTTCGAGAACTCGAAACTATTTTCAAACGTCTACTTCCAGAAACTGAACGACGAGAACAAAGAAGGTGCCTCGCCGAAACCGTACCCGATCGCGATTACTATCAGTGCCAAATTAAATCAGGTGGTGAACTAATGCTAAAAAAACAGATGGATGGAATGACTGCCAAAAAGCTCCGCATAGCCTTAATAGTCTCTATGGCTCTGATTTTTGTGCTATCCGGCGTTGGATTTTATTTTGTTCGCAATCTGCTCGCTAACTACGCATTACAGGTCCAGCAGGACAATCAGACCGCAGCCCTCAGTAATAGTGACGTAACTCGCCTGCAAGAGCTCCAGAAGCAACTGAACGACAACCAGGTAGCCGTCAAGCGCGCACAAAGTATCGTTGCCGACAGCCAACACTATCAATACCAAAATCAGATCATCAATGATTTGTCCGCCTATGCAAAACAAGCCGGTCTAGGTATCGAATCGTTTACATTCGACTCCTCCACAGGTTCCACGGGTACCACGCCAACAGCGGCAGCCGGCGGACAAGCGGCAGCCGTCGGTGGTAACTCATCGGCGCCAGCCAGCGACAGCGCAGTTTTGCCTCTCTCAGCACTCGGCGCAGCTTCAAGTCTAAAGCCGATGCCCGCAAACCTAAAGGCCATCACAGCAACGATCACCCTCAAAAAGCCCACCGGCTTCACCTCTGTCATGAACTTTTTCCACTTGATCGAGCTTAACCTGACAAAAATGCAACTTGGCAGCCTAGCGTTTACCTATGATAGATACAGCGACAGACCCGGCCTGACCCTGGGCCCAATAGTGGTGGAGGTATACACGCGATGACGCAACAGCTCTATACACTTATAAGTAGCATTAAAAGGTTTTTTGCAATGCACCATGCCGTCCTCTTTGTGTCGTTCGTCGGAATTGCACTTTCTGCAGCCCTTTATTTCCTGTACGACGTTCTCAACACCTCCAACGTTGACGCCTCTGCGACACAAAGCACCATCCAGCCGTTCGACAAGCAAACGGCGGACAAGATAAAAAACCTGCGGGATAGCAATGACACGCCCGCCCAGCTAACCTTCCCCTCGTCACGTCCCGACCCATTCGTTGAACAGTAAAGCGCGGTATACTAGAAGTATGTTAATCAGCGGATCACAACTGACCGATACCCCTATTATGGGGCTGCAAACGGGCAAAGAGCTGGCCCGGACGAGCACTGCTGTGGTCAACCCGCACAACCTGACTATCATCGGCTACCGTATCTCCGGTCCACACCTCGATCACGACCCGTCATACCTGCGTGTCGCCGACATCCGCGAAATGGGCAGCCTAGGCATAATTATCGACAGCAGCGATGAATTCTTGGAGCCAGATGATATTATCACCGACAAAGCGATTTATGAATTGGAATTCACGCTCGAAGGCAAACAGGTGATAGATGAGCGCCGCCATAAAGTTGGGAAGGTCACTGATTACGTCGTCGATATCGATAGTTTCGTTATCCAACAGCTGATCGTCAAAAAACCACTACTGAAAAGTTTTAACGACGATGAATTGCTAGTAAAGCGTAGCCAAATCGTCGAGGTCAACGACACGACGATTGTCATTCGATCCGGCGCGGTCAAAGACAAACTGCCGGCGACAGCCGACCGCCACTACACGAACCCCTTCCGGCAAACAAAACCGCAGGCCGAAGCAGCTGAAACGAAATAATCTCGCTGCTTTTTATGTAATTTTATTATACACATCATGTCCCATGGGACATGATGTGTATAATATCAGTCATCATTTTCATGATTATTAAGGGCGGATTTGATGTCGTCATAGCTGAAGCCTTGACGCGCCAGGTACTGGATGAACTTTTGTTCATTGGGGTATTTGGCACGTTTTTTGGCGATGGTTTTTTGC
>Ga0335069_10002110_pt1 | contig 31011 bp, 27 predicted proteins | sample Lox_Sample_11_FD_206714 | JGI IMG/M metagenome (GOLD analysis project Ga0335069, IMG submission 206714) | Soil microbial communities from Loxahatchee National Wildlife Refuge, Florida, United States - Lox_Sample_1.1 | ecosystem: Environmental > Terrestrial > Soil > Wetlands | place: USA...
CATCCGAACGTCTTTATTGGACGGCGATCGCCTGGTGGATGCGGTGGAGGTTCCTCTCGGTTTCCGCTGGTTCCGTTTCGATGCCGAACAAGGATTTTTCCTGAATGGAAAGCGGCTGCAGTTGCGTGGAACGACGTGGCATCAATCGTATCCCGGGATGGGCAGCGCTCTTCCCAACTCGCGGCATTTCGCGGACATGAAGATGATTCGCGAGATGGGCTGCAATTTCTTTCGCACCAGCCACTATCCGCACGATCCCGCGGTCACGGAAGCGTGCGACCGGCTGGGGCTCCTGATGCTCGAAGAGTTGTTTGTAGGCGAGGAGATCGAAAACACTTCGGAATACTTCGCGATTCAAGCCCAGACAGCGGACGAGATGATCGCGCGAGATCGCAACAATCCCTGCGTGATTCTGTGGGGAATGGAAGGGGAAGTGGATGCGGCGGAGAAATCAGCGGGCGTGGTCACGGCTCTCGTCGAGCGGTTGAGAGAACTCGATCCCACCCGGCTGGTCACGATGCAGGACGCCAGGGTGGATGGCATCAAGGCGCATCTCGACGTCGTGGGTTTGTATTCAAGTTTCGAAGAGGATGACCGCGAGCGCAAAGGGCATCCCGAGAGGAAATACCTGATCGAAGAATACACCGCGGCGGGCATTGGGCGCGGCGTTTACGGCATGGGGCCCGAGAGCGAAGATTTAGGATGTGTCCAGCACGAGCAATATCTGGCACAGGTGAATTTGCGGCCATGGATCGCCGGCAGCACGATATGGCACCAGTTTGACTACGACGGCGAAGAATACGATCCGGTGATACCGCACCTGGTGACCTTCGGGATGGCGGACGCGTGGCGCATTCCCAAAGACGTCTACTACTTCTATCAGAGCCAATGGAGCGCGAAGCCGATGGTGCACATCTGCGGCCATTGGACGTGGCCTGGAGAAGAAGGCAAGAAGCGGGCGGTGAAGATTTACAGCAATGTCGATGCGGTCGAACTCGTGCTGAACGGCCGTTCGCTCGGCGTAAAGAATCGCGAAAAATCCGGAGGACTGGAACACGCGCCGCGAATGTGGGAGGTTCCCTATGAGCCGGGCGTTCTGGAGGCAATTGCGCGCGAGGGAACGGGGCAGGTGACGGATAGACGTAAGACCGCTGGCCCGGCGGCGCGCATCGATCTGCATAGCGATGTGGATCGTGTTGCGTCAGGCGACCCGGAGAGCATGGCGTATCTTATCGCCTCCGTGGTGGACAAAGACGGAACGGTTGTGCCGAGCGCGTACCACGCGATCAACTTCAGTTGTTACGGACCGGGGGAGTTGTTGCCGCAGACATGGCCGGGCCACGCGACCGGCTTCACTTGGAATGCAGTCGCAGGAATGACCGGGATTGCTTTCCGCGCGACCGACCGGGTAGGCAGAGCCGTCATCAGCGCTTATTCGCCCGGGCTGGGGTTAGGGCGCGTGAACGTAGAGGTTGTAGCCAGCGGCAAACGGGATGAGATGGAATACCGCACCGGGGCCACGGTTTACAAATAACTCAGGGGGACTCAAATGACCAGGCGTGACTTCATCGGGAGTGCGGGGCTGGCGTTATCGGCAGCGGCTGTGAGCGATCCACTCGGGGCCGCAGAAGGCGGCAAGCTCAAGCTGGCGATCGTTGGTACGGGGGAACGAGGGGCGCTCGACTGGGGCCAGCCGATCATGCGGCAATTCCAAGATGCGGTGCAGGTGGTGGGGCTGTGCGACATTAACGCGAAGCGCGCGGCGGCGGCACGTGAGTTGATGGGGACCAATGCACCCGCGTTCACGAATTTCGACCAGATGATCCGCGAGACCAAGCCGGAGTCGGTGCTGATCACGACGATTGATGCGACGCACTGGCGGTATAACACGCGCGCGATGGAGCTGGGCGTCGATGTGATCAGCGAGAAGCCGCTGTGCACCGACGAAGGCCAGTGCCAGGCCATTTTGGATACCCAAAAGCGAACGGGGCGGAAGGTCACGGTGACGTTCAACGCGCGCCACTCACAGCAGGCCAAGAAGGTGAAGCAGCTTCTGTTGGAAAACGCGGTGGGCGATGTGCTGTCGGTGGATTATCACGAATACCTGAACACTACGCACGGAGCCGATTATTTCCGCCGCTGGCACCATCTCAAAGAGAATTCGGGCACGCTGCTGTGTCACAAGGCGTCACACCATTTCGATTTGGCCAACTGGTGGCTGGACTCGACGCCGCAGGAGGTGAGCGCCTGGGGCGATCTGAAGTTCTATGGCCGCAACAACGCATATCGCGGAACGCATTGCCGCACTTGTCCGTTCCAGCAGCAGTGCAAGTTCTACTGGGACGTGACCAAAAACTCCGATTACCAGAAACTGTATGTGGACTGTGAATCGGAGGACGGTTACTTGCGGGACGCGTGCGTCTGGCGGGAGGACACGAACATCTACGATGCGATGTCGGTGCGGGTGCGATACGAAACGGGCGCGATTCTGACTTACACTTCCAACACGTATTTGCCGTACGAGGGGCAGTCGGTTTCGTTTAACGGCACGAAGGGTAGGCTGGATGCGCAGAGCTTCGGGGGCGGCGGGTTTGCGCGGAACGAGGTGCGCCTGACGCGGAGTTTTGGGAAATCGGAACTGGTGCACGACGTCGAAGAGCAAGGCGGAAGCCATGGGGGAGAGGACGACTCGATCCAGGAGCTGATCTTCCACAACGCGGGACGCCCCGATACGCTGCACCTACGCGCGGATCTGAGGGCCGGCGCTCTGAGCAGTCTGATCGGCATCGCGGCGTACCGCAGCATCGAGCGCGGCGGAGTGCCTATCAAGATCGCAGATCTGATTCGATTCTGAGGGTCGCGCACGACCACTTCCGGCGCCGGCGGTGAGCCAGCCATGATACATTTTTAGCCGGACGCGGGTTTTTCCCGCGGGGACGTGGAGGATTTATGGCTCACGAAGAATCTCGAGGATCCGCGAAGAAAGCGTCAGACGGTGCAACCCGGCGCGAGCTCTTCCAAATTGGAAATGCGTTGGTGTGGCCGGTGCTGTTGGGCGCACCCGCGGCAAAAGGTGCGACCACCGGCGCGCTCACGCCCGGACCGGAGATTTATCAATCCATTGGTGTCGAACCGGTCATCAATTGCCGCGGGACCTTCACTATCATCGGCGCATCGGTGGAGACCCCGGAGACCCGCGCGGCCATGGAGTACGCGGCCCGCTATTTTGTGCAGTACGACGAATTGGCCGAAGGCATTGGACGGCGGCTGGCCGAACTGACGGGCGCGGAGTGGGGAATGGTCTCGGCGGGATGCGCCGCCGGGTTGAAGCACGTGACGGCCGCTTGTGTCGCGGGCGGGAATCCCGAAAAACTCATTCGCATTCCGGATCTCACCGGCTTCGACAAGACCGAAGTCGTCATTCCGCGCAGCTCGCGCAGCGTCTACGATCACGCCGTGCGCAACATCGGGGTGAAAATCATCGTTGTGGACACGGCGGAAGAGCTCGCCGATGCGCTCAGCCCTCGCACGGCGATGGTGTACCTGACGGCGGGCGGCCCCACGGTTTCCGGTCCGCTTGCGCTTGAGAATGTGGTGGCGCTGGCGAAGCCGAGAGGGATTCCGGTCCTGGTGGACGCGGCGGCGGAGAATCTGACGATCCCCAACGTGCACCTGGAGCGTGGCGCAACGATTGTGGCTTATAGCGGAGGCAAGGCCATCCGCGGGCCGCAATGCTCGGGGCTGCTGTTGGGCCGCAAGGATCTGCTGATGTCGGCGTGGCAGGCGAGCTCGCCGCATCATGGGCCGGGCCGCGATAACAAGGTCGGGCGCGAGGAAATGCTGGGTCTTCTCGCGGCTGTGGAAGCGTGGGTTAAGCGCGATCACGATGCCGAGTGGAAGAAGTGGCTCTCCTATTTGGACACGATCTCCAAGCGGGTATCGGATGTTGATGGCATCGAGACGGCGGTACGCGAGCCGGTGGGGCTTTCCAATCACAGCCCGACGCTGGTGATCAGTTGGGACCCCGCGAAGCTGCATGTCACGGGCGAAGAGATAGCCGAAGAACTGGCACGGACGAAACCCCGGATCGCTCTCGGCGGCGGCGAGGGCGGGCGGAACCGGCGCGAGGCCGATAATGGCAAGACCTCGATTTCCATAACCGCGTGGATGATGCAGCCGGGCGACGATAAAATCGTAGCTGATCGCGTTCGCGAGGTGCTCTCGATCAAGCGCAGTCCACGGCCGGAACCGGCTGCCCCAGAAGCGAATCTCAGCGGACGCTGGGACGTCAACGTCGAGTTCTTCAGCAGCAAGAGCCAGCATGCGCTGTTCTTACAGCAGGACGGAGGGCGCGTGAACGGCTCGCACAAAAGCGACTTCTCGGTGCGCGACGTGCAAGGCACGATCGAAGGCAGCCAGATAAGACTTCGCAGCAACGGCGCCGAGCGCGGTAGCGGAGATTCGGTTCCGTACATTTTCGCGGGGACAGTTTCCGGCGATTCGTTCTCCGGTACTCTCTACATGGGCGAATATCTGACTGCGAAATTCACGGCGACGCGAAGGCCGTACCCTCCGGGATCGAGTGCCATCGTGCTGCCTGGCGGCCCGCCGCTCGCGAACTGACGGCTGGAAATCAGAAGTAGTTCGGGATCCACCCGGAATCGCTCTGCCGTTCAAGCGGGTCCGAATAGAAAATGCGATCGCTCATCTTTTTTATTCCAGTCCTCTGCGTAGCCAGCATAGTGCCGGCGGAGATTTCCGGTGTGCGGCCGGGACCAATTACAGTCTCGGCCTCCGCTGAAACCTTGACTATTCGGTGGCCCGACGAGTCATCACGGATCTGGACCACCGAATTTTCGTTGAACTCCGAGAAGCCACTCATCACGAAGATCGGAGTAGGGGCGACGGAAGTCGTCCGCAATGCTTACCCGCAATACTGGGTTGTGACGGGGAAACGCCGCGGCCGCGCCGGGTTCGACGAGTTTTTTGATTTTCCCGGCAATCATCCCGAGGGAACCAGGCGGTTCGAGGGCGCGTTCCGGCCGGTCACTGCCAAAGCCAGGAGCATCGGAAACCGGATCGAAGTGCTGTTCCAAGGTCTGAAGCTGGGCATTTTTGAGGGTGGGATCGCATACACGTTTTATCCGGGCACGCGGCTGATCTATCAGGAAGCCGTCGTCTCGACCCAGGAGCCCAACACGGCTTATCTTTATGACACCGGATTGCGTTTAGCCGCCCCGGCTTCTGGCGTGCGACCCGGGCGCCGGGAGGTGGTCTCTCCAGTCACTTACTACGATACGGAGGGGAAGCTTCATACAGAGATGACGACAGGTCCGGATCGGCGGCCGGCCTATGTCCGATACCGAACCCTCGCGGCAGAGTTAGACCGAGGCAGTCTAGCCGTATTTCCGCCACCGCACACCTATATCGCTCCTCGCGACTACACCACCAACATGGGATACGTCTGGTTTCATGGCTGGGCAGGCAGAACTGGACGTGGGGAGCTCGGGCTCGGTGTTCGGCATCCCGTCGACGACGGCGCGGGACTTTATTACCCCTGGATTAACGCCCCGCCTGGCACTGTTCAGCGCATGGGTCTGTTTTATGTGGTCTCCGATGAGAAGCCGGAAGCGGCACTGGCGGATGTCCTACGCTTCACCAATCGCGACCGGTTTCCAGCGCTTCCTGGATATAAGACGCTCACCTCGCACTGGCACTGGGGCTACACCATTCAGGCACTGAACCAAGGAGAAAACTGGGTTCCGCCTTTCACGCAGGTTCTCAAAGATATGGGAATCGATGCCGCCATCACCTGTGACTTTCACGGCGATGGTCATCCGGAGGACTTAACCGACCTTCGCTTGCAGGAGCTGGATGCCTATTACCGGATGTGCCGCAAGCAATCGGATTCGCAATTCCTGTTGATTCCCTCAGAAGAGGCCGATGTGATATTGGGTGGCCACTGGGCCGTAGTGTTTCCGAAGCCGGTCTACTGGTTCATGAGCAATCCAACGCACGGTCCGCTTCAGCAGACACATTCGAAATACGGGACTGTGTATCACGTTGCATCGTCGGATGACATCCTCGAAATGGTTCGACGCGAACAGGGCATCATGTATCAGACCCATCCGCGTACCAAAGACTCTTTCGGCTATCCGGACAAGGTTCGCGACACCGACTTTTTCCGCGACCCGCACTTCATCGGAGCCGGTTGGAAAGCAATGCCCGCCGATCGCTCGACGCTCCGGGAGGGCGTTCGCGCTCTGAACTTGCTGAATGACATGAACAACTGGGGCCTAGCCAAGCGTCTACTTGCTGAAACCGACATGTTCGCGATCGACCACACATCGGAACTCTACACGCATATGAACGCCAATTACGTGCGGATCGGCGAGTTGCCGGACTTTGATCATTACGGCCGCATGCTGGACGCCGTCAGCCGGGGCGATTACTTTATCTCGATGGGCGAGGTGCTATTGCCGGAGGTTGAAATATCCAAGGCCTCGCCGTCAGCTGTCGAGGCCAAAGCCCGGATTCAGTGGACCTTCCCACTGGCGTTCGGCGAGATTGTCTGGGGTAATGGCAAGGAGACTTTTACTCGGACTTTCGATCTCAGCCAGACAGGCTCATTCGGCGATGCTGCGTTCGCATGGAGCACAGAGGCCAAGAATTGGCAGTGGGCCCGCATCGAAGTATGGGATGTCGCCGGCAACGGAGCCTTCATCAACCCTGTCCGCCGTTAGCGATTCCTACTGGTCTCCTAATCTAACCGGAAAACTGAACCCAGGTCCGTGGTGCTGGGTCGCAACAGGTAACACGACGCAGTCGGCCACTATCAGCCAGGTTATCAGTCTTTGTCACCCTGTCTGAGTTGAGCCCGGCGAAACAATTCCATCGAGCTGGCGGCAAGGCTCAGCCCAAACACAATCATGACAATATCACCGCCAACCACCATAGCGAGAATGAGAGTCACCAGGGCGAGAACGATTACAGACGTGGCAAGCATTCGAATGGAAGTGGCTCGCATGTTGTTCGAGACTGAGTGAGATTCGCGTTCCGGGCAGGACGCTAACAAGGCCCGCCGGCGGCTTGGCCAGACTTTTAGTGCGGCGGAACTACACGGGGAGCGAAGGCCGATTTTAGCAGGGTATTACAAACTGTGCGCGACGTCAGGCAACTCAAAAAATGTATAGGCCTAATCCAGGTTTTCTATTGGTGCGCCATCGAGGTGCAAGATAGAATAGTCCGCAAGCCAAGTTTGAGCTTCCGAGCTTGAGCCTCGTAACGCCAAGAAACTGCTTCGATAAGGTCTCAACTTATGGGTGCGAATCCGACACAAGCTTATGGGGTTGCTGTCTTCTACCTTGCCTTCGTGGCGCTGGGAGGAGTGTTTGCCTCGGGAGGCAGTGTGGTGCTGTCAATCATCGCGATAGTACTACTTGGTGCTGCCGTGGGGATTTCGTTGAAGTGCAAACCGTGGGAAAACGCGGGGGATTAGAAATAGGGCAAATAGGCCAAGGAAACATATGGTCCTGGTTGGAATCGCAGTGACAGTTTTTGGCTTTGTGATAAGTCTGTTAAGTCTCGGAATGGTAGCGAGCGTCTCCGGGCGTCTGGTGATGGTGACTGTGGGAATTGCTGTGAGTATTTTTGGCATCATCGGCCTCATCAACCGCGCCTACCTGAAAAACCCGATTTGGAAAAGGTGAAGACTGAATGCAGCGGTCTCTGATACTGACGGCGGTGATCCTGGTAGCTCTGGCCGCTGGGGTATTTGGGCAAACGCCGGCGGCACCGGCCGCCCCCGCGTCACAACCGGCGCTGGTTCCTGCCAAACCGATTACAGATGCCGATTTGAAGAACGTCGATACGCCAAAAGCTGAAGAGCGGGCCAAGGGCGATCCCGACGGCGCTCTGACGGGCACGGCGGCGGATGTAGCCGTGGCTGATGCGAAGAAGGGGCTGACCATAGCTGATCTCGTGAATCAGGCTGGGCAGAACAAGATCGCCATCAACTTTGTTTGGACTCTGGTTACCGGTTATCTGGTCATGTTCATGCAGCTTGGCTTCGCCCTGCTGGAAACGGGTCTGGCACGCGCCAAAAACGCGAACCATACCATGATGATGAACATCGCGGTGTACGGCATCGGCATGTTGGCCTATTGGATGATCGGATTCTCGTTACAGATGGGAGGAGTCGGGGCCGTCGCCAACCTGGGTGGCACTCCGCCGCTGAGCGCCGAGCACGCTTTCAACCTCTTTGGGAAGCCGTTTGGGATTTTCGGGCAGAACGGCTTTTTCCTCATGCATCACGGCACCAACGATGTCGCCGTGATGGTTTTGTTTCTCTTTCAGATGGTATTCATGGATACGGCGGCCACAATTCCGACGGGCGCGGCGGTGGAGCGTTGGAAGTTCTCCGCTTTCGCAATTTCCTCGTTTGTATTTGCGGCTTTCATTTATCCTCTTTACGCAAACTGGGCGTGGGGAGGCGGGTGGCTTTCCAACCTCGGAGCCAACTTTGGCTTGGGCAAGGGATATGTGGATTTCGCGGGGTCCGGTGTGGTGCACGCCGTGGGCGGTCTGTCTGCTTTGGCGATCGCGATGGTTCTGGGTCCGCGTATTGGAAAGTTCAACCGGCAGGGGAAGCCCCAGGCAATCCTCGCGCACGATCTTGTGTTGGTAATCACCGGGTGTCTGATTCTTGCATTCGGATGGTTTGGGTTTAACCCGGGGTCCACGCTGGGAGCCTCGACCAACGGCAACCTACGCATTGGCGCCATCGCCGTGAACACCATGCTAGCCAGTGCCGGCGGCATGATGAGCGCCATGTTTTATATGTGGATGATATACGGCAAACCCGATGCATCCATGACGGGCAACGGTTTTCTGGCTGGATTAGTCGCGATTACCGCGCCTTGCGCCTTCGTCAACCCGGTGGGTTCCGTCATCATCGGTTTGATCGCAGGTGTCCTGGTATGTGTGTCGGTAGCGTTCGTCGAAAGAGTGATGAAAATCGACGACCCGGTCGGAGCCGTTTCAGTGCACGGTGTGTGCGGTATCTGGGGAGTGATCTCAGTGGGCCTGCTGGCAGACGGCAGAAGTAACTTCGGCGGTGCGTGGAACGGAGTAAATGGCTCAGTGAGGGGTCTGTTCTATGGGGACCCGAGCCAACTTGTTGCGCAACTTATCGGCGTCTCAACACTTATTGGAATCGTATTCTCGGCGAGTATGATTCTATACCTGGTGGTCGATTTATTCGCGGGACAGCGGGCGTCGGCTAAGTCAGAGTTGGAAGGGCTGGACTTACCGGAGATGGGCGCTCTAGCTTATCCTGAATTCGACCTCACATCACGAGGAGTCGAGGTGTAAGGGAAGATGACCGACCTACAGACGGGTGCTCAGGTCCAATCCCTTCTTCCTCCTGTTCCCTGGCGTGATCCGCATACTGTCTCGCCCGAAAAACTACAGGGCTACATCCGCAAGCTAGAGCAGGCGTGTGCGGACAAGCCGGATTCCGCCGACATACGCACCTGTCTCGGGATGGCTTATGCGATGAACTATGAGCCATACAAATCCATGGACGCACTCGAAGCCGCATGCGCAATCAACCCGATTAGTTTCTGGGCGCGTCTCAAATACGCCGAATTGCATTACCGGCTGCGTGCGCTTCCCAAGTCCGAGGAAGAGATGTTGCACGCGCTCGAACTGGCAACAAATCATTTCGAGGCATCACTGGCTCGCAAGCATCTGCTCGAGATCCGGCGCCTAATGCGCGAGGGAACGGTCAGACCGTCGCTGAGTCGTTCTCTGGCGGTGCCTGGGTTGATTCTGGCCGCAGCGTCGGTGGTCCTCTCTCTTGCGGTGGTGTGGAAGTGAAGTGGCGATATTTTATGGCAGCAGCCCTTTCCGTGGCGGTCATCCTGGAGGTGAACGGTGTGCCGCTGCTGCCCATTCTGGCAGGTTGCGGCGCAGTGGCCGCCTGGAACCTGCGGAAGAAGAATAAATCTCAAGGGTTCCTGTCGTTCCCTTCTGAGTAACTTCCCTCATATCTAGCCCACTTAAGCACTTCTAGTGTTGGGACAGCGCGATCACGATCCCGCCGGTGATGATGAGCGCGGCCCCAACCAACAAACCACGGCTGGGTAGTTGGTCAAAGATCAGCCACGCGATAATCTGCGCCACAACGAAGAAGAACACGACATAGAGCCCCAGAAGGCGGCCGAAATCCCATGAGGGTGCGTTAACGAGCCATCCGTAAGCGAAAAGAACGGCAGCTCCTGCCACGAACAAAGGAACGCGGATCGACGCCTGCGGGGTGCGGAGTCCACTTCGCACTAAGGCATCTCCGCCAGCCTCCAGCACCGCCGCGATCAAAAGAACAAGAGTGGCCGTTCCACGAGTCATTGGAGGCGATTGTCTCAAGGAAGGCAAGCAATATCAACACGATTCCTCGTGCGCGTAGGTTTGTACACGGAAAGCTTCGGTCCGCTCTCATGGAAACCAATTATCTCAGGCCCTAGAAAACTGCAATCAAAAGTTAAGGAAATTTTAACGACTTATTAAACTCCTCTGAGGCAGACTTGCAACGTGGTGTCGCGCCGACTGGTCCTTCGTGTATGGACAAACCTCATATGTTTACATAACCCCAAGGGCGCTTCGGCAAGCAAGATGCTAATGCGTTCATCTGTCTAACTCGACCGTAACTTCAGCAAGGAACTAAATGAATTTGACCTCATTGTTTTGCAAGGTTTTATCTGGGTGCGTCTTGTTTCAAGTGATGTTCATCCCTGCTGCTCTCGGGCAGGTACCGCGGGCGGGTGTCAAGGGATGGACTTGCGAGGCCGAAACCGGACACCCGGTGGCGGCAGTGCAAATCACCGTGCACAATACGGACCGAGGTTCAGATCGTACCACCGCTAGCGGACCGGACGGGGCATTTTCGATTTCAAATCTGGAGCCTGGTCACTATGAAGTGACCGCGAGCCGCGAAGGCTTTATAAAATCCTCGGCCACCGTTGACATCGGTTCGATGGGAACCTATCGAGTCAATCTTTCCCTCGCAGTCGCGCATAGCACTGCGCCTGCGGCAAGTGCATCGGCCGGGTCCAGCCCTTCCACTGGCGCCCTATTGCAGGAGCTTCAGGCAATGAAGAAGCGCATCGAGGAGCTAGAGGCGCAGCTTCAGCAGCAGCAGGACGTGGCGGCGTCCGCCGGAGCCGACCGGCCTCAACGAACGCTGCTTGCCACGATTGTTAGGGACCCGGGGGCGATTCCGACCGTTTCGGGTTCGCTCAATAAACGTGACGACCCGACGCTCATAGCATCCACGGCGGTGGTTTCGCCGTCGACAACTGATGCCGCACAACAAGCCGGCAAGGCGCCGGTACCAACGTCGGCAACGCCTATCGCTCCGCCAAACCCGGTCTTGCCGGACGCCTTGCAGGCCCCTGCTCCGGCTCCCGCCGTGGATAACGAAACACCGTTCGCATACGGGGATTTCACTTGGCTCAACGGGACGCCACGGAACAAAGACACGGTGCTGGATACCAAATTCTTTACGCCTGAGATCCGGTTTGATACACATTACATGGAAGACTTTAACCAACCTAAGGATCACACCATCGTTGGAGCTACGGAATCGTTCCGCTCTGGGGAGGTCCAGGTTGAACAGGCGAGCGTTGGGGGAGACTTTCACTGGCAAAACATTCGTGGCCGTATCCTGTTCATGCAGGGACTCTTCGCCACCACCACGCCCCGCAATGATGCCAGCTTCGGAGTTGGCCAATGGGACCTTCGTGGCGCTTACAAGTACGTGTCAGAAGCGTATGGCGGGTACCACTTCAACGTCAATCATGGGCTTAACGTAGACGCCGGAATATTCGTTTCCTATATCGGCCTATTCAGCTACTACAACTTTGATAACTGGACTTACCAACCGTCATATGTATCATCTAATACACCGTGGTTTTTCAACGGCGTGCGCGTTCAATGGTTCCCCACTAATAAGTTAAAAATAGAACCCTGGTTTATCAATGGATGGCAATCCTACGCCAAGTACAATGGCCATCCGGGCCTGGGTGGGCAGCTTCTCTGGATGCCGAAGGAATGGTTCAAGCTCGTCGCGAACCAATATGGTTACGGACAGGATAACCTGGGCCTTCCGCACACTGAACGTATTCACACGGATGATAGCATCGAGATGCGGTACTACAACAAGCCGGAGAACATGGGTCTCTCGAAGATGGCGTTCTCTCTTACGGCAGATGCCGGGGCCCAGTACGGTGGCGGCCTGTGCGGTACCTGCGCGCCGAGTCAGGGCAAGGACTCCTTTGTGGGGTGGATGCTCTATAACCGGATGTGGTTCCACAAGGACACCTACGCAATTACCCTGGGCGGTGGAGAGATGAGCAATTGGGGCCGCTATCTGACCTTGCTGCCGCCGATTGACGGGGCCGACGCTGTGACGGGCTCGGTTTACTTCCCTGAAAGCCCCGGCCAGCGGGCTCACATGTGGGATAGCACGGTTACTTTCCATTGGATGCCTAGACAGTACATTACCTGGTGGGCCGAGTTTGGCTATCGCCACTCGGACGTACCGTACTTCGCCGGGCGAGGCGGCGTAACCCCACCGGGCTTCCCTCTCGGCGGAACCAATGGCTTTCCGCAATACTACACATGCATGTCGGGTGCGACATCGGGTACGTCGAATCTGGCCGCTGCCGAGACGGCCTGCGGTGGTGGAGCGAGCAGTGTCTGGTTCCCGGATCTTCGCCGCAGCGAGGCAAAGGCCTCAGTCGGCGTGATGGTTAAGTTCTAGCAACCGAGGCTGAGTTGCCGCGTTACCGTTTCTTGGAGTAATCAATGCGAAAGTTGCTCGTGCAATCGCTTATTCTGCCTGCAATCGTGGGTCTGCTAGCGGCCGCCGATCCCGTTTGGAAGAGCAAGCCCGCTGCTCAGTGGACAGAAGAGGAGGCCAGGCAGGTACTAACGCAGTCACCTTGGGCGAAGAAGATCACAGCGACCATTACGCGCAGGTTGACCGAGGACCAACTAAGGGAAGCCGGACAAATGGGCCAGCCCCGTGGAGTCGGTAATGAAGGGGTTGATGCGAGGGGAAGCGGACCGAAGATATCACCGAACGTCATTACGGGCCCGGGAGGTGATGACCGTAGTTCCCGGTCTCTCCCTCAGCCGATTACCTTGACACTTCGCTGGGAGAGTGCCCTCCCAATCCGGATGGCCGAGTTCACGGCGCGTCAAATCGAACCGCCCACGTTGGAAGGAGACGGTTACCGCATTGCCGTTTATGGCATCCCGAACGCCGGTATCAAGGGCGATCCCGAACGCTTGGGTGAACCTCTTCGGACTCTGGCCGCACTGAAGCGCGAGGGGAGAAGAGATGTGAGACCGACCCGCGTTGAGGTGTTTCAGCGGGAAGATGACGTGGTTGTCGTATATCTGTTTCCATTGTCCTCGGAGATCACGAAGAAGGATGGTTGGATTCAATTTGCGGCCCAGATCGGGCGGATCGTGTTCAGCCAAAACTTCGATTTGAATGAGATGGAGTTTATGGGCAAGCTGGAACTTTGACGTGCAAGGACTGGCTAAGTCACTGAAAGTGTTTCTAATGGCGGATCGAAATGTCATGAAGGGCGGAGGTGGCGAGGTTGCTCTCGTCGTGGTCTGCGCCGTTTTGCTCGTAACTCTGGTCGGCTGTGGCAAGATACACGCCCAGGCGGACGCGGATGCTGGGACGGCAGGGGCTCCGCCGCCGGCTAACGTCATTCCCGCCAGCGATCCCGGGCTGTTTACCGTAGATCATCCTGACCAGTTTCCGCTCGCCACCGCGACGGCTCGGCCGGAGACCTCGGAACTCGTTGTAACCGGCACGGTCACGCCAGACGTATCTCGCAACGTTCCCGTCGTTTCGCTCGCCTCAGGGCGTGTGAACGCCATTCATGTGCGCTTGGGCGACACCGTGCAGAAAGGTCAATTGCTGATGACTATTCGCAGCGATGACGTATCGGGCGGCTATTCGAATTACCGCATGGCTGTCGCAGATGAGGTTCTGGCCCGTGCTCAGTATGAACGCGCAAAAGACCTCTATGAACACGGTGCTATCGCACTAAACGATCTGCAGGTGGCTCTGGACACCGAGGACAAAGCAAAGGTGGCGGTAGAAACGGCGGCTGAGCACCTTCGTTTACTCGGCAACGACCCGGACAAACCTGCATACATTGTGGATATCTTCGCGCCCACGTCCGGAGTAGTGACTGACCAACAGGCAACGGCCGGATCACTCGTGCAGGCATATAACACGCCTTACCCATTTACAATCTCCGACCTTTCATCTACCTGGATCCTCTGCGACGTATATGAGAACGACTTAGCCAGTGTGCGTCTCGGGGACAGCGCTGACATAAGTCTGAATGCCTATCCAGGCCGCGTCTTCAAAGGGCGAGTCAGCAACATTGGTACCATTCTCGACCCAAACATCCGCACTGCCAAAGTTCGAATAGAGGTTCAGAATCCTGGCATCATGCGGCTGGGCATGTTCGTCAAGGCCACCTTTCACGGCCAAACCACTGAGATGCACACCGTCGTTCCAGCTTCAGCCATTATGCACATGCACGATCGCGACTACGTCTTCACGCCGGCACCGGACAAGAAGTTTCGGCGCCTGGAAGTAGCCGGCGGAGATGTCTTACCGGACAATTTGAATCTGCAAGAGGTCAAGTCAGGACTGCAGCCCGGACAGCAGGTGGTCACGAACGCATTGGTGTTGGATCACGTGCTTGCTCAGTGACTGTGATCAAACGCTTGATTCTGGACCACGCACCTAGCATCACGGGAAACACGAGATGATTCGAGCTCTTGTCGACTTTGCTCTAAACAATAAGTTCGTGGTGTTATCCGTGGCCATCCTGTTGACCGGCTGGGGAGCTATCTCGTTTCACAATTTGCCGGTGGAAGCCTATCCCGATATTGCCGATAACTACGTCACGGTTATAACTCAATGGCCAGGACGTTCTGCGGAAGAAGTCGAGCAGCAGGTGACCATTCCGATTGAAATCCAGATGGCCGGAATGCCGCACATGACTTTTCTGCGTTCGGAGTCCATTTTCGGGCTGTCGTTCGTGATCATGATCTTCGACGACACATCCGTTAATGATTGGAATCGGCAGAAGGTGCTGGAACGACTCACTCAGGTTAATCTGCCGAGCGGACAAAACCTGCAGCCGCAAATTGGCACGGACTGGAGCACCACGGGGCAGATCTACTGGTACACGCTGCGAAGCACCAATCCGCGCTACGACCTGATGGAATTGAGATCCATCGAAGATTGGTTGCTGCTCAAGCAGTTCAAATCGGTTCCCAATGTCGTGGACGTTTCCGATTTCGGTGGTACGGTTCGCGAATATCAGGTGCGAGTTGATCCAAACAAGCTCGTCTCGTATGGATTGAGCATCGGCCAGGTGGAGCAGCAGCTCGCGAGCAACAACATCAACGCCGGCGGGAGCTTTGTTGAAGTTGGCATGCAGCAGATGAATGTTCGCGCGCTTGGGCTCTTTAGCTCAGTGCACGATATTGAGCAGACGGTACTAAAAACCCAAACCGGAACGGCACTTCGGGTTAAAGATATTGCGAACGTAGCCCAGGGGCCCAAAATTCGTTTGGGCCACATGGCTCGAGCTAACCACCTGGAGGACGGCCGCATCATCGACGAACCGGACGTCATCCAGGGCGCCGTGCTGCTGCGCAAAGGCGCTGAAGAAGAACCAACCCTTGAGGCCATTCACAAAAAAGTCGACGAGCTCAACAACGGCATCCTGCCTCCGGGTGTGAAGGTCGTGCCCATGCTCGACCGCAGCGATCTTCTGCATTTTACTCTGCACACGGTGATGCACAACCTGACCGAAGGCATGATTCTGGTCAGCGTCATCCTGTTTTTGTTCCTTCTCAATGTCCGCGCGGCCCTCATCGTTGCACTCACCATTCCGTTCTCACTGTTGTTCGCTTCGATCTGGCTCGATTTGAGCCATATTCCAGCCAATCTGCTTTCACTTGGCGCATTGGATTTTGGAATGGTCGTAGATGGCGCGGTGGTGATGGTGGAAAACATCATCCGGCATCTGAGCCGAAGCCGCCTGCAAAACGGTACCGCCCTTCCGAAAACCACCGCCGAGTTAATTCGGGAGGCCTGCCATGAAGTCCAACGGCCAGTATTTTACGCCATCGCGATCATTATCACGGCGTATCTACCCATCTTCACCCTGCAACGTGTGGAGGGCCGGCTATTCCGGCCCATGGCCTGGACCGTAGCTCTCGCGCTGCTCGGTGCCATGACGTTCTCGATTCTTATCGCGCCCGTACTCGCTGCCACATTTTTCCGGAACGGGGTCAGGGAACGGCGGAACCTGGTGATGGAATACCTGACGGAGCGCTATCGCCGCCGGTTGCGTTGGGCCGTTCGGCATCGTTGGACCGTGGCATGTGTTGCCGTGGTTTCTGTGGCTGGGACGATCTACCTGGGCTTTGGCGGTGTCATCGGCGCCGAATTCTTGCCGCACCTGGACGAAGGCGCCATTTGGGCACGCGGCACTTTGGCGAATAGCACGAGTCTCTCCGAGGGCGAGAAATTCACCAATAACTGTCGCTACGTTTTTGCATCATTCCCGGAAGTGAAGACCGTCGTGTCGGAGGTCGGCCGGCCAGATGATGGAACCGACACAGGGGGATTCGGGAACACCGAATATTTTGTCGACCTGAAACCGCACGAGCAATGGCGGCCCGTATTTCACAAGAAGAAAGAGGAGCTGATCGCCGCCATGAACCGTGCGCTCGAGAAGTACCCCGGTGCGATCTGGAACTTCTCGCAGCCCATTGAAGACAACGTCGGAGAGACGCTCACCGGCACCAAGGGTTCGCTGGCTCTCAAGATTTTTGGCGACGACCTGAAGCTTCTGGAGGAAAAGGGGGAGGAAGTCACTACCGTTATCTCGGGGATCCCCGGGATGCATGACGTCAAGCTCTTGCGCGACTTCGGTCAGCCAAATCTCAACTTAACCATTAATCGCCGCGACGCGGCCCGCTTTGGAATCAATGTGACCGATGTCCAGGACGCCGTTCAGACGGCCGTCGGCGGAAACGCAGTGAGTCAAGTGCTGATCGGTGAGCAGCGGTACGACGTGGTAGTCCGCTACGAGGCGCCGTATCGGAATACCCGGCAGGCCATCGCGAACGTCCGCCTGCTTTCCCCGTCCGGAGAACGTGTATCGCTCGCCCAATTGACGAACGTTGCGGTCAAAGACGGCGCTTATGACATTTTCCGCGAGGGCAACATCCGGTACGTAGCAGTAACTTTTAACGTGAGGGGCCGCGACCTGGGGACCACAGTCGAAGAAGCGATCAAGCAGATTAGTCAGAGGGTGAAGATGCCGCCCGGCTATCACATCGGCTGGTCGGGCGAATACGAAAGCGAAAAGAGGGCGGAAGCGCGGTTGGCGGTAATCGTTCCTCTGACCATCCTCGTCATCTTCATCATTCTCTACACGATGTTTCGTTCGTATAAATGGGCGCTACTCATTTTGCTGAACGTCGGCATGGCTCGCGTTGGAGGCCTGTTGGCTCTTTTGCTTACGGGAACTTACCTCAGCGTGTCTTCGGGCGTCGGAATGCTGGCGCTCTTTGGCGTATCCGTGCAAACCGGCGTCATTATGCTCGAATACATCAACCAGCTTCGCGCGCGAGGCCATTCGATCGTGGACGCAGCGGTGGAAGGTGCTGTCATGAGGCTTCGCCCCATCATGATGACTATGCTCGTAGCCACTCTCGGATTGCTGCCCGCGGCGCTATCGCACGGCATCGGTTCCGATTCGCAGCGGCCCTTCGCCATCGTGATCGTCGGCGGCCTGATTTCCGACCTGTTGCTCAGCATCGTTCTGTTGCCCACGTTTTATGCGTGGATCGCCAGGGATGGCGATCAGCTTCCCGAACCGGAAGGTTCTTTCGAGGCGTCATGAAGATCAACTTTGGAATCTTGCCTATGAAAAACATCCGGTCTTGTCTGGTGGCGGCCGCCGTCATCGCCGGTCTGGTGGCGCCGATCTCGCTGTTCGCCCAAACTGCCACTCGGATTACACTGGACCAAGCCATCCAATTGGCGCTCCAACATAATCACACCCTGCAAGCCGCCCAGACCACGATTCAACAGAACCAGGCCGCGGAAATCACCGCCAACCTCCGTCCGAATCCAACGTTCTTTGTCGACTGGGAATACTTGCCTCTCACGGGCAACCCGCAAGGACAGTCGATATCACAGTATCTCCAGAACTCAACGGAAGGCGACATCGGCCTGAGTTACATGGTGGAACGGGGCCATAAGCGGGCGCGCCGTTTGGAAGCGGCTAAGACCGCCACTGCCGTGACTCGGTCGCAAGTGGCCGATAGCGCGCGTGGTATTGCGTTCCAGGTTGGCTCGCTCTTTGTCAATGCCCAGCTTGCCGAGTCGGCCTTGGAACTCGCCGAACGCGATCTAAAAAGTTTTCAGCAAACGGTCTCTATAAGCGAAATCCAGCACAAAGACGGCAGCCTCAGCGAGAACGATTACCTCAAGATCAAGCTCCAACTCGTGCAATTCGAGGGAGATGTCCAGCAGGCTCTGCTCAACAAGGCCCAGGCACTTTCCGATCTCCGCCAGCAGCTAGGTTATGAATCCGTACCATCCGACTATGATGTGGCAGGCGAGTTCGAATACCGTCCGCTCATCGTCACCCTTGATGAGATGCAGGCGAAAGCGCTTCAGAACCGGCCGGATTTGCGCGCCGCTGTGCTGGGTGTGACTGCGGCTAACAGCCAATATACTCTCGCTCAGGCGAACGGGAAGCAGGATTACACTATTTCGGGCAACTACTCACACACCGGCGGCATCAATGCCGCTACCTGGTCATTCAGTATTCCGCTCGCCATCTTCGACCGCAACCAGGGCAACATTGCGCAGACGCGGATTGCCATCCGGCAAGCCGAGCAGCAACAGAAGGCGGCCCAGGGCCAAGTGCTGACCGACGTGAGAGACGCGTATGAGGCTTTACAGGAGAATGCGAAGATCGCCCAGCTTTATAAAGCTACTTATCTCGATGTGGCCCAGCGAAGCCGCGACATCAGCGAATACGCTTATCGCCGCGGCGCCATCGCGCTTCTGGATTTTCTGGACGCCGAACGCAGTTATCGCGCCACACAGCTCGCATACCGGCAGGCCGTGGCGGCCTATTTGATCGCCCTGGAGCAACTGCGCCAGGCAGTGGGCACCAGAGAGTTGCTTTGACTCGCGGCGTTCGGCGCAGACAAGAATGAATAATGACCAGAGCACAAGTTCGAGCGCTCATTGAAGAGATCGGAATCATTCCAGGGATTCGCGTAGCGAAAGCAGGGCGCGCGCGGTTCGCTGCGGAGGCCGTCCATCGTGCCGGGATTCCCATCGCTGAGATCACCATGACCGTGCCCGGGGGAACCGACGTGATTTCCCACCTGGCTAAGAGTTTCCCTGACATGGCCGTCGGTGCGGGAACCGTATTGGATATCGAGACGGCCCGCCGCTGCCTCGATGCCGGCGCCACGTTCTTGACCAGCACCGGGCTCGTCCCGGAGGTGGTGGAGTTCGCGCTGAAAAATGATATCGTCGTCTTCCCCGGCGCCATGACTCCTACCGATGTGATCGCCGCCTGGAAGATGGGGGTCGACTTCGTAAAGATCTTTCCCTGCGGTCCGCTAGGGGGCCCCAGCTATATTCATGCTCTCAAGTTTCCGTTTCCCCAGATTCCGTTGATTGCTACCGGCGGCGTCAACCAACAAACCGCCGGTAACTTCATACTGGCCGGTGCAACGGCTTTGGGCATCGGCTCGGAGCTGATCAACCCCGAAGCTCTCCCCATGATGAAGGAAGAACAAATTCACGAACTGGCACGCCGGTACCTCAAGATCATTAAGGCCGCGCGTGCACAGAGGAATGAAACGTGAGCACGACATCCAACCGCTGGCTGATGGTCTTCGGATTGAGCTTTCTTGGAATCACGGTCTTGTCGCTCAACGCCCAGGAAAGTGGCCCTAAGCAGTCGTTTGAAACCATCAAGACCGAGCGTACGCCCTTCGCGCCGGGCGGCATCGTTCGCGTGAATGGATCGTACGGCTACCTGGCAGTGGAAGGCTGGGACGAACCCGAGGTTGAGATTACCGTAATCAAATCCACCAACGGCTTCTACGAACCCAGTCAAGAACAGCAGGCGGAGCAACGTTTCCAAGGCGTTCAAGTGGTCACAGAGCGCCGCTCCGATAGGGAACTGACGATTTCGACAACTCCACCAGTCCGGAAGTCTGTCTTCTTCTTCCCGCGCCCGCTTCTGCCAAGCCCCAGGCACGGCTTGACTCCGGACTACCGGATTCGCGTTCCGCGCAGCTCTCAACTGGTTGTTCGCCACGATAACGGCTACGTCTGGGTAAGCGATATCGCGGGAGACATCGAGGTCCGCAGCCACACAGGCGACCTGATCGTCCTGTTGCCGGATCCTGGTCCCTATTCGATCGACGCGAGAACCGGGCTGGGTGGCGTCTCGTCGGATTTTGTGGGCCAGGGCCACCGCTACCTTGCCGGCACTCGGTTTGCACTCGTTGGATCTGCTCCGTCCAGGAGAATCTTCCTGCGCATGGGCCGCGGATGCATTACGATCAAGGGCGGTCCGTCGTCGGGTGCTGCAAGCAAGGACTAGTGAGCCCGAGCTGTATCAGCGGTGGCGACGGAAACAGGACGTCGTACTGCTGCGGGAGCACAAGGCCGGCGAGAAGCTGTTCGTGGATTGGGCCGGAACAACGATACCGATTCATGATCCGTGTGGTGGTCCGGTGCAGCAGGCACATCTATTCGTCGCCGCGATGGAGGCCAGTTCCTGCACCTAGGCCGAAGCCACTACCGAACGAGCAGTTGGCAAGCTGGATCGGCGCTCACATCCACGCCTTCGAGTTCTGTCAAGGTGTGCCGAAACTCGTGGTGCCGGACAACACCAAGACCGGTCGTGGCCGCGATAGTACACACTGCCTCAATCGGTTAACCTAAGAAAAGTCAGTTCGTGGCGGGCTCAACGAGGGTGGTTTGTGAACCTTTCGGGATCCCTCGAAGCCCGGATGTGCTGGATGAAATCTGCAATGCAATCAGCCGCGCAAAATCTCTCGATAGTGGACCCGACGCGGAATGAATTAGGTCTCTTCTCGAGCGAGTCCGTTCTCGACATTCTCAGGTTGATCCTTGATGGACTAGAGTTGCCCGAGGTTCTGACGATCATCGCTCGCCTCGTTGAATCACGCGGCAATGGCATGTTCTGCACCGTCTGGCTTCCCGATTCCGACGGAAAGCATCTTTATTGCGCAGTTGCGCCCAGTCTCCCGGGATTTCCCGCGAGCGTGGGGCGTACGCTCATTTCCCCGAATGGCGCATCCTGCGGAACGGCCGTTTATCGGAGGGAGCCGTTCTACGTGGCCGATATCCTCCGGGAGTCGACCTGGGACGACTATCGCGACCGAGTGTTGCCGTATGGTATTCGCGCCGTTTGGTCGCGCCCCCTTTTCACGCGGGAAGGTAAGGTCCTCGGTACCTTTGCCATCCTTTATCGGGAAGTACGCACCCCAGACCCCCTTGACCTGCAGTTGATCGAGCATGCCAGCCACATTGCCGGTATCGCGATTGAGCGGCATCTCCATGAGCAGGCGTTGCGATATGAACGCGATCGTCTCCGGTTGCTGTTGGAAATTACAAACAGCACGACATCGAAGCTGGATCTGCCGCATTTGATTGAGGCCCTATCCACAAATCTCCTGAGCGTTACTCGAACCGACTTTTTCGCTTTGCTTCTGCCGGACGCCGATAGCGGGGAGTTGCGAGTTACCACTTTGTACAATCCCGAGGCGCGAGGTTCGCTATGCGACGGAACGATCATCCCGATTCATGGTTCCATCTGCGGGAAAGCCTTCTGGACCGGCAAGACCCAGCATTTCCACCACTTCGAAGAGGTGCGCAACGACCCGGAGAGCTTCGGCAACAGCGTGGGCAGGGGTTTCTACCAACGTGTCATGGCGGAAGGCCTGGTCTCGGGATGCGATCTGCCGCTCGTTGGCAGAAACAGCGTGGTCGGCGTGCTGGCTGCTCTTAAGCGCTCCGAAAGAGCATTCGAAAGAGACGATGTCGCCTTCCTCGAACAGGTAGCTCACCAGGTGGCCATTGCCGTTGAAAACGCGCTGGACTACCAAAGGGCGGTCAAAGATCGAGATAAGGAAACCAAACAGCGACTGTATCTGGAAGAGGAAATTCGAGCTCAGTGCGGGGCAATCGTAGGAGGAAGCCCCGCTTTGAAGGCTGCGTTGCAGCTCGTCTCTGTGGTTGCGCCTACGGTTTCGAGCGTGCTGATCCTGGGCGAGACCGGAACGGGAAAGGAACTGGTTGCCCGCGCGATACACGATCTGAGCGCGCGGCGTGAACGCGCATTCGTGAAATTGAACTGTGCCGCGATTCCGCTCGGGCTCCTGGAAAGTGAGCTGTTCGGTCACGAAAGAGGAGCTTTCACCGGAGCTGTCACCCAAAAAGTGGGACGCTTTGAGTTAGCAAACAAAGGCACGCTTTTTCTGGACGAGGTCGGCGACATCCCACTTGAACTTCAGGCGAAATTGCTCCGCGTTCTGCAGGAGCAGGAATTTGAAAGGCTCGGGAGCAACCGCACACATAAAGTGGATGTGCGGCTCATCGCCGCTACGCATCGCGACTTAGCTGGAATGGTAAAGCAGGGATCGTTTCGTGAAGACCTGTACTATCGATTGAAGGTATTCCCGATTCAAATTCCGGCCCTCCGGCAACGGACGGAGGACATTCCGATATTGGTTCGCCATTTCACGGAGCTCTACGCCCGCCGTATGAACAAGCGAATCGACGAAATTCCCTCGGACACTATGGATGCCCTGGTACGATATCCCTGGCCAGGCAATGTTCGGGAATTGCAGAACTTCATCGAGCGAGCCGTCATTCTTTCTCTGCAGTCCACATTGCGCGCACCAACCTCCGAGCTGATGACGCCACTCTCTTACGGGCAGGCGCACATTCCCGTAACGGGTCTTCAGGAAGTCGAGCGGGACCATATCGTCCGGGCTCTTGAAGCGAGCAATTGGGTAGTGGGTGGGCGCAATGGTGCCGCGGCGCGACTGGGAATGAAAAGAACGTCACTAGTCTACCGGATGCAAAAGCTTCGCATCAGCCGCCCATAGCGACCGTCCGCGTTTTTCTCACTACCCTCGACCTCTCCTTAAGACTTCACATTGACAGTCGTCACCGGAACGTGCCGTTCATGATCGTTTCGGCCCCGTTACCTCCCACCACCCCGAACCACCACCTCAAGCGAACGGCCGATGAGACGGACGGCGCGACCAAATATAGTCATGTGTTGGAGGTCCGTCGCGACGCCGTCACATGACGGCTAGGATGTGAGATCCTCGTGCGACGAGATCTTGCCATCCGAAGAACAACTTAGCCTCCGCCCCGAGTTCCACGCTGATTTTGCCTGGATTTGGTCTGCCGAGTGCCGTTTACGATGCCACCCAATCGAATAAGGAGAGTTTCATGACTCAGGCACGATCCACGCAGACCACAAAGGGTCTGGGACTCGGAGTAACAATACCTGTAACATCGATACACCGCGTCGAGGCCGATGGGGTACGCGTCTTCTATCGCGCCGCCGGCGACCCCGATGCGCCGGTCGTGCTGCTTCTGCACGGGTTCCCGGCCTCGTCTTTCATGTTCCGCGAACTCATTCCGCGTCTGGCGATCGAGTATCGCGTGATCGCGCCGGACCTCCCCGGCTTCGGCTTCACCGAAGTTCCAGCGGAACGGAAATACATCTATTCGTTCGATCGATTGGCCGCGACGCTCAATGCTTTCACGCAGGCGCTCAAGTTGAAACGCTATGCGCTCTATGTCTTCGACTACGGCGCACCCACGGGATTCCGTCTGGCGATGGCTCACCCCGATCGGGTGACCGCCATCGTTTCGCAGAACGGGAATGCCTATGAAGAAGGGCTTGGCGATTCCTGGGGGCCGATCCGAAAATATTGGGCCGAGCCCACCGCGGAGAATCGCGAGACGATCCGCAAGAATATTCTCACGCTCGAAGGCACGCGATGGCAGTACACACATGGTGTGAGCGATCCGGGGAGTGTTCCGCCTGAATCCTGGACACTGGATGCCGGTCTCCTGGAACGTCCAGGCAACAAAGATATTCAGTTGGACCTTTTCCTCGATTACGCCTCTAACGTGAAACTCTATTCGGCGTTTCAGGATTACTTTCGGAAGGCCAAGCCACCGTTGCTTGCGATTTGGGGCAAGAACGACCCCTTCTTCATTCCCCCCGGAGCCGAGGCGTATCGACGGGACATACCGAACGCTCGCGTCGAGTTCCTTGACACTGGGCATTTTGCCCTCGAGACGCATGTCGTCGAAATTGCTGCTGCCATGAAGGAGTTTCTTGCGACGAACGGAGCGAAGCAGTGAAATCGTTTGCTCAGAATGCAACTATCGTTTTGGTCCATGGCGCATGGGCTGACGGTTCCTGCTGGCACAACGTAGTTCTGCCGTTGCGCAAAGAGGGTCTCAAGCTAACGTGCGCACCGATTCCACTCACATCGCTTTCGGACGACATCGCCGCGCTCGAACGATCAATTGACCGAACGAACGGGCCGGTAGTGCTCGTGGGGCATGCATATGCGGGAGCGGTGATTGCTGGTCCGAAGGATGATCGCGTAAGGGCGCTGGTGTACGTGGCGGCGCTCGCGCCCGCCGAGGACGAAACCGTCGCGGATGTTTTTTATCGCGCCAAACCGCATCCGGACGCGCCGCATCTCCAACCCGATGCGCACGGGCTGATCTGGATGCCGGAAGGCGGTTTTGCCCAAGCGGTGGCTCACACGGTTTCACCCGACCAGGCAACGATCCTGGAGGCGGTACAGCGACCGATCGCCGTGAAGTGCATTCAGGAGAAGGCGCCTGTACCAGCATGGCAAACGAAGCCGTCCTGGTTTCTGCTGGCCGAGGATGATCGCATGATTCCGGCGGAGACGCAACGTTTCACGGCGGAACGCATGGGCGCGAGGATTCGGAGGCATCACGTCGATCACAGTCCGATGTACACGGCGCCTGATGTCGTTGTCGACGTGATTCTCGAAGCCGCAGGACAGACGCTTGGTGCTGAGGCAGAGATGAGCCGTGCCAAATAAAAGCGTTGCCATCGTCACTGGCGCGAGCCAAGGCATCGGCCGCGCTACCGCGATACGGCTCGCACGAGACTTTGACGTCGTGGTCCTGACTGCACGGCAGGAGGACGGACTGAAAAAGACCGCGACCGAGGTGGAATCAGCGGGCGCCGAACCGCTGACCTGCGCGCTTGATTTGCGCCAGCCTTGTTCGGCCAAGACCCTCGTCCAGACGACACTCGGCCGCTTCGGCAGAATCGACGCCTTGGTGAACATCGCGGGCGCTGTGCCGCAGATCGATCTGTTCGAGATGACCGACGCGCAGTGGGATGACGGGTTGGCGCTGAAGTTGCACGGAGCCCGACGGCTGACGATCCGAGCCTGGGACGCTCTTAAGGCTTCTAATGGCGCAGTTGTGCTGATCTCCGGGAGCGCCGCTCTCGATCCGAAGCCGGGCTTCGCGGCAGTGGCGACCATCAACGCTGCCATCATTGCGCTCGCGAAAGCCTTCGCCGAGCAAGGTATCAAGGATGGAGTTCAAGTGAACAGTGTCGTACCGGGTCCGGTCATGACGGGCCGCCGCCGATCTTTCATGGATCGATGGGCGCCGGCCCACGGAATGAGCGTCGAAGAGGCCATGAAGCGGTTCCCGGGAGAGGCAGGCATCGCGCGCTACGGCGAACCGGAGGAGATTGCCGGCCTCATGGCATACCTGGTTTCGAAAGAGGCTCGCTGGCTTACCGGGGCTTCCGTTCGGATGGATGGCGGGGAAATCAAAGGTATTTAACTTATGAAACGCCGCTCCTTTCTTGCCATGGCAGCCGTGGGCTCGATTACCCAGTTCCTGGACGAGCAGAGTGATTCAGTGCAGCAGATCGATCTGGCCGGCAACAAGGTCTTCTATCGGCGCTATGGACAAGGTCCTCCAATTCTCATGCTTCATGGCTTTCCGCGGACCAGCCTGATGTGGCGGTTGCTTGCGCCGAAGCTTGCAGCGGATAACACGGTGATCTGCCCGGACCTGCGCGCGTACGGAAGAAGCGGTATACCCGTTTCTGCAGACGATCACTTTCCGTACCCCAAGCGAGCTATGGCGAAGGAAATGGTTGACCTCATGGGCAAGCTCGGGTTCCCCGTCTTTGCACTGATCGGTCATGATCGCGGCGGACGTGTCGCCTACCGCATGGCTCTGGATCATCCCAAGAACGTGGAGCGCCTAGCCGTGTTCGATGTGATTCCGATTCTGGAAGCCTGGAATCGCTCGGACGCGCGCTTCGACAGGACCTACTGGCCATGGATTCTGCTGTCCCAGCAGCAGCCATTGCCTGAAAGCTATCTGCTGGGCGGTCCGGAAGCCGTCTTTCACAATCCATTCGGCCAGGGTTTCTTCGGCCGCGAAAATCTCGAGGAGTACGCCTCCACTTATCGGGATCCTGCCCGCGTTCACGGAATCTGTGAGGAGTATCGGGCTGCGGCGACGGTCGATGTCGAACACGACCGCGCTGACAAGGAAACCTCCAGACGAATTGAGTGCCCGATGCTGCATCTGTGGGCCGAGGGCGGTCCGGTCGACACTTTCTACACAAAAGACGGTGACCCCGCTGGGCATCTGGCGGCAGTGGGCGCCGCGCGCGCACGGACAGGCGATGAAGGGCGGCCATTTCTTCCTGGAAGAGAACCCCGGCGACGCTGCAGTTTTCATCGGGGAGTTCCTCGCCGGGTAAGCAGTCCCCAAAGGAGATGAATCGAGTGAGTGCAACGGAAAAATACGACGTCCTCGTGCTCGGAAGCGGCGCGGCCGGAAAGTTAATGGCCTGGACGATGGCCAAAGAGGGGAGGCGCACCGCCGTCGTCGAACGGAAGTATATCGGCGGATCGTGTCCGAACATCGCCTGCCTGCCCAGCAAGAACATAATTCACACAGCGAAGGTCGCCTCCTTGGTCGCGCGGCACCGCGAGTTTGGGATCGAGACCGGCCCGGTCTCGATCGATATGGCCGGAGTGTACGCGCGCAAACGCGACATGGTCGACGGCATCGTGAGAGTTCATCTGGACAAGTACCATGCGTCCGGAGCCGAAATAATCTGCGGCGAAGGCGTATTCGTTGAACCTCGCACCGTTCGCGTCGCATTGCGTGACGGGGGCGAACGCACAATCACCGCCGACCGCGTGTTCATAAACGTCGGATCCCACGCAGCGATACCCGACACACCCGCTTTGCGTGAGTCGAAGCCGATGACCCATATCGAGGCGCTGGATCTGCAGCGTTGTCCCGAGCACGTGATCGTCCTCGGAGGCGGTTACGTTGGCCTTGAAATGGGGCAGGCTCTCCGTAGACTGGGAAGCCGCGTCACGCTGATCGAGCGAGGCCCGCGGCTTGCCCCCAATGAAGATCCCGACGTTTCACAGGCGCTTCTGCAGCTCTTTCGGGATGAAGGCATTGACGTGTTGCTGGAAACGAACGTTGTGGGCGTCAGCGGCATTTCGGGCGAGCACGTGACTCTTCAACTGGTGAGCGGGAACGACGCGCGAACTGTGGATGGAACCGACATTCTTGTGGCAGTCGGCCGCATCCCGAATACGAGCGGCGTCGGACTCGAAAAAGCAGGAGTCGAAATCACGGAAAAAGGCCACATCCAGGTGAACGATCGCCTGGAGACCACTGCGCCGAATGTGTGGGCGATGGGCGAATGCGCCGGCAGCCCCTACTTCACTCACGTGTCGGAGGACGACTTTACCATCGTTCACGAAAACCTGAACGGAGGCAAGCGCACCACAACGGGCCGCCTGGTTCCTTATTGTGTCTTCATCGATCCCGAGCTGGCTCGTATCGGCCTCAACGAGACGCAGGCGCGAGAGAGGTATCGCCTACAGACTTGCATCTGTGCCGGTCGACTCCTCCTGGCGTCCCTGGACCCTCTCGGAGAAACGTGGATTTTTGAAAACCCTGATTGACGCGCAAAGCGACCGCATTCTGGGCTTCATGGCCTTCGGTCCCGAAGCCGGAGAACTCATGGGCACAGTTCAGCTTGCGATGTTGGCCGGGCTGCCCTACACGATGTTGCGAGACATCATGTTTGCGCATCCAACCATGACGGAAGGTCTGAATTCCCTGTTCATGGCCGTGCCACAACGCATCGAAGACCCTGCCTCGCACTTTCAGCACGCATGAGCGTCCACGGACTGCGGGCACGCGCACGCTAAGCATCGCTGAATGGCCACGATTTCATTGGCCGGAGTATCTAACGGAAGGCGGACAGTCGGGCCTGTACCTTTTTTCACGTGCGCTCTCGCGATCTTGTTATGGCACCCGGCTTCGCCCGTCCAGCGATATCTGCCGAGATGCCGCTCGCCGAATGCTGATGGGCCTCGCAATGGGCGCGACGCTTGGGCTTGTCCATTCAGCGTGGAGCAAGCAGTCTGGAGCTCACTTCACCCCTGCGGTTACTTTCTCGTTTTATCGATTCGGGAAAGTTGCGTCATCGCAAACGCAGGGCGCGTCGGAAGCTCGATGAGCAACAAAATCATAAAACTGCAGGCGCCCAATTCATGTCTCGGCTTTTGTTGCCCTACCGCGCCCTGCTGTTGGCCGTTCGGGATCCCCACTCCCTCGGCCGTAACTGATTGATATTGCAGCTTTCGGAGTTTTGACACCGGCTCGTGAACCTTAATCGAGTTTTGTCACGGCTTTGGCACGGTACCGAGGGTAGGTTCTTGCATCGATGCTAGAAGTGATTTAAAATCAAACACGTAGAAAGTCGGGGCGTAGCGCAGCCTGGTAGCGCACCTGCCTTGGGCGCATCCCATCCGGCTCCAACGGTTCTTTTAATTCTCCGCACTTCTTAGTGTTTTCAATAATTTGGGGAATCTGCTTTTCGCTCAAAGCTAACCCCAGCGGCTTCAACACGACGAGTTTAGACACGGTTTTGGCACGGTTGGGTAGTGAATACTTTCGGCCAAGTCGGGGAAAGCAACAAGCTGCGTGTGGAGTCTCAAAGGTGAACCACGACCATAGAGGAAATAAAGCGAATGGAACCGCTAGTGCCAAACAGCTACGGCCAATTCCTCGCAGAATTGAAGAGCCGGATTCAAGCGGCGCAACTGCGCGCATCTCTCGCGGTCAACCGGGAACTCGTCCTGCTGTACTGGCGGATTGGTCGCGATATTCTCGATCGACAGGAGCGTGAAAAGTGGGGCGCCAAGGTGATCGATCGGCTGGCGACGGACCTGAAGCGATCGTTCCCTGACATGAAGGGACTCTCGCCCCGAAACCTGAAGTATATGCGTGCTTTCGCGGAAGCGTGGCCTGCGGAGCCAATTGTGCAAGCTGTGCTTGCACAAATCACTTGGTACCACAACCTCGCCATCCTCGAAAAGCTGGCTACGTCCGAGGATCGCATCTGGTACGCAAAGGCGACAATTCAGCATGGCTGGAGCCGCAATGTGCTCGTGCTCCAAATCGAAGCAGGGCGGATGCACCGGCAAGGCAAAGCGGTTGCGAATTTCGATCGCACGCTTCCTTCGCCGCAGTCCGACCTGGCACGCGACATTACGAAAGACCCTTATAATTTCGATTTCCTTACGTTGCGCGCCGATGCCCACGAACGCGATCTGGAGCGCGGGTTGCTTGATCACCTCCGGCAGTTTCTGCTGGAACTGGGCGTCGGCTTCGCGTTCGTGGGGAGTCAGTATCGGCTCACCATCGGTAACGAGGACTTCTTCATCGATCTCCTCTTCTATCACCTCAAACTACGGGCTTTTGTCGTGGTGGATCTGAAGATGACGGCGTTTGAACCGGAGTTCGCCGGCAAGATGAACTTCTACCTCTCAGCCGTCAACGACCTACTGCGTCACCCCGATGACCAGCCAAGCATCGGCATGATTCTTTGCAAGACCCGAAATCGCTTCGTCGCTGAGTATGCGCTTCGCGATATTAACAAGCCCATCGGAATATCCGAGTACCGGCTAGCCGAGAGTCTTCCGGAGAAATTGAAAGGCAGCCTGCCCACGATTGAAGAATTGGAAAGCGAACTAGGCAGTGCCTCGGCCAGAGAGTCTGAGTGAACTCCATGATGGAGGGGCCGCTTGCCCGGTGATCACTCCTCCACTCGAAGGTTATTGTCAACCTTGAAGGCCCCATGCACGCCTTTCGCCGCAATTTCGGCAAGGTTCTTATCACCTTCATTTGCCACGACCCCCTCAAGCGTTATGTTCCCGTTCTTGACAATAATGTGAATCGGCGGTACTGCACTTAGCTGGTATCGTTGCAGCGGCGCTTTTGAATAAATCGCCCGGTAAGCTGCCAACCGAATGCGGTCGTCACTAGGGGAAAGCGGCAGCACTTCGATCTGGTTTTCCACGGTCGTAACGCCCTCGATCTTCTTGATCACATTCTCGGCGTCGCTCTTGACTGTTGGGCGGGTTACCTGCCCCAACAATGTCACCTTCGATCCGTCAACCTGGAACGCGAGGTTATCGAACACGTCGTAATAAGGCAACATCACCAACTCGTGGTGAACCTCCCTGGTAATGCGCTCAGGGGACTGCGCTAATAGCGCCGTCATCGGCAACAGCAACAGTAGCGTCTTCATAGACCACTCCCAACAGCATTATCGGCAGAAGTTGACCATTTTGCTAGCACTTTTTTGGGAACACTATCTGCAACACGGATGCCGCAGAAGGCCGAGTGTTCCTGTTTCGTGAAGATGGGCGAGATTTTAAATGCCAGCTTGG
>Ga0335069_10002111_pt1 | contig 30997 bp, 31 predicted proteins | sample Lox_Sample_11_FD_206714 | JGI IMG/M metagenome (GOLD analysis project Ga0335069, IMG submission 206714) | Soil microbial communities from Loxahatchee National Wildlife Refuge, Florida, United States - Lox_Sample_1.1 | ecosystem: Environmental > Terrestrial > Soil > Wetlands | place: USA...
CGCTGGTAGACGGCCGCCTTCACCCGCCCGGTGCGGCGTTGCAGCCCAATCAAGCGCGTGACCTGCGCGCGGCTCAACCCTGTCATCCGCGAAAGGTAGCGCCGGACCAGTCCTTTGTCCGGCTTGTGCAAGCTTGCATACTGGAGCCGCACCAGCGTGGTCTCGATCCATCCGTACACCTCCTCCCGCCGCTGGCCGGCAAACCGCACCTCTGCGCTGCCGGCCAGGAACGCCCGAATCTGCTCCAGGCTGATGGCCTCTGTGTCGTCCATGCTGATGATCAATCCCCAGCATCCCGCTCTTTCGCTTCAGGCTCATCTTGTATGAGAATCCAGCCCCGTTTTCAGGCTCATTTTGCATGAGACAAGAGTCGGGCGCGCGGCGAGAAATCCACGGGCGTAAACTAAAGGGCGAGCTACATGGCCAAGAAAACGGACCCAAAGCCGGACGCTGCGCCAGACCCAGAGATGCAACTCGCGCGCTACCTCGCGTCGGCGTTCATCGCTTACAGTCACGGCATTGGGATGGATTACGCTCGCAAGAAGTACGCCCACCTGCCCGTCGGACCATTTTGGATCGAGGTCGCGCGCATGGTCAGCGCGGCGACGGCACAAGCCAACGACCTGACGGCGTTTCCCATGGTTCCGCCGGGTCGAAGGATACAGTAGTTGCGCCCACCGCCAACTCCGGAAGAGCTGAAAAGCCCACTCGTTAACGAGCGACTTATTGGGCGTGGCCTGCAGGCGCTCCTCGTGGAGGGCTCGCATCCATCGCAAAAACACTGTGCGACTTCAAGCCGATGATCATAGAGAAACAGCGTGGAACACCAAGACCAACGTTCCTTCTCGCGCTGGCTGGTTTCCACAGCACCAGGACGTCCGCGTAATCTCGCCGAACTCTATTTCCGAGGCACTCGCCTGCAAGACTGGCGCTTCGCCTTCAGCCGGATCATTCTCGCGAGTGCGTTAACCCGAGACGGTTAGGCCGCTCTTGAATTCGTTAAATGTGCAAATCGCCGTCGCCAATCCAGCTTCACCAGCCACAAGAGCTAGCGAATTCCGCTGGCCACAGTCATTCGTGATGAACTTATCGCAACAGGGAGATATGCAGCCGCGAGCAGATCGAGCCAAGCAGCCCTATAATTCGATCTCGACTTCTCGTCCCTGATGCAACGGTCGAATAGCGCAACAGACAAGCCCAGCATCATCGCCTTGAATGGTGGGCATGCATCCACAAACACTCGGAGATCTGCTCTGTTCAGTTCTTTGCCACAACTCCTGCTGTAGACACGGGCGCGCAGGTGCCAGAGCGAACCAGTATCCTCCTTCAGAGCCGCGATGAATTCGTATATGGAAGGACGCTCCCGCTCCCTTCCTTTGATGATGCCCTCAAATGTCGGTCGCGATTGCTTGTAAACGTCATCAAAGATATCACTATGGACCTGGAAATTCATGCTCGTTTTCTTTGGCCAACTCGTCCGTTCCTAGCCACTCGGGACGAGCGAGTTCATCTTCCAACTCACGGCCGCGAACGTCGATAGATCAAAACGCATCGGATCGTTCGCGTGCAACTTCGTCTGTGCCTCGATAATCCAGTTATAGGGCCTAATGCACTCGCCGGCATGCAAAAGATGGCGACAGAGAGCCAGTAGTTGCGCCCGTCGTTCTGCCTTTGTAGTCGCCCCCACCTCCGACAAGCTTGTTTCGCTGAGCCGGACCCTAAAGCCGATGCCCAAACTAATCGCAATGGCTTTCGATTCGGCATCGTCGGCCAAGGCGTTCAGTCCGCTTGCGTCAAAGATGAGCCGCTTTTTAGCATCCCGCATAACTTCCATCATGGCGGAGAGCGGAAGGCCCCCAGACTTACCGCCATCAACGCTTCGGTGCCTTCTTCGTAGAACATTTAGAGAGCATCGCCCGGCACGGGCGCACGCCCTGTCAATTATTGCGGCGGCCGCCAAACGAAGAAGAGCGAGCGCGACCCTTCGGTGCGGCCGGGGGGACGACTTGGAGATTCGCTCCCACATTCAGGTCTGCAATGACGTCTGCAATGGGGCGTGCCGTCGTTTGTACCCTCACCATGTGCCAGTAACTGGTTGCAGCGCGTGTGCCCTCCACCAGGGTCACCACTTTAACCCTGGTGCATCCCTTCGCCAAACCATACTCAAGTGCAAGCGCGCCGCCGACTTTACCCCAACCACGCTGCAAATCTTCGTCAGCCGTCCTCGGATATTCCAGCTGTAGAAGGTCTTCGCCAGTGTATGCTTCCATGTGGAACACCGGCAGTTGCCCCTCGTAAATGTACACGTGCCCGCCGTGCAGCCGTGCTGTTATGTCAGGGCCGAGAACAAACTCAATGCCGTCCGCGAGGGCTGCAGCCGCTTGTTGAATGTCAGCGTAAGGAATCGTGATCATGAAAAGTCCTTCGGGCGACCGCTCGAATTATATCATCCTCTGTCAAGCGTGCCTGTTAACGGACCGCACCGCCTCCCAGCCCCCAATAAAATGGGAATTTACCGTCGCGCCCCGCCACCCCGAATGATCTCCGTCAGCCGCCGCTTCAGCGCCACTTCTGCTGGCGACCGCCCTTGGGTCTCCATCTACCGCCGGAAATCCTTCAGGCGAACGCAGTGCTCGATGGCAGGCTGGCTGACGCGGACCCTCACCTCAGTCAGCCCCTCGCCGATGGCATCGACCCACTCGTCCTGGCGCATGATGGCGAGCGCCTGGGCGACGGCCTCATAGAGCGTCTCGGCGGACACTTCAACGGTGTGATCGACGCCGGAGAGATCCCGGCAGGCGACCTTGCAGGATCGCAGCGCCACGAGAAAAGAGTATCATATTTCGCCCTTTATTCGCCTGCGCAAAATTCCACTGCCAACATCGCCAAGGGCGGAACGGCGCGGCTTTATCACGGCAAGCATTTTGTGACCTTGCAGTAAAATCGAAGATTACGCCGTACGGCCATCATCGCGGTTGCAGGGCGCAGGAAGCCAACTGAAACCTGGTCCACTTCAGCTTTCGCGACCCCATATCCATGCTTCGGCCAGGAGGGGCGAGGAACTTAATCGAGCTCGAGAACGGCGACGTGAAACATTGAATACACGGACGGTGTTTACGAGGGGACTGATTTGGGCGGGTACTATGGCGAGCTTGCGATTCTAGGCGCGTTGAGTCGGATGATAGGCGCCGGCCCTAAGGTGATCGCGACCGCCATCGAACAAATGGGCGTTGGCAGAATCTGATGCGCACTTCACCGACGATGCGACCATCGTGTTATAAACGTCGAAGATGTAAGATCTGCGCGTAGTTGATCAATGAAGTCGGGCCGAGCTATTCGGCGCGCGTTCTCGGGTACGGTCGGCAGAGGGTGTGACACTATCGATTGTTACTTAGTGCACTTATGGTCGGCCCTGTGAACGAATTAGTCGAGATAGATGGCGAGAAGGCCTGATATTAGGTTCTTATTGACGACCGTCTGATCGCACACCCGGCGACCTCTAACGCCGAGTAAGATTGGATTATGCCGACGCCCGAGCGTTCCGAACCTGTCCGCAGAGAACCTGTGCTGCCGCCTTATCCGCCGGAGTTGCAGGCGGTGTCCGACCAAGTGGCGATCAATGCTGCGGCTAAGCGCCGCAAGCAAGCCATGGTTCGAGTCGCACCAATACTCAGCATTATGTTGCCGGGCTTGTACTTGGCAAGCCGCAGCGCCACCGTCTTGCCGGCCGCCGGCGCCGCAAGCGCCACGGCTAACTCCTACACCACCGACTTTCCCCGCGCCGAGAATCCCATTTTCGAAGGCGGCAAATGGATCAACGGTAGGGCCGGCCTGGATTGGGGCGATGTCCGCACAGTTCCCGGATTCGCGTTCGGCATAGAAGCCGGCGGGAATCGACCGGAACCTGATAAATACGACGATCCGACCGCCATTTTGTCGGGTAAATGGGGGCCCAACCAAACGGCCCAAGCGAAGGTCCACAGAACGAACAAGGACAACGACCATGTCTGGCAGGAAGTGGAGTTGCGCTTACGGAGCTCGATTACCCCCCACAACGCCACCGGTTATGAAATCATGTTTCGCTGCTCCAAGAGCCCTGAGGCGTACTGCAATATCGCCCGGTGGGATGGGATCCTGGGGGCCTTCGTGATGCTCAAGACCACTAAAGGCTCCGAGTATGGAGTGGCTGACCGCGACGAGGTCAAAGCAACCATAAAAGGGGACGTGATCACGGTCTACAAGAATGGCGCGGAAATCGTTCAAACCAAGGACTATCTGTTCAAAGCCGGTAATCCTGGCATCGGTTTCTATCTTGAGGGTGCCACTGGCGTGAATAATCAATGTGGGTTCTCCAGCTTTAGGGCGACAAGCGAGTAACCCTTCCGTTGTGCCATGCTTTGAAGGTGCCCGGTGATGGACAGAAAGCGCGCTTCATAGAGCCAATGCTGCTACTGCGGACCGACAAATTGCCAGAAGGCGACGGCTGGCTGTACGAGGTCAAATTCGACGGCTACCGCGCCCTGGCGATCAAGAGCGGTGGGCAGGTCCGGCTCCGGTCCCGGAACGATAAGGACTTCACCAAGCGCTATCCCGGCGTGGTGGCGGCGCTGAGGGAGTTGCCGGATGAAACCGTAATCGACGGCGAGGTAGTGGCGCTCGACGCTACCGGGAAGCCGGTCTTCAGCTTGCTGCAAAACGGCGGCACGAACGTCCACTTCTACGTCTTCGATCTGCTCATGCTCCAAGGCAAGGACCTAACACACGAGCCGCTGTCTACGCGTCGGCATTTGCTTGAGCATAAGGTCCTGCCGCAACTACGTGAGCCAGTGCGATGCTCGCCCGTGCTGGACGCGAACCTGTCGGACCTGATCCAGTCGATACGCGCGCAGGGCCTGGAACGGCTGGTTGCCAAACGAGCCAACAGCCGATACGAGTCGGGGCAGCGTTCGGGCGCGTGGATGAAGATGCGGGCATGGAGTACGGACTGTCGGCCGCAGTTCGGGTGGCTGGGTATATCCCGGATAAGAAATCGAAGCCTGGAGACATTCCCAGCCGGGACCGTGCGGGCGCAGGATATGAATTTACGCAGCACGTTACGGGCGGCTTGGCGATGGGAGCCTCTTTGCCATAATCTGCGTGGTGGGCGGGGCTTGCACCAGGCGTCGTGCCCGCTTATACTCTTCTCAGGATGCCGAGTCGGACGAGCGGGGCGTCGGCCGCCGATGGCAAAGACCGCGAGACCTTGCTTGTTCGTGTGCGCAACAGAGTCGCCGGTCTCGCGAGGTTTCTGGGGTGCGGCGATGAGGCCGAGGATATGGCCCAGCGGACAATCTGTGTGATCCTGGAGAAAGAGGAGTATAACGCGGTTGTTGACCCCGTGGAATTAATTAAGTTGGCCAATCAGATTTGCATCAACCTCGTGCGCAACTGGCGCCGGGGACCCGACCGCCGGCCCGTGACGCCGCCGTCGAACTTGTACACGCTGGCAACCGCCGATAACTGGGTACTTAGGCGCGAAGTGAAGGACGCCATCGAGCAGTCTGGGGAGCGCTGCAGGAAGTTGCTAGCCCTCAAGGTGAGCGGTTGTAGCACGACCGACATCTGCGCGGAATTGGGCGTTGGCCGCAATGTGTTGGATCAGCGGTACTTCAACTGTGTCCAAAAGCTCAAGAAGATCCTGGGGGCGCAGCAATGAGCAACGACCATATGGCGCGCCTTTTGACCAAGTACGCCTTCAATGAGCTGGATCCCATCGAGAAACAGGAGTTGGTGGAGTCCGCCCTCGACGACCAGGATTTCTACAACGAACTGGCGCAGGAACAAATGCTCGCCGCACTGTTCGACGACCGCGAATTTCGCCGGGAGGTGGAGGCCGCGGCCGCCGCCCACGACGGATGGACATCCAGGCTGCGGGAATGGCTTGCGGGTCGACTGTCTACCCGCCGTTTGATGTTGAGCACCGCGATGGTTTTGGGGATCGTATGCCTGATCGTTGTATTCGTTTGGCAGCGGCGGGAGTCGCCGCGGCCGGAATCGGCGATCACAGCCGGGCAGCGTCCGCTCGTGCGGGGTCCAGCGCTGCAGGCATCGCCAGAGGCCAAGGCGCTTCCACTTTTGGCGACGGTGCTCCACGACACGAATCGCGACGACACACAAGAAAATATCGTGCGGCTGCCCGCCCAACCACGGATGATGTCACTCGCGATGCCGGTCTCGCCCGCATTTGCCGGCGTGGCGGCCTCCCTGACCCGTGACCATCAAGTAGTTGCAACTTTCAAGTCTCTGAAGCCGACGGTTCGACCTGGCAGTGACAACCTGGCCTCCATACAAATTCCCTCGACTCTCTTGCATCCGGGTTACTATCTTATCCAACTAACCGGAACAACCTTTGACCGGCACGAAGCGCTGGCGGGCGCCTTCAGCTTTCGAGTCACGCAACCATGATACGCCTCTAACAAGGCACGATTTCAACGCCAGTCTCCGACCAGTGTGAAGGCCGCCCAGTAGAAAGGATTAGAGGCCGCCGCCGAATGAATCAGATCGATCTGCGCGGCTCGCAAAGCCTGGTCTTTGTCCTGGCCGGACTTTAAGCTACGATAGAACGCCTCCATAAGACGTTCGGTCCAAAGGTCGTTCACCCCCCAAAGCGAGGCGAGAATGGAATGCGCGCCTGCGTATTGAAACGCGCGAGTCAGACCGATCAGTCCTTCGCCTCCCATTTCGTGCCCCAATCCCGTGTCACAGGCTGATAGAGCCACCAGATCCGCGTCGATCCGCACCTGATCGAAGATTTCCCAGGCTTGCAGAAGTCCATTCTCTCTACTGCCGGGCGGCCCCTCCGGCATACTAAGGACAAGCGCGGAGTTCAGCGGGAAGTGCTCATCGAACCATCCGTGTGTGGCAAAGTGTATGTACCGAACGTCCTTCCCGAGTGCTTTCGCATGCTCCTCGGTAGCTTCCGGCCCAAGATAGACTTTGCTTCGATTGGGGTACAGGGATGCGATCCCCTCTGCCTCCTCGCGGCTGAACGGCAGGCGGCCGAAAGTCAATCCACGGTTGGAGGCGAAACTGAATTCAGCATCTCCGCGAGTGGACACTGGCGTTCCATTTTTGCCCAACACCGGGTCCGCAAAGACCGCCAGTTCCACCCGCTTCTTCCACACTGGATGCCGCATCTTCCGAATCTCAGCGTAGACCGTGGCGGAAACTATCGTATGCAGCGGCTTCCACTCCACCAGATATTCCCCACTGTTACGACGCAGAGCGGCGAAGGGCAATATGTGCAGCGGACCGTCCGGGACCACAAGTAATCGCCTGCTGTTGGTTAAGAGTGGCTCTGCCGGCTTCACGAGCTGATCGTATAAACGGCGGGACAACGCCTCCATCCGCGGATGATCGCTTTGACGATGATGGGCGATAAGATCCCGCATTTCCTGTACCTCAGCTCGCAGCTCCTCTGCTTTGACCGGCAACCTGAGTACCGACAAGCCCGGATCGGCAGAATCGACAGGCTGAACTACAAATAGCAAGGTCCGCGCCGGCTGCACGTTGTAAGACAAGAGCGTCGTCCCAGCGTCCAGATTCTTTCGGGTCTCATCCAGGTCCAGCGGCTGCGGGTACTGCAGGGCAGCAAATCGTGGCGATACCTGCCGTATCCGCGCGGTTAGTCGCTCGCGCTCGTCGCCGAGCTCACGCAAACGGGCGTGCAGGAGCTTGATCTGTCCGCGATCTTTTTCCGGGACGAGGCGAGAAAGCTCAGCCTGAACTCGGTCATACCCTTTGGCGTTCAATCGACGGGCGCGCTGGATATCGGCCGGCACATCCGGCGAAAAGAGAAGGTCGCGTTCAGCTAGCATATTCAAGAGAGAACGGGCGCGGGACCGCTCCACGACATGAAATGCCCGATCCGGTTGCCCCAGCCGCAGCAGACTATCCATATAGTTCCTGTAGTAATCCAAGTAAGTTGATCGAAAACGGGTTTGAGTCTGCTCGCCGCCACCCAGGTTCATTGCTTGACTTTCGATTGCGTGTAGCGCACTGCCGAATGCGCGGGAGGCCGCCTCTAGTTGCTTCTGTGCGCTGAGGACCGATCCCAGAGCATTCAGAGCCTCGGCGCTTTCCGTGCTCTCGGGCGCGAGTCTCTGGCGAATGGTGATCGCTTGACGAAAGAACCTTTCCGCGACTGAGAGATTGCCACGACCGCGTGCGATTCTGCCCAGGTCGTGCAAGCTGGACGCCTGACTGAGGCTCCCCGGCGCCAATCGCTCCTCTATCGCCAGTGCCTGCCGTTCGTAATCATCCGCCTGATCCCAGTCATGGCGGTGAATCGCCACTTCGCCAAGATTCCGGCAAGCCAATGCTACGTCGAGGCTGTCCGGTGACAGCTTCTCGGAAATGCTCAGCGCCTGCCGGTAAAACTGTTCAGCCGCATCGAGATCGCCCAACCTCAGCGACACGTCGCCGAAATTGGTCAGGCTTGCGGCGATGTCCGCGCTCTCCGGCGCCAGCTTCTTCTTGATTGCCAGAGCCTGGTTCAGGTAGTCTTTCGCCCTGACGACATCGCCTTGGTATAGCGCCAATTCGCCGAGATTGTTGAGACTGTCGGCAAGAGCAAGGCTGCCTGGCGCTAACTTGTACCTGATCTCCAAAGCCCGGCGGCGCAATACCTCGCAGTCAGCGATATTGCCCCGGTAAAGCAGTACCTCGGCCAGATTATCGAAACTCATTGCAACGGGCAGGCCGCCTGGAAACAACACTTCAAAGATGGCGAGGGCCTCCCGGTAGTACTTTTCTGCCGCTGCCAGATCACCTCGTTCCAGAGAAACATTCCCGAGGTTATTGAGACTGCCGCCCATATCTTTGCTGCCGGGAGCCAGACGCTGACGAATGGATAACGCCTTTCGATCATATTCCTCCGCACGTGCGAGGTCCCCGCGATCATCGGCGTCGCTGCCCACGTTGTTCAGCGACGAAGCCATGGCAAGGCTCTCTGGCGCGAGCCGTTCTCTGATCGCCAGGGCCCGGCGGTCATAATCTTCTGCGAGGGAGACGTTGCCGTGGTCATGCGCCACGTTGGCAAGATTTGCCAGGCTGGCGGCAGCACGAAGGCTGCCGGGCACGAGGCTTTGTCTCAGCGCCAGGAGCCGCCCGAACGATTGCTCGGCGCTTTCGAGGTCGCCGCGTTCATATGCGGCGGCGCCCCACAATTCGAGTAGTTGCGCGGTGACTTCCGGGTCCTCTCCCGGGCTGTCAAGCGCCTGCCGATAGGTAGTCTCGGCATGCTTCCATTGGTGCGTTTTGCCCAGGCAATCGGCGGCTTGGGAAAGTAGCCACGGCGCCAGCCAGGTCGACACAGATCTAGCGGCTTGGTCTAACATGGATCGCCAACAATCAGCGCCATCGGCATACCTACCAGTAGTTACATAACCTCGGCAGGCCGCAGCGGCCTGCTGCATGCCCGCTGGCAGAGCCGGAGCAACCGTAAGCCCCCAGTCATGTTGGTCGAGCGACCAGATCCGCTCTTGAAGCTGATGTTGACCATGTAGCCTTAAAGGCCCGCGGGGGGCTTGTTCCTTGACAACCTCGGCCCATGCAAACGGCGATTGAATGGACCCTCTCTCGTTTTCACGCGACCAGGATCGGATCATATCACCTGGTTTCAAGCCAGCCCGCTCGCCAACGGAATTCGCCTTAACTTCGTCTACGATCACGCCTCCCGGCGTGGCGGACTCCATCTGTGCGGGCAGGCATGTTATCCGACTGAGGGAAAACAGCAACGTCAAGAGTGAGGCCGCCGGGCGCGGATGGAGGTGAACATATCTCCACTGCATACTCCCTCCCTTCTTCAGATACAACGCTCCATGAACGCACGAAGTATATCACCTTACGGACGGGCGCGAGCGTCAAATAAGTCCGCCGGATAGATTGGAGCCTTCGCGCGTGACGCTTCTGCCCGGGCACTTTTTCGCAGATTCTACTTGTAAGAAACAGCCGCCGCCAGACATATTCCGATTTCAGGTCCTCGGCCGGCCCGCCCGCACTCGTTGAACAGGAGTTGACTTAATGGAAATGAGGTTTCTTCCCTGCGTCGCTGCAGTGGTTGTCACGATGGCTGTCTGTGATGGGCAGATAAGTTCGCAGACGGTGGGGCCTGCCCGGGACTTGCTCCTTGCCGCGAGCGCACAAGCCTGCGGCAGAGGCTGTTCGCCAACCCCGGCGCTGCGCTGTCGGATCTTGCGTCAGATTGACGACAAGCGCTTCGAGAGGGTGGATCCACAAACAACCGTTTTCCATTCGGGTGACCGCATCCGGCTGGCCATCGACGCCGATCGAGACGGGGCTTTATTTGTTATCCAGAAGGGCTCAACCGGCCGATGGGGAGTTCTTTATCCTCAGACAAAGATGGTCGGATCTGATCACGTGACTCCCTCCAGGTCATACCAGGTGCCGCCGGCCGACACCGTTCTGCAATTCGATCGCAGGGCCGGGGTGGAGCATCTGTTTTTGGTTCTCATGACATCTCCTCTGGCCACGTCCGACGAGGTGCTTGCATTTCTGCGTTCATTCGAACCGGCGCCCGGAACCGGTTTGGAGGCTGACAGCCCGGGATCGCGCGATCTCGTGATCGAGAATTCCCCGAGCGACCGCCCGGCAAAGAGATGTGATGCCGGTGAAGCAACCCACGAGGTTCGTCCCGGACTAGTCGTTGCAGTGGCTGAAATCACGCTCGTGCACAAGGAGTAGATCGTGCAAAGCTCGAAATGTAAAGAGTTAGATCCGAAAGGTTTGCTTTCGGCAGATGACAAAGGGGCGCAGCAAGGTGTTCCATATTCGTGCGACCTGATGGTTGCTGACCTTGCAGCGTCGTATGTACAAGAAGTGGAGCGGCTCGTCGGACCAGCTCTTCGGGATCGCATGGCCATCGGTCGGAAAGCGGAGCAAGACTGGAAACGAAAGTTGGCGGATAACGACGACCTGAAACAGTCAATGCTCCGCCTGCAGACCGGCGTCGACTCCAGTTCCGGTGGTGGCGATCTACGGAGCCAGCGCATGTTCGACCTCGTGTTCCGGCACGGGCGGCTGATCGTCTGCTTGGAAGTACAGATTGCTTGTTACGAGGGGCACAAGATACCACAATTTCAGGCGCAGTTGCTCTATCTACACGAGGTTTCATCAACCGCAACTGTTTTTTACAAGGTTTTCGCCGAATCCGACAAAGGCCCGCGCCTGATCCGCTGGACTCGGTTTAACCCGAAACGAGTTGACCTCACATCCCTGTTGAAGACTCGGCTGTAGCCCGGCGTGGCCAGGCGATCGTAGAGTGTGGCCCTGCCGTAGGCGGGCCGAATGAATGAAATGAGTGGTAAGAGATACCCTGCTACTACAAGTCGACAGATGAAAGGGGAAGTATGACACGTAGGGATTACCCGCTTTTGCTTGCATTGCTGCCGGTGGCTGTGTGTTTCCTCCTACCAGGCATGCCGTTACGGGGCCAGTCCTGCGCGCCGGGCATTCAGTCGCCGGATCAGTTTAATGGGAATCCGCCGCAGTTTGGGGATGACCAGGCGATGACCTTCGACGTCGCGGGTGGGGGGAGCAGCACGTCGCTGAGTTATTTCATGACGGTCAATCCGATTTCCGTGACTTCCGACCCGTCATGTGGGCAGTGGTCCGTGACCGTCAGCGACTCATGGATCACCTTGACAGGCGGGTCGAGCGGCACCGGCGATGGAACCACCAGTTATCTTGTCGCGGCCAACCAGACGGCTGCGCCAAGAATGGCCACTATCACGTTCACTTGGGCGAGCGCGCCGCAGGGCCCGGTCAGCTTGGTCTACACGATCTATCAATCGGCCGGTCCCGTGGTTCTGCCAGGCCCATACCGGGTGGACTATCTGTACAATGCTGCCGGCGAGGATGGATATCCAAATCCCTACAACAACATCGAGTACCTGGCCAACGGTCAAGGACCGTATTACTTGAGCGTCAGTCCAGGTGCCTATATCGTGCAGATCGCGGGGTTGGGGCCGCAACCCTATGGAACAAGTATCTGGATAGGGGACAACTCGTCTGGCACGCAGTACTCGCTGCCGAGCACACTGGGCGCCAACACGATCGTCACAGTAAGCCAAGGACAAAACCTTGTGCTCTACGCCTACGATTGGTGGGATGGAGATAACGACCCTAACGCTTGGGCCGATGTCACCGTTACTCCGGTTCCGACACCGGTGATCACTTCCCTGGTCCCGGGATCAGCCATGATGGGTGGCCCCGCGTTTACGCTTACTGTAAATGGCAGCGGTTTCGTGCAGGGCGCCGTTCTGGAATGGAACGGGCAACCACTCAACACTACTCTCACAAGTGGCAGTCAGTTAGCCGCGGCGGTGTCCAGTAACCTGATTGCCGTTCCCGGGAGCGCCTCGATCACGGTGGTAAATCCGGGAGCGCTCACCTCAGCTCAAGTCTCCTTCCCAATCACCGTTGCTACGCCGGTCATCACCAGCCTTACGCCAAGCCCGGCCGTTGCGGGGTCCCCGTTCACGCTATCGGTTAATGGCGCCAACTTCCTTCAAACCGCGGTGATTGCTTGGAATGGCACATCTCTGGCGACGACCTACATTAGCCCAACAAGTTTAAGTGCTGCCGTGCCGGCCAGTTTGGTGAGCGGCCCAGGAACCGCCAGTATCACTGTAACCAATCCCTATAATGCTAGTTCCGGCCCGATATCGCTTCCGGTCAACTCTCCCACACCAGTTGTCACGGCCCGCCTTCCCATTGCAGAAACTGCCGGCGGCCCTGCTTTCACGCTGCTGGTCTACGGCAGAAATTTTCTGCAGAGCGCGGTCATCTGCTGGAACGGACTGGCACTGGCGACTGCGTTTGTCACTTCGACACAGTTGTCCACAACGGTTGCCGCGAGCCTGATCGCGTTGCCGGGCACTGTCGAAATCACGGTGGTCAATCCGGGCAACGTCGCGTCCGGATCGATTTCGCTTCCCGTCAACGCGCCGACCCCCGCCATCACCAGCCTGGCCCCCGCCTCCGCAACCGCCGGCATCGGCACCTTCACGTTGACGGTTAACGGTTCGCGATTCTTATCGAGCGCCATCGTGATGTGGAACGGCGTAGGTTTAGTTACCACCTCTGCAACCGCCACACAAATGATGGCTACGGTACCTTCCGGCCTGGTGGCCCGTCCTGGAAGTGCCAACATTACAGTCGAGAACGCGAAGAACGTGCTGTCCACCCAGGTTTCTTTTCCAATCATCGCCCCGACGCCGGTCGTCACTGGTATCAATCCCAATTATGTGGAGGCAGGCGGCGGATCCGGCAAGCTGACGGTCTATGGCGAAGACTTCTTGTCTGGCGCCGTAGTGGCTTGGAATGGCAGTGGACTGACGACGACTGTTGTAAGTGCCACGCAGTTGACAGCGAACATACCTTCTAACCTGGTTGCCTCGGCCGGGAGTGTCTCCATCACCGTAGTACAAGATGGCGTGACATCGAATGCCGTGAGCCTGAGGATCGTCAGTGTGCTTTCGATTACGACGTCAACACTGATGGGCGGCATGGTCGGAGCGAATTACTCGCAGACGGTGGCCGCAAGCGGGGGTTCGACTCCGTACACATGGAGCTTGGCGCCTGGCGCCAGCTTGCCACAAGGTCTTTCACTGAACTCCGCTACCGGGCAGATCAGCGGGACGCCGGCAATAACTGGCGCATCGGTCTTTACCATCCAGGTGACTGACATCAACAGCAATCTTGCCAGTAAGAGTCTCACTCTGGCGGTTGCCGCGGCCCTGAGCATTGCGACGCCATCACTGTTGACCGCCGATGTCGTGGGGCTGCCCTACGCGCAGAACCTGACAGCCACGGGCGGCGCTCCACCGTATTCCTGGAGCGTGACATCCGGATCGGGCTCGTTACCTTCCGGCCTCTCTTTGAATCCTTCAACGGGGGCGATCGCCGGCAACCCTACAGCGGCTGGGGCCTCAAGCTTCACGGTTCAAGTAAGGGACGCGAACCAATTCACGCTCTCGCGAACGTTCAGCATAGTGGTCTCGGCCGCCCCGTCACTCAACGTCTCCGGGCCCCCGGCCACTGCACTGCCACAGCAGCAAATCCCCATCACAGTTGAGTTGGCGGAAGCGATGCCGGTGCCGTTGTCTGGTCAACTGCAACTGGCCTTCACGCCGGACCCATCATCGCCGGTCGACGATCCTGCCGTCCAGTTCAACACGGGCGGCCGCTCTGTCAGCTTTCAGATCGACGCTGGACAAACCGCAGCCGTGTTTCCTCAGCCTCAACTGATGCTGCAAACGGGCACGGTCGCAGGCACACTGCAACTGAGCGGCACTGTGACTGCCAGCGGTAGCTCAGTGTCGCTCGGAGAGGGAGGATCGGCCACGGTAACGCTCCCGCGGCAGGTGCCCACGGTGACCAGCGTGTCCGTCGAAACGACCGCGTCGGGCTTTAACGTACTTGTGGCCGGGTATTCCAACACGCGAGAGGTCGCGGGCGCCACCTTCCAGTTCACTCCCGCGAATGGCAGCCAGATCGAGACGACTAACTTCGAGCTTCCGGTCTCGGGCCTGTTTCAAGGCTGGTACAGCTCCCCTGGGTCGGCCGACTATGGAAGTACCTTTCAATATCTCCAGCCGTTCAACTTCGCCAACGGTGCTGCCAACATGCTGCAATCCGTGACCGTGACCCTGCGAAACTCCGAGGGCACCTCGGCGCCTATAACGACCGCTTTCTAATCATTGCACGAATCGGAAAGGACCATTCCATGACGACATCTCAGTATACGCATTCCGTGTCGCGCGGGTATTACAGAAGCCGGAAGTCGTGGCGCGACCGCACCGGCTTGGTCGTGATTTTGCTCTGTGGCCAGCTGGCAAAGTCCGAACCGTTGCCGGCAGCGCCGCCCGATAATGCCCCGACGGCCTTAAATATCGTGGTTGTCGAGGGCGAAGGCGCTGTCAATAATGTCCGCAAACGAGTGGCACGCGAACCTATTGTGCGTGTGGAGGACCAGAACCACAGGCCCTTGACAGGTGCGGCGGTGACATTCGTCATGCCGGGCAATGGCGCTGGGGGCTCGTTTGGCAATGGCGCCAGCAGTCTGACGGTGATGACGGACGCCAAGGGTCAGGCGATCGCGCATGGCCTCAGAGCCAACAGCGTGGTCGGCAAATTCCAAATTCACGTGACGGCCTCAGCGGGGAAAGTGTCTGCAAGCCTTGCGATTCCTCAGACAAACGCTATCGTGGCTTCAGCCGCGGTTGTTGCCCCGGTGGCCGTCTCAGGCAAACTGGTCGCGGTGCTAGTCGCCGTGGGGGCGGCCGCGGCGAGCGGGGCTGCTGTGGCTGTGACTCGCGGCAAGTCCAGTCCCGTTGTGCCTCCAGCCCCGAGTATTTCCCCGGGAACAGGGTCGGTCGGCGCGCCTCACTAACTGAAAGTCAACCGTGGCAATTTCAGGTCCGGATTTTAGTCTCATTACAGGAGTGACATATGCTCAGCAATAGGCTGTTTCTGACGTTTTGCACGGTGGCCGCGGCATGGGCGGGCGCCGCTGTGCGTGGCCCGGTGATGGGTTTCGTCTTTGACTCGAGCACTCGCGCGATCCGGCCCATGCGCGGGGTGCCGGGCGCGGCCTACCTGGGGGTGCCGGTGGTACCGGACGTGGACAACGCCTGTATCGCACCCGACGGCGCCACTGCTCTCGTGACGCGCGACGGGCAAACGCTGCTGTACACCAGTTTGGCGAATACGTCGCCAGCCGCGCTTCCGGTAGCGGGGGCTATTGCAAATGCCGATCGCTGCGCGTGGAGTCCGCATGGCGGATCTGTCGCGTTGTGGTCGACCGGCGGCAACCGTGCCCAGATTTTGGCCTACCAATCGTTCTCCTTTACTCTCAGTCCGGTGATCGACTTGTCACGGATTCCCGGCCATGTCGAGGCGCTCGCCTTCGACGGAGCAGAACTCATCATTGCCGCGTCCGCGGATAGTTCGGGCGGCATTTACAGCGTAACGGCCGTCGCGGGTCCGCTGCGCCTGGTTTCGGCGAGCGCGCCCTCCGCTCTGGCCCTCGCGGGCTCCGATCTGTATTTTGCCGACAAAAAGTCGAAACAGATCTGGCAGGTCCGATCCTATGCGAGCCAGCCGCTATCCCTGTTATTTGCGAACGATAATATGACTTCGCCTATTGCTCTGCAGGTTTCCTCGGATGGAGCCAGACTCGTTGCGGCCGACGCGGGAGGACAGACCTTGATCGTATACGAGATTGCCGCCAGATCCGAGATTCGAAGCCTCGACCTGAGTTTCGCGCCAACGGCGTTGGATCGGTTCGGAAGTCCGTCGATGTTTCTGCTGACTAGCATCAGCGCGGCTCCGGCGCCATCCTATATTCTGAGTGACGACGGCGTTAATACCGTGACCTACTTCGTCCCCGGCCCTTCGGATTCCAACCAGCAGTAAATGCGGCGGATGTGTTGCAAACAGCATCGGCTCAGAGCGAGGGCCTGCGTGGTTGCCCAGGTGCCCGCAACACGTACGCAGGTTTCATCCACTCGCCAGGACCCGTTGGAACGTCGCAGTTCCCGTCGCATGCGTTGATTTAGAATTGGCGCATAACGCTGCACCCAGCGCCAGATGGTGGAGTGGTCAACAGAGAGGCCACATCATTTCTTCCAAGTCTCGGTAGCTCAGTGAATAACGTTTCTAGAGGGGTCTACCAGGCGGCTTCGCCAAAGAGACCTATGTAATTTAAGTCAGGTAACAATCGTGATAAGTTATGCTTTTGTGCTGAAGGTAACCTGGCGCTACGGTATGTCTGTCGACATACAATCTAAAGTCTAAGGACGAATGTGTGTCACATCTGATATATTTCATCAAAGACGCCTACCTGGTTGGCGATTTGGGATCTAAACACTTCCAGTTTCGAGCGGTTTCTGGAGGACATGCCGGTAGTCAGCCGGACCGGTCTATCCCCTTCATTGTGAACAATCCTTATCTAATCGGCCAAGAGAAGGACGACGCTAAAGGAATCGCTGGTGGCCCGCTACCGTGTGGTAGATATTTTCTCCGCCCGGATTTGCACCGGCACAGCCACAAACATCCTAAGATTCTTATCAAGTGGATTGACCTAATTCCTGATGCCACCGCCGCAATGGGGACCCGAAAGCGCTTTGCGATTCACGGTCATGGGGAGATCGGGAGCGACGGCTGTATCGTCCCGGTCGAGGCTACGCATCTAAACGACTTGTATTACGCAGTGTTGGACGAAATAAGAATGCGAAAAGGCGAAGTCGAGTTGAGCGTCGTGGCAGGTGAACTGGACGACGGGGCTGCTTAATGGCAATTCTCTTGCAGGATTAGGTCACTATGAGAAGCGCTCTCCGCAGCACGCGCAACGACGCCTCAAATGCGGTCTCGATCACAACCCGCACCTCCGGCGATGGGTTAGGATGCAGCTTCCGGACAAAACCGGCGGACACTCTGATAACCGGCGGTGAAGCTGCTGGTATCCACGAAGTCCTGTCAGATCGCCATGGCGTTACGGCCGCGCGGGATAGGCCGACATCGAGCCCCGCGCCGGCTTCACCAAAGCCACCGTGAGCGCCTGGCGCGTCTCGCTGGAGGAGCGCAAGCTGGGGTCGTGATCGATAATCGTCCGCATGTCGGCGATCCGCAAGCTGGCGGTGGAGGCGATGGACAACGGGCTGCTAGCGCCGGAACTGGCCGCCGGCATCCAGCGCGTAAAGAGCGCCAAATCCATCGGCGTGCGGATGGGCAACTGGCTGTCTCAGAAGCAGGCCCAAGCGCTACTGAACACGCCGGACATCTCGACAATGAAAGGGCTGCGCGACCGCGCGATAATTGCCGTGCTGCTCGGCTGCGGGTTGCGCCGGTCGGAGGTGGCGGCGCTTACGCTGGGGCACATACAGCAGCGGGATGGGCGGTGGGTGATCCTGGACCTAGTCTCGAAGCACAAACGCGTTAACGCCGGGATCGGTTCAAGTCGTCGTGAAGGCACCAGAGGAACGCAACCCCGTTGCCACCACTTCGATACGACTGTCCAGGCCGAAGCCGATCAAGGGAGACTGACCCGGCGATCGCCCGGCGACTAGCGGAAACGAAGCCTTCGATGCTGTTCTGCCTGAAGGTGAAGTAACCGAGCCGCTGGCCCGACGAACGAGGTCCGGGCGATTCGGTGTGATCGCGGTTGCCACGTTTCCATTATCCCCAGAACGAGCCCGAGGGTGAATCGAGCCGCCCGCTCGTTTATCGCGGTCCCCGGCCCTTCCGGCCGCTGTCGAGAAGTTCCGCAACGGCAATGCCAAATGCGTTGGATACCTTCACCAGCGCGCGCACGGAAGGGTTGCGGCACCCCAGTTCCAGGTCGCCCACGTAGCTGCGCTGTATAGCCGCGCGCTCCGCAAGCTGTTCTTGAGTCCACCCGCGCGCCTGGCGCAACGCTTTGATACGCTCCGCCAACTGCTGAAGGACCTGGGTCTCGGATACCGGCAACCCCCATCTTTCCGAACTGCCAGATACTCTGCTGTACGATCCTCTAGGTACAATTTGTGCTGGGATCGGCGAGGAGCGCCGGACTGTAGCGATTCTAAGCAGGCAAGTTATAAGGCAGCGATGGACCAGGTTGTGATCGTCTTACTCGTGGCCGCCCTGATCGGTCTAATTCCCGCCTCAATTGGCCATTCGAAAGGACGGAGTTTCGTCGTGTGGTGGTTTTACGGCGCGGCTGTTTTTATAGTGGCGCTGCCGCACGTGTTGCTCATAGATCGAGATGCCGAGGCAATTGACAACCGACGGCTTCAAAACGGAGATAACCGGAAATGCCCCTTCTGTGCCGAGATCATCCGAGCCGAAGCGGTCGTCTGCCGGTTTTGTGGACGCGATCTGCCGGTCGCGGCGGACACAACCCAGGCGGAAGATGTCTGCCACAAGTGTGGCACGCCGATCCGGAATTTCCACGGCAATCGCTACTGTCCGGCTTGCGGTGTCTTCTAGGAGGTGAGGTGCAACTAGAATTCCGGAGGCGTGTTCAATGAGAGCTCGATCCCTTTGCGCTTATGTGTCCTTCGCCATATGGGCTGGCCTGGCATGCGGCCAATCCCCTACTTGGAAGCAATTGCTCCCTGCCAACAGCCCGCCCGCGCGCGTTTATGCCTCGTCGGCCTACGATACGGCGACGGGCTTATTTACCGTGTTCGGAGGAAATGGTCCGGGCCTAGGCACGAGCTTAACCGACACCTGGATATGGAACGGAAAGACCTGGACGCAGGCGCTACCCGCCGCCAGCCCAGGGCCACGGTACGCCGCCGCGATGACGTATGACGGCCACTCCCGCCAGGCGGTTCTGTTCGGTGGGACCTTCCTCAACGCTTCCGCGCCATTGGGCGATACCTGGGTTTGGGACGGGAGCAACTGGACCGAGATGCATCCCGCCGTCAGCCCTGTACCCCGCTTTGGTGCTGCTATGGCGTACGACAGTTACTCAGGGCGCGTCTTCATGTTCGGTGGGTATAGCGGCCCCTCGCCGAATGAAGGCGGAGTGCTCCTGAACGATACATGGGCCTGGAACGGGACCTCATGGACTCAGTTGACGACTGCGCTCACCCCTCCGGGGCGAGACTTTGGGGTGATGGCACCGGCGACCGTTAGCGGTGAACTGATACTGTTCGGCGGGGCACCCGGCCCCATAGACGATACGTGGGTGTGGAACAGCAAACCTAGGTCCTGGACTCAGTTGGACCCCGCCGACAGCCCATCGCCGCGATTTGGTGTTTTGCTCGTCGAAGACCCGACGCTCAAGCAGGTGGTCCTATTTGGTGGATCACTGGATTTGACAGAAACGTTTTATGGCGACACGTGGCTATGGAACGGCGCGAACTGGGCGCAGCAGCAGCCCGCCAATAGTCCGGCCGCCCGAGGGTTTGCGGTCTCAACCTACGACGCCAAAGACAAGGGTGTGCTGATGTTCGGCGGGGCGGCTTGCTGTAACGGAAACATCTTTGCGGATACCTGGGTGTACAAGTAATAAACGCCCACTAACGCTTGCGCCGATGGCCGGCCCAATGTGGATATACCCGTACAGCGCGTCATAAAATGAGACAACCGAAGCCGTATCACATAAAAAGAAAACTGGATGTGTTCGTCTCCGATGAACAACTTGAAAAGTGGGCAGTGGACCCAAACTGCGTCGAGGCACAGGCCTGCGCCGACGAACTTGCCAAGCGCCGCGAGCGAATTCGGGAAAAACATCAAGCCGCACAAGAGGCGGAACGACAACGTCTCTCCAAAAAGCGGCAAGCATTGCAAGACGATCCGTTCGATCCGCGTACAGAGATCTCGGCAGACGCCAGACACATCGCCAGCCGTATCGTGACTCACCTATGGATACTGTTCGTGCTGTTGCCGGTCATCATCGGGCTGTTATATGCGCTGGTGACTGCCCGGTAAGGGAGTTGGAAAACATCATAGGAGAAATGAAATGAAGAACGACCCGGAGTCTGTTGCATGGCGAGAGAAGATGAAAGCGAGCTTAAGTTACGAGCCGAAGACGGAAGCCATTACGCCGCTAGTGAAGAGCGATGTAGAAGCAACGCCTCAGGTGGATTATGCAGAAGTTCCCCCAGCGGCAACCGTTAAACTTCTGGACAGCATTGACAAATCACTAGGCGCTGAGAAGCATCTGGAGAGCATCGACAAATCACTCGCGCGCTGCTGGCGAATCTCCGAAAACGGCTGGATCAGCCAGTCTCCTGGGAACAGAAGCGCCGGCTGATTGAAGTCCTGGTGGGCGGCGTCCGGGTGGATACGGTCGAAGAGTGCGGTGTGAAGCAGAGCGCGATCACCGTCACCTACCGCTTCAGCCAGCCCGACCAGGCGATGCCACTCGCGCTGCCCCAGTCCTACAGCACTGGCCGAGTGATCCGAATTCCGCTGGCGCCGCAGACCGTCGGCGACCACATCCGGAAAAGGCGGCTGGGTCTCAAGATGCTCCAACGAGAAGTTGCGGAGCAACTCGGTGTTGACAAGACCAGCGTCTTCAACTGGGAGGGGAATAGGTCCAGCCCGGACATCCGGTATATGCCCGCGATCATTGACTTTCTAGGATACGATCCGCTTCCGCAGGCGCACACGTTGGCCGAGCAGTTGGTCCGTCAGCGGTCCAGCCTGGGGCTTTCGCAGAAGGAGTCCGCCGGACGGCTTGGCGTGGACCCCAGCACGCTCGCGAAGTGGGAGCGTGGGGAGCGCGAGCTCGCTGGAAGATTCCTGGATATCGTGAAGCGATTTCTCGATGATGACGGCGAATGGCGCTCCAACTCGCGCCGGGCAGGGTAGCGCCGAATTGCTTTTTCTCAAACGTGTCGCCCATCCCGGCTGCTGGTGGTAAGGGGATTTCGCAACAGTAATCCCAGTGCGAGGAGTCGGCCCCCGGCGCCGCACATATCGCGATTCTGTGAGAGGGTGCCGACATTATTCAGCAGGCCCCTGTCACCTCGTCACGCCAGGCCGCCCTCTGGTAGTATTGCGACATGCTCGGGGAGACCCAAAGACCAATTCTCGCTCACCCGCGTAGCGCCCAGTACGTACCGCGCGCAAAAAAGCAATTCCTATCAGCCGAAAACCGCCGTCCTCTCCAACCGGTGCTACAGTGTGCTCGCAGAATTCTTGCCGAGGAGGCCGTATGCGCCGTTTGCTTTCACTGGCTGGTTGTTTCATGCTTGTTGCTGCATTCACGCTGCCCGGCCGTTTACCAGCCGGGCCAGCCACACCCGCCGAGTCTTCCAATCCCGAGGTGAACGTGATGAGCACCGAATTTGCCGTCGATCTATATCACAAGCTCGGCGAGGGGGGCGGCAACGTCTTCTTCTCGCCATGGAGCATCGATTTGGCCTTGACGATGACGTGGGCCGGAGCGCGCGGCGCCACCGCCGACGAGATGGCCAAGGTTTTGCATCTACCCGGCGACCCGGATGTGGTAGCCAAACTTGGCCAGCTGACGGCCAAACTGAAGGCCGACGCGGCCGCCGGCGGAGTCCAATTCAGGTCTGCCAACGCCCTTTGGATCGCCACGCGGTTTCCGTTTGTGTCTGAATATTTGGCCCAGATGGAGAACACCCTCGGCGTGCATCTGGGCGAACTGGATTTTGCTGCCGACCCGACGGCGGCACGACAAACCATCAATGCGTGGATCGCCGATCAGACGCACGACAAAATCAAGGACCTGCTAGGTCCGGGCAATATCACTCCCGAAACGCGATTGGTGCTCGCCAACGCCGTCTTCTTCAAGGCAGCCTGGGAGCATTCTTTCGAAAAAGACCGCACGCAGAATGAGGCCTTTTTCGTTTCACCAGATCAGAAGACTTCGGTGCCCCTGATGTATCAGCAGCGGTCGTTCAGCTATGCGGAGGACAGCACCGTGCAGGTAGTGGATCTGCCGTACCGCCACCATCTGCTGGCGATGCGCATCTTTCTGCCGACATCCCGAGACGGGCTGGACAAACTTGAATCGGATCTGTCGGCCCAGCAAATGAAAGCGCTGGGGGATGGGATGAGGCGGCAAGTCCTCCAGGTCTGGTTGCCACGGTTCAAGTTGGAAAACAAGTACGCCTTAGTCGAGACTTTATCCGCGCTGGGAATCAAGCGTGCTTTCAATCAGGCCGACTTTAGCGGAATCAGCACGGTGGAAGGGCTGTTCATCAGCGACGTGGTCCACCAGGCGTTTGTCGACACCAATGAGGAGGGCACGGAGGCGGCCGCGGCGACAGCCGTCGAAATGCGCGGGGGAATTGTGCTGCCGGAATCCGGCTCCAAGATCTTCCGGGCAGATCATCCGTTCTTATTCGCGATCATCCACCAGCCCACCGGTTCCATTCTCTTTATGGGTCGCGTTTCCAGACCACAATGAGTTGGTGATCGTCATCCGCGCCAGGCAAACGAGGGACGCCATGTGGGCATCCATCATCTGCCATCTCGCAGAGCTTGATCCAAATGAGTCAGTCCATCGGCCGCTCGATCACACGGCCGCGACGCCGCGACCAACTCCTGGGCTCAAATCAATACCGCAATGATCCTCGGGAAGATGGGAACTATCCGCAGACTGATGCACCTCGGACTAGCTTAGAATTGCTTTCCCGTATTTTCCCCCATTCGTGTCCGGCTATAAATCGAACAGAATCAGTTGATTGGCGAAATCGAGTAAATCGTTTTGGGAGTCGGACGGCTGGAGTGCCCGTAAAATGTGCGTTTTCTCAAAAAGCATCACTCTCAAAATCTGTAGAATCTGGTAAAGGCTGATCTCCAGTCCCAAGCGCTACCGGACGATGGCGACCAGCACATAAACCGACACGGCGACCCAGATTTGGGTCTTCACAGCGTTCTCGCTGGTGCCATAGAAAGACTTGATTCGGAGGTGCTGCTTGATCCACTTGAAGAACAGTTCTACCTGCCAACGGGCCTTGTAGATCAGGGCGATGGTAAGTGCCGGAAGCGTGAAGTTGTTAGTCAGGAACTTGAACCTCTTCCTGGTTTCCATGTCCAGATAACTGATACGCCGCGGCGCATCCGGGTACGCCTTCGCAGAATCGATGGCGGTTAGGATTACGGTGTGATCGGAGCGAACACCCGTGGTCTTGTCCACGGAGTGTGAGTAGCGGCGCTGGAGCAGAACATTGGATTTCGTGCGGACGACGAAGAAAGCAGCGCTGAGGGTGAAGACGTATCGGCGTTCGAAATCCACGTAGCCACGGTCCATAACGTAGAATGCCCCGGCTTCCGGCAGAATCTCGTCGAGGATGTTCACATCGTGTACTTGGCCGCTGGTAACGCTGATGAACGTGGGAATGTTACCGTACAGATCCAGCAGTGTGTGCATCTTGACTGCGGCTTTGTGCTTTCGGAATTTGGCCCAGGGAAACAGCGAAAGACACAGGTCGATGGTGGTCGAATCCAGCGCGTACAGACTCTGCTCCAACTCCAGGCCGATCGGATCAGAGGCATACAGCGGTCGTGCGAGGCGGATCGGAACCTGTGCGAAGTCGGCATAGATACGCCAGTCATGCGAGTCATTGGCGTCGGCTAGCGTGGAGCGTGCCACCCGGCCGTGAAAACCCATATGGTAGAGTTTCCCGCCCAGAGATCGCAGGCACGCTTCTATATCGCGAAGGCCATCCCGGTAAGTGAGTTGGGCAAAGGCCATCGACAGATACTGATCCCAACAAGAGAAGCCTCGCAGGCCGCGCATCTCCGCCGTACCGAGTGACACAACGGCCAAACTCGCGATCCGGCAGGAAACTCAGCAACTTACACCGTGGCGGCCCTGGTTCATGACCCATTGTCCGTCGCCGCAAAGCCCGCCTTTGGCGCCCGTCGCCGTTCAAATCGCGGCAAGGCAAAAAGCGTCGCAAACCATTGACAGTCAGGGCTTTATCGGAATCCGCAAAGTACTTTACCGGACACTCGTGATTTCGTGATTTCCCCATTGACACGCCAAACATATTCAGTTATATTCAACTGGCCATTGATTAAGATATAATAATCGGAAATCTTGCCGCCGACAGGCGTTTGGCCCCACCAATGTCCACTTAGTTGTCGCCGTTTTGATCAGTGGTCTGAATCCGCTGTTTGAATAGAATTTACTCAGTTGGAGGATTAGGTCATGAGTACAATCGAGTTCAACGTCCCGATTCCGGCGCCTCCCGAGGAGATACACGTCTACAACACGACCCCGACGGCCGCACCGGTTGAGTTCGTCAATCAGAAGCTTACGGCGGCGAATTTGCCGGCGATGAAGCTGGAAGCCACAATCCACGCGGCGCGCACGGCCGGGGCGGCGGGGGCACCGGATGAGGTGCATGCAGTGGTCAACCAGACCACCGGCGAGGCGCATCTGGTGCCAAGCCTGGCGAAGTTGGTCACGGCGGGGATGCCGCTGAGCGAGCACAACCGGCTGCTGCCGGCGGCTCACGCAGCGGGCCAGGCCGCGCTGGAGGACTCGAGGTTCGTCGCAAAGGATGCCACCACGCTGCAGGCGGCCGACCCGATCCAGTTGCTGGGCGCTGAGACGGGCGGCCCGGCCAACGCGGAGCCGAAGGTCATGCTGACCCTGGTGCCGGCAATTCGCCACGTTGGAGGGCTGCGGGTTTACGGGGCCGGTTCGAAGGCGATGATCGCGCTCGACAACAAGAACTCGGTAGTCGGTGCTTTGCGGCGGTGGCACACCGCAACGCTGGGCGAGAAGATCCAACCGACCATCACCGCCGCGCAGGTGCGGGCTGAGATCGAACGACAGCTTACGCCTAACGTACCCGCCGACGCCAAGGCGGTGGTGGATGTCGTGACGCACGGCTACTACGACGCGCATGGCAGCTTCCTGCAGCCGATCTACCGGTTCGAGGCGAACCTGGTGCGGAACAGCGATAGCAGGATCTTCGCTCGCATCGGGGGCTATATCCCGATGGCCAAGGCTCTTGAACCGATCCCGGACCTGACAACCCGGCCCGCCGGGGCGGCTCCAACCCTGGCCGGCCAGTTTCCGTTCTTTCAGCAGGTAGGGGGCGGCAAGGCGCCCGAGGTGCATCCGGATGCGAACATGCCCGGCTCAACCGGGGGCGCAAAGCCGGTGGTTACCGTAGGTGAGTTCGTGAACCAGGACTGGCCCAATAACCCGGCATACATCGACATGGCCAACCACTTCCTGTCGGGCCTCACCTCTGTCAACGGAGCGGTCACATACTCGCGCACCCTGTGGTGGACCGCCTATTCGTGGCAGGTGAACGGCCCCAACTCGAAGTACTTCATGAACGCGGTCAACATCGCCTACACCGTGCCGCACGGCGACTGGCTGTTGAACACATGCTTGAGCAACTACGGCGACCTCTGGTATGTGAATAAGATCGGAGTCGGAGGCAATCCGGGCTTTGGCGCAGCGGCCGGCGGCAAGCTATCTACTTGGGTGATCATGTCCTGCGAGGTAATTCCCTCGTTTTACGACCGTCAGCACGAAGTTGGCGGTGACGGCAACGGCCAACACGCCTTCGACGCCTGGTGGGGTGTGTTCCAGGGCATGCATAGCGCGGTCGGGTTCCGCACCGTCATGTGGTACCCGGACGATGACACGAACTATTCCTTTGGACAGCTCGCCGCTCAGGGCTTCGATGTCCTCACCGCCTGGTTCCAGGCGGTGGCCGCACACCATGCCAGTGAAGGCACCTACATCGACGGCCACATTAACCAATCCGTGCACTACGATCGCGCTTCGGCGATGATCGATGCTCGCAACCTGGGCCAGCCAATCTATAACGTGACGCCGCAGACCAAGGCGACTCAGTTGTGGAGCTTCTGGATGAACAACTAAAGCGTGGCCGGGAGGCTCGACCCATTCGGGGCAGGCGGCCGTAGAGGCCGCCTACTATCGCCGACCTGAAGCCGATTGACTCACTCTCACCAGAGATTACGGCCACGTATATGCGGAAAACGGCCGCAGCGCCATCAGGTCTATATCTGAGACCCCAGTATGCAGCATCTCCAATGGCAATACGCGCGGGCCCTAGTCAGAAAGGCTATAACCGTCACTTCGTTCCAGCACTCGGAGGACGTGGGGCCGGCGACAGTATCCCGCGCATTTCCCAGGCGGGCATTGACGCGCGCGTGCTGGCGTTTTCGGCGTTGCTGGTGTTGCTGACCAGTCTGCTGTTCAGCATGGCGCCGGCAATTCAGGTAGCACGGGCGAACCTGGCAGGCACTTTGAAAGAAGGCGCGGCGAACATTGCGCGCGGCCACAACCGCTTTCGGAGCGCCCTGGCAATCGGACAGATGGCACTTCGGGTTAGTGCTGCTGGTGGGCGCGGAACTGCTGATCGCCAGCTTTTTGCATCTGGCGCACCCGCGACCCCGGGTTCCGGGCCGATCACCTGTTGACCTTCGGCATTGGGCTGCCGGAGGCACAGTACGACACCGCCGGCCAAGTCGCGTTCACCGATCGACTGATGGAGCGCCTAAGAACGATTCCGGGCGTTCAGGCAGTGGCCACCGGTGTACCGTTGCCGCTCGCAGGAGACCAGATGGATGTCTCGTTCGACATCGAAGAGCGGCCTGCAGCTTCTGACAATCGGCCGAGTTCCGAGATCGCGATCGTGACTCCCGGCTACTTCGGATTGATGGGGATTCCGTTTCTGAAGGGGCGGGACTTCAGCGAACGGGATGATGCCGAGGCGCCGCGCGTGCTGGTGGTGAACGAGGCGTTCGCGCGCCGGTATTTTCCAGGCGAGGCGATAATCGGGAAGCGCATCAGGCCCTCGGCGGCGAGCAACATGAAGGAGGGCACCAGAATGCGCGAGATCGTCGGGGTGGTGGGAAACGCGAAGCAGACCGCCTTGGCTGCGGAGCCCGAGCCAATCTACTACTTTCCATACAAGCAGCTTCCTTGGGGGCTCGGCACGATTGTGCTGCGGACGGCGGTCCCGCCGCTCACAGTCGAGACGGTTGCCCGGGCGGCGCTAACGAGCCTGGAGCGGGAGGCGCCGATGTACCGGGTTCGGACGGGAGAAGAGCTTTCAATGGCGGCGATTGCGCAGCCACGATTTCAGATGGCGCTCATGGGAAGCTTCGCGGGCGTGGCGCTGTTGCTGATGGTGGGCGGCCTCTACGGCGTGCTCTCCTACGCGGTAGCGCGGCGGCGCCGGGAGATCGGAGTGCGGATCGCGCTCGGCCTGGTGTTGCGAGAGGCGATGCGGCTGGTGGCGGCTGGTCTGGCGCTCGGTCTCGCTGGCGCCGCGGGCGTCGGGCATCTACTCGATACCATGGTGTACGGCGTCCGGCCGGGAGATCCAGTTATGGTGGCAGCTGCGTGCGGCGCGCTGGTGATCACCGGCCTGGCCGCAGCCTACGTGCCGGCGGCACGGGCCGCATCCGTAGACCCGATGCAGGTGCTGCGGAGCGAGTAAAAGCACGGAGTGACGGGCGGAAGTCTGCTCCCAATGACTGAGCGACAAGTTGCCGCTTTCGTGGCAATGAGTGGCCTGACCGTGGCCTAACCGCTGTCGGCTCGGCTGCGGAACCTCGATAACCCCCGATTAGTCGCCAAGGGTGTACCGACTCCTGGTGAGAACAAATAGGGCTGTATCGGCAGTGCGCCGGCGCAGAGAAGGCTGAGGCGAAGCCGCACAGCAGATTGGGCCGGTGAATTGCCGATACGGCCTGTTGTAGTAAGCCGCCCCTCGGCCAATTATGGGGTTCCCCCAGGAGAATCCGTCACGGGCCGCCCCCCAATACACCAGCGACGGCCAAATGAAATTGCCCGCCCATTACCGCGAATGGGTCTATCTCACCACTGGATTCGATATGAGCTACTCGGGGGCCGCCATGCAGACGGACCACCATATGTTCGATAACGTATTTGTGAACTCGGATGCTTACCAAGCATTCATGGAAACGGGAAAATGGCCCGATAACACCATGCTCGTGCTGGAGAGCCGGCGCGCGGCGGATAAAGGCTCGATCAACAAAAGAGGCAACTACCAGACTGGAGACGTGATGGGCGTCGAGGTCCACGTGAAGGACAGCGCCCGCTTTCCAGGCGGCTGGGCCTTCTTCGCTTTCGGTAATGGCACCACAGCAAAGATGATCCCGGTCTCGCGCGACTGCTATTCCTGTCACGCGGAACACGGCGCCGTCGACACCACTTTCGTTCAGTTCTACCCGCCTGCTACCCGTCGCGCAGAACAAGGGCACCCTACACTCATCCTATTGAATTGCGTCCGCTGACTGTGTCCAAGCCGCAACGGTTGCGTCGAGATAGGGGCCAAGAACGGCGGCAACGCCCAAGGAGCGTGACGCCCGGCGTGCTCGACCTTCCAATATGGATAATGCCGCACGTCTCGCGGCTGCGGTGAGGGAGAGGCCATTTCAAGCGCTCGCGCTGCTATAGTGGGCTGGGTGCCGTCGTGGAGGCTGGCGGCGGACGTTGCCGACGTCTCTCAGCACCGCATTGTTCCGACAAGGAGATCAAACGTGAGGCGTCGAGACTTTCTTCCTGCCCTGGGCCTGGGTGGCCCCATGCTCGTCGCTGGAGCGCACGCCGGAGCGGCGGCGCAAGCCGGCCCGCAATCTGCCACGCGCAGGAGACGACGGCCCAGCATCGGTTGCGTGAGTTGGAATTTTCACAGCTTGGCGCCCGGCGCGCACCCTGAGGAGGCCATAGACATCATTGGAAGCTTGGGGTTCGAGGGTATCGAACTCATCGCGAACTCGCGCCAGGATATCGACGAATACTGGACGGACGCCACTATTGGCCGCATCCGGAGACAGTTGCAACGAAATCACTTGGTATTGAACCAGTTTCCATTCTTCCAGCCTGTGGTGGAAGGGTTGACGAGCCAGGATGCCGCAGAGCGCAAGCGCAGCGTGGATTACTTCGAGCGCGGTTGTCGTATAGCAAAGAAACTGGGTGCGCCGATGGTGAACATCGTCGCGCCATGGGCCCGAGAACTGAGCGTTCCCTCGACGACATACCTGCCTCGTTATTTCATGGGTGATCCTAAGCCCGGCGAGAAGTTCCACATTGACATCGCGCCGGGTTACGAGTTTGACCGGTTGTGGAGCTTATTCCGCCAGACCATGCAGGCCTGCCTGGAACGTGCAAAAGCGCACGGAATGAATTTCTCGATTGAGAATCATACGCACACCATGATGCCGGTCACGGACAGTTTCCTGCGACTGTGGGACGCCATCCGCGACCCCGCGTTCGGCTGCAACCTCGATTGTGGCTGGGCCATGAATCAGCGAGAGTATCCCCCGGTGGCCATCCACAAATTGAACAAGCGCCTGCTGAATCTTCACGTGCGCGACATCAACGCTACGATGCGAGAATACGTGGCCATCGGGCAAGGGGTGATGGACTTCAAGGCCATCGCAGATGCCGTGAAAGCCGTCGGCTTCACCGGCTTTCTTTCCCTTGAGCAGGACGGCTCCGGGGAGGACATGAAGGAAACGTGCCGCCGCTACTTGAGCATGATGAAGCGGTATCTTTCCTGAAAGTAAGTTGCATTCGGTTATGGGCGTGCAGCCGTGAGCTTACTCCACGCGATCCTTGGCGTTCGCCTCAGCCCTCGTCTGCCATTGCATGTTCTCCGGGGAATCGGTGCCACCGCGCATCAGCGGCACGATGTGGTCAACCACGTATCCGGGGCACCGACCGACCATCGATTCCGTTGCCGGGCACGGATGCAGCGCTTGGAATGCATGCCGTGCGCTCGAACTGCGCCGAATCCGGCCGCTGGGCGTCCGCTCGCATGTAATGCAGTAGGTCGAGCTGTGCCGTACGCCTGTGTTGGCATCCGGAGAGCCATCCCAGGCCGCCGGGCGGTGGATGCGCCGCGTGTGCGGGCGCCCCTGGTCGCGTCTCGCGCTGCGCGGTTCCGAACGCGCGTACCGGTGTGAAACGCTGGCGGGCACTGACGGTGCTGCGGCCCGCCAACAGCAAGGCAAGTGTACCGATTCGGAACAGGAGCGAGGTCATCGCCAGAACAGGATGCACGCGGCAGGCCAACGGGGTGGCGACGCGGGGTCGTGAGCAGGTGCTCGCCATTCTGGGCCAACGACCGAGCAGTGGCGATAGAAAGATTTGACGCACGCAACGGGCTCTGGACGATCATTACCTTGGTCGCAGATCCGCGTTTGGACCAGTTTCCGAGTGCCCAGGGGTCTGTTTAAGTGGGCCGGGCGCTTGCCACAACCCTGTTTCCGAGGGGTCTGCTGCGACCGGTACTTCAGTAGGTCGGCGACAAACCGTCAAGACCGCTGGGAAGCTCCAACTGAAGTGAGCGGCGTTTCACGGGATTAATCGATCCCGCCATCGCCCAACTTCCGAATGCGCCGTGATTCAGGACATGGGTGCCTATATCAGATAAACTCAGTCTGTTACCAATATGCCACTGGCTTCGGGCGATAAACTCGGGCCGTACGAAAT
>Ga0335069_10002112_pt1 | contig 30980 bp, 28 predicted proteins | sample Lox_Sample_11_FD_206714 | JGI IMG/M metagenome (GOLD analysis project Ga0335069, IMG submission 206714) | Soil microbial communities from Loxahatchee National Wildlife Refuge, Florida, United States - Lox_Sample_1.1 | ecosystem: Environmental > Terrestrial > Soil > Wetlands | place: USA...
CGACGTGATTCGCGAGGAAGGTCTTCCACGACTGCGAGGGCGGCCTTCGCCGACGCGACATGAGCCGAGCGACTGTACGCTGCGAGATGGTGAAGCCCAGCTTGAGGAGTTCGCCATGGATGCGAGGCGCGCCCCAGGTCACGTTGGCGTGAGCCATCTTCTGGATCAAGGCTCTCACCTCGGAACCTACCGGCGGGCGTCCTGGACCTGGACGCCTCGACTTCCAAGTCCAGAGTGCGCGAAATCCCTGACGATGCCAGCGGATGACTGTCTCGGGCCGGACCAGGTGCAAGACATCGCGCCACCGAGACCAACAGCGAGAAAGGTGGACCCAGAAGATCCGGTCGAACCTTCCGAAGTGCGGCCGCTTGGAGCGCTCGGCGAGGAGTGCGAGCTGCTGCCGAAGGGCTAGGTTCTCCAGCGCCAGATCCGCGCGCGTGCGTAGGGCCGAACGGAACGAGCTCAACAGGGCAACCACGATCGGCCACATGACGGGCAGCCTGGCCCCGCTCGCAAGTTACCGTCAAGCCGGGAGATCCGGTTTTGGCCAACCACAGGGTCGCCTCGCCGGATGAGGAGGGCAAGCGGCGCCGCGTCATCATCGGCGAGTTCACCAGCCAGCCCGCGCCCGGCAAGGTGACGTTGAAGCAGGCTCACGGGTGGAAGGAGGAGTTGGCCGCGGCGCAGAAGCTGGGGCCGGGCCACCTCGCGGCCAAGGTCGCGGAGCTGGAGAAGGCGAAGGCGATCCCGGTCGCTCCGCGAGCGGCCAAGCCGGGGGAGCGCACCGTCAACGAGGAGATCGACGCCTTCATGGCGGTGCGGATGGCCCAGCGGCGCCACCCCGAGGACGCGAAGCGCGCCTTCGATGCCGACGTGAGGCCGGCAATCGGGAACCGGGCCCTCGAGCAGATCACGGCGGCCGAGGTGGGCGAGGTTGTAGCGGCCGTGGTCGCCAGGGGCTCCAAGGTCTCGGCCGGCCACCTGCTCGCCCTCCTCCGCCAGCTCTTCTCTTGGTCCGTGGATGTCGGCCACCTGAAGCAGAGCCCGATCGCCTCCGTGTTCAAGGACCCCACCTCGTTGGGCTGCGAGAAGGCGGAGCGGAGGGAGCGCATCCTCTCCCGTGAGGAGCTGCCCCGCTTCATCGCGGCGCTCCGCCAGGCGGGCCCGCGGCTCTCTTCCACCATCCGCGCCGGGCTCCAGCTCCTCCTCCTCCTCGGCGTGCGCTCGGGCGAGCTGCGCCAGGCGAAGTGGGACGAGATGGATCTCGCGGCCGGCGAGTGGCACATCCCGAAGGAGCACGTAAAGGGGTCGAAGCGCCACCCCGCCAAGTCGCGGGTGTGCCCGTTGCCTCCGACAGCGACGGAGCTGCTGAAGGCGCTCCAGGGCGAGGCGAAGCTCCTGGCCTCCGCTTACGTGCTGCCCTCGCCCTACGGTGGAGGCGAGCTGACCGACCACGCGCTGAACAAGGCGCTGCACCGGCTCCGCTTCGCCGACGATCTCGTTGTCCACGATCTCAGGCGCACCGCGCTCTCCTACTGGGTGGACGATGCGGTCGGGGCTCAGTGGCACATCGCCGAGGTGCAGGCCGGGCACACGCTGCCGGGCGAATCGGCCCGGTACATGCGCGGCGACCTTCTCGCCGACCGGAGGCGGATGCTGGAGAAATGGGATGCCTTCATCGGCTCGCTCGTCCGCGGCGAGGCGACCGTCACCACCATCCGGGGCCGGCAATGAAGCGGCCCCACAAGTGGGAGTTCAAGACGGTGTTCCGCAAGGTTGGGAAGAGGATAGTGGCCATCACGCAGTTGTGGATAGACGGGAAAGAGGTCCCCGAGGCCGTGCGCGCCGAGGAGATCGGGGTGGGGCCTAGGTTCCAGGAGATCCTGGAGGAGCTTCGGCGGAACGGGGGAAAGGTGAACCTGACGGCGGAGCGACTCGGGGTAAAGCGCGACATAGTAAGGACGGTTCGGAATGTGATCCAACTGCCCCGCATACCGCCAGGAAGGCCGCGACGGCGCGACTGACGCAATCCTCTGCACCCGCGAAAAGGGCCCGGTTAGCCGGGCCTTTTTCGTTGCGGGCGACGCGTGGTACTGCGCGATTGAGAGAGGAGATCAAACCGAATGAGCGAGGAGAAGCCGATCCGCGAGGGCACGGCAGCTGCCACGAGGCGACTGGGGCTCTCGCGCTATGCGATGTGGAGGACTCGCCGCACCGATCCGAGCTTTCCGCGGCCGATCTATGTTCGGCAAAGGTGCATCTGGAACGTGGCGGAGCTGGAGGAATGGATCGCGAAGCAGCCCCGCACGTTGAACAAGACCCCGCCAGCCCCGTCAACGCTGCGCCGCCGCAAGTCCGGAAGGTACGGGAAGGAGCGGACGGCGCGGAGGGTGGCGTCATGACAACCCTCCTAGTGGAAACGGCGCGCGCTGTCCTCGGCGAGAAGCGGACCAAGGAGGAGCGGATCCGCCTGGCCGAGGCGGTGCGGGCCCTCTTCAACGACGGGCTCGTGACCGGCGAGGGCTCGCGCGTGGTGCGCGCCCTGGTCTGCCTCCGGATGCAAGCGTTCGCGGAAGCGGCCGGGAACATCACCTTGGGCGATCCCGACGACCTCGAAGCGGTTCACATCGCGGTCGCGGACGGCGCGGCCGAGGGGCTCGAACACCGGGAAAAGCAGTAATGAGGGGCCGTAGCAAGCGGATCGAGCGGCTCCGGGCCAACGTGCTCCGGGCCCTCGCCGAGAGCGAGGAGAAGGTCTTGAGCACGTCGCAGGTCTTCTACCTGCTCGTGAGCGCTGGCGCGTTGGCGAACGCTAAGAACGTCCGCCGCAACTTCGCGCGGCTGCTCGTGATGATGCGCCGCGAGGGGCTGGTCCCCTACAGCCGGATCGTGGACCGGACCCGAGGCATGCACCTCCGGGCCTCTTGGGGCGGCGTGGTGGATATCATGGAAGCCGCGGCTATCCAGTACCGCCGCAACCTCTGGATCGATCAGCCGACGATCCCGATCATCGTCTGCGAAAAGCAAGCCCTAGAGGGCGTGATGGAGAGCGCCGCCGATGTGTACGGGGCCCGCGTGTTCATCATCCGAGGCTATGACTCCGAAGCGAATGTCTCCCTGCTCGCCGACGAGATCCAAGATCTTCGGAACGAGGGCCGCGACGTTGCGATCTACTATTTCGGGGATTGGGATCCCTCCGGGCTGAACATCGAGGCGTCGCACCGCGAGAGGCTGCGGCGCGACTTCGGGATCGTCTGCCAGTGGAAGAGGGCCGCCCTCCTCGCCGAGGACTTCGACCGCTTCGGGCTCATCCCCGTTCCCGTGAAGAGGGGCGACCCGCGAGCAAAACGGTTCCTGATCCAATTTGCAGACGGGCGCGCCGCGGAGCTGGACTCGCTCAAGCCGGCTGAACTCCGGCGACGGGTGGCCGAGTGCATCGAGCGTCACATCACCGACCGGAAGAGCTGGGAGGCTTTAGAACGGGTCGAGGCAGCGGAACGGGCCTCCCTCGACCTCGTTGTCAAGAACTGGGACGCCGCAGTCGCGGGTGCGAAGGCGGCCGGCTGATACAGCACCGCCCGGGAGCACGAGCTACCCGGGCGGCAGACCATGGAGCGGATCCGAGGCCGCCCCGATGAGCGACCCGAAGATAGCCTCCGAGACCGACACCGGCAAGGACATCGGTCCGGAGCCCCGGGGCGGGTTCACGCCGCTCGCCAACGCCGAGATCAAGCTCTTGTTGAACGAGCTAGAGTTCCACCAGCTCAAGCTCTACATCGGCCTCCGGACTGAGGCCCGGGGCAAGGCCGGCTCGTTCACCTACCGCGACCGCAACGGTGCGTTGACGGTCTACCTCGCCGCGGGGGAGGCCCTAATCACGGTCCGGGGCCTGGCGCGCCGCTACGGCATGACCGGCGGTCCGTTCAACGTGCCCTGTGCCGCTTCGAGGCCCTCGGGCTGGTCTCCACCCACCCGGCCCTGGTAGAGACGGGGCCACGTCCCGCGCCACGTCCGGTCTCGCGACCCGGGCCACGTCCCACCGTCGTCCGGTTCCTGGGAGACAGGGAAATTGTGTGGGAGCGCTCGCGTACCCGCGCCACGTCCCGCGCCACGTTCGGACCCCGTGCCCGCGCCACTTCTCAACCAGGCCAAGGGGCGGACGGTCAACCAGGGGAAGGGAATGGGCAATTGGCAAAGGGCTGCAGCGAGCTGGAAAAGCGCCAGCTCGCCGCCGTCGGCTCCCACAACCCCTCTGCCTCTCCAGCTCCTACCGTAGGAGACCGGCCCGAACCCTCTACGGACAACGGCAACGAGGGCGGAGCATGAGCTTCGAGAACGAGTACAGGGTGCGGGCCTACTTCGAGGCAGCCCTACGGCACCGGCTCCTCTTCCCGGCCGACTCCGTGGCGATGGTCGAGCTGATCGACCTGATCCGGCAGTACGGCCAGCCCCTCGTGGACCGGCTCGTCAAGGAGGCGCTGGCGCACGAGCAGCGCACGGGCGAGCCCGTCAAGAGCTTGTCGTGGGTGGCGCTCCGGGCCGGCGCTTTGGTCGACCGCTGGCCTGAGAGCCCGTCCTAGGGGCAGCGCGTGCGCCTGGCGGGCTGTTCTGAAGGCGCCTCACGCACACATCACCCCGCCTTGACGGCGCCGACCGGGGGGCGCCACCCTCGCCGTGCTCGCGCGGGACGCCGGGCTTGGAGGTCGTGCGCTCTGCCACCCGCGCCTGGAGAGGCGGGTGGATCGTGCGGCTCGACTTCGAGGCGGAGTTCAAGGCGGCGCGCGACGGGTCCTTCAAGGGGTTGGCGTCGAGCTGGCGCCGCGACAGGGCCGGCGACGTGGTACAGCGCGGAGCGTTCGCGCATTCACTCTCGGAGTGGTCCCGAAAGGGCGCGAAGCCGCCACTCTTGTGGATGCACCGCGGCGATCAACCGATAGGCACGCTCAGTGAAATCAAGGAAACCGACGTGGGCCTCGCGGTCGCGGGGAGGATCATGCACGAGGCCGGCGAGGTCGAGAGGCGGGCCCTTGAGCACGTCCGAAGTGGAAGCGCGCGCGGTCTGTCGATCGGCTATCTCGTAGGCAAGGGGGGCGAGAGCTGGGACTCGGCGCGACGCGTCCGGACTCTCACGCAGGTCGACTTGCTCGAAATCTCCGTCGTGTGCGTCCCCTGCAACCAAGACGCGGCGATCACCGAGGTCAAGGGGACCAAGACCTTGAACGCTAGCGGCGCCGCGCACGCCGCGAAGCTCGTGGAAGCGGGCCGGATCGATGACACCGACGCCGCGTGGCAGGCGCCGGACGCCGCGCACGAGGACGCCTATCTGCGCGACCACACCATGGCGGAGTTCGGCGCGTGGTTCTTGGGCGAGGACAAGAGCGCCGACGAAACCTCGAAGGCAAGGTGGGCCTACCCTTACTCGGATAACTTCTCCGATGTGTCCCTCGCCGGCCTGAGAGCGATCATCTCCAGGGGCTCGGCGCAGGGCGCGACCGCGATCGTGGAGCGCGCCCGGACGTTGCTCGAAAAGGCGAAGGCGAAGAGCAAGACCTTTGCCCCGTGGTCGAACAAGAGGCACCTAGAGCTGGCCCTGCGTGACGCGGGCCTGAGTGTGGAGCAAGCGAAGCGACTCATAAGCGGCGGATGGTCCTCCCTCGTGCGTGACGCAGAGGCCGCGGACCGGGAATTGCTGGTCAAGGTTGCAAGGCAACTAACCCGTTAACGCGGAGTAAATACGTCATGACCGAAGAGGAAATGAGGCAGATCCTGGCCGACTTGCTCGGCGAGGTGGAAGCGAAGCACGAGAAGAAGGTCGCCGACCTCGTCGCCCGGCTCGATGCTTTCGAGACCAAGGCAAACAGGGAGGGCCTACCAGGCGGGGAGATGGCCCCGGACGGCGGGCCCGTCTACAAGGGCAAGCGCGCAGCCTGGGAGATCAAGGCGAGCGAAGATCTCCGGGCCATGGCCCTCGGCACCTACAGCCGGAAGGACACCGCTTTCGGCCAGACCGGCGACGATCTCCTGGGGGGCTACGTTTGTCCGACCATCCTCGGCGACGCGCTCATGGCAGCGGCGGTCACGGTCGACCCGTTCCGCTCGATCGCGCGCGTCGTGACCGTGAGTTCAGGCACGTTTGCCCAACCACTCACCACGTCCCTCGTGGGTGCCCAGTGGCGAGCCGAGGGAGTCGACAGAGACAACACCTCGGTCCCCAACATGGCGCTCGTGACCCCGAAGTTCGGAGCGCTCTCCGCTTTCCCCTCCGTGACGAACGAGCTTTTGACGGATAGCAAATATCCACTCGCGGGGTTCCTGGCGTCCGACGCGGGCCGCTCGATGGGCTACACCGAGGGCCTGGCGTGCGTCTCTGGCACCGGAGTCGGGGGGCAGCCCCTCGGGTTCCTGACGCACGAGAACGCGCAGGATGCCGACACCTGGGGCGTGATCGGATGGATGGCGAGTGGCACGGCGGACTCTTTCGACGTGGACGCGCTCGTCAACCTTTACTATTCGTTAACTCCGCCCTATCGGGCCAACGCTGCGTTCGTCGCCAATGGAAAGAGCCTCGCCCTGATCCGCACGATGCGCGACTTCACTGGAAGGCTAGTGTGGGAGCCGAGCCTCGCCGCGGGGCAGCCGCAGCGGCTCCTCGGGGTGCCGATCTACGAGTCGCCCTCGATGCCCGACGCGGCGGCCGGAACCTTCCCGGTGGCGGTCGCCGACTGGACGCAGGCCTATATCCTGGCCGACGTGGGGCCGATCACCCTCATCACCGATCGGATCACTCGGCCTGGGTGGACGCGCTTCTTCTTCGAGCGGCGCCTAGGGGCGTGCCCCCTGCAGCATCGGGCGATCAAGCTTTTGAAGTGCGCGGCCTCTTAGTGAACCCGCCCGCCGAGACGGATGTCCGGCGGAGCGGTAGCGGCATCCCCGCGGGCCGTCCATCCCGCGGGCCCGCGACCGGGCGCGGTCCGCTAGCGCAGCGGACCGGAGATCCGGGGCGGCCCTGGTCGAGCGAGACCCGTCATCTCGCCGACCGGGCCCGCCGTTTCGCGGCCGGCTCGATCTGGGGGGCGGGCCTCTTCCATCGCCACCCCCAGACATGTCGGAGCCGGGGAAACTCGCCGGCCCTCGCCCCGCGCGCCAGGATCCGGCGCCCCTGCTCGCACAGGTCCGGGTGGCAGTAGGGGAAGAACGCGACCCGGCCTCGCTTGCGCAGGTCCGCCCCGTCGCCGGCCCGGCCGAGAGAGACGAGCTGGCGCGCGACGCACGCGTGCTCCGAGAGAACGCACGACAAGCGCTCGCACCGGAACAAGGCGACGAGCCGCGAGCGCGCGCGCATGGACCGGACCCTAGCGCCCTCTGCGAGCGAGCGCCGAGATCCCGGGCCGATTTCTCGCGGGGGGGCGCGGGGGCTCTCCTAGCTCCGTGTCCCAACCCCTGGTACGCGGGCCCGGGATCTCCGTTTCCCGTTCGGGTCACCCCGGCATCCCGGAATGCATAGACAACGGGAGGCGTAGCGTTCGCCTCAGCATGACCCTCTGCGGGCTGTACATCATGAGGGAGCCAAGATGCTCTTCAAGCTAGGAGTGGACTTAAAAGGCGGCATGACCGGCGCCGACCTGGCGGCGCTCCTCCGCCAGGTGGCAAACGTGGTCGAGCAGAGATCGCACGCCGACCTGGAGCGCTTGGACAGCCTCGTCTTCGCCCCTGCCTGGAGGGTGGGCCAGCGTGCGCAGCCCATCGTGGGCCGCTGGATGGTGGAGGGCTTCGTGCGAGACGAGCCGGTCGTGCCGGGGAGGTGACGCTTGACCACCATCCGCGGTCACCCACGAGCGGATCACTCCGCCGCCGCAGCTCGCGCACTCGGTCCGCTTTGACTGCGCGCTACTGCACCGCCTTGGAGGCGACATGCTGACACGCTTTCTTAGCGGCTACCCGGAGCCGCAACGGCGTCGGTACCCTTCGGCTGGAAAGGGGGACGACATGAAGCTCTGGATCATCGCGGCCGCATTGTCCCTCGCGAGCTGCGGCGGTGGAGGCGGTGGAGGCGGCGGCGGGGACTGCAACTACAGCGACACGGCAGGCGCCGGCCCGTTCGCGCAGGCGTTAGGCCGCTGGAACTTCAACTGGGCCGGTCACTGCGACGCGGGGAGCATGACGCTCGGAGTGTTCGTGAACGAGAACCCGAAGGGCGTGCTGCTCTGCGGGACCTGGACCTGTCCGGTGCTGGGGCTCAAGTTCTACGATGGCGAAGTCTTCACCAGCGGCCAGGTGCTCAGCAGCTGGGGGAGCGCAGCCTCCACCACGTTCGTCCTGGCGTACATCACGAGCGAGTCGGTCACTGCCGTGGCAGGAACCTGGGGCATCCCGTTCTCCCCGACGACCATGGACGACGGGAACGGGTTCACGGCCTGGCGACCATGAGCGCTGCCCTAGCCTAGCTGACGCGCAGTGAACGGAGCCGCTCCGGTGCGCACGGGGCGGCCCTTTGCGTTCTCTGAGCGTGAAGTAGGCTCAAAGGCGACTTGACAAAGGCCAGGGCGGGCCAATGTCTGGCCGATCAAGAGTTTCAATGACCGACGCGCGCGCAAACTCGTGCTCTGTCAAAATTCGACCGATTTGGCCCCACGGCCGGAAGGGCGCGATCCTAGGGCATGAGTCTACGAGGCCGACCGCGCAAGCCGACGCTCGCCAAGGTCATCCAAGGGACCTTCCGGAAGGACCGGGCGAACCCCGCGGAGCCGCGCTTGCGGCCCTGGCGTATCCCCAGGAACCTACCCAAGGGGAAGGGCTACCCGGAGGCCTGGCGCGAGGCCTGGCGGGCCCTGGCGCCACTCGTGAACGCCCTCGGGGTCGTCGCGAGGTCGGACCTGCTCGCCTTCGAGGGGCTCGTCTGCGCGGTCGCCCTGCATCGGTCCGCCGAGGCCTCGCTCTTCGCCGGGGGGAACACGAGCACGGTGTACGCGCGCAAGGACCGGGCCGGGAACCCCTACCTCGCGAAGCGGCCCGAGGTCGGGATGCTCGCGCAGACGGACCGCTTGATCGCGACCTACCTCGCCCGGTTCGGCATGAGCCCTGCTGACCGCTCGCGGGTGGCAGCTCTCACGGCGCCGCGCGCGGCCGATGGACTGGACGAGTTCAGGGAGTGAGGTCCTCGCTCGGGAGCGTGTCCGCAAGGACACCCCGAGGGCCGCGGATGTACCCCCTAATGTACCCTAATCGCCTTATAACCCAAATGTGACGAAAGCGCCGGGCTGGCGTATTAGCCTACTGCCCCAGCGCTTTTCGTGTGTCGGGGAGACAGGATTTGAACCTGCGACCCCTTGGTCCCGAACCAAGTGCTCTACCAGACTGAGCCACTCCCCGTTGAAGCTCTTCGCCGCAACTCGCTGGGGCGTCGGGAGCACCCCGTCCGACGACGTAAGCTCGCGTATCTACTGAACGCTCCTGTGCGTGTCAAGCGCAGACTGGCACGCGGGGCGCAGGGTGGGCTCACCTCGCGCAGGCGGCTTCGACTTCGGCGATCTCTTTGGGGATCGCCTCCGTCAAGTTGACGGAGGCGGTCTCCCCAACGAGGACGTCGTCCTCGATCCGGATGCCGACTCCGCGCATGCCGAGGGGAGCGGTCTCGTCATCCACGGGGACGTAGATTCCGGGCTCGACGGTCACGACCATGCCGGGGGAGAGCACGCGCGGCTTCCCGTCGACTTGGTAGTCGCCGGGGTCATGCACGTCCATCCCCAGCCAGTGGCCTGTCCGGTGCATGTAGTATTTCCGGAACGCCTTGTCCGCGATCCGCTCGTCGACCTTCCCGTTGAGAAGGCCCAGGCCGATGAGGCCCTCCGTGATGCGGCGCACCACTCCGTCATGAACCGCCTCGAGCGTCGCTCCCGGCCGCACCGCCGCGACGGCTTCCTTCTGGGCGGCCAGGCACAGCACGTATAGGTCTCGCTGGGGGCTCGTGAACTCCCCGGACACTGGGAACGTCCGGCTCACATCGGCGGTGTACCACTCGTATTCTCCACCGGCGTCCACCAAGCACACCTCGCCATCCCGGAGAATTCCGGGGCCGGCACGGTGATGAAGGATGGTGGAGTTGGGGCCGGCGGCCACGGTCGTCCCGAAGCCGGGCCCACTCCCCCCGCGGCGGCGGAAGGCGTACTCGATCTCGGCCTGCACCTGGTGTTCGCGCCGGCCGTCGATCCCGTCGCGCATCGCGGCGAGGTGCCCTTCCGCGGTGATCTCGGCCGCCCGTCGCAGTAACGTGACCTCGTCCGGCGACTTCACGAGGCGGAGCTCGTGCACGATCCGACTCACATCCACCACCGCCTCCGGGGCCCGCTTGCCGGTCCGGGCGCCGGCGCGCAGTTCGACGAGGATCCGGGACAGGCGGGTGTCCCAGGCCGCTTCCGCTCCGATCCGGAACCAGAGCGTGCGCGCCCCGTCCAGGAAGCCGGGGAGTTTCGCGTCCATGTCCGAGACCAGGTACGCCTCGTCGGCGAGATAGACCTCCCGGGCCCCTTCCACCCCGGCGCGCACACCGTTCCAGATCTCCTTCTCGCGGTCCCGCGGACGCACGAAAAGGACCAACTTCCGTTCGCCGCCGCGCGCCAGAAAGAGCGCGCACCCGGTGGGCTCGTCGAGCCCGACCGCCCAGGCATAGTCTGAGTCCTGCCGAAACGAGAACTCGCTGTCCGCGTTGCGGAGCTTCTCCTCGGCGGCGGGAAGGAGCAACACCCCGCCCCCGTTGCGGTCCATGGCATCGAAGATCCGGGCGCGCCGGGCCCGGTACACCTCGGGATCGAAAGTCATCGCCGCCCCATCATAGCGGGTGCGATGTCGTGGCGGGGGTCGTTCACGCGGTCGTCAGCGGCCACCGCCCACCGCACCAAACCTCGAAGGCGGCGCGAACGTCCGCCGTAGCCTCCGGTACGGGCTCGAGAAAGACCGTGTCCTTGGGTGCCGGTGCCAGAGGGACCTCGACTTGCCGGAGCTCGTCGCGACGAAACACGGTGAGACGCAGCCGGCCGGAGGGGCCCTCCTGGCAGAGCCGGTCCCAGAGCGCGCCCCGGTCCACCCGGAAGCCGTCCTCGGCCACGATTTCATCCTCGGCATAGAGCCCCGCACGCCAGGCCGGGCTCCCCTCCCGCACGCTCTGCACGATGAGCTTCGGCCCGGGGGCGGCGAGCTCAATCCCGAGCCAGCCCGCCTCGCCCTTTCCTTCGGCAGGCGGCGGCGTCCCCCCCTTGTCCTCAAACCCCGCCGCGGGCCGCCGCTGGACCCGCACCCCCACCCTCTCGAGCCCAAGCTCGAGGGGCTCCACCCCCCGCACGTACCGATCGAAGAACGCCCGCGCGCCCTCCTCGCCCAAGAGCCCGGCGGCGGCGCGCTCGATACCGTCTTCGGGAAGGCCGCCGTCCGAGTAGCGCGCGTACAGCCTCCGGAGGAGGATGTCGAGCGAGCTACCGGCGCGCCTCAGGGCGAGGTCCAGCGCCAGGGCCAGCAGTTCCCCCTTAAGGTAGTAGGAGACCGCGCTGTTCCCGCTGTTCTCGTCCGGACGGTAGAGCTTCACCCAGGCGAGGAAGCTCGCCTCCTCGGCACTCGTCTTGGCAGCCCCGGGCGTTCGGGAGAGCTTCGTGAGCGCCTCGCCGAGCCTGCGCAGGTAGCGCCTCGGCTCGGTGATCCCGGCGCGAACGAGGGCCAGGCCGTCGTAGTACGAGGTCACTCCCTCGAACCACCACAAGAGCCGGGTGTACTGCTCGCGCCCGTAATCGTACGGCAAGAACGCTGCGGGCCGGAGCCGCTTCACGTTCCAGAGGTGAAAGAACTCGTGGGCGACGAGGGACAGCGTCTCCTCGTACGCCTCGCGGGGGTAGAACCCGGTGCGCACCACGTTCAGCGTGGTCGAACGGGCGTGCTCGAGCCCTCCCCTGCGCTTCTCGGTAAGGTGGAGGATGAACAGGTACCTTGGGTAGGGCAAGCCGCCGAAGAGCCGGGCGAACACCTCGACGACCCGCCGCACGTCCTCGATCAGCGCCGCCTCATCAATGCGCCCCCGCCCCCAGATGGCGATCTCGTGGGGCTTCCCCCCCGCCTCGAACCGGAGCAGGGGGTGGCGCCCGATCTCCAGCGGCGAGTCGACCAGCTCGTCGTAGTCGCGCGCGGTGAACTCGGTCGGGCCGCCTTGGAGCGCGGTGGACACCGCCCACCCTTCGGGGGGGATCACCTCCAGCTCGCACGGCTCGCCGAGTCGGCCCACGGCGTAGGGAAAGACGGCCGCGCCGTTAAGGTACCCGTGGCTGCCGTCCAGGTGGCAGGTCCGGACGCTGAGCTCATTGGCGTAGACGCGGTAGCGCAACACAAGCGACAACGCGTCGTCGGACGCAATCGACACCCGGTGCTTATCGAGCCGGGTGAGCGGCAGCGGGCGTCCCGCCTCATCCTCGGCCTTGAGACCCTCCACGTGGCGCGCAAACTCGCGCACCAGATAGCTTCCCGGCGTCCAGATTGGAAAGCAGAGCTCGGCCGTCCGGCCTGGCCGCGCCAGGGTGGCCTCCACGTGGAAAAGGTGCGAATCGGGCTCGGGAAGGGTGAGGTGATAGCGCATTGCGCCGAGGATCTAGCCCCAGATCAACTCGGTGTGGGAGGACTTCTGCTAGCGTCCTTGAGGGGTGGCCGACTCGGGCGAAATTCCTGCGTCACCTGGCGAGCCTCGAAATGGGGACACTTCGGCCCCGTTCCTGAGGCTGTTCCTTCTGGGTCGGTTCGAGGTGGTGCGCGAGGACGCGCCCGTGCCGGCACACGCCTGGAGGCGAAGGCGGCCGGCCGACCTCCTCAAGCTCGTTGCGCTAGCGCCCGGGCACAGCATGAGCCGGGAGCAGGCCATCGAGGCGCTGTGGCCGGACAAGGACCCGGCGAGTGGGGCCAACAACCTGCACCGAGCGCTCTACGATCTGCGTCAGATCCTCGGGGGCCGTTGGGTCGACATCGAGCGAGGTCAGCTCGTGCTCCACCCCTCGGTCTGGCTGGACGTGGATGCGTTCGAGCGGTCCGTCTCGGCCGGAACGCAGAAGGGTCTCTCCGAGGCGGTCGCGTTGTACCGGGGCGACCTCGTGCCCGAAGCTGCCGACCCCTGGTTGGAAGGGCGCCGCCGGGAGCTACGCCGCCGGTTCGTGGCGGCGGCGGGGCCCCTGGCGCGGGCCGCGGTGGACGCCGGAGACGCCGTCGCAGGGGTACCGCTTCTCAGGCGTCTCGTCGAGGTCGACCCGCTCGGCGAGGCAGCTCAGCGCGACCTCATGCGAATGTTGGCCATCACTGGCCGACGCGCCGAGGCTCTCCGCGTCTACGATGCGTGCGAGGGGGCGTTCCGCGCCGCCCGCCGAGGCCCGCCGTCGGAGGAGACGAGGGCCTTGCGGCAGGACATCCAGCTCGGGGCGGTCGGCCCTCCCCTGGGCCGGCAGGTTCTGGACGGGGTGGCGAGGGCCGCTCGGCGGCTTCTCGGGACCGGCGAGCCGCCTCCCGTCCGCGGCCGCAATGCCATGCTCCTCTTGCTCGAGGCGCTGGTCGAGCGCGGCTCGGGCATGCTGGTCATCCTGGGAGAGCGAGGAGTGGGCAAGACGCGGCTGGCGCTCGAGGGAGCCCGCTTCGCCCAAGGCCATGGTGCGCTCGTCCTCTCCGCCACGACCGCCTCCTGCGCCGGCTCGCCCTATGGGCTCTTCATCGATCTCCTTCGGCACGAACGCGAGCCCGCCACCGACCCGCTCGCCGCGCTTTTTCGGCCCCCGGGCGAGGCCGGCCTTGGTTCCGTGCAAGAGAAGGTCGCCGCCGAGCTCTCCGCCCTAGCGGAGGGACGCCCCGTCTTCCTCCTTCTCGACGAGCTGCACGCCGCCGACGAGTCCTCCCTCAACCTTTTGCACTTCTTGGCGCTAAGGGCCACCCCGCTGCGGATCATGATCGTCGCCACCTGCCGGGATGACGAGGTCCATGCCGGGACGCCCATTCAGTCGGCGCTCTCGCACCTCGATCTGGGCAACCTGGCCCGCGGTTTCCGCCTCCCCCGCCTTTCCTTGCAGGGCACGCGCGAGCAGCTGGGCGATCTCCTGGGAGCACCGCCCGATGGTTCTCTGCTGGCCGAGATCCACCGGGTCACCGACGGGCTGCCCTTCCTCATCGAGGAGGCGGCTCGGGCGCACCAGGAATCGCGGCAGGTTCCCGCCGATCCGCTCTCCGCCCTCCGGGCCCGCGTCACGAGGCTGGGACCGCGCGCGGAGGCTCTGCTCGCCGCGGCGACGGCCGCCGGAAGGCGCTTCGATTTCGAGGTGGTGGCTCCGGCGAGCGGTCTCTCCGCCCGCGACGCGGTGAAGACCCTCGAGCAGTGCCAAGCGGCACAGATCGTCGATGAGGATGGGTCGGGGTACATGTTCAAGCACGACGCCATCCGCGAGGCGCTCTATGACGGCCTCTCCGCCACGCGGCGGAGCGCTCTCCACGCCGCCCTGGCGGATGCCCTCGAAGGCTCCATCGGCCCGGCCGCCCGGCCCGAGGTGCTCGCCCGCCACAGGCGTCTGGCCGGTCAGCCCGAGCGGGCTCTCCGCCACCTCGCTGCCGCCGGCCACCGTGCCGCCGCGAGCAATTGCTTCTCCGAGGCTCTGGGGTTCTTCCGCGAGGCGCTCGACCTCGCCCCCCGGGCCGGAGCCGACCCCGCCCTGTGTCGCGAGATCCTCGATGCCTGGGGACGGGTTCAACTTGCCCTGGGGGAGGCGAGGGGGGCCGCCCAGGGCTTCGGCGAGGCGGCGCTCCTCTTCCCCGCCACCGGTGCCGAGGAGGCCGGACCGCGGGCCCGAGCCCGGCGGCTCGCGGCGCTGGCGCTCGCCTCGAGTGGCGACCTCGCCGGCGCGTTCGGCGCCGTCGAGGAGGGTCTCGCCGCCGCCGGCGACCTCGCGGATGAGGAGCGCGCCGCGCTCCTGCACCTCGCCGCCCAGCTTCACTACCACGAGGGGCGCGCGGATGAGGCCGCCGCGGCCGGGCAGGCGTGTGCCGAGGCGGCCGCCCGGGCCGGGGACGTAGATCTCTGGTCCCGGGGACGCGATCTGGTGGCCATCGCGGGCGGCCTCTCCGGGCGACCGCTCCCCCCGCTGGACGAGGTGGCCGGACCCGCCGATCGGGCCACCCAGGACGTGGCCCCCGAGCATCTGTTCGACCTGCACCTGGCACTCTGGGATCGCGACCTCCTCGGAGACCGAACCTGCGTCGAGCTGGCGCGGGCCGCAGCGGTGCTGACCGAGAGGGCATTGCTGCGCCGCGCGCCGGAGGCGGTTGCCGCCGGGCGGTATGGCGAGGGGACCGCGACCTTGGCGGCCGGGCAGCTCGATGCCGCCGAGGCCTTGTTGCGGAACGCGCGCGACGGGTTCCGGGAGGTGGGCTCCGCCATGGGGGAGGCCCTGGCCCTGGAACGGCTTGCCACCGTGCTCACCCAGCTCGGCCGGCTCGAAGAGGCGCGGGAGTTGCTCGGGGAGGGTGTGGTCCTGGCGGAACGGGGTCTGCTCCGGCGCCACGTGCTCACGAGGCTGCACGTAGCCGAGGTGCGCAACCGCCTCGCGGCCGGGCTCGAGGGCCAGGCCGACGCTGCCTTCCGTGAGGCGAGCGAGAGCGCGGCCCGCCATGGGGAGTGCCTCGCCTGCGACGCGGCGTTCCGCCCCGAGGCGGTGCGGGTGGCGCTCGCCTCCGGCCGGGCGGACGAGGCCGAGGCGGAGGCTCGAGGCCTGGAGGAGGTTGCCCGGCGCCGGGGCGGGCGTACGCTCCAGGCCGTGGCTCGCCTGGCTCGCGCCCGCCTGTTAGCCGCGGGGGGAAGGACCGAGGACGCGCTCGTCTCGTTGGCTCAGGCGCGCGCGGGCTTCATCGCCTGCGGCCACCGCTACGAGGCCGCCCGCACCGTTCGGCTCGAGGCTCGCCTTCGCGGCAGTCTGCCCGAGGCGTGGCGATCCCTGGACGCGCTCTTGCGGGTGGATGCGGACGCCTAGACGGCCCCCCCTTGCTAAGCTCTGGGTCATGGATCCCTACGGCCTCCGCCGCGTCGTGTCTCCCGCCGGGGTTCTCCCTCAGGGCGCCGAGGTGCTCGATCCCAGCCTCCCGCTTGGCGATGACGAGCTCGCCGTCACTGTGGAGTCGCTCAACGTCGATGCGGCGAGCTTCCGCCAGCTCGAGGCCGCGACCGGCGGCGATCCGGGCCGGATCGGGGAGGAGATCCTGCGGATCGTGAGGGCTCGAGGAAAGATGCACAACCCGGTGACCGGGTCGGGTGGCGTGCTGGTCGGCCGGGTGCGGGAGGTCGGCCAGGCCCACCCGGCAGCCAGTAGGCTCCATGCGGGCGAGCGGATCGTCACCCTGGTCTCCCTCAGCCTGACGCCCCTCCGGCTCTCCCGGATCCTGGCCATCCGACCGGAGGTCGAGCGGGTCGAGTGCGAGGGAGAAGCGATCCTGTTCGCCACGGGGCTCTGGGCCCGCCTGCCGGAGGATCTCCCTCAGGCGGTGACCCTGGCGGTGTTGGACGTATGCGGCGCCCCGGCCCTGACGGCGAGGCACCTCGCCCCGGGGATGCGGGTGCTGGTGCTCGGAGCGGGGAAGTCTGGGGCCCTGGTAGCCGCCCAGGCCCGCGCATCGGTCGGACCCGCAGGGGCGGTCGTCCTGGCCGATCGATCGCCCGCCGCGCTGAAGGCCCTCGCCGGCCTCGGCGCGGACGCCTGGCTGGAACTTGACGCCACCGACCCGCTCGCCGGCCTCGGCGCCGTGGCGCGGGCCGGGGGCCCGTTCGACGTAGTCGTGAGCTGCACGAGCGCCCCCGGCACCGAGATGGCTTCGATCCTCGCGGTCCGGTCTGGAGGCGTGGTGATCTTCTTCTCCATGGCGACGAGCTTCACCGCCGCCGCGCTCGGCGCGGAGGGCGTGGGCAAGGACGCGACGCTGATCATCGGGAATGGTTACGCGCCCGGGCATGCCGCTCTTGCGCTGGACCTGCTCCGCAGGAACGCTCCGCTGCGCGCCTTCTTCGAAGCGCGCTACGGGAATCGAGGTGTCCCGTGACCCTCCGCGTCGGTATCTACCTGTACCCGGACGTCGAGGTGCTGGACTTCGCCGGGCCCTACGAGGTGTTCTCGACCGCGAGCCGCGTGGCCCGCCGGCTCGACGCCGGCTGTGCGGAGCCGTTCGCGGTCTCGCTCGTGGCAGCGACCCGCGGGGGGGTGCGGGCGCGGGGCGGCCTCACGGTCCTCCCGGACGCGTCGTTCCTCGACGCCGGGCACCTCGACGTCCTCCTGGTACCGGGCGGCGTGCACGGTCCGGAGCTCGACCGCCCCGAGGTCATCGGCTGGCTAGCGCGCGCAGCGGCGGACGCGAGGCTCGTCGCCTCGGTGTGCACGGGCGCGTTCCTTCTGGCACGCGCCGGCCTCCTCACCGGACTCGAGGTCACGACGCACTGGGAAGACTGCGCCGACCTGCAGTGCGCGTTCCCCGACCTCCGCGTGCGCGACGGGGTCCGATGGGTCGAACACGACCGGGTCCTCACCTCGGCTGGCATCAGTGCCGGGATCGACATGAGCCTCCGCATGGTCGCGCGCCTCGCCGGCGAGGAGCTCGCCGAGCGCACCGCGCGCCAGATGGACTACTCGTGGCGGGCGCGCCCTGGCTAGGGACCTGCGTTGCGGGCGAGAACGAGGAGGCGCCGAGCGCTGGAGCGGAGCCGGTTCAATGAAGCCGGGGCGACCCCGATCTCGAGGTCTCCGGCGTTGACGGGTCATGCCCAGCGCGGCCGGCACCTCGCGATCGGGGCCCTATTCGACGCTCCGCCGGCAAAGCCGCGGGGGCACCCAAAAAACCGGTTGAAGGCTCCACCCCCAGGCCCTGGCACCGGCCGTCCAGCGATTTGGCCGACGGGAGCGTGGGTGCGGCGGGAGGGCGAAGCCCTACACCAGCTTGGTGCGGTCCGCGACGTTGGGAAGGTGGAGCAGGAACACGGCGCCCCCCTGGTCTCCATTCCAAACGTCGATATCACCGCCGTGGGCACGAACGATCGCCCGGGAGACGGCGAGGCCGAGACCCGTTCCGGATTCCTTGGTGGTGAAGAGGGGCTCGAAGAGCTGGTCCCTGAGCCCGGGCGCGATCCCCGGGCCGGTGTCGCTCACCCGGACGTGTGGGCCATCTTCCGTTTCGCTGACCTGGACGTAGACGTTTCCCTCCCACCCCGCTGCCTCGACTGCATTCTTCACGACGTTGAACAGAGCGTGCCGCAACTTCCACCGATCCGCGAGCGCGTAGCCGCCACCGTGGACGGCCAGGCTCACCTTGGCCCGAGCAGCCAGCGGCCGAAGGCGCTCGGAAACGTCATCGCAGACCTGGCGAAGATCGACGGGACGGAGATCGATGATCGGTTCGGAGCGTGAGAGCAAGAGCATCCCATCGACAACCTGAAGACAGCGAAGCGCCTCGTCCTGGACAGCACCGAGCCGTCCTGCCAGATCCTGGTCGACGTCTCGATGGTCGAGATCGAGCGACTCGATGATGGCGTGCAAGGGGCTCCTGATCTCCTGGGCGATGCCCGCGGCCACCCGACCGATGCTGGCGAGCCGCTCGGACTGAACCAGCCGTGATCGCTGCTCGATCGTGAAGGCCGCCATCGAGTTCAGCTCCGCCGCCACGACCCCGAAGTCGTCTCGGGATCCGATGGGGATGCGGTGGTCGAGGTCGCCTCGGCCAAGAATCATGGCTCCTTTCGCCAGAAGCGCGACCGGTTTCGCGACCGAACGAGAGAGGAACACGACTGCGCTGGCGAAAAGCACCGCCGCCATGACCAGCACCGCCGCCAGCCAGCGCATCGAGGCGCTCTCCAAGGACTCGAGGTCCCCGCGCGAGGCGGCGATGCTCGCTCTGAGGTACGCCAGGTTGCGGTCGATGCTCTCCTGCGCTCGAACGACGAGCGGATAGCTCTTCTGCTGCGCGAGCAACTCCCGGTTGGAGTCGCCCCGCATGGCCGACGACACTTCCCTGCTGAATAGGCGATCGAGTTCGCTCGTGGCTTCCCGCACCGCAGCCAGCGCTGTGACCGACTGGGGGTCGTGCGTACGCTCCTCCAGGCGCTGCAGAAGGGTCAGTACGCGGTGCCTGGACTCCTCGTAGTCACTTAAGCCGGCACCACCTCCAAAGAGAAACTCGCGCTGATGCCCGTACTGCTCGCCGACGGCGGCCCCGATTTGGAGAGCCAGCTGGATCTCCTCGTCTCGATCCTCCATGGAATCGATGATGCGATCCATGCGACGCAGCGTGTACGTCTCCACCCCGAAGGCAAGCACAAGTGAGGCGAGCACGGCCGAGAACGCCAGACCGAGTGTTCGCCGAATGGCCACACCAGCGCGCGGCGTCACTCCGTTCGCGCGGGCTTCGGGCGTCGGCTGAGATGTCATCAGCGTGGCCCCTCTGGCCGAGAACCTCCGGCCTCAAGGCGATGCACTAACTGCGGCCCGTCGGACCGCGATGGGACCGATTGGGGCGCATACCGCGATCGTGGGATGGCCTTTCCCGTTCCGGCAGGTCGTATCGAATAGGTCGCTGACTCTTTTGCGGTCTTCGACGAGGCGGGACCGGCTCGGAAATCCCTAGGGATTTGGGCCAGGGTGCGGGTGCTGATGGGATCTCCCACGAGGGCGAGACGTCATGCGGAAGCTGGAGCGAACCCATGGAGGAGGTCCGCTCGATCCACCTGCTCGGCAGATGGCCGGCCTCGTCGGTCACTGCGAGCACCTCTGACCTTGCCGGAGCATCAGGGCGATGCCTTCCGAGCGGAGCAGCTCCTCTCGGATCTTCGCGAGCGTTCGGGTCATTACGTCGCCCGCAGTGCGCGCCCCTGCATGAGAGCCGAGCGGCTCCTCCTTGGGATGGACGAGCGGCAACCGGCTCATCAGCGTCTTGAGCGCCTTCGACTTGAGGGCCGGCATGTTACGCTCGACGAGTTCGGCGTCGGATACCAGGTCCACCACCCGTTTTTGGGAGCCTCGGGCTGATTGTCGCGCTCCAGAAGCGACTGCGCGGCCCCCTCGGAGGCATGTGCATGTCGCCATTGCAGGGCCATTCAGCGCGGGGTACGCTCCTCACCACAAGACGGCGGTGGAATCCGCCGACAACCGCCACGATGCCAGTGGCCAATGACTCCTGTGATGTGCGCGAGGCGCCAGCAGGAGCTTTTCCCCCGAGCCTGGGATCTCCGCCGGCGCCTCCGGAGGTAGGGGTGTGTTCAACCTCGCTCGCTCTCGTGGGCGTAGGGGGCGTTCGATTCCGGCCACGCCCCGCTACTTCGTCGCGATATGGCCAGCAGTCACCAAGAGCCCCGTAGGAAGATGACCATGACCGCCGCGGCCAGGCTCCAGGCGCGATGAACTGAGACGGCTGGCCGCGAACTCGGGCCGCCGCGGCGGCCCGCACACAAGGAGAGAAACGTGACTGCGATAGCGAAGGTGAAGGCACGAGAGATTCTGGACTCCCGCGGCAATCCCACGGTCGAGGTCGACGCGTACCTCGAGGACGGCTCGTTTGGCCGCGCCGGTGTGCCCTCGGGGGCGTCGACCGGCAGCCGGGAGGCGCTTGAGCTTCGCGACGGCGACAAGAAGCGCTTCGGGGGAAAGGGCGTCGCCAAGGCCGTCGCGAACGTCAACGACCTGATCGCTCCAGCGGTGAAGGGCCTTGACGCGCTCGAACAGGGCGCGGTGGATACAAAGCTCCTAGCGCTCGACGGCACCGCCAACAAGGACAAGCTCGGTGCGAACGCGATCCTCGGCGTCTCGATGGCGGTCGCGCGCGCTGCGGCCGACTCGCACGGCCTGCCGCTGTATCGCTACCTGGGCGGGGTCGGTGCGCAGCTCCTCCCGGTGCCGATGCTGAATGTCCTAAACGGCGGAGCCCACGCGGACAACAGCGTGGACTTCCAAGAGTTCATGATCGCGCCGGTGGGTGCTCCGAGCTTCAAGGAAGCTCTGCGGTGGTCCGCCGAGTGCTACCAGGCCCTGAAGAGCACGCTCAAGTCCAAGGGACTGGGCACCGGTGTCGGGGACGAGGGCGGCTTCGCCCCGAACCTCAGGGCGAACGTCGAGGCAGTCGAGGTGATCCTGGCGGCTATCCAGAAGGCGGGCCTGTCGCCGGAAAAGGATGTGGTGATCGCGCTCGACCCTGCAGCGAGCGAGTTCTTCGAGGACGGTGTCTACGTGTTCGCCAAGTCCGACAAGAGCAAGAAGTCCTCGCAGCAAATGGTCGCGTTCTGGGCGGACTGGGTCCGACAGTATCCGATCTGGTCGCTGGAGGACGGGCTCGCCGAGCAGGACTGGGATGGCTGGCGCCTCCTCACCGAGACCCTGGGCGGCAAGATCAAGCTGGTCGGTGACGACATCTTCGTTACCAATCCGGCTATCGTGAAGCAGGCCATCGAGAAGGGGGTCGCGAACTCGGTGCTCATCAAGCTCAACCAGATCGGCTCGGTGACGGAGACCCTCGAGTGCATGCGGATCGCTCGCGGCGCGGGGTACGGGACCGTGGTGTCCCACCGCTCGGGCGAGACCGCTGACGATTTCATTGCCGACCTCACCGTGGCGACGGGCGCTGGCCAGCTCAAGACCGGTGCTCCGTGCCGTGGCGAGCGCGTTGCCAAGTACAACCAGCTTCTGCGCATCGAGGAGGAGCTCGGCTCCCAAGCGCGCTATGCAGGGCCGCAACCATTCGGGCGCTGACGAGGAGGCCTGAAGGGCGACTCGGGAGCCACATCGTTGCGACGAATACGTTGAGCTGGTCGTTCGCGGTTTCGTTCAGGGCGCTGGAGAATGGGCAGACAGGGCCGGCAAAGCGAGTACGTGGATCACCAGAAATACGAAGACTTACAATGACTTGGGGCCGTGGCGGAACTGGTAGACGCAGGGGACTTAAAATCCCCCGGGATCTTATAATCCCGTGCAGGTTCGAAGCCTGCCGGCCCTAATGCTCGACGGGGAACCCGCTAGGAAACAAGGATTTCGGCCCCCCCAACTCCTCTGGGATGACGATCGCCTGACGGAGGACGACCCGCGTCGCGGACTTAAAGTCCTGCGTCTACCAGTTCCGCCACGGCCCCAAGCTCTCATAGTCGCTTGGCTTTCCCGTGATTTTGGCGTCACGCTCTCCCCTCTGTCTACCCATTTCCTGCCCTTTTTTGGACTCCTCATTTCACCCCGGTAGGAGGGATGAGGCATCGTTCCCTTTCCACTCGACGTTGAGGGCGAAAGGCGCTCGTCCAAAGGAAGGACTGGGCCACTTCGGCTCGTGAAGAGTTCCTGCGCGGCAGCACGCGAAGGGTCCGCCGTCGGAATGGGGGAGATGGCCTCAGGGCCAACACGGGGTCGAGCCACCGCTTCGGGCGAGCTACAGGGATCGAGATCGCTCTAGGAGGGTCGGAGACTCTCGGAGCTGCTCGCGTGACAGGCGAGTAGCGGCAAGATTGCGAGAACAGCAGGATGAGCGGCGAAGATCCCCGGACGATCTCACCGTGTTCGGCCGGAGAGACCGACTGCTTCGGGTCGTGTGTTGACACCGCGACCGACCACAGCCATTGCGGAAGCTGCATGTGAATCAGTAAGGATACGGATCCGGGGACCACTGCGGCAGAGTCCCTTGGGCGCTACCTGCCAGGCGGGTGTGTGCCAGTGCCCACTCGGGCTCAGCTTGTGCGGCCATTCCTGCGTCGACCTTCTGTCGAGCGCAGCGGACTGCGGCCAGTGCGGGCACGCCTGTGGCCTGGGAACCTGCAACGCGGGCGCCTGCGTCTGCAATTCTGCTCCCGTCACTTCCTGCGGGGCCTCCGCCTCGCCCGAGTGTGTCGATCCCCCCCTCGACGCCGCCAATTGTGGTACCTGCGGTCACGTTTGCGCTAGCGATCTCGCCGGCTCACAATGCAGCGCGGGTTCCTGTCAGTGCCTTTCTCCGAGGCCCGACAACTGTGGGACCTTCTGCACCGACCTTACGACCGATGCCAAGAATTGCCTCGCCTGCGGCAATGCGTGTCCCCTGACCAACGACGTGTGCGTAGGCGCCGGTTGTCAGTGCCCGAGCGGCCTCCCCGACGTATGCGGCTCCACGCCGGGGACGTGCGTCTCGCTCGCCTCCGATCCGGCGCACTGTGGAACTTGCTCGAATGTCTGCGCATCGGGGGCGTCCTGTTTGAGTGGCTCGTGCCAGTGCCCCGCGAACGCCCCCGACCTCTGCCCCGCTTCGGGATCGGGGGCGGGCGCATGCGTCGACCGGTCGTCGGACCCGAAGAACTGCGGCATCTGCGGAACCGTTTGTCCAGCCGCTGCAACCTGCGCCTCCGGCGCCTGCACGTGCCCAACCGATCACTCGGTGCTCTGCGGCCACTCGAGTGGGGCACCCGGGGCCTGCTGCGCCGGGTCCGCTTGCTGCGGCAGCTCGTGCCAGACCTCGCACTCGAACGGTCTCGGCCAGAACTACTACGACTGCGGCGCCCTCAATCAACACACCGCGAACCAGGCCATCGCGGCGGCACAGGCGTTTGCCCCGACCGGAACGGTCGTTGCCGCCCCGAACTGCCCGAACTGCGTCTGCAACAGCAGCGGCGCTGCCTCGGCGGTCTGGTGCTACTCGGGCAGCCAGTCCTCGGGCCTCGTGCGCTCTTCACGGGTGCCACGGACTTCCTCCAGACCTCTTGCCCGCTCCCCGGCCTGTCGAGCGTGTTCCCGTGGGATTAGGGGCCTCCAGAAATCGGGCGCCGACTCCCGCCTGTCGAGGTGAAGGCGTCGCGAGCCAACCCTCGGCGGAGTGATGAGGCGGAGAAGGGTGGCCGCCCGCTCGGGACTTTCCGCCTTCTCCCTTGCGAGGCGATGGCAGGCCGAGAGCGAGACACGACGGGGGCGGCGCGCTAGAGGGACGGCATGACACTCACTTCCGAGCACGTGGGTCGGATGGGTCGTTTCCAGGAGATGCTCCGCGCCCGCGGCCTCGATGGGGCGCTCCTGCTGCACGCGGTGGACATCTATTACCTCGCCGCGACCCGCCAGAACGGCGCGCTGTTCGTGCCGTCGAGCGGCAGTCCGATCCTGGTTATCCGAAAGAGCCTTGCCCGGGCGCGCGGGGAGAGCGCGATCGCCGATGTGCGGCCGTTTCCCCCATCGCGCGAGATCGCCACCGCGCTCGGCGCCCGGGGTCGCATCGGCACCACGCTCGATGGCGTCTCGGCGGCGACGCTCGAGTGGTGGCGTTCCCAGCTACCCGAGGCAGAGATCGTCGACATTTCGCGCCCACTGCGCGAGCTACGCTCGATCAAATCCCCCGCCGAACTCTCAGCGCTGCGCGAGGGCGGCAGGCGCCTGGCCTCTGTACTCGCCGAGGTTCCCGCGCTCTTGCGGGAAGGGCAGCGCGAGATCGACCTTTCCGTCGAGATCGAATATCGCCTGCGGAAGGCAGGCAGTCTCGGCAGTCCACGCTTGCGCGGGTTCAACTCGGAGCTGTTCATGGGGCTCGCCCTCTCCGGGGACAGCGCCGCCCGGCCGGGGTACTTCGACGGACCGGTGGTCGGCGGCGGCCTGCATCCGTCCTACCCGCAGGGATCGACCGAACGCTTGATCAAGCGAGGGGAGCCCGTCTTCCTCGACTGGACTGCGGTATTCGGCGGCTACGTCGTCGACATGACTCGAGTCGCTTCCCTCGGTCGCCTCGACGACGATTTCCTGCGCGCGTTCGATGTCGCGCTTGCGATCCAGGAGGAGGTGGCAAGTGGACTGCGCCCCGGCGCGACCGGCGAAGCCCTGTGGGAGCGCGCGAAAGCGATGTCGGAGGAGGCGGGCCTGGGCAACCGGTTCATGGGGCCACCGGGAGATCAGGCCCGTTTCGTCGGCCATGGCGTCGGGCTCGAGCTCGACGAGTTTCCGGTGCTCGCTCCCGGTCAGCCCGCACCGCTTGTTGTCGGCCAGGTGATCGCCGTGGAACCGAAGTTCGTCCTCCCGGGCCGGGGAGCCATCGGGATCGAGAACACCTGGGTCGTCTCCGAGAGCGGCGGCGAGAAGCTCACCGATGCCTTGGGCGACGCCATCTTGTACTCCGCCTGAAGGCCGTCGGGTCCGAGCCAAGACAGCCTGTGCGCCGCTCCCATTCCGTCGTCCGGCCGGGCAAGGGGCCGGCGAGGCGAGCGAGACTTCAATAGGCCCTCGAAGAGTCGGAAAACCGGATGCGGACCTCAGCGATCCGTCGCGGCGCGGTCCGCTTAAGACGGCCGAGGGGAGGCCAGCGCGAGCTCGATTTCGGTCGGCTGCAACGGCGTCGGTTCGCCGCTCGTGTTCCGACGTCGGCGAAGCTCCGGTGGGACGCACAGCGGTCGACCTGTATACTTGCCCCATGTCCTGGCAGCGCGTCGAAGTCCGCCGGTTCGGCGGTCCCGAAGTGCTGGAGCTGTCGGAACAATCGACGATTCCCCGCCCCGGTCGAGGCGAGGTCCGTCTCAAGGTCCTCGCCGCCGGAACCGGATTCACCGACACCTTCATCCGACGCGGACGCTACTTGGGCGTGAAGGGACCGCTCCCGCTCACTCTGGGCTACGAGCTCGTAGGTGTCGTTGAGGAAGTGGGTCCGGGCGTGGACGAGCCACGCGAGGGCACGGTGGTCGCCGATCTCTGCGTCGTCGGAGGGTACGCACAATACGCGATCCGGCCCGCCCGTCTCCTCGTCCCCGTTCCCGACGGGGTCGACCCCGGCGAGGCCGTTTGCATCCCACTCGCTTACCTCACCGCGTTCCAGATGCTCACCCGCTACCGGCGCTTCGCACCCGGGTCGGCCTTGCTCGTCATCGGGGCCTCGGGCACGGTCGGCACCGCGCTCCTCGACCTGGCGCGCCACCTTGGTCTCAAGGCGATCGGCACCTGCTCGGCCGCGAACGTGGCCGTGGTCGAGCGCCTGGGCGGAACCGCCATCGATTACCGTGCCGGGGACTTCGTCGAAAGGGTGCGTCAGCTCACCGAGGAACCCGGGAGGGGCACCGGAGTCAATGCGGCGTTCGACGCGATCGGCGGCGCGCACTTCGCTCGATCGTTTGCCTGCCTAGCAGCCGGTGGATTGCTCGTCGGCTATGGCTCTCAAACGATGGCGATCGGTGGGGAAGGTGTCGCCTCTTCTGCGCTTGGCCTGGCCCGGCTCAGGCTGTGGGATGCCCTGTCCGTCCTCTTCGGCGGCCGTCGGGCCGCCTTCTACAGCATCACCTCTCGCCGAGAAGCGCACCCCGACGAGTTCAGGGCCGACATGTCTACCCTGCTGCACATGCTTCGCGATCGCTTGATCCACCCCATCGTCGTCGACCGGCTACCGCTCTCGGCGGCTCGCGAGGTCCACTCCCGCATCGATGCGGGCGGGCTCGGTGGCAAGATCGTGCTCATTCCCTGGGCGACGGAATCGGGAGGGAGCGCGCGATGACCCGTCCGCGGAGTTTTGCCTGCCGGAACGAGGACCTTGCGCCGGGGGAGCCCGTGAAGGCAAGAGTGGAAACTCTCCCGGACCCCCAAGACCACTGGCGCAGGGCGAGAGGCGGTCGAGTACGCCCCGGAGGCTGCCATGAGATCATCCCCGCCCCCTCGCCCTCGCACTCTCCCGCGATCTCTCGTCCTTCTCGCCGGGCTCGTCGCGCTGGTCGTGCTGGTCACTGGGGCGTTCCTCGTCTTCGGCGCTCCCCCGAAGGCCATCGCGCTCGCCACTGGCCCGCCGGGAAGCGCCTACGCCGCCATCGGCGAGCGGTACCGGACTCTCCTCGCTCGGTCGGGGGTGACGCTCAAGTTGGTCCCGACCGCCGGCGACGCCGAGAACCTGGCCAAGCTCAGCGACCCGAAATCGGGGTGAGCGCCGCCTTTATCATCTCGGGACTACCCGGAGCGGCCGAGGCGCCGGGGCTGGCGAGCCTCGGTACGATTGGCTACGAGCCCTTGTGGCTGTCCGAGCGCACTACCTCGCAAGGGATCGCGGTCGGGGGAGTGGCGGGAAAGCTGATCTCGCTCGACCTCGAGGGCAGCGGCACCCACGCGCTGGTTCATCGGCTCTTCAAGCACACGGGCCTCGATGTCACCGGGGCCCAGTGTTCCGCTTCACGCCGCAGGAGGCGGCGGAGCGGCTCCTCCGGGACGAGCTCGATGTCGTGGCTCTCGTCGCCGACTGGGAGTCACCGGTGGTACGTCACCTGGTGGCCGATCCGCGTGTCTCGATCGTGAGCTTCCGCCGAGCGGATGCGCTCGTGGCCCTGAACCCGGACCTCCGCAAGCTCACCCTCCCGGCCGGAACCGGGAACTTCGTTGCCGGGCTTCCCCCCACGGACGTGGAACTCGTCGCCCCCAAGTCGAGCCTGCTCGTGAGGGACGACGTCCACGACGCCATTCAGTACCTGCTCCTCGAGGCCGCGTCGAAGGCTCACGCCCAGCCGGGCATCTTCCACCTCGCCGGGACCTTTCCAGGTCCGGAGGCGATCGAGTTTCCGCTGAGCGACGAGGCCGTCCGCTACTACAAGTCTGGACGCCCGTTCTTCCAGCGTCACCTCCCGTTCTGGGCGGCCGTCTTGGTGGAGCGCATGCTCTTCCTCCTGATCCCGCTCGTCGGGATTCTCATCCCGGCGGTCAACGGCCTCACCAACGGTTACCGGAGCCTCATGCAACAGCGGATCCTGGCCCTCTACGGCGGGCTGCGGCTCATCGAGCACGAACTCGAGACCGCCGGTCCCGATGCCGACCGAACCGAGCTCCTGCGGCGGCTCGACGAGCTCGAGGGCCGGGCCAACCGGCTACGGGTGCCGACCCAGTTCGCCCAGATGCTCTACACGGTGAAGGATCACGTCGGGCAGGTTCGCGACCGTCTCGTGCGATAGAGCGCTCGGCTTCCGATGAGTGCTCCGACTTGCGAGGGAAGCCCCGGGACCTCGATGCGAGCCCGGCCCAAAAGGGGACCCGCTTCACCTCCCGCCGGTGATCGCGCGCAGGCGGACGAGCTCTCGTTCCTTCACGTCGATGAGCGCCCTGAGCCTCGGGAGCGACACTGCACCGTCCGTTGCCGAGGCCGCGAAGAGGTTGAAACGGGCGAGCGCCACGCCCAGCCGGAGACACTCTGCGAGCGGATACCCCTCGTGGACGCCGTACAGAAGCCCGGCGCAGAAAGCGTCTCCAGCGCCCAGCGCGCTCACCACCTCTCGCTTGGAAACGTGGTAGGAGTCCTGCCGGCCGCGCTCCCCCGACCTCGTCGCCGCGACTGCCCCCTCCGGGAAGTGGATCGCCACGAGCTCCCGGACTCCCAGCTCGAGAAGGCGGGTCGCTTGTGCGAGCGCCCCCTCCCAGTCGACCGCGCCGTCCCGTGCGGCCGGGGCGCTCCCGGTCAGACCGGCGGCCTCGTGCTCGTTGACGCAGAGGTAGTCGGCGTGGGGTAGCGCGGGCACGACCAAGCGCCGGTAGCGCTCGGGATCGGGATCGGAGATCACGTCGAGCGAGGTCCGGAACCCCTTGCCTTGGAGAATGGCGAGGGCATGAGCGCCGCCCGATCCGTACTCATCGTCGGGTACGTCCAGCCCCTCAAGCAAGAGCAGATAGGCGAGGTGCGCGATCCGCTCCGGACCGTCCAGCGTGCGGACGTGATCGAGGCCGAGCCGGCTATTGGCTCCGTGACCGTGGAAGAAGGTCCGCGTCGCATTGGCCCCGCTGATCATCACGTGGGTGAAGGAGGTGGGCCGGTCAGGTACGGTGCCGATGCGTCGGGTATCGATGGCGCGGGCCTCGAACTGTGTACGGACGAACCGTCCGTCCTCGTCGTCTCCCACGAGCCCGGCGATCGAGAGCGGCAGGCTCGGATCGACCCGCGCCAGGTCGAAGAGCACGTTGACGGCGCCGCCTCCCGGGCTGGACGAGGTCTCCGTGATCGGGACGAGGAGCGACTCGGCCGGATACACCGGAATGCGGTGCATCTTGTCCACGATCAGGTTCCCGACGGCCAGGATGCCCCTGCGTCCTTCGGTGGTCTGCGTTGGCTTCGCCGGCTCCGTCATGGCAGCGAGACTAGCGCCGAGCAGGCCCCGCCGTCACGTGCCGACCATCCCTGTTCGCGACCCCCTTCCTTCGACGGCCCCGGCCAGTGGCGTCGCGGTATCCTTGAGCCCGGCCGTTTTCGGAGCGGAGGAGACGGGTGGGTGGCAAGGGCCCGCCCGGGGGCCTGCGTGTTGGAACGACGATCACCCCAGAGTACGGGTGCGGCTCGCGGCGCGCTCCTGGCGCTGACTCTCGTCCTCGCCGGGACGTCAAGAGCACGCGCCGACGACGGCCCTGGAGCCGCGGGCCCGGACTCCCCCGACCTCGCTGGGGAAGGCCTCTTGGAGGAGGGTTCGACAGCGACCCCCGCCCCGCCGCCCGTGGAGCCGCAGGCCCTCAGCCCGCTCCCGGAGCGGAGCTACGTCGTCCCGATCGCCGAGACCGTGATCTTCAATCTCGGGCTCTGGGCCGCGGATCGCTACGCCTTCAACGATCCCTTCTCACGCGTTACCTTCCGCAGTATCGAGGCGAACCTGAAGGGGGGATGGTGGTACGACTCCGATGACTTCAGCACCAACGAGATGCTTCACCCATACTCGGGGTCCGTGTTCCACAGCGCCGCCCGCTCGGCGGGCTGGAACTTCTGGGGGGCCTTCCTGCTCGACTTCGCCGGCTCGCTCTGGTGGAAGATCGGCGGAGAGAACGGCCCGCCTTCCACGAACGACCAGATCTCGACCACCCTCGCCGGGGCGATCCTGGGCGAGTCGCTCTTTCGAACCTCCCGCATGGTTCTCGACCGGCAGAACAACCCCGGAGTCGTCCGCTGGTTCGGCTCGGCGCTCATCTCCCCCGCCGCCACCGTGAACGCCGTGGTCCTGCGAGACAAGATCGCCGATCCCGACCCTCCCGTCCAAAGCTACGTGGGGCGCTTCTCCGTGGGGGTGACCGAGGGCACCGCCGAGACCAGAATCGGATACGCGAGGGCCACACCCTCGGGGCTCCTCTCGGTCCGCCTGGTGCACGGCCTCCCGGGAGAGCTCGAGCCGGAGATCCCGTTCGACCACTTCGTGTTTGAACTCGACTTCTCCTCCACGACCCTGGCGCCCTGGAACGAGCTTACGAGCCTGAGCGGTCCGACCTGGTTCCTCACCACCCGAGGCCTCATCCTCGCGGGCAGCGCTGGACTTGGCGAGGACGGGGCGATGCTTTACGGCCTCTTCGGCACGTACGACTTCGGAGGGCCCACCCTCCTCCGCGTCACCGAGAGCGGCGTCGGGCCGGGGGTTGTCCTCTCGGTCCACCCCTCCTCGACGACCGAGCTCGACGCCACCCTCCTCGCCTCTGCCACCTTCGGGTCCGGCGGTGCCTATGTGCCGCCCACCATCGACCGCGACTACCGCTACGGGTACGGCGGGTTCCTGCTCGCAGACGGCAGCCTATGGATGGCGAAGCGAGTGGAGCTCGCCCTCACGGGAAGGGCCTACCTCATCCCCGAGGGGGTCGAGGGGGGAAACGAAGGCCTGCTCATCGGCAAGGCCGCGCTGAGGGTCCGCGTCGGTGGCCCGCACGCGCTCGGCCTGGAAGGCACATTCACTCGCCGGTGGGCCAATTACGCCATCTCCACCTACGGTGAGCACGCGGACTTCACTGCAGTGACCTACTCATACCTGTTCAGCGGTTCCTAGCCTTTGACCCCGTCCCTCTAGGCCTCCACCTCGACCTCTCTCTGCGAGACTCAAAGGATTTCGTTTCGTGCGAAGGCTAGGGGGTGCTACTTGTTCTGCGGATGGCCCGCCCCGAAAGCTGCGTGACCGACTCCGAGGGGCCCGCAATTCGACCTCGCGTGGGGCTCCCCCTGTGCGATACTGCAGTCTCAGAGATGCCCCGGAAGGAGAGTGCACGATGCGGAAGACTCTTCGGATCACG
>Ga0335069_10002114_pt1 | contig 30975 bp, 27 predicted proteins | sample Lox_Sample_11_FD_206714 | JGI IMG/M metagenome (GOLD analysis project Ga0335069, IMG submission 206714) | Soil microbial communities from Loxahatchee National Wildlife Refuge, Florida, United States - Lox_Sample_1.1 | ecosystem: Environmental > Terrestrial > Soil > Wetlands | place: USA...
CATCGGCCGGAACCGGCATGTGGAACTCCGGCATGTACGATCCAGCCGGAAACTCAATGCGGAGTTCGCCGGAGTGTTCCGGGTCGGCATAATACTGAGCGAGGCGCTTGCGGACTTCGACAGCCGTAGTGCGAACTACGGGATCCTGATTCGTGTCGTAGTTTGGATTGCGGTGGAAAACCTCGACGCCGATCGTGCGCTCCTTGACCGAATCGGTGTAGCCCGCGAGTACGCGTTCCACCGCGAAGCGCAAGAGCGCCGGATAGCGCTTGCTATTTTTGAAAGCTGGATTTGCGAGCAGCCGGTCTAACTGTTCCTGAACGGCTGCTTTGTCATCTTCCGTCTCCGGAAACCACGGCGCCCCGTACGTGGTCCCGACAGCACGGTCGGTCACCGGTGTAATCACGGACATCTCCGATCCCCTCTTGTGCTTTTGGTGGATATCCTATCATGCCGGGGACGGAATCGCTGCGGGAAACAGCCCGATACGTGCTTGGTACGGCAGCCGATACGTGATGATACGCCCGTCTACCAATCGTTTGGCGGTATCGATTGGAACAATTCCGCCAGATACGCCGGAGACTCGTCCTTGACGCTGGACGACTGGGCTTTACGCAGTTCCGCGGCGGCCTCGTCTTTTCGCCCGAGAGCCTGGTAAGCTTGCGCCAGCAACTTGTGCGGCAGCGCCCATTCCGGTCGCAGGCGGGTGGCTTGTTCGAATAGCCCCACGGCGCCCTGGTGATTGCCCTTTTGGAGGGCCACGCGTCCCGCCAGAACCTGGAGCCAGGGATCCGACGGCGCCAGCGCCAAGGCTTGGGCGGAAGCCTTGGCGGCCGCCTCAACTTGAGCCGGTTGGCCGCGGAGGAGCGAATCCGCCAGGTAGTAGTAAGCCTCTGCGCCGCGCGCCCCCAGGGATGCGGCGGTCTGGAGCGATTGCGACGCCTGGACGAAATCGCCCTGAGTATTCAGCGCAATGCCGCGAGCCACCCAGACGGCCGGCCACTCCGGCCAGCGTACGCGAACCGCCTCCATCGCCTTGGATGCCTCGACAGTTTGACCGGAGAGTTCCAGCACGATGGCTTTGGCCAGGGGGATCTCCCGAGCGTCCGGCAAACCAGCAGCTGCGCGATCCAGCAGCTTCAACGCGTCGGCGCTCTTGCGATCCGCGGTCAGCACCGCGGCCGTCTGCCAGTAAAGATCCGCCCGTTTAGGCGAGGCGCGCAAGGCCATTTCCAGGGACGACGCGGCCTCATCTCGCTTCCCCGCGGCATTCAACATCTGCGCGCGGGCCAAATAGTAGTCGCCGTCGCGCCCTGTTTCGGGCATATCGTCCAGGCGGGCCAGTCCGGCGGCGGCTCCGTCCGCGCGAAAGACGGCGATAGCCAGGTCCAACTGCAAATCCGGCGAAGGCGCGGGCGCCGCCGCCATGGCGCGCTGCAAGAGGTCCTTGGCCAGGGCGTTCTGATTGGAGCCCAGAAGCGCTCGCCCGGCGTCAGAAAAGAGGGCCGGGTCAGGCTTGAGGGCGGCGATACGGCGCGCCGCATCCGCCGCGCGATCCATGTGGCCGTCATCGAGCTCCAGTTGGAGGTCGCGGAGTTGCGCCGGACCGTCCGTGGGGTTCTTGGCAATGGTTTCCTCCACGCGCTGGCGGTAATTCGCGCGCCGTTCCTCGGGCGTCATCCCCAGGTAATCCACAAAGCCCGCGGGAACGGCGGACTTCCGGGCGGAATCCATCTGGCGGAAGCGGTCCATGGCCGCCTCATACTCCTTGGTCCGGCCGCTATCGGCCAGGGCGCGCGCATAGTGAAGCTGCATGGTGGAATCGGAGGGATCCAGCTTCACCGCCTCGCTCAGCGCCTTGACTGCGTCGGCTGAACGATCCAGGGCGGCATAAGCCTGGCCCAGGCGATCCAGCGTTACCGCGTCAGAGGGGAGATGCGCGGCGGCGAACTCCAGATCCGCCAGCGCCACATCGGCCTTGCCTTGCTGGTAATAGACGCTGCCGCGGGTAGAGCGCGCCTCGGCGAAATCGGGCTTCAGCGAGACGGCCTTATCGAGCTCGGACAAGGCGCGGGTCTGGTCCTCGTCAAGCAGCGCCAGGCCGAGCTCGTAATGTCCGGTGGCGTCATCGGGGTGGCGCTCCAGGTACCAATCGATATCCGCCTCGCCTTCCTCGAACTGCCCGGTCCGCGCCACGGCCAGGCCGCGCTCGCGACGGGCCTCCTCATCGCCGGGGACGAGCTCCAGGTAACGATTCCACGCGTCCGCGGCGTCGTGCCAGGCCTTCAACTCGCTGGTGACAATGGCGAGGAGCTTCTGAATGTCAGCCCGGCGCGGGGCCAGCTTGAGCGCGTGAACCAGGGGCGGAATCGCGGCGGTACGCTTGCCGAGCCCCTCCTCGGCCCACGCCTCGGCATAGAGAGCGTCCACGCTATCGGGCTGCTCACGGAGGGCGGCGTCGATCGCCTCGAGGGCGCGCTCATTGTGGCCGGCCCGGGAAGCGGCCACGCCCACGTGGTAGAGCAGGTTGAAATCCGTGGGGGCCGCGGAGAGCGCGGTGGAAAGAAAAGTCTCGGACTTGTCGAACTGTCCGGCGCTGCCCAGAGCCATACCCAGCGAGTAGGCAAGTGACGGATCGGCTTTGGCGGCAGCCGTGAGGCGATCCACTACCGCGTCCGCCTCCGCGTTCTTGTGGGCCAGATACAGGGACTCCGCCATGAGAACCGCCACTTGCGGGGCCTTTTGCCGGTCCGGCGGCAAGCGGTTCAGGTAGCCCAACGCTTCGGCGCCGTCCTGAGTCCGCAAGGCGAATCGCGCGAGGTTGAGGTTGGCGGTGGCGTCGGCGGGATCCGCCGCGACGGCGTTGCGGTAGGCCTCGCGGGCGTTTTTCTCGTCACCGGCGGCAAGGAAATGGTTGCCCTGATTGTCGAGCACCTCGGCGGATCGCGGTGCGGCGGCGGCGGCGCGGCGGTGGAAGTCCTCGGCCTCCGCGTATTTCTTCTGGCCATCGAGCGCCACACCGATGAGGCTCAGCAGACGCGCATCGGCGGGATGCAGGCGAAGCTGGGCGCGGAGCTGCTGTTCGGCCGCGGGAAAATTGCCGTGTTGCAGGTTGGAGATGGCGGTTTGAAGCGGATCGCTCGCATCGGCGGCGCGCATTCCGGGCGCGCACAGCAGAGCCGCGGCGGCAAGCAAAGCGAGGTGCGCGGCGGGGCGAAACATGCGAGTATCCAGAACAGCTTCATCTTATCGAACTCCACCAAGACGCGGGCCGCCGACTCTCTCTAGAAGGTCCGTCCGGGCTGCGCTACGCTGCGTTGGGTTCTAGGGGCGATTCGTAGCCCAAAAGTCGCCAGCCGTTTGAGCGGAACGGACCGGACTTGGGTGCTTGCGGCGGGCTTGGCTACCGCTCTCTCACGTTCGCGGCTCGGATGGCGGGGCGGCGCGCGGGGGGCACGTCTTGCGGGCCTGGGCGGGTTCGGAGTAACTCTCACTTACGTTCGCGGCGCGGCGCACTATACTGAAGAGAAGAACACTCCTCCAGGTTCTTCTTTTCGGCATGTCCTCGCGCATGTTTAGTTCGGTATATTCCCAGGCGGACGCGGCGGTGCGCGCGGCTTTGGGCGCCGTTCGGCTCCCTTCACCGGAGCGCACCCGGGAATTGCTGGTGCGCGCAAGGGAAGAGAGCCTGGGCGTTTCCGAGCTAGCGGAACTGCTGGAGATTGGGGCGGATGCGGGCGCAGAAGCGCAGTTCCAGCAGTTACGCGCCTTCACGCACGCGCAATGGCTCAAGCCGGAAGGCAACCGCGTGCGCTATGTGGCGCCGATCTATGTGTCGAGTTTCTGTGTGGACACTTGCGCGTATTGCAACTTTTCGGCGACGCGCGCGGCCACGACGCGCAAGCGGCTGGGCCTGGCGGAGCTGCGGCGCGAGATCGACGCGGTAATGGCGGCGGGCGCGCGGGTGATTGAGCTGGTGTACGCCACTGATCCGGAATTCGATACGGACCTGCTGGTGAAATACGCCGAGGAAACGGCCGGCGCGCTGGCGGGCGAGCCCGGGTCCGGGGTCCTGCTGTGCACGGAGTACCTTTCGCGGGAGGCGTACGAGGCGCTCCGGGAAGCCGGCGTGGACGGCATGGTCCAGTGGGATGAGACGCTGGACCGCGAGGTTTACGACCGCTGGCACGCCGCGAGCCCACGCAAGCGCGAATTCGTGGCGCGGATGGACAACCACGACCGGGCGCTGGCGGTGGGCATGGAGGTGGCGACGGGCGCGCTGTTCGGCCTGGCCGACTACCGCTACGACGTGCTGATGCAAGTGGCCAAGGCGCGGCACTTCGAGCGCGAATACGGCCGGGGGCCGCTGGTATTCGGCTCGGCGCGCCTGAAGCCCATCGCCGGGAAAGATTTACGTTTGAAGACGACGGTATCGGACCGGGCCTATGAAACGTCCCTGATGGTCTACCGCATCGCGGCGCCGGGAGCGGGGCGGTGGCTGCAAACGCGGGAGGAGTTTGCGCTGAATCTGCGCAACGCGCTGGACGGAGACGTATTCACCTACCGGTGCGGCGACGTGACGCCGGGCGGATATGGAGTTGCGGCGGCGCAGAACCCGCTGCGCGGCGGCCAATTCGGAGTGAACGAGCTGGACGGCGCGGACGCGGCGCGGGGGCTGCGGGCGCAAGGATTTCGCATCGATTACGCGTGGATGAGCGGTTCCCGCAAGGCGGTCGCGGCGCCGGCGCAGGTTTAGCGCGGGCGGCCGGGGCTACTCGCCCGGCAGCGACGTACGCGCGAAGTAGAGGTTCACCGCGCGGTCCAAGTCGGCGCCGGAAAGCCGCACCGGACGGCCCTCATATTCGCTGATGGCCTTGACCAGGAGAAAGATGTCCTTGGGGTAGCAAGCGCGCAGCTTGGCGGCGCCGGCCGCGGCGCAGCGCTCGCGCAAGAAGCGCGCGGCGCCGGGTTCGGCCTCCACGCGGTTGGCCGCCACGACGCGGTCGAAGATGCTGTCGAATACTTCGGGGGTGATGTTGTCCACCATCACCTTGGTGCGAATGCGGCGGAGGAAGGCCTCGTCGGCAAGGTTCTGCGGGTTGAGGTTGGAGGAGAAGACGACCATCACCTCGAAGGGAGTCTGGAATTTCAAGCCGGAGGCCAGCGTCAGGTAGTCGACGCCGCGGTCCAGGGGAATGATCCAGCGGTTGAGCAGTTCGCGGGGCGAAAGCACCTGGCGGCCGAAGTCGTCAATGACCAGCACGCCGTTATTGGCTTTCAACTGGCAGGGCGCGATGAACACGCCGGTGGCCTCATCGCGCTGGAGTTCCAGCATGCCGGCGGAGAGCTCGCCGCCCACGCTGATGCAGGGGCGGTCGCAAATCACCCAGCGGGGGTCAAGCGCCTCATTGGCGCGGGCCTCCGCGTGGTGCACGGCCGGGTCAAACATGGTGATGATGTGGCCGTCCACTTCCACGGCGTAGGGGACGGCGACGCGATCCCTGTAGACCCGCGGAATGCGCTCCGCGATACTAGTCTTGCCGTTGCCGGTGCCCCCATAGAGAAATAGCGATTGGTGGCCGATGAGAGCCGGGCCCAGAGAGTCCAGCAGGGAATCGGGCAGGACGAGGTCGCGGAAGGCCTCGCGAAGCGTCTCCCGGTTCAGCGTGAGCTTGGCCGCCTGGGCGCGGACGACTTGCGTGTACTGCTCGAGCGAAACCGGAGCGGGGCCAACGTAATGGCAAACCTCGCTGCGCGAGGCGGCCAGCGTGCGGCCAGGTCCGGAGAGCGTGAAGGCGTAGTCCTCGCCCACCATTCCCTTGACTTCGATCAAGTGCTGCGTGCGGAACTGGTGAAAGACGGTTTCCAGAATCGGGAAAGAGAGCTTCAAGATCCTATGGAGCGCGCCGAGGGTGCCGGAACCGTGGAGCCAGAGGTAGCGCAGAATCAGGTCGTTGACGGTGGAAGGCGCAATGCCAAGGTCTTCGATGCAATCGGGCGCGGGAGGGCGCTCGATGGCGTGGCCGGCGGCATTGGACGTAATCGTGGGGTTCAAGCAGCTGCTCTCAGGTTCGAATATAGCCGTCCGCGCGGCGCGAACCAATACCACGTTGGTTAACTTCGCGACATGGACGGCGTCCAGAATTATCGCCGGTTGCTAGACTGGAATTCGGACGACCATGGCCACGGAGAGACGGCAGCCCTTATGCGCCATCGGGCTGACGCTGGCGGCGGCCCTGGTATGGCTGTGCGGCTGTTCCAACCGCCCGCCGCTGGCGCCGGTGCTGGGCGAGGCCTATGTGGGCCCGTCCGAACTTAAGATCCGGGGCGACTTACCGCTCAATTCACCGACCGTGGCCACCGTGCGGCACGGCGAGCGCCTGGAGATTGTCCAGCAGCGGCGCGGCGTGTTTCTGCGCGTTCGCACGCCGAGCGGCGCGGAAGGATGGACGGACGCGCGGCAATTGCTGGGTGCGCGGGACATGGCGGCTCTTCGCGATCTGGCGGCGCAGACGCAGCGCATGACGCCGCAGGGAGTGGCCTCCACCTACGCCGAATTGCGCGTGCACACGGAGCCTGCGGCGGACGCCCCCAGCTACCTGATGCTGAAGGAAGGGGAGAAATTCGACGTGCTGGCGAGCGAGGTGGTGGCGCGCGATTCGGCGCCGCGGCCGCCGCTGGTCCCGCCGCCGCCCAAGAAGACGAAGGCCAAAGCCAAAAAGACGTCGCGCGCGGAGAAGACGGTTCCTCCGCCGCCCATGCCGAAGCCGCCCGGCCCGCCGCCCAACTGGCTGGAGCTTTCCGGATACAACGCCGACGAAAAGGGCGAAGAACCTCCGGCCGGGGAGGAGCAAACGGACAAGCCGGTGGCGACGGACAATTGGAGCCTGATCCGAACCAAGGACGGCCAGTCTGGATGGGTGCTGACGCGGCGCATCTACATGGCGATTCCGGATGAAGTGGCGCAGTATGCCGAGGGGCACAGGATTGTCTCTTATTTTCCGCTAGGCGAGGTGCGGGACGGCGACCAGAGCCGCCAGCAATGGCTGTGGACGACGATCGCCGGCCCGGCCGGGGCGTACGATTTCGACAGCTTCCGGGTGTTTGTGTGGAGCATAAAACGCCACCGTTATGAGACGGCGTACATCGAGAGGAACATCCAGGGCCATTCGCCCGTTCTGCTGGGACAGGTGACGCTGGCCGGACCGCGGGGCGCCCAGGGGGCGGGGGCGACGTACCCGGGATTTTCCGTTTGTGTGCAGAAGGCGGATGGCTCACGGCGCATGCGGGACTACGCGTTCCTGAACCCTTCGGTGCGCTTTGCGGGAGAACGGGATTGCCCGGCGCCCGTGAGCTTGACTAGCGGCGCCCAGACCTTCGCGGCGCCCGCGCTCCCGCAGGCGGCGCCAGGAGCGGGCAGCGGCGGTCCGGCGAAGAGTACGTCGTGGTTCGCCAGGCTAAAGGCCAAAGTCCGCGGGCTATTCGGAAAATAGGACGCACGGCCGGCGGCGCGCGGCGATGAGGGTTAGGACTTTGGCTTGCGGTGCGCCAGGCGGGCTTCCCTTCGCTCGCCGGCCTCGCGGTAGCGCCGCTGTTCCGTTTCGGTCTCGGGGATCACGGGCGGAATGGGGGCCGGCTTGCCTTGATCGTCTAGCGCCACGAAGGTCAAGTAAGCGGAGCAGGTATGGAGCTTGGCGCCGGTCATCAGGTTTTCGGTTTCCACCATGACGCCCACCTCCATGGAGGTGCGAAACACGCGATTCACCGAGGAGCGCAGCGTGATCAGATCGCCGATGTGGGCCGGGTAGAGGAAGCGCAGGCTATCGACGGCGGCGGTGACGGTTGGGCGGCGCGCGTGGCGCATGGCAGCCATGGCCGCGGCCAAGTCCACCAGGTGCATGACTTTGCCGCCCAGGACGTTGCCCAGGCCGTTGGCGTCGGTGGGGAGCGCCAGCTCGGCGTACTCGGACTTGGATTCGCGGACGGGCTTGCCTTCCATGGGCCGGCTCATTTCCATTCGATGCGCCGCAAGTAACTCTCGATGTAGGCCAGCGCCTGGCGGTTGAGGTTCTGGTCCGGCGGAGGCGCGACGAGCGCCCGTTCCCGGCGGGAATATTCGAGAGGGCCGTGCGCGAAGGGATGGTGGTCGCGTTCCAGAACGTAATACAGGCTCACGCCGGCGTCGTTGGCCGCGCGGATGGTGAAGCGCACGGCATCGGGCCCGTCGCCGGCCGGAAAGCTGGGGCAGGTTCCGCGCGCATAACCCAGGTTGCACAGCGGGCGGAGCAAGGCGTTATCGGGGCGGCCAGGCGCATCCGGAACCGCGCGGCAAAGGCCGGACCAGGAATCGCCTAGCGGGAGCATGGCCGCGCGCGGATTGGTCCCCTCCATACCGGATTCCACCGGATAGAAGTAGGGGCACGCCATTTCGCTGGTATAGTAGCACAAGGAATGCCAAGCACTCGTCTGGAAGCCCTTAAAGCAATGGTGGAGCAGAACCCCGCGGATAGCTTCTTGCGCTACGGTCTGGCCATGGAATACCGGAATTCGGGCGATGCGGAAGCCGCAGTGCGGGAGTTTCGCGCGCTGGTAGCGGTGGACCCGAGCTACGCCTATGCCTATTTCCATGGCGGGCAGACGCTGGAGCAGATGGGCCGGAGCGACGAGGCGCGGGCGCTCTACGAGGAAGGCATTCAGGCGGCCCGGAAGAAGGGCGACCGTCACGCCGAGGCTGAACTGCAAGGCGCGCTGGATCTGTTGGGGTAGCCGAGGGCGCGCGCAAAATATTTCTGCAATAATCCGGTTTTCGGGCCACTATTCTCACGAAAGCCTCCATGCGCCTCGTGATTCTAGCCGCGGCTCTCGCGCTTGCGCCCTGTGGATTGCGCGCGCAGGCGGCAGACGCGGCGTACGCGCCGCTTTCGCGCGCCTATGCGGCGGTGCAATCGCGCGATTACGACACGGCCATTGCGGCCTTTCTCCAGGCGGTGGGAGCGGCGCCGCGCCGGGCCGCCATTCGCAAGGACTTGGCGTATACCTACCTGAAGGTCGGGGAAAACGTCCTGGCGCGGGAGCAGTTTCGCGAGGCGATGGAGATCGACCCGGCCGATACGCAGGTGGCTCTGGAGTTCGCTTTCCTGGCGTACGAAACCAACCAGCGGCAGCAGGCGCGCCGGATCTTCGACCGGGTTCGCAAATCGGGACAGGCGCCCTACGCCGCCACGGCCGAGCAGGCTTTCCAGAATGTGGACAGGCCGCTGGCGGAAGGTATTGACCGCTGGAGTAAGGCGATCGCCCTGGGCGCGGACGATTTCAGCGTGCACGACGAGCTGGCGAAACTCGCCGAGGAGCGCGATGAATTCGAGCTTGCGGCCAAGCACTACGAGGCGGCCTGGAGGCTCGACCCGCGGCGCCGTTACGTGCTGGTGGACCTAGCGCGGGTCTGGCAGGCGCTCGGGCGTTCCGAAGATGCGATGGCCGCCCTGCTAGCCGCTTCGCGCGGCGGCGGCCAGCGGGCGGCCGAAGCCGCGCGCGAACTGCTGCCGAGCCGGTATCCCTTCGTATCGGAGTTTGAGCGAGCGCTGGAACTGGACCCCACGAATGCCGAACTGCGCCGCGACCTGGGGTTCCTGCTGCTGAAGCTGGGCCGTGAGGAAGAGGCCGAGCCGGTCTTCCAATACCTGGCGCGGACGGCTCCGGACGATCTGCTTTCCGCCACGCAACTTGGCTTTCTTCTTTATGCGCGCGGGGATCTAGCGGATGCGCAACCTCTCTTTGACCGCGTGCTGGCGGGCAAGGATGCGGACCTGGCGAACCGCGTGCGCGCGGTGCTGCGCCGCCAGCAGGTGGCGGCGGACCCAAAACCGGCCGCGCCCGACGCCAAGGAGATGGCGGAGCGCAGCATCAAGGCCGGCTACATGAAAGACGCCGTGAAGTATCTGCTTCAGGCGAACGAAGCGGACCCCGCCGATTACTCCGTGATGCTGCGCCTGGGGTGGGCGTACAATCTGCTGCGGCAGGACGCAGACGCCATCGAGTGGTTCGCCAAGGCGCGCGCGAGCAGCGATGCGCACATCTCCGCGGAAGCGCGGCAGGCCTACGAGAACCTGCGGGGCGAGGCGGCGCCGTTTCACCTCACTGCGTGGGCGTTCCCGATGTACTCGACGCGCTGGAGCGACGCTTTTGGCTATGCCCAGGCGAAGGGCGAGTTTGCCACGCGCCTGCCGCTGCGCGTTTATGCGAGCCTGCGGTTCATCGGCGATACGCGCGGCCAGATTGGCGCGGTGTTCCCCACGTACCTCTCGGAGAGCGCCATGATTCCGGCGATCGGCGTCCGCAGCGTCTCGTGGCATCGGGCGATGGCCTGGGCGGAGGCGGGAATCTCGGTGGGGTATCTGACGCGCCACGCCGTTCCGGACTACCGCGCGGGCGTGAGCTACGCGCGCGCCGTTGGCCGGCCGCTAAGCGCGGAGAGCCGGGGCTGGTTCGCGGAGTCGAACCTGGATGCGGTGTTCGTCAGCCGTTTTGGAAACGACACTCTTGTCTACGCGCAGGCGCGCAGCGGGTACGTCGCCGGTCCGAAGAACGAGCGCCTGCAGGCGTATTGGAATTCCGACATGACGTTCGACCTGAAGCGCCAGAGTTGGGCGAACTTCCTGGAGACGGGGCCGGGCGTGAAGTTGGCCGGCGGACCCCTGCCGAAAGGCGCCTACTTTACCTTTAACGCGCTCCGGGGCAGGTACACCGTGGGCGGCGCGCCCGGCTTCACGGATCTGCGTGTGGGAGTTTGGTATGCGGTTACGCGTTAGGGCGGTGGTTGGCGCGGTGTTCTTCGCTCTGGCGGCCGCGGCCGGGGGGAGCGCGGCCACTCCCAGCTTCGCGGTGCTTGCTCCGGATGGCGGATCTTGGCCCCAGCTTCTCTCCTCGATCGGATTGCAGCCCGACGCAGCGGCGGAAGCGCAGGTGCTGGTGGCGCGCGCGGGCGCGGCTTACTCGGCGGAGATGGCGGAACGCGTCGCGCGCGGCGCCATTCTCGTGCTGGAAGGCAGCTCGCCGCTGGCGGAGGGCTTCGGCTTCAAGGTAACCGCGACGAAGGCGGTGGTGAATAGCCTTGTGGACGCGCACAATTCCGGCCAATCCATCCTCTGGGAGAAGGGCGTGGAACTGCCGGTGTTTGAAGTTCCCGACGGGGCGCAAGTGTTCGCGCGCGAGCGGTGGTCCGCGGCGCCGCTTACCGCCGGCTTCCGCCGGGGCGCGGGCGCGGTGCTTTGGGTGGCGGCAGACCCGGGAGCGCGCGGCTACGAGCGTTTCCCGTACCTGCTCAACGCGCTCTGCGACCTTGGTCTGGAGCCGCCCTTTCGCTCCGACCGCCTCTGGGCCTTCTTCGATTCCTCCTACCGCCTGCGCGTGGACGTGGACTACTTTGCGGCGCGCTGGCGCAAGGCGGGCATCGCCGCGCTGCACGTGGCGGCCTGGCATTTCTACGACGCCGATGCGGAGCAGGACGCCTACCTGGAGAAGCTTATCGCCGCCTGCCACCGCCAGGGCATCCAGGTTTATGCGTGGCTAGAGCTGCCGCATGTGAGCGAGAAATTCTGGGCGGACCATCCCGAATGGCGCGAGAAGACCGCGCTTCTCCAGGATGCGCAGCTCGACTGGCGGAAGCTCATGAACCTGACCAATCGGGATTGCTTCCGCGCGGTATCGGCGGGCGTGAAGCGCCTGGTGGAGCGGTTCGATTGGGACGGCGTCAACCTCGCGGAGCTGTATTTCGAATCGCTCGAAGGCATCGACAATCCGGCGCGTTTCACGCCGATGAACGACGATGTCCGCTCGCAATTTCGGGCGCGCTACGGGTATGACCCCTTGGAACTCTTTCACGGGCGCAAAGACGCGGCGTCGCGCAAACAATTTCTGGACTTCCGGGCGGAGCTGGCGCGCAAGATGCAGGAGGACTGGCTGGCGGAAGTGGAGGCCATGCGCCGCGCGAAGCCGGACCTCGATTTGACGCTGACGCACGTGGACGACCGCTTCGACGCGGGCATGCGCGACGCCATTGGGGCGGACGCGGCGCGGGCGCTGCCGCTGTTGGACCACCACTCGTTCACCTTTCTCATCGAGGACCCGGCCACCATTTGGAATCTGGGCCCGCAGCGCTACCAGACGCTGGCGGAGCGCTATGCGGCTCTTACGCCGCGGCGCGACCGGCTGGCCATCGACCTGAACGTGGTAGAGCGCTATCAGGATGTGTACCCCACCAAGCAGCAAACCGGCGCCGAGCTCTTCGAACTGGTCCATCAGGCCGCGGCGGGTTTTGCGCGCGTGGCGCTCTATTTTGAAAGCTCCTTGCAGGCCGCCGATCTGAAGCTGCTGCCGTTCGCGGCGGCCGCCGGCGGCCACGAAGAGGTTTCGCGCGGCCAGACGACGGTGGAATCCAGCGCGGGCGCCGGCGTACCGTGGAAGGGCGGCGCCACGGTGGATGGCGCGCCGTGGCCGGTGGGCGATGGAGAGACGGTGTGGCTGCCGCCGGGGCGCCACACGGTGGCGGCGGGCACGGCGGCGCCGCTGCTCGAATGGCTCAACGCGGAGTTGGAGAACGCTAAGACGCCGTCGGCCGGGACGCTGGAGTTCTCCTACCGGAGCGCGGGGCGGGCGTTCGCCGTGCTGAGCGGAGCCCCGGTGCGGGTGCGGGTGGATGGCGCTCCGCAACAGCCGAAACTCGCCGGCCCCAGGACGCTGATACTTCCCAGCGGCCGGCACTCGGTGCAGGTGACCGAGGCGGAGGCCGCGGCCGCCGCCCGTTGAAGGCCGGGCTTGGATTGACGCGTCCGCGGCCCTCCCGCGTGGCATAATAATCGAGATCTCCAGGGAAAGGAAACACCATGAGGCTTACCATTTCGCTCGTCCTGTTGGCCGCCGGGGCTTGGGGCCAGGCGGTTCCCGCGAATCCGCTGGTGACGGTTTCCAAGAGCACCTACGCCATCGCCAAGGATGACATTCTGCGCTCGGCCGCCAAGATTCCGGACAATCTGTGGTCCTTCCAGCCGACGCCCGATGTAAGAACCGTGGCGCAGTTGTTTGCGCACATTGCCGACGGGCAGTACGAGTTCTGCGGCGTGGCGGCGGAAGGCAAGAGCGTCTCCAAGAACATCGAGAAGACGAAGAAGACCCGGGCTGAGATCGAGGCGGCGCTGAAGGAAGCCTTCGCCTATTGCGATGCGGCCTACGGCAAGATGACCGACGCGAACGCGGCCGATCTGGCGCCATTCATCGGCATGCGCATCACGCGCCTGGGCGTGATGGATTTCAACATTGCGCACACGATGGAGCACTACGGGAATCTGGTAACGTACATGCGGCTCAAGGGCATTGTCCCGCCATCGAGCGAGTCACCGGCCGCCCCCGCGCCAAAGAAGGACTAGGCGGCCTGGCGCAGGCCAAGAAATTCGTAACGGCGCGAGCGGGCGCGGCGTCAGACAGGCAAGTGGAGAGGCCGCTGCCAAGAGGGGATGGAGCACGGAGGCGGCGCTCCCGGTGCGTCTCGAAGACCACCGGCCACCGGCCGCGCACAACGCTCCGCGGCCGGCTCTTCCTACCCGTTCGCCGCGCTCATGACCTTTATCCCTGACCACACCGATCTTTTTGTAATCGGGGGCGGGCCGGCTGGTCTCGCCGCCGCCATCGCCGCGCGCCGCCGCGGTTTTCGCGTGACCGTAGCCGATTGCTCGGCGCCGCCCATCGACAAGGCCTGCGGCGAAGGCATTATGCCGGACGGCATCGCCGCCGCGCGCGCTATCGGCATCGATTTGGAGAGGGCGGGCGGCATGCCCTTTCGCGGCATTCGCTTTCGCGAGGGGAAAGTCTCCGTGGAAGCCGCCTTTCCCCACGGGCACGGGCTGGGCCTGCGGCGCACCACGTTGCACGCCATGATGGCGCAACAAGCCAAAGCGGCCGGAGTACGCCTGATGTGGGACGTGCGCGTGACCGGCCTGTGCGGCGACGGTGCGCTGCTTGACGGGCGGAAGGTTCGCGCGCGCTGGATCGCCGGCGCCGATGGCGGCCGTTCGCTGGTGCGGCGCTGGGCGGGGCTCGAAGCCTTCCGGCGCGACCGGCGGCGCTACGGATTCCGGAGGCACTATCGCGTGGCCGCTCCGAACGACTTCATGGAGATCCATTGGGGCCGCGATTGCCAGCTCTATATCACGCCGGTGAGCCCCGGGGAAGTTTGCGTGGCTCTCATTTCGGATGACTCGCATTTGCGGCTGGAGGCCGCGCTGCCGCAGTTTCCGGAGGTGGCGCGCTGGGTGGCGGATGGGCCTTCCAGCGTGGAGCGCGGGGGGGTATCGGCGTCGCGCCGCTTGAAATCGGTCTACCGCGGCAACGTGGCGCTGGTGGGGGACGCCTCCGGGTCCGTGGACGCCATCACGGGCGAGGGGCTGTGCACGCTGTTCCAGCAGGCGGAGGCATTGGCCGGCGCGCTGGCGGCGGGCGACTTGCGGCGCTATCAAGCAGCGCACACGCGCATCGGGCGGCGACCGGAGATGATGGCCCGCCTGATGGTTTCCATGGGGGCCTTCGGCGGGCTGCGGCGGCGCGCCATGGAAGCCATGCGCCGGCAGCCGCGGCTGTTCGCGGGAATGCTGGCGCTGCACATGGGCGAACGGTCGCCGTTGCAATCCGCTCCCGACGGGCTGGCTTTGGGCTGGCGCATGCTGACGCTATGATTAAACTCTTCCATTCCTGTTGCCTGGCAGCTCTGCTGGCCGCGCTGGCCCCAGCCGCGCCGCCCTCCACGGCGGCGGTTCTTCTGCGCGTGGATCCGGACCAGACCAAAGTGGAATTCACATTGGGCGCGGTGCTGCACACGGTGCATGGCAGCTTCAAATTCAAGCGCGGAGAGATCCGTTTCGACCCGGCCGGCGGCGCCGCCAGCGGCGAACTGGTGTTGGACGCGGTGAGCGCGGAGACGGGCGATTCCGCCCGCGACAAGACCATGCACAAGTCCGTGCTGGAAAGCGCGCGCTTTCCGGAGATCGTATTCCGTCCGGACCGCGTGGAAGGGCCAGTCGCGGCGCAAGGCTCGTCTCAGGTGAAGCTCCACGGCGTTTTCTCCATCCACGGCGCCGACCACGAGATGGAGTTCCCCGTGGAGGTAGAAGCGAGCGGCGGCGAATACCGCGCTACCGTGAAGTTCTCCGTGCCCTTCGTGGAGTGGGGGATGAAGGATCCGAGCACGCTGTTCCTGCGCGTGGAAAAGCATGTGGACCTGACGCTGCACGTGGCGGCGCGCGCGGCGGATTAGAAGGGGAATCGCGCCGGTTGGGGAAGTCGCTCTTTGGGCCCACCGCGAACTATAATCGCTTCAGTGCTGCTGGAGCTGGTGGTGGAAAACTACGCCGTGGTGGAACGCTTGCGCGTTCGATTCCATGCCGGGCTGAACCTGCTGACCGGCGAAACCGGCAGCGGAAAATCGATTGTGGTGGATGCGCTGGGGCTGCTTCTCGGGGCGCGCGCTTCCTCCGACATGATCCGCACGGGAGAATCCCGCGCGCGCGTGGCGGGCATTTTCGATGTGCGGGACAACGCGGCCTTGCGCGCCGCTCTGGAGCCGGTGGGTTTGGAAATTGAAGACGGCGAGCTGCTGGTGGAGCGTGAAATCCTTTCCGGCGGAAAGTCGCGGGCGTTCGTGGGAAGCCGTCCGGTATCGGCGTCGCTGTTGAAGGACATCGCGCCGCACCTCGCGGATATTCACGGGCAGCACGATCAGCAGCTCTTGTTCGTGGCCGATGCGCAGCGCGACATGCTGGACGCCTTTGCGGGCGTGCGGGAGCCGGCCGCGCGCGTAGCGGCGGCGTACCGGGAGTGGCGCGGGGCGGAGGAAGAACTGGAGGCGCTGGCGCGCGCGGAGCAGGAGAAGCTGCGGCTGCTGGATTTGTGGTCCTTCCAGCGGAAGGAGATCGAGAGCGCCGGCCTGGCGCCGGAGGAAGATACCGCTCTAGAGAACGAACGGCGCGTGCTGCAGAACGTGCAGCGCCTTCAGGAGGCGGCCGCGGCGGCCTATGAGGCGCTCTATGACGCTCCGGAATCCGCTTCGGCCCTGGCGCGTACGGCGGCGCGGCGCCTGGACGAGCTGATCCGGATCGACACTTCACTGGAACCGCTGCGCGAGCATCTTAAGAATGCGGAGCTGAGCTTGCAGGAGTGTTCCTACGGGCTGCGCGATTACCTTAGCGGGCTGGAGGCCAACCCCAGCCGGCTGGAGGAAGTGGAAGCTCGCCTGGCGCTGATGGACCGGCTCAAGCGCAAGTACGGCGGCTCCATCCCGGAGATTCTCGCTTTTCTTGCGGAGACGAGGAGCCAGATTGAGGCCGCGGAGAACGCCGGGGAACGGATGGAGTGGTTGCGCAAGGAACAGAAGCGCCTGGGGGCGGAATTCGAGAAAGCCGCCGCGGAGCTGACGGAGCGCCGTACGGCCGCGGCGCGCAAGCTGGAGAAGAAGGTGGAAGAGGAACTCGCGGAGCTTGCCATGGAGCGCACGGTTTTTCGCGCGGATCTGGGGCCGGCGGAATGGTCCGAACACGGGGCAGACGCGGTGCGGTTTCTTGTCTCCGCCAATCCGGGAGAAGAGCCCAGGCCCTTGGAGCGCGTGGCCTCCGGGGGCGAGCTTTCGCGCATCGCGCTGGCGCTGAAGACGTGCCTGGCCGGGCCGAAGACCGAGGTGGTGCGCACTCTCGTGTTCGATGAAGTGGACGCCGGCGTGGGCGGCGGCGCGGCGGAGGGCGTGGGGCGGCGGCTGAAGAAGCTGGCGGCATCGAACCAGGTGCTGTGCGTTACCCACCTCCCGCAGATCGCCTCCTTTGCGGACCATCACTATCGCGTGGAAAAGCAGGAAGCGAACGGGCGGACCCGCGCCCTGGTGGAGGAATTGGACGAGGCTTCCCGCACGCGCGAGGTGGGCCGCATGCTCTCCGGGCAGAAGCTGACTCCCGAAGCGCTCAAGAACGCAGAGCGCCTCATCAAGCTGAGCGTGGTTTGATTCGCCGGCGCCTCCGAGCGCCTAAACTGTAATCGATGTCCCGCACGTTTCGCTATTCGATGTGCAATGAGGCATTCCAGGGATGGGCGTTCGCCCCCGCCTGCGCCGCCCTGCGGAAAGCCGGGTACGAGGGTATCGAGATCGCGCCGTTCACGCTGAATGAAGACCCCGCCCGCGTCAGCGCGGCGCAGCGCGCCGAATATCGCGGCATCATGCAATCGGAAGGGCTGGAATTCGTTGGATTCCACTGGATTATGGCCAGCCCGGCGGGCCTGCACGTCACCACGCCGGACAAGGCTCTGCGCGAGCGAAGCTGGCTGCACGTGCGGAACCTGATTGACCTGTGCGCCGACCTCGGCCCCAACGGCGTGGTGGTTTTCGGCTCGCCCCAGCAGCGCAGCGCCACGGGAGGCGCCACGCGGCAGGAGGCGACGAGGCACTTCGCCGATGGCCTGGCTGCCCTGGCGCCGCACGCCGCCGGCCGGGGCGTCACCATGCTGCTGGAGGCCCTGCCTTCGAACCAGGGCGACGTAGTCCAGACTCTCGCCGAGGCGGTGGCCATTGTGCGCGAAATCGCGAGCCCGGGCCTCCGCACCATGTTCGACGTCCACAATGCCGCCGATGAAAGCGAGCCGCACGAGGCGCTGGTGGACCGCTACTTCGAGTGGATCCGGCATGTGCACGTCAACGAGCCCGACGGCCGCCACTGCGGCGCCGGCTCTTATGATTTCGCGCCGCTGCTCGAAGCGCTTGCACGGCGAGGCTACAGCGGCTGGGTCTCCCTGGAAGTCTTCGATTTCACGCCGGGCCCGGAGCGCATTGCGGCCGAATCCCTGCGCTGCCTGAGAGCGGCGGAACCGTGATGTCGCTTTCCTCCGCCTCCGCCGCTGCCATACATTAGAAGTGCCATGAGATTTCCCGCTCTTCCCGCTCTGCTGGGGGCGCTAGCCGTTTTCCCGGCCGCCGCGCAGGTTCAAATTACTCCGGGGCCGGACAAGATATCGGTGCAGATCGACGGCAAGCCCTATACCGATTTCTACGTCGCCGGGGCCGATGTCACCAAGCCCTACCTACATCCGCTGCGCGCCGCCTCCGGCACGTACGTGACGCGGATGTGGCCCATGGAGAATGTGGAGGAAGAGGCCAAGGACCAGAAAGACCATCCCCACCAGCGCGGCGTCTGGTTCGCGCACGATAGCGTGAACGGCCTGGATTTCTGGAACAACGAAGCTTCCTACACCACGCCGAATCGCGGCAGGATCGCGCTCAAGGAACTCGGCGCGGTGAAAGGCGGCGCGGATTCCGGCTCCATTGCGGCCACGTTCGAATGGACGCCCATGAGCGGCGGCGCGGCGCTCCTGCGCGAGGACCGCGTGATGACGTTTTACCGCGATCCCAAGCTGCGGACCATCGACTTCGATATCACGCTCACCGCGCTCCAACGGGTGACCTTCGGCGACGGTAAGGACGGCGTTTTCGGCATCCGCATCCGCCCCATTCTCCAGGAGGACACAGGGACCGGGCGCATCGTCAACGCGGACGGCCTCGCCACGGAGAAGGAGGTCTGGGGCAAGCCCTCGAACTGGTGCGACTATTCGGGCGACGTGCACGGCGAGAAGCTCGGCATCGCGGTACTCGACAATCCCGCCAATCCGCGCCACCCCGTACGCTGGCACGTCCGCGGGTACGGCCTCTTCGCGGCGAACGTCTTCGGCCTGAACGTCTTCACCAACGACAAGTCGCAGAACGGCGCCGTGACCATCGAACCGGGCCAGACCTTGCGCTACCGGTACCGCGTGGTTGTGCATCCGGGAGATGCGAAGACGGCGGACGTGGCGGGGTTGTGGGTGAAGTACGCCGGCAAGTAAGCCACTCGCGGATTCTCGCTGACAGGCTCGCCGCACCCGGCCCCGTCGCGGCAAGAACGGATCATACACTCCTCAAATTACGACGTCCGTACCGCCGCCAACAGCGCAGAGGCGGCGCTGCGATCCCGAAGAAGATCCTGTCCTTGAGGCCGCCTCTATGCGGCGCCACAATATATCCATGGACCTCAATCGCTTCACCGAAAAGCTCCAGGAGGCCGTTCGGGCGGCGCAGAGCCTTGCGGTCCGGCATGGCAACCAGCAGATCGACGCCGAACACCTGCTGGTGGCGCTTCTGGAGCAGGAGGGCGGACTGGCCGCCTCCATCCTGCTCCGCGCGGGAATGAATCTGGAAGGCTTCGCGCGGCGCCTGGATGCGGATCTCGAGCGCCTGCCCAAAGTCTCTTCGCCCACCGGCGCTGTCGATCAGATCTTCGTCACCTCGCGCCTCAGCCGGCTGCTGGCCTCCGCCGAACGAGAGGCCGCCAAGCTCAAGGACGAGTACATCTCCGTGGAGCACGTGCTTCTGGCGGCGCTTGACGATGCGAACCTGGCGCGCGTGCTGAAGGAGTTCGGCCTCACGCGCGACCGCTTCATGCAGGCGCTGCGCGAGGTGCGCGGCTCTCAGCGCGTCACGTCGCAGAATCCCGAAGCCACCTACGAATCGCTCGAACGCTACGGCCGCGACCTCACCAAGCTCGCCGCGCAGGGCAAACTCGATCCGGTGATCGGGCGCGACGACGAAATCCGCCGGGTCATTCAGGTCCTTTCGCGGCGGACCAAGAACAACCCCGTGCTCATCGGCGAGCCGGGCGTGGGCAAGACGGCTATTGTGGAAGGCCTCGCGTTGCGCATCGTGCGCGGCGACGTGCCGGACGGCCTCAAGAACAAGCGCGTCGTCTCACTGGACATGGGAGCGCTGGTGGCCGGCGCCAAGTTCCGCGGCGAATTCGAGGAACGTCTCAAGGCGGTGCTCAAGGAGGTGCAGGAATCGGCGGGTGAAATCGTGCTCTTCATCGACGAGCTGCACACGGTAGTGGGCGCGGGCAAGGCGGAGGGCTCGATGGACGCCGGGAACCTGCTGAAGCCGCTGCTGGCGCGCGGGGAGCTGCATTGCATCGGCGCCACCACGCTCGATGAGTACCGCCAGCACGTGGAGAAAGACGCCGCCCTTGCGCGGCGCTTCCAGCCGGTGATGGTGGACCAGCCATCGGTTGAGGACACCATCTCCATTCTGCGCGGCCTCAACGAACGCTACCAGGTGCACCACCGCGTGGCCATCAAGGACTCGGCGCTGGTCGCCGCGGCGGTTCTCTCCAACCGCTACATCTCGGACCGCTTCCTGCCGGATAAAGCCATCGACCTGGTGGATGAAGCCGCGGCGCGCCTGCGCACCGAGATCGACTCCATGCCCGCGGAGTTGGACGAGGCCCGCCGCCGCGTGATGCAGTTGGAAATCGAACGCGAGGCGCTGCGCAAGGAGACCGACGCGCCCTCCAAGGAGCGACTCGCCAAGCTGGAAAAGGAACTGGCCGACCTCAAAGCCGAGTCCGACGCCCTGACGGCCCGCTGGCAGCGCGAAAAGGCTGGGGTCCAATCTCTGAGCCAGCTCCGCGAGCAGGTGGAGCAGACCAAGCTCGAAATCGAGCAGGCCGAGCGCCAGTACGACCTCAACCGCGTGGCGGAACTGAAGTACGGCAAGCTGGCGGGCCTCGAAAAAAAGCTGCGCGAGGAATCCGAGAAATTCGCGGGCCAGCAATCCGCCTCGCGCCTTATCAAGGAAGAGGTGGACGAAGAAGACATCGCCGAGGTGGTCAGCCGCTGGACCGGCATTCCCGTCACCAAGCTGCTGGAGGGCGATGTGCAGAAGCTGCTGCACCTCGAAGAGGAATTGCACCGCCGCGTGATCGGCCAGGACGAAGCCGTGAACGCCGTCGCCGAGGCGGTGATCCGCGCGCGATCCGGTTTGAAGGATCCCAACCGGCCGATCGGCAGCTTCATCTTTCTTGGGCCCACGGGCGTCGGCAAGACCGAACTCGCACGGGCGCTGGCGGAGTTTCTGTTTGACGATGAGCGCGCCATGATCCGCATCGATATGTCCGAGTACCAGGAGAAGCACTCGGTGGCGCGGCTCATCGGAGCGCCTCCGGGATATGTGGGCTTCGAGGAGGGCGGCCAATTGACGGAGGCGGTGCGCCGCCGCCCATTCTCCGTGGTCCTGTTCGACGAAATCGAGAAGGCCCACCATGACGCCTTCAACGTGATGCTGCAAATTCTCGACGATGGCCGCCTGACGGACGGGCAGGGCCGCACGGTGGACTTCAAGAACGCGATCGTCATCATGACGTCGAATATCGGCAGCCAGCGCATCCTGGAGTACAAGGGGTCCTTCGCCGGGGCGTCGTATGAACGGATGCGGGAAGCGGTGCTGGAGGAAATGCGCCGCGAGTTCCGGCCCGAGTTTCTGAACCGCGTGGACGAAACCATCGTGTTCCACTCGCTCTCGACCGAGCATCTCAAGCAGATTCTGGAGATCCAACTCGGCCGCCTGCGGGCGCGCCTGGCGGACCGGCAGATCCGGCTAGAACTCACAGAAGCCGCCCGCACCAACCTGGTGCGGACCGGGCACGATCCGAACTATGGCGCGCGGCCGCTCAAACGCGCGATCCAGAAGCGCATTGAGACGCCGCTAGGCCGTCTGCTGCTCTCCGGCGGCGTTCGCGACGGCCAAACCATCCTGGTGGATGGGCCGCCGGATGCCGGCGACCTGACTTTTAGCCAGCAAACGAAGGCTGACGCCACCCAGCGGAAATGACATAATGGATGCCTCCGGAGGGGACCCGGTGGCACTTCCGCTCTTTCGCTTAGCTGATCTGAGCCCCGCAGAACTGTGCGCGGCGCCGTTCTCCGCGTGCGGCCCCTTGCCATGCGAACCCGCGTGCCCGACGCGCCCCTGCTCACCGCTCATGCCGCATTTCCGTGACGTTCAGCGGGGGTTGTAGGTCTTCGTATCGCCGGTCCGCTGATTCGTGACGGTAACCACGCCCTTCTGGTCGGCGGTGATCTTGAGCCACTTTCCGTCCGGGGAATCGTGCAGATTGGCGATGTATTCGTCCGGAGGATTATCGTTAGGAGCGTTGGCGGACCAGTGGAGCAGATAAAGCGCCTGCAGTCCCGGAACGGCCCGGAGCGTCTTCATGGTGGATTCGGCGCCGAACTTGCGCTCGCCGTTGTCCATCACAATCAAGCGCGGGTCGAGGCCGTCCACCAGCGCCGGCGAACTCGCATTGTCGTTGCCGTGATTGCCGGTAATGAACAGGTCCACCTTGCCGACGGGGTTGTTCGGGCACATCAGCTCAATCTCCTTGTTCCAGGTGAGATCGCCCATGTCCATCATGCGGAACCGCCCGTAGGTGATCAGCAGCGATAGCGAGTTCGCGTTTTCGGAGACGTCTTCGTCGGGAGGGCGCGTCCAGACCTTGTGTTGCGTCACGGCGCAAGCGGCGTTGGGCTTGCCGCCGCCTCGCAGCGGCGTCTGGATGTGCTGGGAGGCGGAGGTGATGACTTCCACCTCGACGCCCTTAAAGGGGATCTTGTCGCCCGGCTTCACCACCATGTGCTTGGCATTAGCCCACAGCGCATCGTAGGCCGCCACGCCCCGCGTGGTTCCGAAGTCGTGCACCGCGGCCGGGCCATGGTCCACGAACGTGGTGATCGGAATCTTCTTGGCCACGGCCGGAGCGTCGTCTACATGATCCATGTCGTAGTGCGTAATCACCAGAAAATCGAGCTTCGTCACGCCTGCGTCTTTGCAGGCTTCTAGAATGCGGTTCGCGTCCCGGTCGTGGTATCCGGGAAAGCCGGTGTCGATGAGCATCGACTCCCCGTCGGGCGAAACCAGCAACTCGGATTTTGCGCCTTCGGAGTCGATTTCCCAGATCTGAAGAGTCTTATTAGCGGCGGGAAGTAAAGGAAAAAACACCAAGCCGCACATTGCGGCCCCAAAAAAACACCTCATCGAGGCCAGCGTAACACGCAGCGCCGCGCTCAGACTTCGGCGGAGCCGGCGCGGACGAGCGACTCGGCGACGCGCGAGGCCAGCTCGTCAAAGGTGAGGAGTTCGTAGGTGGTGGGGTCGGACATAATGCGGGCCACCAGAGCGGCATGCATGAAGTGCCCGGCGCGTTCGGCAATCACGTGCCCGAGGAGCGGCTTACCGAGCAGGGCCAGGTCGCCGATCAGGTCCAGGGCCTTGTGGCGGCAGCACTCGTCGGGGGCGCGCAAGCCCTCGGGGTTCATGATGCCATCGCGGGTGAAGCAGACGCCGCTTTGGAGGGAGGCTCCGCGAATCAGGCCCATGTTGCGCAACTGGTCCAGCTCGTACTCGAAACCAAAGGTGCGGTACGGCGCGAGCGAAGCGGCGTAGCGCTCAGGGGTAACTTCCATTTCAATCGACTGGCGGCCGACCAGGGGATGCGGAAAGTCGATGTCGCAGGTCAGGCGGAACGAATCGGCGGGGAGGATGCTGATGCGTCTGCCTTTGTCCTCCACCGAAATGGGGCGGCGTATGCGGAGGTAGCGGCGCTTGCGGCGATAGGTGACGATGCCCGCTTCGCGCACCATCTCGACAAACGGAAGGCCGCTGCCATCCAGGATGGGAACCTCCAGGTTGTCGATCTCGATGTAGGCATTATCGATGCCCATCGAGTAGAGGGTGCTGAGGAGGTGCTCCGTGGTGGAAACGAGCACGCCTTGGCGCATCAGGCTGGTGGCATAACTGACGCGCGCCACGTGCCGCCAACTGGCGGGGATGGGGAAATTGTCGAGGTCCGTGCGGACGAAGACGATGCCGGCGGCGGAAGGAGCCGGCGTAATGCGGATCTTCACCGGCACGCCGTGATGCAGGCCAACGCCGGAGACCTCTACCGGGCGTTGGATGGTCGTTTCAAAACGCAAAACCCATCTAATTGATACGCAAGGGCTTATAAAATTGTTACCGTTGCGAAATTGCAACAGAAAGAGGAAATCCCGAGGCGTCTGCGCCACACTGGAACGATCAGGCCGGGTCGTTCGTTTGTAGTGTTGTCATGGTCAAGTTCCTGTTGTGGTGCCTTTTGCTCTTCTTCTGCTGGCCGTTGGCGCTGGTGGCGTTGGTGCTCTATCCGCTCGTTTGGCTCTTTTTGCTGCCGTTCCGGATTGTAGGCATCGCAGTTGGGGGCGCGCTGGAATTGGTGTGGGCGGTGGTGACGCTGCCGGCGCGCTTGCTGCGGGCGCTCTAGCCAGGGGCCTGGGCCGGCCACCCCGGCTCAGGGCGGCGGGGGCGCTCGATCCGGATCAGGTTTCGGTCAGCGGGCCTTCCCCCACGAGCGCTCCGCCAGGCGGACGGCCCGCGCGGTTTTGCTACCATATAACTTCTTTCCCATGTTTCGATTTGAGACCGCCGGGGAATCGCACGGCGAGTGCCTTGTGGCTACGCTTGCGGGTCTTCCGGCGGGAATCCCCATATCGCTGGAAGCCGTCAATCGCGAGCTGTGGCGCCGCCAACAAGGCTACGGCCGCGGCGGGCGCATGAAGATCGAGACGGACCGCGCGGAGATTGTCGCGGGCGTGCGTCACTCGAAGACGATTGGCTCGCCGATTGCGATCGTGATCCGTAATAAGGACTGGCAGAACTGGACCGCCGTCCTTCCCGTGGAGGATGCGGAAGGGGCGGCGGACGCGCGCAAGCCGGTCACGCGTCCGCGCCCGGGACACGCGGATCTTGCGGGCGCGATCAAGTACGACTTCCGTGATGCCAGGTACATTCTGGAGCGGGCGAGCGCCCGCGAAACCACGGCGCGCGTGGCCGTGGGGGCCATTGCCAAGGCGCTGCTGGGCCAGTTCGGCATCGAGGTATTGAGCCACGTGATCGCGGTTGGTTCGGCGCGCCTGGAGCGACCGGTCGAATGGGCGGAGCTAGTGGAACTGAGCCAGAAGCAGGAAGTGCTTCTGGGCTGCGTGGACCCGGAGGCGGAAGCCCGGATGAAGGCGCTGGTGGACGAGGCCTACCGCACGGGGGACACCATCGGCGGGGTGTTTGAAGTGGTGGCGCACGGCGTGCCGGTGGGGCTTGGTTCGCACACCACTTGGGATTCGCGCCTGGATGGCCGCCTGGCGCAAGCCATCGTATCCATGCAGGCGGTGAAGGGCGTTGAGGTGGGTTTCGCCGCGGAAGGGGCCGCGAGTTTCGGTTCCAAGGTGCAGGACACGATCCATTACAACCGCGAGGAACAGCGCTTCACGCGCGGCGCAAACCGGGCCGGCGGGTTGGAGGGCGGCATCACGAACGGTCAGGACGTGATTGTGCGAGGTTTGCTGAAGCCGATTTCCACGCTGCGGCGGCCGCTCGAATCCGTGGACCTGGAAACGCGCGAACCAGCGCTGGCGGCTTACGAACGGTCGGACGTGGCGGTGGTTCCGGCGGCGGGCGTGATTGGCGAAGCTATGGTTGCCATTGTTCTGGCGCAGGCGTTTCTTGAGAAATTCGGCGGCGATTCGCTCACCGAAACACGCCGCAATTACGAAGGCTATCTTGCACAGGTGAGAGCTTTTTGAAACTATGATTTACCCGATCGTGAAATTCGGCGACCCGGTACTCGAGCGCGAAGCCGACGACGTGACCGAGTTCGATACGCCGGAACTGCACAAGTTCATCGAGGATATGTTCGAGTCCATGTACGCAGCCAAAGGAGTCGGCCTGGCGGCGCCGCAGATCGGCTTTGGAAGGAAGATTGCGGTCATCGATGTGTCCAACGGACAGAACCCCGAGGACAAGTTGGTGCTCATCAACCCCCGGATTGTCCGCGTGGAAGGGCGCCAGATTGGCGAGGAAGGGTGCCTCAGCATACCGGGATTCCGCGAGCAGGTGCGCCGCGGCAAGCGCGTCACCTTGCGGGCGCAGGACGCGAAGGGCGAGTTCTGGGAGAAGACCGGCGAAGACCTGCTGGCGCGGGCATTTCTGCACGAGACCGAGCATCTCCTCGGCCGGCTGTACATTCTGCACCTGAGCGCCTTGAAGCGCGAGCTGATCAAGCGCAAGATCGTCAAGCTGCAGCGCGCGGGCGATTGGGACTGAGGCTCGCCATGCGCCTGGTGTTTCTGGGCACACCCGCATTCGCTGTTCCCACGCTGGAGAAGCTGGCCGTCTCGGGTCGCGACGTGATTCTGGCGGTGACGCAGCCCGACCGGCCGGTTGGGCGCGGCATGCGCCTGGCGATGTCGCCCGTGAAGGAAGCGGCCCAGCGCCTTGGCATCCCCGTCTCTCAACCGGAGCGCGTCCGGCGGCCGGAGGCCGTGGAGATGCTGCGGGATCTGGCGCCCGATGCCATGGTGGTGGTTGGCTACGGCCAGATTATTCCGCAATCGATCCTGGATATCCCGCCGCTAGGCATCATCAACGTGCATGCCTCCTTGCTGCCGAAGTACCGCGGCGCAGCGCCCATCCAGTGGGCCATTGCGAACGGGGAAACGACCACGGGCGTGACAACCATGCGCATCGATGCCGGACTGGACACGGGCGACATGCTGCTCGCGCGCGAAACCCCGATCGGGCCGGAAGAGACGGCGCCTGAATTGGGAGAGCGCCTGGCCGCAATGGGCGCGGACCTACTCATCGAGACATTGGATGGCCTGGAGGACGGAAGCATTGAGCCGCGGCCGCAGGATGCAGTGCACGCGACGCTGGCGCCCATTCTGAAGAAGGAGCACGGGCTGGTGGATTGGGCGCGCTCCGCGGCGGCCATTCACAACCAGATTCGCGGCTTCCAGCCGTGGCCCGGCGCATATACCTCGTTTCGGGGGCAGAAGTTGCACCTCTGGAAAGCCAGGGTGCGTCCGGCCGCGCACGGAGCGCCGCCCGGCCATTTCGCCGCGTTCAAGCCGCTGACTGTCGCCTGCGGCGAAGGCGCCTTGGAACTCGCAGAGGTTCAGCTCGAAGGCCGCCGCCGCATGACGGGCGCGGATTTCGGCAACGGCCATCGCCTCACCGAATTCGATGTGTTAGGAGACCGCACGTGAATTTTCCGCTTGGATATCTTTATTCCGCCACCTACGCCGGCATTCGCCAGGTGGAAAGGAACGATTTGGCCCTGATCGTGAGCGGGCTGCCAGCCACTGCGGCGGCCATCTTCACCCAAAACCGCGTGCAAGCCGCCCCGGTGCGCCTCAGCCGGGCGAACCTGAAACGCTCCGGCGGGCTGGCGGGCGCCATCCTGGTGAACGCGGGCAACGCCAACTGCGCCACGCGCACGGGCGACCGCGTGGCGCTCTCCACATCCAAGGCCGCGGCTAAGCTGCTGCGCCTTCCGCCGGCGCAGATGCTGGTAGCCTCCACGGGAGTGATCGGCGTGGAATTGGAAGGCGCCAAGATTACGAATGCGCTGCCCCGTCTGGTGGAGGGGCTGAGCCCCGACCGCTTTGACGATGTCGCGCATGCCATCATGACCACGGACCTCGTACCCAAGACCGCTTCGGCGGAGGTTAAGCTGCGGCGCGGGCCGGTGCGTATCGCCGGCATGACCAAGGGCTCCGGCATGATCCAGCCGAATATGGCCACCACGCTGGCCTTCGTGATGACGGACGCGCAAATTCCCCTTGCGCGCTTGAAGGCCATGCTCAAGCACGGCGCCGACGGCAGCTACCACCGCCTTTCCGTGGATGGCGATACCTCCACCAACGATACGCTGGCGCTGCTGGCCAACGGCGCGTCGGGGGTCCGGCCGGATCCGCGGGAGCTGCCCAAGCTTGAAGAGGCCATCACGGAAGTGATGGCTTCGCTGGCCCGCGCCATTGCGCGCGATGGCGAAGGCGCGCGGAAGCTCATCACCATCGATGTGACCGGAGCGCGGGATGACGCCGCGGCCGCCGCCATGGCCCGGGCCATCGCCAATTCGCCCCTGGTGAAGACCGCCGTGGCGGGCTCCGACCCCAACTGGGGGCGCATCCTCTCGGCCGCCGGGAACGCGGGAGTGGCCTTCGACCCTTCCAAGACAGACGTGCGCATGCAAGGCGTGCTGGTGTGCCGTGGCGGGCTGGCGGCGCCTTTTTCGGAGCCGGAATTGAAGGCGAAACTGGACGCTCCCGATTGCGAGATTCGCCTGACGCTTCGCGGCGGCGGCAAGGGCGCCGCGCGCTTCTGGACCTGCGATCTCACCGAACGCTATATTGAAATCAACGCCAGCTACCGAACCTGATATGACGCGCCGCACGCTGCTTGCGCTTCCTTTGGCCCTGCGGCTCCGCGCCGATTCCGCCGGCGAGGTGTGGGCGCTCATCGGCGACATGGCGGACTCCCTGACCGAGGCGAACGCCGAGGGATTTCTAGCCTCCTGCGACCCGAAAATGGCGGGCTACGAAGACCTCCGCGCGAACGTCACGGCGCTGATCGCGGAAAGCGTTCCCCCCGCGAGTATGGCGCAGTCGGATCGCGAGGGGATCTTCTGTTCCATCGGCCTGGCGTCGGAGGAAGGGGACGACAAGGCGCGATCGGTGGAGCTGGACTGGATCATGGATATCCGCATGAGGTCCGGCGGCGTGGGTTCCGTCCGCCGCCAGCAGCGCGTCAAACTCCGCGTGGAGAAGCGGGGCAAGAAGTGGCGTGTCGTTTCGCTGGACCCGATCTCATTCTTTGCGCCGCCGGAGACGAAGTAGAGCGGCTCTTTCCGCGGGAGAAAGCGCCTAATTCGAACGGCGGATCTTGCGGACCAGGGCATACTTGGCGTCCGCTGTAGGTGAAGCGAACTCGAAATCCGTGGTTCCGTGCGGTTGGGCGTCGCTGACGTGCTCGGTGACGCTGGCCACGCGCGACCCGTAGTTGTTCGCGATGTCCAGATCGATATCGAGCGAGATGGCGCTGTTCGTGTTATTGGTCACCACACCGGTAATCTTCGGCGTGCTTTCGTGCAGCACCCGCAACTCGCCGACTTCGACGCCTTCCACCTTAGCGATGGGGAGCTTGTCCACGTCCGGCAGCAGATGAGCGATCTTCTCCGCGGCGGTGGGCTCCTTGGGAGGCGGGGCGGCCTTGGGCTTAAAGACGTTGGCCAAGACCAGCGCGAGCCCCACCAGCAGCAGCAGAATGGGCGTGCCGATCAGGAACCAGGGGCGGAGCTTCTGGGAAAGCGTGCGGTTGGAAAGATAGAGAGGGTCGTTGGAATGGCCGGCGGAGAGATAGGCGTCCAGTTTCCGGCGCAGCCATCCGGATTGTTTGGGAGGCCCGGGACCGTCCGGAGCCCCGCCGGAGGGCTTCAGGCCCGCGAAAATCAGGGACTCAAGGAAGCTGCGGATGCGGTTCGCCATATCGAGGGCCGAAGAACATTGTAGCGCGCGAGGCAGAAGCGAAACGTCGAGGCGCCGTGTAAATGGGCACTTCCGGGGCGGGCGGAAAGCGGCGGACCGGCGTTGCGCGGTTGGCGCTACGCCTTGGCGATATCCAGCACTTCGAAATGGAAGCGGTCCGGTGGGAACAGAGCCGCGTCGTGCGGTCCCATGCGCGACCACGCCCGGTAGGCGCTCTTAGCTACCGTGGCATTCAGGTAGAAGAGGAACTGGCTGGAAAAGCAATCGATGGGCGGCGGCTGGCGGAAGGTCAGGCGCAGGCCCACGGCGCGGTCCAAAGCCACGCCGCGGCCGGCCAGGCCCTTGTCTTCCAGCAGCGTCACGAAGCTGGCGCGGCTGGCATGCGGCCAGACGTCCGGATGGAGAAACTGGCGCAGCGCTTCGACGCTCTCAAAGGTGATTTCGCATTGGCGGATCCACTCGAGAACGGAATCGCCCCACTGCCAGTGGGAAACCACGCCGCGGTATTGCTGCTTCAATTGGAGCGCGAGCTCGAACTTGCGCTCCTCCAATTCCTCAGCGCCGGTTTCCGCGGCCGTTTCGGAGAGCATGTCTTCGGCCTCGACCAGGGCCAAGGCGAGCTCGGAAGCGTCCTCCCCGGCGTGCTCCGCCCCGGCGTGCAGCAGGAGCGGCGGGAGTTCGTGCGTCCCGGCGCCAGGAATCTCGATGTAGCGCCCGTCTCTCATGAGCTTCACCTATTCATATCGACGTAAGCGATAGGTATTATTGTTTCAATTTGTAGCACGGCGGGCGGCCGCGGGCGATTCAGAAGATTCAATCGGCTCGATAAACCGAGCAAATCGCCGCGCTAACGCACTGCGAACACGGGATGGCTTAGGAAACTGCCGGCGTCCAGGAATTCATGAGGCGGCGCCCCCGGGGCGATGAGTGTCCGCTGCGCGAGAAGATAGCGGCAAAACTCGGGATCGATATCGGACGCGATGCTGTGGCGGCCTTCTTCGATGGCCACGCGCGTGGCGATGCCGCTGCCGGCGAAGAAGTCCAGCACCGTGGAGCCCGGATAGGAAAGCGCGCGGACCAGCCGCCGAATCACCGCGTGCGGTTTCTGGGTGGGATGCCCGACGCGCTCGCGCGCATTGCCGTTCAACCGCCCCATGCGCCATACGTTGGTCGGGTTCTTGCCTTTCTCCAGGCTCTCGGGCCGCAGCCGCTTATCACGTTTGTAAACGGCCTTGGTCTCCTCGTCGAAGGGTTCGCGCACGGCGTCGAGGTCGAAATAATACTTGCCGGGCAGTCCGAACCACGCGATCTCCTCGTGGCGGTTCGCAAAGAAGCGATGCGCGCTCATGCCGTTGGCGTAGTTCCAGACAATCAGGTTGACCAAGGCCAGAGGGCTCCGCTCGCGCATGTAGTTGAGGATGGTCAGCAGGTCGCCGCCACCGGCTTCGCCCTGGTATTGAAGGCCGCCGAAAATCACCAGGTTCCCGGAAGGGGCCAGCACCCGCGCCGACTCTTCCAACCATTCCGCCGCCCACTCGCCGTAATCTCGGATATGGTCCCAGGCGGCCAGTTGGATGTTGTAGGGCGGATCGCAGACGATCAACTGGATGGAGCCGGAAGGCAGAGCGCGGAGGACCTGGCGGCAATCGCGCGGCACGGCGGCGTGCACGGTCCGCTCCACATGCGGAGGGCTTGCCACCACCGACGAGTGGGCCCTCCCCGCCTTCTTCATGCTGTTCA